>Ga0182792_1003095_pt1 | contig 11042 bp, 10 predicted proteins | sample Passage237B_FD_130497 | JGI IMG/M metagenome (GOLD analysis project Ga0182792, IMG submission 130497) | Cellulose adapted compost microbial communities from Newby Island Compost Facility, Milpitas, CA, USA - Passage2 37B (version 2) (version 2) ...
AAAAAAGGAAAGCGCCAAAAAGCGCGGTCGCGGGCGACCAAGAAAAGCGGTCACCCGGATCATTTCGCTGGTGGTAAGACTCACGCCCACCGAGCGGTTGCGGATTGCGGGCAAGGCGAGGGAAGCGGGCATCAGGATCAGTGACTGGTTCCGCCGGTCGGCAAGATCGGCAACAGTAGCACCGAGACTGTCAAAAGAGGAAGCCTGCCATCTGCGCACCCCTCCGCTCGGCTCCCGCTCGTGCGCCCTTGACCCGATTCCGCCTCCTTGCGTCCCGGTGGCCTAAGCCAAACCTCAAGACGGCACTATTGAAGGATCTATCTGGAACCTGATCCCGAATTGATGCTAGTGGTATTCAAGGATCCCCTTGAGCCCGAACAGCAAGTTTCCGTATTGGAATCAATCGTGGGCTCATGGTCAGTGTTTCCCGAACTTTCAGAAGAAAATTTATCTAAGGATAAGTTTCTGCTCATCTGAGTACAGCCGATCAATAATATACTCGAAGATATCGAAGCCTGCTGCCAAAGGACATAAACGGGTATATGTCCGACAGGTATTTTTAACACCGCTTATTTGTTTCATATTGTTTAGTAATCCAGTGGACGCCCATTATAGATGAATCTTTAGGTTTTATTGGATCAATTCGGTTAATCTTTCTTTAACAGCAACGACTTGAACTCCTTTGTCCTAGTCCGTGATACGACGACAGGAGGTATTTCGGAGTATAATAGTACCTGAAAACCGCTTGCATTCCCCTCTATTTTTTGGATTTTGCCCATATGAATAAGAAATGAACGATGACAGCGAAATAGCGAGGTGTACTGCTTATTGTCTTCCTCAAATTGGTTTAGGGTAGAGCGGATGGTATGCTGAAACACCTGTCCCTCAGATACACACAACAGCAACAAATCATTACCTCGCGATTCGGCATAGTAAAAATCCTCTAAACGTATTTTTCCCATCAACTTGGGAATGTACAAGAACTGATTCGCTTGCTGTTCTAGCTCAGTAATCAGTCTATAGCGATTCATATCCGAAGCCTGTTGGAGGTTTCTGCGCAGCAAATGGTTGTGCCGAAATATCGTGATCAAGCTATAAGGCAGAATGCCCACAGAAAAAACCATTATTAGGACGTATAGGTAGGGATATTCGCTTAGGTTGTGCAATCCACGAAAGGCATTGAACAACCAAACGGCAAATGCCACGCTCATCATTTGGTAGGCGATATAGAGCAGCTCACGTCCAAGCGTCCAGTTTTCTTCGGCAAATACTTTGGGAAATATTTTTATCCAAACTGTACTGAACAACATCATGGAAAACGCAACCCCTGCATATACCAAAGCTGTAAGGAAGGTATTGTCCTGAATGCTGCGCTCATCAAAATTGAATGGTTCAAGAATAAAAAGAATCAAAAATACAACCAACGAGATACCGACTATTGTCCGGAAATATACTCGTAAGTCTGCATAACCCGGATGCAACTGATACAATTTGCCTCGTATATATTCCCACTGGCTCATGGACATGCGGTTATTTTGACTGGCTGAATTTACATATTTTTTGTATTTCGTCACAAATAATTGCTTTCTGCCACACATTTTCTTCACGTGCTATGGATGAAATATATTTATCCATACAAGACAATATCCCCTAATATGCCATGTATCAACACTATGACGCTCCAGCACATTTAAAGCATTTGGTTTGCTTTTTCTACGCCATGGAACATCACGAGGATGATGGTCCGTTACAGACATTATTGCCCTCCGGCACACCCGTCAACGGTTGGCAATATGCCGGTAATTGGCGACTTAAAATAAATATTACTCCACCTAAAGAAGAGTTTATCCTTCCTGATTTTTATTTTGTAGGGCAGCAGACGGTATCCTACTCGCTGACTGCCGTAGGTGGGTTGGCAGGCATTTTCGGGGCAGGGCTACAACCTGGCACGCCGGCCAAACTACTCAAGAAACCTGTACATCTATTGACGAACAATCCCATTGATATGCTCACTTTATTTCCAGAAGCCTTTATACAGCCCTATATAGCCCGGTACAAGACCTTACGAAGCAATGACGATCGGTACAAGCTATTGGTAGACTTTTACGAACAGCTCGATATACCCGAAGCCTATGAAGTGTACAAAGAAGCTATCCAACTCATCTATCGCAACAAAGGGTGTATTAGTCCCAAACAGCTCTGCGAGCAATTACATATCAATGAGCGTTATCTTCAAAGAGAATTTCACGCACACATTGGTATCCCACCATCCACATACCTCAACATTATACGGTTTAATAACATCTTTACTGAACTGAGCCTAGCAAAAGAAAAACAGAATCTGGAAACCTTGGCCATGCTTTTCAATTATTACGATATATCACATTTCAATAAAGAATATAAGCGGTATTTCAATATGGCCCCGTCTCGTTTCCTCATCGAAGAATTTAAGTTACTCAATGAGCTGGTATCCAAAGACCCCTATTTGCTACAGGTGCAATTAATGAACCTAAAGTAATTTTTGTCGGGATTTTACAACAAACTTGAAGGGAGGACACGCATATTTGTATGGTCAGCAAAAACCATCTGTGAAAATGACCCATGTGTAAACGATAAAAGAGATTGTCATGAAACAGCTAATCATCATAAGCCAAATCCTACTCTCCTCCCTATTGCTGTTGTCAACAGCAGAAGCACAGATTTTCGAAAAATTAGGGAAAAAGATCGAGAAAGCTGCAGAACGTGGGGTTGAGCGTACGGTGGAAAAACGTGTAGAAAAGGAAGCCTCCAGAAAAACGGACAAAGTATTGGACGGGGTTTTTGACGAAAAAGGAAAATCCAATGGGTCAACTGCGCAAAAAGAAAAAAGCAGTGGTCAAGTCGCGGGCAGTACGAATACCGAAAGTACAAGAACAACGATTGAGCAATCTCGAGATCCCGAGCTCGATTTTTCGGGAACGGTGATCTTTCAAGATGATTTTGCGAATACCGCCAATGGTGGACTTCCTGCAAAGATGACAAGTAGCAGTGGAGGAGAAGTCGTTACATTCGATGGACAGAAAGGATTCCGATTCTATCCCAATAGCAATGTATTGCTGTCCACCAATGCACTTCCCGAAAATTTTGCTCTTGAGTTTGAGTTGACCCTCGACAATGTCCCCGCAAGCCTTTACAAAACGAGCTTCAATGTGTACCTGCAAGATATGAAAACCTTAAGGGAGGGCGATCCGAAAAACAGATACGGTGCTGTCGGTTTCAGCCTGTGGGGAGATAAAAACGACCATCAGATTGACCTGTTCAACAAAAAGGCAGCCTATGATATCAAGGAAAAAATCCCTTACAATATCAATGCAAATGTATTGGATCGAACATCCCAATGGGTATTATTGAAACAGGGCACCCGCCTACGCCTGTTTATCAATGGAGAAAAAATAGCTGACTCGCCAAGTCTGTTGGAAGCGGTCAAGGTTAACCATGTGAATCTTAGGCTGACAGGAACAAAAAAAGAAGAAAACCGCCTCTTTATCATCAGCAAGTTAAAAATAACCGCTATAGAAAAGGACTTACGCGCACAGTGGCAAAGCGATGGTGCATTTAGCACATCGGACATCTACTTTGCCACAGGCTCCGCACAGATACGAGCTGAATCCGCTGGCGTGTTGCAACAAATTGCGGACATCTTGAATGAAGACAAGGCGACAAGCGTGCAGATTATCGGCCATACCGACAATACCGGAAACGCCACATCCAACCAAAAATTGTCCGAACAACGTGCCGAAGCGGTGAAGAGTTATCTCAACAAAAACTTTGGAATAGACAATAGCCGGATGCTGACATCGGGCAAAGGGCAGACAGAACCTATTGCCAGCAACGGCACAAACGAAGGCAAAGCGCAGAACCGGCGGGTGGAGTTTAGACGCAAATGAATAGGCTTTGAGAGACTCGATAAGGCGACATTTATATCAGTTTGATCAAGAAAAAAATACTATGAAGAATATATACCATATCATTCTACTTACAATTATCTTAACTACGGGTTCTTCTTGTAAAAAAAACAAACAGGAGCCAACTCCACCCGATTGTCGAATCACAAAGGTCACCCAAGGAGAGCAAGTCAATGTAATAAGCTATGATACAGATGGACGTGTTCAGTCTATTGTCAGTAATGGTACATACGTCAACACATTTGAGTATAGTGGCAATACTATCGTAATCACCACTACGGATCGTGGAACTTTTGAAGAAAGAAAAATCATCACGCTTAATGCGAATCGTATGGCCAGCAATATTCGTAGACAGACCAATGATGCCGGCACTAACTGGTCAAACAATGCTTACGAGTATAACGGTACACAACTTGTAAAGCGAACCTTCACATCTTCTATCGGCTCAACGTGGACAGGTACATACACCTGGGAGAATGGCAATATGGTAACGATGGTAGAGCAGGGCAATGAGGTACAATTGGAATATGACCTTAGCAAATCGGCACGATTTGGAGATTATTATAGTATAACTGCTTTTTTGCAGTATGGAGATGCACACATCTTGTATCGTAACAGCAATCTATTGGTAAGTACGGTCAGAACTTCGGGAGGAACAACATTCATTACCAGTTTTGATTATCACGCCGACGAGTGGGGAAACATCACCTCCATGACCTCGATAGCCGGCGGAAGTCCTGTTTCGACAGCCGCCATCGAATATGAGTGTAGATAGATATTTTTCAATTAATATACAAAAGCTATAAAGATGAATAGATTCAATATGTCCATTCACTAGTGTCCCATTAAAAATGGGACGTTGTTAAAAATTAAATAAAGTTGGCCCATTCGGTCCAAATCGTTCTTTGTCATATTGAAATTTAGTTTTGCTAAAGAGATCTCGAAGGTTCGTTTTATCAGTCAGTGAGATACTCAATATTTGGAGCACTTCGTAGGTGGTTCTGTTCAGTTTCATGTCGTTTTGAACGATTGCCACCAGGCAGTATGTGCATATTGCGGCGTAGATCTGGATCCGGACGGCATTCTCGGTAGTGCCCCAGAACTTTTTGATTTTAAGGTGCTGTTTCAGCCATTTGAAGAACAGTTCCACCTGCCACCGGTTCTTGTAAAGTTCAGCGATCTGAAGAGCTGGGATGTGGGTGGCATTGGTCAGGAAGACAAACTCACGCTTTTGTTCTTCATCCCAGTATCTGACCAGACGGATAGGCTCGGGATAATACTGCTTCGGATAGAAGCCGGTCAATTCGATCGTTACATCGGAAAGTACGTTCCCGGGCAGCCTGCGTTTCCATTTGATGGATTTGCATTGAAGGTTTTTCTTTGCCCTGACAACGAAATAGGCCCCGATCTGATGTATCTTATACAGCATCCTGAAGTTGTTGTAGCCCCGGTCAAAGATATAGTATGAGCCCGGTTCATAGGGGATTTCTCTCATAGCCTTTGAATCGTGCACCGAAGCCTCGGTAATATGGAAGAATGCCGGTATCTGTGTTTCCACGTCATATAATGTATGCACTTTGATGCCGCCTTTTTTCTTACGGAACTTCGCCCACCAGAATACCGAAAGGCAGAGATCGATCGTCGTTGAGTCAAAAGCGTAAATGTTACCATCCAGATGGAATATATTGGTGGCACGCTTCTCTCTTGCTTCGTTTACCGGATAGCAAGCATACTCTTCAAAGATGTGGTAGTCTCTATCCTGATTGGCTCTGGCCAAAGATGATTTGGAGACATTCCTGCCCATTCCCAAATGGTAACATTTGGAGTGATGGGCATCAAGGGCGACGATCAGGTCCCTTAAACTGTCACGATTGGAGAGTTGGCCGAACATCAGGGCAAGAAGTTGATTCCAACAACTGAAATGCTTCACATATCTGTCGCCATTGTATCTGGCAACAATACGATTGAACTTACTCCGATTTAGAAACGAGACCAATTGAGCGAAAACGTATTTATCTTGAAACATCTGCCATCAGATTAACCTGATGCTAAGCTATGTTTTCAAGTCTGTTCGCTTGAAAAACCCCTGTAACTAACTATATTTCAAATATTTCAAAGAACTATTTTGGATTTTAATGGGACACTAATGATGTCCATTATACTATTACTACTGTTGTCTGCAACGGCACAAACGAAGGCAAAGCGCAGAACCGGCGGGTAGAATTTAAGAAGTCCGAGCAATGATTATCCCTTTCTGTAAGACAAATATTAAATCATAAAAATCCCGTGAATCATAATTTGTCTCGAACTGGCTTCGGGAGTTCAGACAATTGAAAAGCACAGTCATGAAAAAGCAATACCACATCATCCTACTGGCAATAGCCATCGCGGTCACGGCACTGTCCTGCAAGAAAAAGAAACCCGAACAGCCCGTCTGTCGCATCGTGAAAATCACGACGCCTATCAATACACACGACATCAGCTACTATTCAGACGGGCGGGTGCAGGCTATCAGCACCAATGGAAACAGTGTCCGGAATTTTAATTACAGTGAAAATACCATCATTTCCACGACGATGATAGACGGCAGAGTCGACGAAAGATCCATCATCACACTCGATGCTAACGGGCTGATTGTCAACGTGCGGACAGAAACCAACAGTACGGGCACAGCGTGGAACAACAATGCCTACGAATATAGCGGTGCACAACGCACGAGAAGAACTTTTACGACATCATCAGGCACTACACCTTGGGTAAGTAATTACACGTGGACCAATGGCAATATGATTTCGGCCTCATCTCCCGACGGTGTTACGCAATACGAATTTCATCTGGACAAACCCATGCAGGTAGGCGACTATTTCGGAACGCTGAGCGACCTCTTGCAGTATGGGCAAATCAACATTTTCTACAAAAACGCAAACTTGATCAAAAGCACCGTTTCGTCAGGAGGCTCCCATATCCAAAATTATGATTACACCTTTGATGCTACGGGCAAAATAATCGCTGTCAACACGGTTTCGGGCGGTGCTAACCGGTTTACACAAATAGAATATGAATGTCAATAAAACAGAAGAAATGAAAAAGGTCAAATATATAGCCCTTGTTGCCTTGGTACTTTTGCTGGCAATGGCCTGTAAGAAAAAAAACCAAGACCCCGAACCAATCGCAAAAACCGAGTACATCATCGGTGAGTTGGAACATAGCTCCGGCAAGACAGCCGCCGTACTGTGGACCAATGGCAATATGGACTATGTGACCAACGGCACATATGATGCCTACACAAACGACCTGATCAAGCAAGGCCGTGATATTTTCATTGCGGGGTCAGAAAGAAGTGTAGTTTCGCCGAGTGACCCGAGCGAAATGAACAGCCTCGCCGTGTATTGGAAAAACAAAGCCCAAATCACGCTGACAAATGGCAGCACCAATGCCGAGTCCAACGCGATCGCTGTCCATGGGAATGATATATATGTCGCCGGAATCGAATATAATGCTGCTAGAAGCCGTCTAAACGCCCGTCTTTGGAAAAACGGAGCACTCGTCACGCTCAACGACGGGAGCTATTGGTCCATCGCCACGGGCGTAGCCGTGCACGGGAACGATGTCTATGTATCGGGCAACGAAAACCTCTTGGGTAACCCCACGGCCCGGCTATGGAAAAACGGCGTGGCTTCAACACTCGCAACACCCGGTCTACCCAGTTTTGCCGGGCGCATCAAGATCTATGGCAATGACATCTATGTACTGGGGCAGTATTCGGACGGCGAGTTTTCCAAAGCCTGCTACTGGAAGAACGGCACATTCCAAGCCGTGGATTTTTTGCCTGGAGGCAGAAACTACAACATCTCCGACCTACTGGTCAAAGACGGCACGGTACACCTTACAGGTTATGGCCACGACGGAAGCGGATGGAAACCCCTTTATTGGGAAGGAAACATCGCATACAAGCTCAACGAGGACAATGGCAGCGCATACGGCATAGCCGATGTGGACGGCACGATTACGATTGTGGGAGAAGTAGACGGTTACCCGGTAAAATGGGAAAACCGCAACGAAACGTTCCGTGGCACCACACAAGGACATTTCCGAAAAATTATTTATGAATAATCTATGATAAAATCGATATCGGTTAGTTTTATTGTCTTGTTTATTGCCGGCCTATACAGTTATGCGCAACAAGGCTATACGGCACGCACAGGCGAGGCGATTTGGGGAGGTACAGGTGAAAGGCGGGATATTTCGATCACCAATAGAGGTGACATCACCAATGCCGGAGAAGCTTTTCGGCTGGAAAGCCTAATGCCTGCTAACCCGACCGATAACACTGCATCCTATAAGTTTGACTACAAGATAAAACAGCACGTGACCACACCGATTTACAAGGGGCCTGTTGTGTATTACGTCAACAGCAAGGACGGTTCCGTAGCTTTTACGGCTGAAGATAACCCCAAAATCAAGGAAGGTATTCGAAGAGATCTAGGCGATTTCCACTTCGGCATACGCAAGGCGAACGGCAACATTCTGATGTGCGGCCTGCACAAAAACGATCGCACCGGGCGCATGGAAAAAAGAGGTATAGATTTGGGCGCAGATCATGATGTACATGCTGTTTTGGGTGATATGCTTTTTGATCAAATGACCTGGTTGAATACCGCAGAGGCGCTGTCATCCGAAGGTTTACGTGATGCACTCACACCCGCACAAGTTGAAATTCTCGAATCTTCATCCGTAGAGGGAATTCGTGGAAGAGTAAGTCGTACTAGTGGCCGAAATGATCAAATTATTGACTTTTATACGATTCCCTTTCCGGTCTTGGAGCGGATATCTGTACCTTTTATGGGAGTGAATGTAGGTGTCATGAAAAATTACAACAAACTGGTCAACCAGTTAGTCATCTATTCTGTGGTGCGCAATGTAGCATGGAAAGGTAGCCGTACCAATTTACATTTTTACCTCGATGGGCTATATATAGCGGATGCCACTTTCCATCCAGGCGACTACAAGGTCATGACAGCCTTCAACAAAACCGGAGCAGCCGATATGCAACAATTGCAAACAGATGTGATGCAGATAGCACAACGCATGGAACAGCTCAAGCGCCTCATCAAAAATTGCCCCAAAGGTAAAGAGGGGGATACTTGTCGTGAGCCCTACCAAAAGGAGCTAAAAGAATTGGAAAAGAAAATGGAAAATATGGCCGAGCGATTTATACAGAAACATAATTTCTAATTTTTATCGTTTTCAACATATGATTAATCACCCGCTCACTAGTGGCCTGCGAAACCCCACCGCTCTTGGCCATGGCTGTTCTCGCTTTGGGCATTTACGGCGAATACCTTTCGTGTCATGCAGGGCTTTCTTTTCTTTCGCCAGCCGTAGCGAACAATTTTATTTTTTAGTAACTTTGGGGTAGTATCATTAAAATATGTGGATATGGAAATCACAATAAAAATAGATAAGCGAAGCAAGCAAGCTAAAGTATTCTATGAATACCTTAAAACACTTCCTTTTGTAGAGCTTGAAGAACCTCGTTATAATAAAGATACTGAAAAGGCGATAAAGGAGGCAAAATCGGGCAAGGCGACTAAAACCACTCTTGAGGATTTCAGAAAAGAACTTTACTCGTAATGTATCAGCTTGAACAGACTGGAAAGTTCAAAAAAGATATTAAACTCGCCAAAAAGCGTGGTTTGGATATGCGACTACTCGATGAAGTCGTTACCCAATTGGTTGAAAAAGGCTCGCTCCCACCAAAGAACAAACCGCACAAGTTGACGGGCAATTATAAAGGATTTTGGGAGTGCCATATCCAACCCGATTGGCTGTTAGTTTGGGAACAGGACGACACCATAAGACTCATTACGCTAACAAGAACAGGCACACACAGCGACTTATTTTAGGTCTCACTTTGGTTGCCTAAAAAGAACCACAAAAAGAACCCCCGAAATTTAAAAATCGCTGTTTTTGTCACGATAAAGCAATATTTTTAATCCCCCTACGGGCTACTTCAGGAGACACCGCATGCCGGTTGTCTCCTTTTTTATGTTAATAAAAGTCTGTGACCCAAAAACTCGCTTCGGGGTGTCTTCACGGTATTTTTGTATGGCTTTGTTATATTTGTTAAAAAGCCTGTCTTGCACTAATAAACTTGGAGATTTTGGCCGATTTAGAAAAAAATAAAAATTGAAACAGCGAGATATTTTGCAGTTTTGGAGGGATGTTGAAATCTTTGATCTCCCGATTTTAATGATGATGCTTCGGCTTTGGAAAGCAGCGACCAATTACCCTGGGTGGCACAGCACAGCCCTGCAAAAAATACTATAAATGGCGCTATACACTGATCTTTGGAAAGATCGAAAAGAAACAGATCATTGACCATCTCAACACGCTACTGAAAGTAGATGTTACTATCGTATAAATTAAATGGACATATTTTTAGTATTTGTTCATTTATTGGAAAACATGAACATGTTTAGCTTTCCTGTCCATCTCATCGATATCGCGCACGAATCGCTAAAAACAGCTTGTTCTTTTTTGTAAGCGAAATATTGATTATCTTTCCACCGAATTACAACCGCGACGGCTACCATTAAGATATTAGATACGAAACAGCAACATATGAAACCTATAGGCTGCCTTTTATTGCTATTAGTGGCATTTTCAATGCCCAGCTACACGCAGGAATCCCTGTCGCCCTTTCTTTTTGACGACTACCACGATGCGGTGGTACATTTTCATGGCGGACAAACATCGACTGAAAAAGTGAACTATAACCTGGTGGAAAGTGCACTTTATTTCATCGATCAGCGGGATGGGCAAGTAAAGGTAGTGGCTGATTATCGGGGTATCGACTCACTCGTCATCGTCGGGCGCACGTTTCTTCTCGACGGTAAAAATGCATTGGAAAAAGTATCGAGCAGCCCCACCATGTACATCCGATTCAACGCAAACAGTACGCTCAAACCACCCCCCGTCGCCTACGGCGGCACCAGCAAGCTTGCCTCGGTCGACGTTTATTCGACTGCCTTTTTTCAAGGTTTGGGATCGGACCGCAAAGCCAAGGAGCATGAAGTATCTGAAATTTACCACGAT
>Ga0182792_1003096_pt1 | contig 11024 bp, 10 predicted proteins | sample Passage237B_FD_130497 | JGI IMG/M metagenome (GOLD analysis project Ga0182792, IMG submission 130497) | Cellulose adapted compost microbial communities from Newby Island Compost Facility, Milpitas, CA, USA - Passage2 37B (version 2) (version 2) ...
CCTCCAGGGCCTCGTCCTCGCGGGTGGCGCCGGCGCCGAGGATGCGTGCTTCGTTCATGGGGCGATTATGGCGGCAACGGCCGGGGTCCGGGGGACCCGGGGGGCCGCTCCCGGCGCCCCTCTGTCCGGTCTCCACCTGCGCGCCCAGTTCCACCAGGCGGTTGCCCGGGATGCGGAAGAAGCCGGTGGCCGGGGCGGCATTGCGGTGCATCACCGCGAACAGCTTGTCGCGCCAGGTCGGCATGCCGCGGCGGCGGCCGGCCACCACGTTCTCGCGGCTGGCGAAGTAGGTGGTGTCCATCGGGTCGAACGAGACGCCGCCCTGGTCGCAGGCCTGCATCAGCGCCACCGGCACGTCGGGCGTCTCCATGAAGCCGAAGCGCACGATCACCCGGTAGAAGTCCTCGCCGATGCGCTCCATCTTCAGGCGCTTGCCCGGCACGGCATGCGGCACCGGCAGCGTCTCCACGGTCAGCAGCACGTTGTTCTCGTGCAGCACCTTGTTGTGCTTGAGGTTGTGCAGCAGCGCATGCGGCACCACCGCGGGGTCGGCGGTCAGGAACACCGCGGTGCCCGGCACCCGCGTGGGCGGAGCCAGCATCAGCCCGGGCAGGAAGGTGTCCACGCGGATGCCGTCCTTGCGGATCTCCTCGCGCAGCAGGGTGCGGCCGCGCCGCCAGGTGCGCATCAGCGTGAACAGGACCACGCCCAGGACCACCGGGAACCACGCGCCCTGCAGCAGCTTGGCGCCGTTGGCCACCACGAAGCCCAGGTCGATGGCGAAGAACGCCAGGCACAGCGGCAGCACCCAGCGCCGCGCGCGCGGCCACAGCGCGCGCGCCACCAGCGCCAGCAGCAGGGTGTCGATCAGCATCGTGGCCGACACCGAGATGCCGTAGGCCACGGCCAGGTTGCTGGAGCTGCGGAACGCCAGCACCAGGCCGACCACCACCAGCATCATGGTCCAGTTGATGGCCGGGATGTAGATCTGCCCGATGGTCTCGCTGGAGGTGTGCTTGACGCGCATGCGGGGGATGTAACCCAGCTGCATCGCCTGCCGCGCCACCGAGAAACCGCCGGTGATCACCGCCTGGGAGGCGATCACCGTGGCGGCGGTGGCCAGCACGATCATCGGGATGCGACCCCACTCGGGCACGCCGATGTAGAACGGGTTGCGCACCGCGCCGGGGTCCTCCAGCACCAGCGCGCCCTGCCCCAGGTAGTTGAGCATCAGCGACGGGAGCACGAAGAAGTACCAGGCGTGGCGGATCGGCCTGGCGCCGAAATGGCCCATGTCGGTGTAGATGGCCTCGCCGCCGGTCACCGCCAGTACCACCGCCCCGAGGATGAACACGCCATGCCAGCCGTGCTCCAGGAAGAAGCTGGCCGCCCACCACGGGTTCACCGCCTTGAGCACCTCGGGTTCATGCAGGATGTTGAACACGCCCAGCACTGCCAGCACCACGAACCACAGCGCGGTGATCGGCCCGAACACCTTGCCCACCTTCTCGGTGCCGAAGCGCTGGGTGGCGAACAGCGCCACCAGCACCAGCAGCGTGATGGGCACGATCAGGTGGTGCAGCTGCGGCGCGACCACCTCCAGGCCCTCCACGGCGGAAAGCACCGAGATCGCCGGGGTGATCACCCCGTCGCCGAAGAACAGCGACGCACCGAAGATCCCGAGGATGCCCACCATGTAGGCGGTGCGGGAACCGCCCGCCAGGCTGCGCTGGGCCAGCGCCATCAGCGCCATGATGCCGCCCTCGCCGTTGTTGTCGGCGCGCATGATGATGGTCACGTACTTGACCGTCACCACCAGCATCAGCGACCAGAACACCAGCGACAGCACGCCGAGCACGGTGTCGTGGTCGGGCACCAGGCCGTAGTGTCCGGAGAAGGCCTCCTTGAAGGTGTACAGCGGACTGGTGCCGATGTCGCCGAACACCACGCCGATGGCGGCGACCACCAGGGCCAGGTGGCCTCCGTGGGCGTGGCCGGTGGAACCTGCCTGCTGGGTGTGCTGCGGTGCGGACATGGCGGGGGGCCGTTGGGGGTGGGTCAACGCAGCGCCGACTGCAGCGCCTTGCGGATGATGGCGGCCGCGTCGTCGCCGGCGGCGGCGGCGTCGCGCGCCATGCGCGCGGCCTCGGCGGGCTTGTAGCCGAGCTGCTGCAGCGCGGTGGCGGCGTCGGCCTGCGGGTCGCCGGCGGCGGCCGGCAGCCCGGCCGGCGCGCCGGCCAGGTCGGCGGCGCGGTCGCGCAGCTCCACGACCATGCGCTCGGCGGTCTTCTTGCCGATGCCGGGGATGCGGGTCAGCGCGGTGACGTCGCCGGCCTGCACCAGCCGCGCGAACTCGTCCACGCTCACGCCCGACAGCACCGCCAGCGCGATCTTCGCGCCGATGCCGCTGACCTTCTGCACGTCGCGGAACAGCCGCCGCTCGCTCTCGCGCAGGAAGCCGTACAGCGACACGCTGTCTTCCTTCTGCGCGTAGTGGGTGAACAGCGACACCTCGCGCCCGAGCTCGGGCAGGTCGTAGAAGGTGCTCATCGGCGCCTCCAGCTCGTAGCCGACGCCGTTGACGTCGATCACCAGCCAGGGCGGCTGCTTGGCGGCCAGGATGCCGCGCAGGCGTCCGATCATGGCAGCGCGCTCCGGGCGCGGGGAAGGTCGCGCCTCATTTCCTGCTCCAGGCCTCGCGGGCGGCCACGCCCAGCCGGCGCGCGGTGGCGCGCACGTGGGCATGGGTGAGGGCCACGGCCAGCGCGTCGGCCGCGTCGGCCTGCAGCTTGCCGGTCAGGCCCAGCATCGCGGCGACCATGTGCTGCACCTGCGCCTTGTCCGCGCCGCCGGTGCCGACCACGGCCAGCTTGACCTCGCGCGCGGCGTACTCGGCCACCGGCAGGTCGCGCAGCACGACCGCGCTGATGGCCGCGCCCCGGGCCTGGCCGAGCTTGAGCGCCGAGTCGGCGCTGCGGCCCACGAACACCTGCTCGATGGCGACCTCGTGCGGCCGGTATTCGTCGATCAGCGCCGACAGCCCGTCCAGCAGCCGGCGCAGGCGCAGGGCGAACGCGCCCTCGCCCAGCAGCACCAGCGGCTGGTGGTGCACGTGGCGGGCGCGCCCGCCGGCGTCCACGTCGATGATGCCCACGCCGGTACGCTGCGAGCCGGGATCGATGCCGAGGATGCGGACCGCGGCGGCGGGCGCGACCGGTCGCATGGCGTTCACGCCGACGCCCCGGCCGGTGCCGCCACCGCTTCGCCGCAGGCCGCGCGCATGTTCAGCGGGCTTCGCCCAGGTCGGCGTTGGAGTAGACGTTCTGCACGTCGTCCAGGTCCTCGAGCATGGCCAGCAGCTTGGACACCTGCTGCGCGGTCTCGCCGGACACGGCCACGTCGTTGTCGGCGCGGAAGGTCACCTCGGCGTAGCCCGGCGCCAGGCCGGCGGCTTCCATCGCCTGCTTCACCGCCTCGAACTGCTCCGGCGCGGTCAGCACGTCGATGGCGCCGTCCTCGGGATACACCACCACGTCGTCGGCGCCGGCCTCGATGGCGGCCTCGGTGATGCGCTCCTCGTCGCCGCCCTCGTAGCTAAGCACGCCCAGGCGCCTGAACATGAAGGCCACCGAGCCCTCGGTGCCCATGTTGCCGCCGCACTTGGAGAAGGCGTGGCGCACGTCGGCCACGGTGCGCACCCGGTTGTCGGTCAGGCAGTCGACGATCACCGCCACGCCGCCGGGCGCGTAGCCCTCGTAGCGCACTTCCTCGTACTCGACCCCTTCCAGCTCGCCGGTGGCCTTCTTGATGGCGCGCTCGATCACGTCCTTGGACATGTTCGAGGCCAGGGCCTTGTCCATCGCCGCGCGCAGGCGCGGGTTGTTGGCCGGCTCGCCGCCGCCGGCGCGGGCGGCCACGCCGATCTCGCGGATGAGCTTGGTGAAGATCTTGCCGCGCCTGGCGTCGCTGGCGTTCTTGCGGGCTTCGATCGAGGGGCCTCGACCCATGGTGCTGTCCGTTGGCGCTCTGGAGAGGGGCGCGATTTTACACCCCTGGCGCGGCGCGTCCGCCCCGGCGGCTCAGGCCGTGCCGGCGAAGCGGCCTTCACGCAGGAAATGCACCACCTGCCGGGCCGCGGCGGGCGACAGCAGCAGGCCGCTGTGGCTGGCGGCGACCCGGCAGTGCGCGGCGATGCCCGGCAACCGCGTCTCGGCCTCGGCCACCGCGCCGTCGCTGGGCCCGTCGAAGGCGGCGAACAGGCGGCCCAGCCCCAGCGGGCGGGTGCCGCAGACCACGCCCACCTCCGCCGGCCCCTCCCAGGCGCGGCAGCCGTCGCGCAGCAGCGGCCAGGCGCGGCCGAGCATCCACGCGGTGGCGGCATTGGCGGCGAGGCCCTGCGCGGCGGCGCTGCCGCACAGCGGCGAGCCCAGGCAGACCACCCGCCGCACCTGCGGACATTCGCCCCGGCGCAGCGCCTCCAGCGCCAGCAGCCCGCCCAGGCTGTGGGCGACGACCGCGTCGGCCCCGCGCAGGCGCCGCGCCAGCGCCGGAAGCACGGCGTCCGGGCCGGCGGCGGCCCCGGCGTAGGCGAAGACGGAGGTGGCGAAGCCGGCGCGGCGCAGGCGGCGCGCCATCCAGGCCATGGACAACCCCGGCATCCACAGCCCGTGCAGCAGCAGCACCCGGGCCGGCGCGGCGCTCATGCGCCGGTGGCCGCCCCGTCCGCCGGCCGGCGCAGGATGAACTCCAGGTCGCGCACGCGGCCCACGGGGAATTCGTAGCTGCCGACCCGGGCGAAGCCGCGGCGCGCGTAGAAGCGCTGCGCGCCCAGGTTCTCGGACCAGACGCCGATCCACAGCGTGCGCGGGCCGTCGCGCAGCAGCCAGCGCTCGGCCTCGTCGAACAGCCGCCCGCCCCAGCCGCCGCCCTGGTGCGCGGCCAGCACGTACAGGCGCTTGAGCTCGCCGTCGCCCTGCCGCGCGTCCGGGTGCGGCAGGCCGCAGGGGCCGGCGGCGGCGTGGCCGACGGCCTCCCCGCCGTCCTCCAGCAGCCACACCGCGTAGTCCGGGTGGGCGAGGATGGTGGCCTGCTTCTCCACCGCATAGGCGTCCTGCAGGAAGAAGGCCAGGTCCTCGGCCGGGTACAGGTGGCCGAAGGTCTCGGTGAAGGTGCGCGCGGCCAGCGACGACAGCGTCGCCGCATCGGCGGGCACGGCGCGACGGATGCGCAGGCTCATTCGTCCTCGTCTTCGTCCTCGTCCCCGAGGTCCTCGTCTTCGTCTTCGTCTTCTTCTTCCTCGTCCTCGTCGTACTCGTAGTCGTCCTCGCCGAAGTCCTCGCCGTCCCAGCGGCCCTGGCCGTCGGGGACGAAGGCCAGCGCCATGGCGCCCGGGGCGCTGCCGACGCGGACCAGCCAGCCGCCGAACACGCGCGCGCGCTCGGTCACCAGCCCCGGCTCGGAACCCTCGTTGCCCAGGCGTTCCCACTCCAGCGAGAAAGCGAACTCGGTCATCGAAATCTCTCCGTCGAAGTAGCCCCCGAGTCGGGGGCGCGGCGGCGGCCGCGGGGGTGTGGAAGCAAGGCGGCGGTGCCCGCGATTCCGCTCCGGCGGAATCGCGGCAGCCTCACCGCTCCTGCGGCGAAGCGACCCGCACGTGCACCTCGGCCAGCTGCTCGTCCGGGATCGGCGAAGGCGCGCCGGTCATCAGGCACTGCGCCGTGGTCGTCTTGGGGAAGGGGATCACGTCGCGGATCGACTCGGTGCCGGCCATCAGCGCGGCGATGCGGTCGATGCCGAAGGCGATGCCGCCGTGCGGCGGCGCGCCGTACTTGAGCGCGTCGAGCAGGAAGCCGAACTTGGCCTCGGCCTCCTCGGCGCCGATGCCGAGCAGCTCGAACACCGCGCTCTGCATCTCCGGCCGGTGGATGCGGATGGACCCGCCGCCGATCTCGTTGCCGTTGAGCACCATGTCGTAGCCGCGCGAGACCGCGGTGCGGGCGTTGGCGCGCAGGTCCTCGATGGAGTCCACCGCCGGGGCGGTGAACGGATGGTGCAGCGCCACGTAGCGCTGCGCCTCCTCGTCCCATTCGAACATGGGGAAGTCGGTGACCCACAGCGGCTTCCAGCCGTCCTGCACCAGGTTGAAATCCTTGCCGGCCTTCAGCCGCACCGCGCCCATGAAGTCGCTGACCTTGTTGTACGCGCCGGCGCCGAAGAACACGATGTCGCCGTTTTGCGCACCGACGTGCTTCAGCAGCGCAGCGAAGGCGTCCCCGGCGAAGAACTTGGAAACCGGCGAGTTGACCGCGCCGTTCTCGTCGATCTTCGCGTAAGCCAGGCCCTTGGCGCCGAACTTGGCGGCGTGCGCGGCGTATTCGTCGATCTGCTTGCGCGACAGCGCCGCGCCGCCGGGGATGCGCAGCGCGGCGACGCGGCCGTCGGCGTCGCTGGCGGCGGCAGTGAACACCGCGAACTCGCAGTCCTTCACCAGCTCCGCCACGTCGACCAGTTCCAGCGGATTGCGCAGGTCCGGCTTGTCCGAGCCGTAGCGGCGCATGGCCTCGGCCCAGGTCATGCGCGGGAACGGGTCGGCCAGCTCGACGCCCACGACCTCGCGGAACACCTCGCGGATCATGGCCTCGACGGTGTCCTGCACGTCGCGCTCGCCCACGAAGGCGAACTCCATGTCCAGCTGGGTGAACTCCAGCTGGCGGTCGGCGCGCAGGGCCTCGTCGCGGAAGCAGCGCGCGATCTGGTAGTAGCGGTCGAAGCCGGCCACCATCAGGATCTGCTTGAACAGCTGCGGGCTCTGCGGCAGCGCGTAGAACTCGCCCGGGTGCATGCGCGCGGGGACCAGGAAGTCGCGCGCGCCCTCGGGCGTGGCCTTGGTCAGGATCGGGGTCTCGATGTCCTGGAAGCCGCGCGCGTCCAGCCAGCGGCGCAGGGCCTGCACCAGGCGGATGCGGGTGCGCTGCATGCGCTGCATCTCCGGGCGGCGCAGGTCCAGGTAGCGGTACTTCAGGCGGATGTCCTCGCCCGGGTTCTCGTGGGCGTGGAACGGCAGCGGCGCGGCCTTGTTGAGCACGGTGATGCGGCTGGCGATCACCTCCACCCGGCCGGTGCGGATCTTCTCGTTGACCGCCTCGCGCGCGCGGACCACGCCCTCGACCTGGATCACGTCCTCGTAGCCGAGCCTGGCGGCCACCGCGAACACCTCGGCCTGCGAGGGGTCCACGGTCACCTGGACGATGCCCTCGTGGTCGCGCAGGTCGATGAAGCAGACGCCGCCGAGGTTGCGGGCCACGTCGGTCCAGCCGGCGAGGGTGACGGTTTGGCCGATCAGGGTCTCGTCGACCAGGCCGCAGTAATGGGTACGCATGGGAACTCCGCAGGGGCCGGCGCGTGGGCGCCGGAAAAGCCCGGTATTTTGCGGGCCGGGGAGGCCCCGGGCAAATGCGCGCCGGCCCGGGCGCGGTGGGCCGGCATTAAGCCGGGCCGCGGTAAATCCGGCTCAACCCGCCACGGTCCCGCAGGCGGCCTTGCCAGAAGGAGTCCGGTGATGCGTCCGATGGTCCGTTTCCTGCCCGTGGCCGGCCTGGCCCTGTGCCTGGCCCTGCTCTCCGCCCCCGCCGCCGCGCAGTCCGCCCGCGCCTACGCGCCGGAGGACCTGCGCCGGCTTTCGGTGCCCGAGCGGGTCCGGGTGATCGAGCGCGAGTACGCCGACCAGGCGCGCGGCCGCCAGATCCCCGACGACCAGCTGGAGTTCTACCTGGACCAGATCGGCTCGGGCTGGGGCTTCAGCCGGATCCGGCAGGACATCGCCAGCTCGCTGCGCGGCAGCGGCACCGGCCGCCCCGGCGCGGGCTGGGGCGGCTGGAACGGCGCCAGCTGGACCGGCCAGACCCTGGTCTGCTCCAGCACCGACCGCCGCCGCCGCGAATGCCGCACGCCCTTCTCCGGCCGCCCGGTGCTGGTCGAGAACATCTCCGGCACCCGCTGCGTGGAGGGCGCCAACTTCGGCGGCGGTGGCGGCACGATGTGGGTGGACGACGGCTGCCGCGGCCGCTTCGCCGAAGGCCGCGGCGGCTGGGGCGGCGGTGGCTGGCAGGGCGGCGACGGCGGCACCGTCCGCTGCGAGAGCCGCGACCGTCGCCAGCAGGTCTGCGCCGCCGGCTTCCGTGGCCGCGCCACGCTGGTCCGGCAGCTGTCGGACACGGCCTGCGTGGAGGGCCGCACCTGGGGCCAGCGCGGCGGCGACATCTGGGTGAGCGGCGGCTGCCGCGGCGAGTTCGCCCAGGCAAGCGGCTGGGGGGGCGGCTGGAACGGCGGCGGCTGGAACGGTTCGGGCTACACCATTACCTGCGCCAGCGACGACAAGCGCCACCGTACCTGCGCCTGGGACCGCCGCCAGGGCCGGCCGCAGGTGATCGAGAACCTCTCCAGCACCCGCTGCCAGGAAAACCGCAACTGGGGCTGGGACGGCAGCGGCACGATCTGGGTCGACGGCGGCTGCCGGGCGCGCTTCGGGGCGCGCTGAGCACCACTGCGGGATGCAGGGCGCGGGGATCATCCCGCACCCCGCGTGGATCGGCCGCCCGTGCCGGGGGCGGCAGGCGGGTCACGGCTTGAGGCCGCGCGCCTCCTGGTCCAGGCGCTGCTGCAACCTGGCGCGTCCCGCTTCGGCGTAGCGCCGGCAGGCCTGGGGATCGACCAGCGCCTTGCCGTCTTTCCCGTCCAAGCGAGCGAACAGGTCGCCGATCCCGGGGTGCGGCGCGATCTGGATGTCGCACGGCACTCCGGCGAGCGTATCCAGGCCGCGGTGGAAGGCTGCCACCATGTCGGGGTGGTCGAGGTAGCGGTACGTCTTGTCGGACATCGCGCCGACGCTGTCGGCATAGGCGATGTCCAGACAACGCCCGTCCTCGCAGGAGCGCCAGGTCCAGGCGGTGCCGCCGGGCGTGTGGCCGGGCGTGGCATGCGCGGTCAGCACCAGCGTCCCGACCCGGACCGTATCGCCGTCGGCGATGGTCTCCACCCTGGCCACCGCCGGAAACGGCAGGCCGACCCCTTGCTGGGGATCGCTGCGATCGCTCCTGCCGCTGCGCAAGGTCGCCACCGCAGGCGCGCGCGCCAGCACCGGTGCGCCGCTGACGTTCTGCAGGTACGCCAGCCCTGCCGCATGGTCGTAGTGCTCGTGCGAGTTCAGCAGGTACTTCACATCCTTCGGATCGAAGCCCAGCGCACGGATGTTGGCCTCGATGTGCGGCCCGGCCGCCTCGGTGGCGCGCGCAAGGACCGGGAGTGCAGAATCAGCGGCATCGGTGCTCTCGGGCTGGGAGGCATCCAGCCCTTCGCATCCGGCGTGCGCCTTGGGCGCTACTGGCTGGGTCCGCGTCCGCTCGCGCGAAGAGCGCGAGCCCTGGCCCGCCTGCGCGGCTGGCTGCAGCGAGGCGCCCCGCCTCAGCTGCCGGTGCCGCCCGTCGCGGCGGCCGGCTTGGGTTCGGCCTTGGGCCCGCTGTCGGTGGCGGCGGCCGGCTTGGCCGCGCCTTCGCCGCCGTCGGCGAGGTTGCGCTTCTTGTCGCCGTCCTTCTTGAAGTCGGTCTCGTACCAGCCGCCACCGGCCAGGCGGAACGCCGGCGCGGTGACCTGGCGGCGGACGCCGCCGCTGGCGGAGCAGGACGGGCAGGTGTCCGGGTCGGGATCGGAGAGCTTCTGCAGGCGGTCGAAGCTGTGACCGCACTCGGCGCACTGGAAGGCGTAGATGGGCATGTCGGCAGGCGTTCTCGGGTCGAATGCCGGGCGCGGCCCGGCGGCGGGGTACGTGGGGGCGGGCGCGGCCGATTCAAGCCCGCCCCGGCGGTTCATTCCATCAGCGCCAGCCACGCCGCCTCGGCCTGCTCCAGGCGCGCGACCACTGCCTCGCGCTCGCGGCCCAGCGCGGCCAGGCGGCCGGCGTCGGTCATGTTGGCCGGCTCGGCCAGTTGCCGGTCCAGCTCCGCCAGCTGCGCTTCCAGTTCGGCGACCTGCTTCTCGGCCGCGGCCAGCTTGACCGGGTTGGCCGGCTTCTTCGCCGCCGCAGCCGCGGGCGCGGGCGCCGGTGCGGCGGCCTGTTCCAGGCGCGCGCGCGTGCCCTGCGCCACCGGGCGCGTGCGCAGCCAGGCGGCGTAGTCGTCCAGGTCGCCGGCGAAGGGCTCGACCCGGCCGTCGGCCACGCGCCAGAACGTGTCGCAGACCAGGCCGATCAGGTGGCGGTCGTGGCTGACCATGACGATGGCGCCATCGAAGTCGGACAGCGCCTCGGCCAGGGCCTCGCGCATCTCCAGGTCCAGGTGGTTGGTCGGCTCGTCCAGCAGCAGCACGTTGGGCTGCTGCCAGGCGATCAGCGCCAGCGCCAGGCGCGCGCGCTCGCCGCCGGAGAAGCCGTCCACCGATTCGAAGGCGCGGTCGCCGGGGAAGTTCCACTTGCCGAGGAAGTCGCGGAAGGCCTGGGTCGGCGCGTCCGGCGACAGCTCGCGGAAGTGGTCGATGGGCGACTGCCCGGCATGCAGCGACTCCACCGTATGCTGGGCGAAGTAGCCGATGCGCAGGTCCGGGTGCGAGGCGCGCTCGCCGGCCACCGGCGGCAGGTCGCCCACCAGGGTGCGCACCAGGGTGGTCTTGCCCGCGCCGTTGGGGCCGAGCAGGCCGATGCGGTCGCCCGCCTCCAGGCCGAAGCCGACGCCGTGGAGGATGACCGCGTCGTCGCCGTAGCCGGCCTCCACGCCGTTGAGCCGGATCAGCGAGTGGGGCAGCTTCGGCGGCGGCGCGAACTCGATGCGGAACTCGCGCTCCACGCGCACCGCCTCGGTGCCGGCGAGCTTGGCCAGGCGCTTCATGCGGCTCTGCGCCTGGCGGGCCTTGCTGGCCTTGGCCTTGAAGCGGTCGATGAAGCTCTGCAGGTGGGCGCGCTCGGCCTGCTCCTTCTCGAAGGCGATCTGCTGCTGGCGCAGCTGCTCGGCGCGCTGGCGCTCGAAGTCGGTGTAGCC
>Ga0182792_1003103_pt1 | contig 11012 bp, 13 predicted proteins | sample Passage237B_FD_130497 | JGI IMG/M metagenome (GOLD analysis project Ga0182792, IMG submission 130497) | Cellulose adapted compost microbial communities from Newby Island Compost Facility, Milpitas, CA, USA - Passage2 37B (version 2) (version 2) ...
ATTATATTGACTCATTTGAATCGGTGATCGGTGAAAAGGTAGACCGCCCGGTATTCAGAAGCCAGTACAACGGCTACGTGCTCATCCGCCTGCTGCAGGTGTTGGGCGCTTATGGTTTTCGCGGATTGTTTGAACGCAAGGCGCAATTCCTTACCAGCATCCCGCAGGCATTGAAGAACCTGAAAGCATTTATGCTCGACAGAAGTCCCGGCATTGCCATCCCTGAATTCAGGAAAGTGCTGGACATCTGCGTACTGGATGAAATTATCGAACGGTTTACACCCATCAATGCCACAGCAGACACCCCGCTGGTGGTGCGGATATACAGTTTCTCTTACAAAAAAAATCTGCCGGTGGATGAAACCGGCAACGGGGGCGGATTTGTATTCGACTGCAGGGGTATTCTGAACCCCGGACGGCTGGAACAATTCAAGACCCAGACAGGTCGCGATAAGGGCGTGAAAGATTTCCTGGAACAGCAAACCCGCATGCCGGAATTTTTGAACAGTGTTTTTGATATTGTTGATATCACGGTAGAAGACTATATCCGCAGGGGATTTGAAAGCCTCAGCGTCAGCTTCGGTTGCACCGGCGGACAACACCGCAGCGTATATGCCGCCGATGCACTGGCCCGCCATCTTCGCAATAAGTTCAAAGTAAAAACAGTAGTGAAACACCTGGTGCAGGAAGAAAAGAACTGGGTGAATGAGTGAAAATCAAGAAAGAATGTACTATCTCACATACAGCTTACTCTATCTGCTTTCCTTGTTACCCATGCCGGTGCTGTATTTGTTTTCTGACGGCATTTATTTTTTGTTGTACTATGTTTTCGGGTATCGGAAAAAAGTAGTGATGGTCAACCTGGAAATTGCTTTTCCCGAAAAATCCGTAAAGGAGCGTACAGCCATTGCCAAAAAGTTTTACCGCAATTTTGTAGACAACTTCATCGAAACGATCAAACTGTTATCAGCAGGCAGCGAATGGATCAAAAAGCACTTCGTGATGGACAGCGATCCGTTTCACCCGATCTATTTATCGGGACGCAAATGCCAGCTGCACCTCGGGCATAATTTCAACTGGGAAATAGCCAATGTGGCGATGCCCTACTATACACAATTTTCTTTCCTGGTGGTATACATGCCAATCAAAAACAAGGTGGTGGACCGCCTGTTCATGCATCTGCGCACCCGTACGGGTTCTGTAATGCTACCGGCTACAGATATGCGAACGGCAATGGTGCCGTGGCGCAATACGCAGTACCTGCTAACCCTCGTTGCAGACCAGGCGCCCGGCGATGTAAGCCGTGCATACTGGTTGAACTTTTTTGGACGGCCCACCCCTTTTGTACGGGGTCCCGAAAGCGGTGCACGCATCGGGAACATCCCGGTTATATTTACGCAACTCTATAAAGTAAAGCGCGGTTATTATCATGCTTACCTCGAAATGGGCGCTGAAAATCCTGCCTCCCTTCCCGAAGGAGAACTAACGCGCCGCTATATACGCTTTCTGGAAAAAGCCATCCGCCAGCATCCCGACATGTGGCTGTGGAGCCACAGAAGATGGAAATGGGAATGGAAGGAAGAGTACAGGAGGTTGTGGATAGACGATTGACGCGCTGAAATAAAATATCCGTTTCATAAAGAATGCTTTCAGATGACTGATATGGTTGGATGAACCCAAATTTCATCAACCAGTCAACCGGCTGTGCCCGTCTTTTACCGCAGCCTGTTCCCGTATTTTTCTGCAAAAAGAAGCGTGAAAAAACGGTTTTATAAAGAGTGGCGGAATAAGAACTTTAGCTTCTTAACCCTCTTATTTCAACTAAAAATGAATTGTTATGAACACCAGGCTAACGGCTATTATTGCCTTTATTATTGTGTCCCTTGTCCAGGGATGCAGCGACCCTACCGCTACCACCACGGGTACAACAACGACCGCTACGAATAACACCACGACTACTGATACACTGGCACCCTCCTTCTGGAGACCCATTCCCATTGATGTGGCAGAAAAATATATCCTGATTTACCGGAATAATTTCAAACCAAGGATCCAGGCAAGCGGCAGCACCGTTTTTAAGGACCGCCAAACCAATCATGTATGGACAGATTATCATACGCTGAAACAATTTCTCAGGAGTCTGGAATACCAGGCAAAAATGGCTGGCAACAAAGAGATGAGTGGTATACGCTATTATTTTGCAGCTTATCCGGACGAAGCCGGCGACCATGACGAAGCGCACAGGAAGCAACTAACCCTGGTAATGGTAGGCACCTGGTACGACAAAGAGGCGAACCTGCATCGCGATCTGGTGGATGAAAAAGACATCAGTATCAACACCCTGATTGGAGGCTTTGAAAATCATGGCCATCTTTGCCCTCCTGATCCGGACCCATACTGCAGGGGAGCACACTTTTTCGAACCTCAATAATCTATAATTCATTACATGCTCAATCAAATCTCAGCCTTTGCATATATCATAGCAGCGGCCACGATTGTGGGCCTGGTTTTTCTCAAAAAACTGGGCCCGCAATATATCAGGCTGCTGGTATTGATACTGGGTATTACCTTGTTGATAGAAACCGGCGCGGTTTGGTTCGTGAGAACCTTTCACGTAAAGAATCACTGGATATACAATTTGTTCACTCCTGTCCAGTTCCTGCTCTATGCATGGTTGTTTTACCGGGCCAGTGATGGCAAAATGCAGAAGGTGGTGATCAAATATACGGCCTGGACACTCATCGGTTTTTTCCTGTTCAATATCCTTGTATGGCAGGGTTATACGCTGTTCAACTCGTATACCTTTATGTTGTCCGGACTATTCATCACATTTTTTACCTTGTCATGGCTCGTTGCGTTGTACAATGGTCCGCACGTGCGGCAGTTCAACCAACAGCCCATGTTCTGGGTTTGCATCGGTATCCTGTTTTATTTTCCGCCCAATATCATCGTTACCGGTTTTATATACGAGTTATATTTATACTCAAGAGATTTGTCGTACCGCCTGTACCAGATCAATAAAGTGCTCAATATCCTGATGTATGGTTTTTTTCTGATTGCCCTAATGGTTGCGATACTGAAATGGAAAAGAGATGCCATCAAACCCATAAGCACCGGATAATATGCAGCAGGAATTTCCCGAACTCGGCCTATTGTTCATAGTGATCACCATTGTGTTGCTCATGATTATCCCTTTTATCATCATGATGGGATTCCTGTATAAGAAAAAGCAGATACGGCATACGCGGGAAAAAGAAGACCTGCAACAGCAGTTCCGCCAAACGTTGCTGCAATCGCAACTGGAAATCAAAGAGCAGACCTTGCACCATATTTCGCAGGAAATTCACGACAACATCGGACAGGTGCTCAGTCTGGCCAAACTCAACATCAGCACCATGGATCCCGGCAAGCCTGAGCAGTTGATGGAAAAGATCGACTCTTCACGCCAGCTGGTGGCGAAAGCCATAACAGACCTGCGCCAGCTTGCCCGGAGTATGAATACTGATTACATTACTGAAGTGGGGCTGGTAAAATCTGTGGAAACCGAACTGGAGATCATTCGCAAAAGCGGGGTCATTACCCCACTGCTTTACGTAGAGGGTTATCCCGTAAAAATCAATCCGCAAAAGCAACTTATCCTGTTCCGCATTTTCCAGGAAGTGATGACAAATATCATCAAACACGCAGGTGCAGAAAAAGTAGAAATACGTATAGGGTTTACCGAAGAATTGCTTAATATTACGATATCAGATAATGGGAAGGGTTTTGACACAGAAAAGGCGTACGCTCCGGAAATTCCTGCGTCCGGATTAGGGCTGCGCAACATGCAACACCGGGCGCGGCTTATTGACGCCAGCCTCTCCGTCACCAGTATCCCCGAAAAAGGAACTACAGTAGCAATCCGCTTGCCCATTACTACCTAAAACCTCTAAATGTATGTATACTAAAGCCCGTGTGGCTGTAGTGGATGACCATGTATTACTGCGAAATGGCCTCGCTACCCTCATCCGACAGCTCGACTCTTATACCGTATTGCTGGAAGCCGGTAACGGAAAAGATTTTATCAATCAACTTTCGCCCTCCAATCTCCCCGACATTGTATTGATGGATATCAATATGCCTGGTATGGACGGGTATGATACCACCCTGTGGCTCAAGCGAAACTATCCGGGCATCAAAGTGCTGGCGCTTTCCATGTACGATAATGAAAGCGCTGTGATCCGCATGATGAAATGCGGCGCGCGCGGCTATATACTGAAAGACATTGACCCGGTTGAATTCCGGTGCGCCCTCGACTCCCTCCAGCGCAAAGGCTATTATTATTCAGAACTCATTACCGGCAAACTGATTCACGCGGTAAACCATTCCGCCGAACCCGATCAGCCGTTCAAAAGCCTGGTATGCCTGAATGAGCGCGAAATAGAATTCCTGAAACTGGCCTGCTCCGAACTGACTTACAAAGAAATTGCAGAGAGAATGTACCTCAGCGCCCGCACCATTGATGGCTACCGCGATGCGTTGTTTGAAAAGCTCAACCTGAAAAGCCGCGTGGGGCTGGTAATGTATGCTATTAAGAATGGAATTGTGAGTGTGTGAGCATGGTTTCTGCCACGAACTATTCACTCACTCACCTTTCCCTAATTCAACACCCGCTGGTCCTTTACCACTTCAATCTTAGTATTGGCGGTGATCGCCTTATACCCACCCAGCACATTGCGCAGGTTATGAATGCCCTGCCTTTTCAAAAGCGAAGCCGCTATCACACTGCGGTAACCGCTCGCGCAGTGGAGGTACAGGTTGTGCTGATCTTCAATACCGGCCATACTTCCCGGATCGGTAAGTTCCTGCAGCGGAATATTGAGCGCACCGCGTACATGCCCATCGGCATATTCGGCTTCCTGCCGCACGTCAATTACCACCAGGTGATTATCGTAGGGCAAATCCATTTCCAGTTCGTCCACTTCCACATCAATGATCATATCTATATCAAAACCTGCCTGTTTCCAGCTATCCAGTCCACCCTGCAGGTAACCACGGATATCAGAAAAACCAACGCGGGCCAGGCGGATCACCGATTCTTCTTCCTTGCCGGCTTCCGTAACCAGTATGATCGGTTTATCAAAAGGCAGCAGGCTGCCGGCCCATTCAGCAAAACGCCCTTCCAGGCCAATACTTACAGCGCCGGGAACAAATTCTTTTGTAAATTCCTTTGCATTTCGCGTATCCAGCACCGTTACTCCTGTTTTTATCATCTCAGCAAAAGCAACTGCGGGAAGCGGTGTTAAGCCTGCCGTCAACACTTTCTCCAGGCTTTCATACCCTTCTTTATTGATACGGGCATTGATGGGAAAATACTGAGGGGGTGCTGTCAGCCCTTCTGTAACAGCCTTAATAAATTCCTCGCGTGTTTGCGGTTGCAGGGCATAGTTGGTACGCTTCTGTTCACCAATGGTACTGAACGTTTCAGGCCCCAGGTTCTTACCGCAACTGCTGCCTGCGCCATGTGCGGGATATACCAGCACGTGATCAGGCAGCGGTAGTATCTTTTGCTGCAGCGAATCGTACAGCATAGACGCCAGGTCATTCTTGTCCAGGTTGCCGCCGCTCAGGTCCGGACGACCCACATCATTTACAAACAAAGTATCGCCGGTGAACACTGCATAAGCTTCCCCTTTTTCATCGCGCAATAAATAGCAGGTACTCTCCGGTGTATGGCCGGGAGTATGCAACACTTCAATAGTAAGGTTTCCTAACTGAAACGTCTCTCCGTCGCGGGCAAGGTGAATGGGAAAACCGGTTTCGGTACGGGGACCATAAACAATCGGCGCGCCGGTTGCTTTTTGCAGGTCGAGGTGACCGCTCACAAAATCGGCGTGAAAATGCGTTTCGAAAATGTATTTGATAGTAGCATTTCTTTCCCGGGCCAGTTGCACGTACGAATCCACATCGCGCAGGGGATCAATGATGGCTGCTTCACCTTCGCTTTCCAGGTAATACGCTGCTTCGCTGAGGCAGCCTGTATACAATTGCTTAATGAACATCAGATTAATTTGGGCAAAATTAATCCTTACCAGGCAAATACCGAAGGCAAGCTGAAATCTGTATTAGCCTGTATTTCAATAAGTACAATTGATTGATACCCCGTCTTAATCAGGTGTTCAGTTCATCCACGCATTTCATAATGTGGGCCACCCGCGCACTGTTTACGGAATAGTAAATATACTTTCCATCGCGTTCGGTCTTTACGACACCGGCCCTTCTTAAAATCGCGAGGTGTTGCGAGGCAACCGATTGTTCAAGACGCAATCGGACATAGATTTCTGTTACGGTAAGGCGTTTGTTCTCGTCAATGAGTTTTACGATTTGCTGACGCAGCTTATGGTTCAACGCCCGTAGGATCATCGCTGCTTTTTTCAGGTTCAGGAAGTCCACTTTTACCGAATCACCATCCCCACCATCCGCATTTAAGACCATGGAGTAATTGGTTGTTACGTTCATGTGCACATCAGAGCTTTTAAATATTTAAATAGGATAACGCTAAGAGTCAAATTTACAAGAAAATTGATATGCGCATGATGAAAGGCTAATAAAAGTTTCGGTTGGTTATTTTTTATTATGAGAGTAAAATTCTTTGAGATAGACGGGCCCGGCATAGGCAAGGTCTGAAAACTTTCGTTGCAAAAACAAGCCGGTAGCGATTTTAGCAAGAGAAGGTGCTAAAATGTTAGCGTTATCACTGTAACGGGCATTGGGATGCGTGCATAAATGTTTCCACTTACCGGCACCACTCCCCGTAAAACAAACTGTGTGATTATTTAACGCTTCTTTAAATGTCGATGGCTCTAAAACAAGCGCGGCCGGCGGCATAATTTCGTTCAAACCCCCATCATACAACGCAGTAAACACTTCCATGCGGCGGGCGTCAATCATAGGACAGTACAGCATTTCAGCAGCATCCTCACTACCGGTCATCAACAATTGCTTTTCACGTGCCGCCCACGCCATCACGAGCAAGGTATTTTCAGTGATTAACGGGATCTTCAGCGTATAACACAAGCCCTTAGCCGTAGCCATGCCCACCCGCAAGCCGGTATAGGAACCCGGCCCTGCAGTAACCGCAACTGCCTGTACATCACGCAATACTATGCCTGCTTCCTGCAACACTTCCATAATGGCAGGCTGTATCCAGGATGCATGATCTTTTTGTTCCGTACTGGAACGCATGGCCAGCGTTATACCTTCCCGCGCTATGCATACGCTGGCAGTTTCTGTTGCAGTATCTAAGTTTAAAATGATTGACATATCGGTTACGGGTTACCTGGTTGTATGGTTGAAGGCAAACAGGATCGTGTTGATCCTAACGGCCATTCAACCATTTAACATTCCCGGATGAGGAGTATAACGTGTATTTGTATACGATAACACATTAAGCAATTCACTGACTCTTTGCACACCAATTTTTTCACTCCATTCAAAAGGCCCTAACGGATAATTGGTACCCAGTTTCATTGCCGTATCAATCTCTTCGCGACTGCTTACGCCACTGCCCCAGGTGTAGTATGCTTCATTAATGATCATCGCCAGCACACGCGCCGTGATCATGCCCGGTACATCTGGCACCACCTGATAAGACCATTGCAGCGTGTTGAAAATTGTTGCAACATCGTCTTCCTGCGCGTTTTCAGGTATAGCAATCTCTACCAGCGAACGGCGCAACATGCCGGGCCATGCATTGATCCGGATCACATCCAAACCAATCTCCCTGGTGGTATGCGCCACTGCATTTACAATAACCGGTTTGGGCAATAACTGCTGCAGGCGACTAATCCTTTCCCTGTCCATTTCGAACCACAGATCCATATACACATCTGCTTCTATAATGGTCAGCGACCGGAGCGAGTCTGCCCATATCCACTCCACTTCCGGCGCTGCACCCCGGTCAATAATTTCCTGTTTCAAAACTTCATCGGCCAATACGGCAACTGTCATGACGGTAAAATTTGGCTGCAAAGTAACAATTAAACCATCTAACCATTAACCCTGCCTCCATGAAACCTGAAAGCGGGCAACCATTACTTTTGCACTATGGAAAAAACTATCATCAACACCACCAAGGCGCCGGCGCCTATAGGACCTTACAGCCAGGCAGTTCGTGCAGGTAACCTGCTGTTTATTTCCGGACAAATTCCCATCAACCCCGCTACCGGTGAGTCAGACACCAGCGATGTGGCCACAGAAACACAACTGGTAATGAAAAACCTGGAAGCCATTCTGCAGGAAGCAGGCAGTAGTTTTCAGCAGGTAGTGAAAACCACCATCTTCCTCAGCGACATGTCGCTCTTTGCAAAAGTGAATGAAGTATACGGCAGCTATTTCACCGGCAATTACCCTGCCCGAGAAACCGTAGCCGTTAAAGGATTGCCCAAAGGAGTAAATGTGGAGATCAGTATGATAGCAATATGCTGATGTGCTGAATAGCTGATGTGCTAATGAAAAAACCCATGTACAGGCATTTCATTGGCACATCAGCATATTAGCAAATCCGGTTATCTGGCCAGTTTCAACACACCTGATTCTTCTCCCACCTTTGTAAACGCCGCAATCGCGGTATCAAGGTGATGTTGTTCATGGGCGGCACTTAACTGCACGCGTATGCGCGCCTGTCCCTTCGCCACTACAGGATAGAAAAATCCAATTACATAAATGCCTTCTTCCAGCAAACGCGCCGCAAATTTTTGCGCCAGTACTGCATCATACAGCATGATGGGTACAATGGGATGATCACCGGGTTTGATGTCGAAGCCGGCTTCGGTCATCTTACTGCGGAAGTACCTGGTGTTGTATTCCAGCTTATCGCGCAGGGCCGTTGTTTCACTCAGCAGGTCCAATACGGCAATGGAGGCGCCGGCAATGCTGGGCGCCAGCGTGTTGGAGAATAAATACGGACGGGAACGCTGCCGCAGCATATCAATGATTTCTTTTCTGCCGCTGGTAAAACCACCCGAAGCGCCTCCCAGTGCTTTTCCTAACGTGCCGGTAATGATATCGATCTTACCCATCACATTGTGGTATTCATGGGTGCCGCGGCCTGTTTTTCCCAGGAAGCCGCTGCTGTGGCTTTCGTCAATCATTACGGCTGCGTCATATTGTTCGGCCAGCGCTACAATTTTATCCAGTTGGGCAATGGTGCCGTCCATACTGAAGGAACCATCCGTTACAATGATGCGGTTCCGGGCGCCTTTTGCTTCCTGCAGTTTCGCTTCGAGGTCGCTCATATCATTGTGCTTGTAGCGGAAACGCTGTGCTTTACACAGGCGGACCCCGTCAATGATAGAAGCATGGTTCAGTTCATCAGAAATGATGGCGTCCTGTTCATTGAACAGGGGTTCAAACACACCGCCATTGGCGTCAAAAGCGGCCACATACAGAATGGTGTCTTCGGTGCCAAGGAAAGCGGAGAGCTTTGCCTCCAGTTCTTTGTGTATATCCTGTGTGCCACAGATAAACCGCACACTGCTCATACCATACCCCCGCGTATCAATATATTTTTTGGCTGCTTCAATTACTTTGGGATGGGAGGACAGGCCCAGGTAATTGTTGGCGCAGAAATTCAATACCTTCTTACCATTCACCAGGATTTCAGCACCCTGCGGCGATTCAATAATCCTTTCCGTTTTATACAGGCCCGACGCCTTGATTTCTTCCAGCTCGGCAGCGAGCCGCTTAACTAAACTGTCGTTCATATGATCGTGTATTTAAGTGGAGACCGCAAATTTGCACTAATTAGCGTTAATTAGTGCCGGTCGAAGGTCAGGGGTTCGAAATTTTATGCCTTTGGCTCAGTTCATGTCGCATTTATACCGGTTCATGTATAACTTTCCGGCGTTTCCCACCCCTGCGAATTATTTTGCGTCAAGAATTGCATAGGGAGGAAACAGGCTGTAATTTGGCTGTAACTTTTTCTCTGTACTTTCGTCTCACGTTTTATAAAAATGTATTTTATGTGGAAAAAGGCCTTTTTCCGACTGCTGATCGTAATCGCCATCGTGGCTGCCGGCATGCTCTATGTTGCAGGGGCCGATCAAAAGGAAAATACGGTAAACCTGGAGTGTGCAGACTCCGGTGAACGGCGTTGTACAAATGATGACCATTCACTGGGGGGTGATTTCAATATCTGGGAATCTTTCAGCCGGATGGTATCCGTTGCTTTATAAGAAATTAAGTATCAAACCAATCATTACTCTTGAGGGGGACCATCCGGTCCCTTTTTTAATGCCGGCCTATGCAATTTTTTGCCGCCGTGTAACTTTTACGGCAGCCGCGCGTATTACCTTTATAAGTGCGCACGCATCATGATTAGTGACCTTAAAACAACAGACAGGGATTCTGCTTATGACCGAGAAAGAATATAATGAATGTGTCTCAGCCTGGGCTGACAACGTTTACCGGTTCATCCTGAAAAATTTACGGCATGAAGAGGATGCGCGCGATGTTGTACAGACGGCTTTTGAAAAACTATGGCTTAACAGGGCTGAAGTAGACTTTGCCAGGTGCAAGAGCTATTTGTTTACGGTGGCCTATAACCAGATGATTGACCATTTGCGCAAATCTAAACGGGTGCAGTTGCGCGAGGGATTTCGTGAAGAAACGAAAATACACGACAGGCCTGTATACAATACCCGGAAGGTATTGGAAGAAGCCCTGAACCGTTTGAATGAAACGCAACGGTCGCTGGTGCTGCTCAAAGATTATGAAGGGTATTCTTATGAAGAGATCGGGCAGATTACCGGCCTTAATGAAAGCCAGGTAAAAGTATACCTGCACCGCGCCCGTATTCAGCTAAAAAACTATTTGGTAAGCCCGGAAAACGTACTGTAAAATGAACATCAACCGCCATAATTACGAAGAGTACTTCCTGTTGTACGTTGACAACGAACTGACCGATGCCGAACGTTCAGCAGTGGAGGAATTCGTTGCACAAAACCCCGACCTCGAAGAAGAGCTGGTGATGA
>Ga0182792_1003108_pt1 | contig 10992 bp, 6 predicted proteins | sample Passage237B_FD_130497 | JGI IMG/M metagenome (GOLD analysis project Ga0182792, IMG submission 130497) | Cellulose adapted compost microbial communities from Newby Island Compost Facility, Milpitas, CA, USA - Passage2 37B (version 2) (version 2) ...
CAACCTCGATCTGCTCTACGGCGCCGCGGGCGAGACCCTGGCGCAGTGGCGCACCACCCTGGAGGCGGCGATCGCGCTCGACCCCGCGCACGTGTCGGCGTACGCGCTCACCGTCGAGGCGGGCACGCCGCTCGCCGCGGACCCCGCCCGCCACCCCGACGACGACACCCAGGCCGACGAGTACGAGCTGGCCACCGAGCTGCTCGGCGCCGCCGGCTACGAGTGGTACGAGATCTCCAACTGGGCCCGGCCCGGCCACGAGTGCCGCCACAACCAGCTCTACTGGAGCGAGGGCGAGTACCTGGCCATCGGCTGCGCCGCCCACGGCCACCGCGACGGTCGCCGCCACTGGAACCACCGCACGCCCGAGCGCTACCTGCGGGCGGTGGAGTCCGGCGCCTCGCCCGAGTCGGGGTCCGAGGTGCTGGATCCGGCCGAGCGGCGCGTCGAGGCGCTCCAGCTCGCCATCCGCACCCGCGACGGCGTGGACGCCGGCGAGGTCGACCCGAGCGTCCTCGACGAGCTGGACGGGTTCGTGGAGCGTCGCGCCGACCGGGTGGTGCTCACCGAGCGGGGCCGCCTCCTCGCCAACGAGGTCGCCATCCGCCTCGGCTGAGCCCCCGCCCGGCGCGGCCCGACCGCGGGGACTTCGGGCCCGGCCGCAGCGGGCGGTACCCTGCGAGGCGACCCGCTGGGCCAGCGAAGTCCGGAACCAACCGGCGCTGTCCCGCAACTGTGAGGCCCTCGGGCCGAGCCAGGCCGCCTGGTCCCAGCGAGGTGCGAACCATGCCTTCGAGGAAGGGCATCGCGCCGACCGGGACCACCCCTGTCAGAGCGATCACCCCCGAACCGGCCGACAGGAGCAACCCATGCAACGTCCCAGCAGACTCGCCGCCCTGGCCCTCACCGCAGCGCTCGTGCTCGTGGGTTGCGGCAGCGACACCGACAACGGCGGCGCCGCGCCCTCCACCACCGCGGCCGGTGGCACCACCGCTCCCGCCGGCGGCGGCGACTTCCCGATCACCGTCACCGGCGGCAACGGGGAGCTGACCCTCGACGCCCGGCCCGAGCGGATCGTGGTGCTCGCCCCCTCGCTCACCGAGACGGTCTACGCGGTCGGCGCCGGCGATCAGGTGGTCGCGGTGGACGACCAGTCCAACTTCCCCGAGGACGCCCCGACCACGGCCCTGTCGGGCTACGAACCCAACGTCGAGGCCATCGGCGACTTCGACCCCGACCTGGTGATCGCCTCCGACGACCCCGGCGACCTGGGCAAGGGCCTGGAGGCCATCGACGTGGCGTTCCTCCTGCTGCCGGCCGTGGACGACCTGGAGGGCGCGTACCACCAGATCGAGGTCGTGGGCGACGCCACCGGCCACGCGGACGAGGCCGACGACCTCGTGGCGGACATGAAGACGACGATCAAGTCGCTCCAGGAGGAGGTGCCCGAGGGCGAACCGGTCACCTACTTCCACGAGCTGGACGACATGCTCTACACGGTCACCTCCTCGACCTTCATCGGCCAGCTCTACGAGCTGGCCGGCTTCGAGAACGTCGCGGACGGTGCCGACCCCGAGGGCACCGGCTACCCGCAGCTCTCCCCGGAGGCGCTCCTCGACGCCGACCCCCAGGCCGTCTTCCTGGCCGACACCAAGTGCTGCGGCCAGACCCCCGAGAGCGTGGCGAAGCGCCCCGGCTGGTCCGAGCTGACCGCGGTCAAGGAGGGCAACGTGTTCCCGCTGGACGACGACATCTCGTCGCGCTGGGGCCCGCGCATCGTGGACTTCCTCCAGGCCCTCGTGGACGCCCGCTCCCAGATCGCGGGCTGAGCCGGCCGACCCGGGCCCCGGCCTCGAGCAACACGCGATCCGTGGCGGCGACCACCACCACCACCCGCACCCTCCGCCCCGTCCTGGTCGGGGTGGTCGTCGCCGCGGCCGCCATCTGCTGCGGCGTGGCCTTCGGGCCGGCGTCGCGCATCGGCCCCGGCGCCGCGCTCGTGGAGGTGGTCGACCGCATCCCCGGCGTGGCCCTCGACAGCGGCCTGAGCCCCAGCCAGGCCGCCACGGTGTGGGACCTGCGCCTGTCCCGGACGATCCTCGGCCTGCTCGTCGGCTGGATGCTCGCGTCGGCCGGCGCCGCGTACCAGGGCGTGTTCCGCAACCCGCTCGCGGACCCGTACCTGCTCGGCGTCGCGGCCGGCGCCGGCTTCGGCGCCACGCTCGTGATCGTGCAGGGCCGGGTGGGGGCGGACCCGAGCGTGATGGTGCCCGCCGCCGCGTTCGGCGGCGCGATGCTCGCCGTGTTCGTCACCTACCTCGTGGGCGCGGCGGGGGACCGCCGGCGCACCCCGGCCTCCCTCCTCCTGGCCGGCGTGGCGGTGTCCAGCCTGTTCACCGCCCTCCAGACCTTCGTCCAGCAGCGCCACGCGTCGGACATCCGCCTCGTCTACAGCTGGATACTCGGCCGGCTCTCCACCGCCGGCTGGGGCGAGGTCGCCATGCTGCTGCCCTACGTGGCGCTCTCCAGCGGGGTGCTCCTGCTCTACGGCCGCACGCTCGACGTCATGAGCGTCGGCGACGACGAGGCGTCCTCGCTCGGCCTCGACGTGAACCGGGCCCGCTTCGTCATCGTGCTCGCCGCCTCGCTCGGCACCGCGGGCGCGGTCGGCGTCGGCGGGCTCATCGGCTTCGTCGGCATCATCGTCCCGCACGTCGTGCGCCTGCTCGGCGCCGGCTCCTACCGGGTGATCCTGCCGGTGTCGATGCTCACCGGCGGCGCCTTCCTCGTGCTGGCCGACCTCGTGGCCCGCACCGCGCTCGCCCCGGCCGAGATCCCCATCGGGGTCGTCACCGCCTTCTGCGGCGCCCCGTTCTTCGTGTTCCTGCTGCGCCGGCGGTCCGTGGGGGTGGCGACGTGATCCGCGTGGAGGGCGTGTCGGTCGACGTCGACGGCACCCGGCTGCTCCACGACGTGGACCTGCACGTGGCGACGGGGGAGTGGGTCTGCGTCCTCGGCCCCAACGGCGCCGGCAAGTCCACGCTCGTGCGCGCCCTCGCCGGCTTCGGCGGCCGCGGCGCCCACGGCGGGCGCATCCTGCTCGACGGGGCCGACGCCGCCGGCCTCCGGGGCCGCGAGCGCGCCCGGCGGCTGGCGGTGGTGCCCCAGACCCCGGTCATCCCCGCGGGCATGGGGGTGACCGACTACCTGCTCCTCGGCCGCACCCCCTACGTGCCCCGCTTCGGCGTCGAACGGGCCACCGACCACGCCGCGGTGGCCGAGGTGATCGCGCGCCTCGACCTCGGTGACCTCGCCGACCGGCGGCTCGACTCGCTGTCGGGCGGCGAGCGCCAGCGGGTGGTGCTCGGCCGGGCGCTCGTGCAGGACACGCCGGTGCTCGTGCTGGACGAGCCGACGAGCGCGCTCGACATCGGCCACCAGCAGGAGGTGCTCGACCTGGTGGACGAGCTGCGGGCCGAACGGGGCCTGACCGTGCTGTCGACCATGCACGACCTCACCCTCGCCGGCCAGTACGCCGACCGCCTGGTGGTGCTGGCCGCCGGCCGGGTGGTGGCCGACGGCCCCGCGGCGGCGGTGCTGGCCCCCGACCTGCTGAAGGCCACCTTCGGCGTGAACGTCCGGGTCATTGCGGACCCCGACGGCCTCTCCGTCCTCCCCGTCCGAGCCCCCCGCCCCCAGCCCCGCCCCTGACCGCCGTCCTCAGCGGGCGAGGGGCTTGTACTTGATGCGGTGGGGCTGGTCGGCCTCGGCGCCCAGCTCCTTGCGGCGGAACGCCTCGTACTCGGAGAAGTTGCCCTCGAACCAGCGCACCTGGCTGTCGCCCTCGAAGGCGAGCATGTGGGTGGCGATGCGGTCGAGGAACCAGCGGTCGTGGGAGATGACCACCGCGCAGCCCGCGTACGCCTCCAGCGCGTCCTCCAGCGCCCGGAGCGTGTCGACGTCGAGGTCGTTGGTGGGTTCGTCCAGGAGGAGCACGTTGCCGCCCTCCTTCAGGAGCTTCGCCAGGTGCACCCGGTTGCGCTCGCCGCCCGAGAGCACCCCCACCGGCTTCTGCTGGTCCGAGCCGGTGAAGTTGAACGACGCCACGTACGCCCGGCCGTGGATCTCGCGGCCACCGACCACCAGGTCGTCGCGGCCGCCGGTGATCTCCTCGTAGACCGTCTTGGAGTCGTCCAGGTGGTCGCGGCTCTGGTCGACGTAGGCGAGCTGCACCGTCTTGCCGACCGTGATCGTGCCCGCGTCGGGCTGCTCCTGGCCGGTCAGCATCTTGAACAGCGTGGTCTTGCCGGCGCCGTTCGGGCCGATGATGCCGACGATGCCGGCCTTCGGCAGCGAGAACGACAGGTCCTCGATGAGCAGCTTGTCGCCGAAGCCCTTGGACAGCCCCTCGACCTCGATCACCTGGTCGCCCAGGCGGTCGCCGGAGGGGATGGCGATCTGGAGCTCCTTGGCCCGGCCCTCGGCGGCCTTGGACTCCTCCAGCAGCTTGTCGTAGGCGGCGAGGCGGGCCTTGCCCTTGGCCTGGCGGGCCTTGGGGGCCATCCGCACCCAGTCCAGCTCGTGCTTGAGCGTGCGCTGGCGGGCCGACTCCTGCTTCTCCTCCTGGGCCAGCCGGGCCGCCTTCTGGTCGAGCCAGCCCGAGTAGTTGCCCTCGAAGGGGATGCCGCGGCCCCGGTCCAGCTCCAGGATCCAGCCGGCCACGTTGTCCAGGAAGTAGCGGTCGTGGGTGATCGCCACGATCGTGCCGTGGTAGTCCCGAAGGAAGCGCTCCAGCCACGCCACCGACTCGGCGTCGAGGTGGTTGGTGGGCTCGTCGAGCAGCAGCAGGTCGGGGGCCGACAGCAGCAGGCGGCAGAGCGCCACCCGGCGCTGCTCGCCGCCGGAGAGGTCGGTGACGTCCGCGTCGCCCGGCGGCAGGCGCAGCGCGTCCATGGCGATCTCGATCTTGCGGTCGAGGTCGTTGGCGCCCTTCGCCGCGATCTCGGCCTCCAGGCGGGCCTGCTCCTCGCCGATCTTCTCGTAGTCGGCGTCGGGGTCGGCGTACTTCGCGAGGCAGGCGTCGTACTGCCCGAGCAGCCCCGCCACCTCGGCCACGCCGTCCATGACGTTGCCCCTCACGTCCTTGGCCGGGTCGAGGCGGGGCTCCTGGTGGAGCATGCCGACGGTGAAGCCGGGGGTGAGGCGGGCCTCGCCGCTGAAGCCGTCGTCCTCGCCGGCCATGATCTTGAGGAGCGAGGACTTGCCGGCGCCGTTGGCGCCGAGGACGCCGATCTTGGCGCCCGGGTAGAAGGAGAGGTTGATGTCCTTCAGCACCTCGCGGTCCGGCGGGTAGAACCGGCCGAGCTTGCGCATGGAGTAGATGAACGGCGCGGACATGCGGGTGGAGACCTCCGGAGACGTGCGCGGCCGCCCTCGGGCGCCGGCGACCAGCGCACCACGCTAGTACCGCCCGGGCGGGGTCCCGGCCCGGCCGGAGCACGGCGATCGGGGCCGCGAACGGTGGGTCGGGGGGTGGGTGGGCGGCGATAGCATCGGGCCCTGATGGCCGAACAACAGAACCCCACCGACGCGCTCGGACCCAACGCGTGGCTCGTCGACGAGATGTACGAGCAGTACCTGGAGAACCCGGGGTCGGTGAGCGAGTCGTGGCGGGACTTCTTCGCCGACTACCAGCGGGATTCCGACGTCACCGCCAGCGTCCCCGACCAGTCGCTGCCCGCCACCGGCCGAACCGGTGAGACCGGCCAGATCACCGCGGTGAAGGCGGGCGAGCCGCCCAAGGCCCCCACCCCGGCACCCGCCCCGGCCCCGGCCGAGCGGGCCCCCGAGCGCTCCACCGGCATCTCCGCCGACGGCACCGTGGAGGTGCCGGGCGAGCCGATGCGCGGCGCCTCGGCCCTCATCGCCAAGAACATGGAGCAGAGCCTCCAGGTGCCCACCGCCACCTCGTTCCGCGAGGTGCCGGCCAAGCTGCTGGAGGTCAACCGCCGGGTCATCAACGGCTACCTCACCCGCACCCGCGGCGGCAAGGTCAGCTTCACCCACATCATCGGCTACGCGATCGTGAAGGCCATCCACGAGACCGTGCCCTCGATGAACAACCAGTTCCTCGAGGGGCCCGACGGCAAGCCGCGCCTGGTCCGGCGCGAGCACGTGGGCTTCGGCCTGGCCGTCGACGTGGAGAAGGCCGGCGGTCGCACCCTGCTCGTGCCGGTCATCAGGGACGCCGACACGCTCGACTTCCGCGGCTTCTGGGGCGCCTACGAGGACCTCATCCGCAAGGTCCGCTCCAACAAGCTGAGCCCCGACGACTTCGCGGGCGCGACCGTCACCCTCACGAACCCGGGCACCATCGGCACCGTGCAGTCGGTGCCCCGGCTCATGGCGGGCCAGGGCGCCATCATCGGCGTCGGCCGCCTCGACTACCCGGCCGCGTTCAGCGGCGCGGACCCGCAGTCGCTCGCGGAGATGGGCGTCTCCAAGGTGATGACGGTCACCTCCACCTACGACCACCGCATCATCCAGGGCGCCGAGTCGGGGTTGTTCCTCAAGCGGGTGCAGGAGCTGCTCCAGGGCGAGGACGACTTCTACGGCGCCATCTTCCGCTCCCTCGGCGTGCCCTACACCGCGGTGCAGTGGCGGGCCGACGTGAACCCGCTCGACCGGGAGTCGGTGCGGCTGGAGAAGCAGATGAACGTGCAGACGCTCATCAACCAGCACCGGGTGCGCGGCCACCTCATCGCGGACCTCGATCCGCTGGCGTGGAAGGAGCCGCAGATGCACAGCGAGCTCGACCCCGCCACCTACGGGCTCACCATCTGGGACCTCGACCGCGAGTTCCTCACCGGCGGCGTCGGCGGCCGGGACCGCCAGCGCCTGGGCGACCTGCTCCACGTGCTGCGCAACGCCTACTGCCGCACCATCGGCATCGAGTACATGCACATCTCCGAGCCGGAGCAGAAGCGCTGGATCCAGCAGCAGGTGGAGGGCCAGAGCGACCAGCTCTCGCCGGAGGAGCAGCGCCACATCCTCGGCCGCCTGAACGCCGCGGAGGCCTTCGAGAAGTTCCTCGCCACCAAGTACGTGGGCCAGAAGCGCTTCGGCATCGAGGGCGCCGAGTCGGCCATCCCGATCCTCGACGCGGTGCTGGAGCGGGCCGCGGCCGACGGGCTCGACGGCGCGGTCCTGGGGATGGCCCACCGCGGCCGTCTCAACGTGCTCACCAACATCGTCGGCAAGAGCTACGACCAGCTCTTCCGGGAGTTCGAGGGCTTCGTGGACCCCGAGACCACCCAGGGCTCGGGCGACGTGAAGTACCACCTGGGCCAGACCGGCACCTTCACCAGCCGCCTCGGCGACGCGATCGAGGTGGAGCTGGCCGCCAACCCCAGCCACCTGGAGACGGTCGACCCGGTGGTGGAGGGCATGGTGCGGGCCCGCCAGGACCGCATCAACGACCCCGAGGCGTTCTCGGTGCTGCCGATCCTGCTGCACGGCGACGCCGCGTTCGCCGGCCAGGGCGTGGTGGCCGAGACCCTCAACTGCTCCACCATCAAGGGCTACCGGGTCGGTGGCACCGTCCACGTCATCATCAACAACCAGCTCGGCTTCACCACCTCGCCCGAGTCCGCCCGCAGCTCCGAGTACTGCACCGACGTGGCGAAGATGATCGAGGCGCCGATCTTCCACGTGAACGGCGACGACCCCGAGGCGTGCGTGCGGGTGGCCCGCCTCGCCTACGAGTTCCGCCGGGCGTTCCACAAGGACGTCGTCATCGACATGGTCTGCTACCGCCGGCACGGCCACAACGAGGGCGACGACCCGAGCTACACGCAGCCGCTCATGTACAAGCGGATCGACGCCCGCCGCTCCGTCCGCAAGCTCTACACCGAGACGCTCGTCAAGCGGGGCGACATCTCGGTGGAGGAGGCCGAGCAGGCGCTCGACGACTTCAGCGCCCGCCTCCAGACCGCGCTCACCGAGACCCGCGACGCCAAGCCCACGAGCGAGGTGCTGGCCCAGCCGGTGCCGCCCGCGGTCGGCGTCCTGCCCTCGGTGGAGACCGGCGTGGCCGAGGAGCAGCTCGAACGCATCTACTCGGTGCTGTCCACGGTGCCCGAGGGCTTCCAGGTCCACCCGAAGCTCGCGAAGCAGTTCGACACCCGCACGAAGATGATCGAGGGCGGCGAGGTGGACTGGGCCACCGCCGAGGCGTTCGCGATGGGCTCGCTGCTCCTGGAGGGCACCGACATCCGCTTCGCCGGCCAGGACTCGCGCCGCGGCACCTTCTCCCAGCGCCACGCGGTGCTCACCGACTACGGCAGCGGCGCCGAGTACGCCCCGCTCGCCCACCTCGGCCCGGAGCAGGGCAAGTTCTGGATCTACGACTCGCTGCTGTCGGAGTACGCGGCGATGGGCTTCGAGTACGGCTACTCGGTCGCCAGCCCCGACGCGCTCGTCTGCTGGGAGGCGCAGTTCGGCGACTTCGTCAACGGCGCCATGATCGTGATCGACCAGTACCTGGTGGCCGCCGAGGACAAGTGGGGCCAGACCTCCGGCCTCGTGCTGCTGCTGCCGCACGGCCTGGAGGGCCAGGGTCCCGAGCACAGCTCGGGCCGCGTCGAGCGGTTCCTGACGCTGTGCGCCGAGGACAACATCCAGGTCACGAACGCCACCACGTCGGCCCAGTACTTCCACCTGCTGCGCCGCCAGATGCACCGCAGCGTCCGCAAGCCGCTCGTGGTCATGACGCCCAAGTCGCTCCTGCGGGCCAAGCAGGCCCGCTCGCCGCTGGTCGACCTCACCACCGGCTCGTTCCGGGAGCTGCTGGACGATCCGGGCGTCACCGACCGCGACGCGGTGCGCCGCCTCGTCTTCTGCAGCGGCAAGGTGGCCTACGACGCCCTCGCCCGGCGCGACGAGCAGGGCCTGCCGGCCGCGATCGTGCGGATCGAGCAGCTCTACCCCTTCCCGTACAAGCAGGTCGCGGAGCTGCTGGCCACCTACCCGAACGTGGAGGAGGTGGTCTGGCTCCAGGAGGAGCCCGACAACATGGGCGCCCGCAGCTTCGTGAACGAGCGGCTGTTCCCGATGGTCGCCTCCGGCGTCGGCTACCGCCAGGTGTCGCGCACCGGCTCGGGCAGCCCGGCCACGGGCAGCCACGCCGTGCACGTGCAGGAGCAGACCCAGATCATCGACCAGACCTTCGAGGGCCTGTAGGGGCGCCGCCCGTCCCGGCCGGTGCCCCACCACCCAAACGAGAACGTGTTCTCGTTCTGGCGGTAGGGTCGGGGCCATGCCGCCCCAGCCGACCGGAAACGATGCCTTCGACGCCGCCCGTGCCGGCGGCATCGTGGACACCTTCCTGAGCTTCCCCGACGTCCGGGCCGAGAAGGCCAAGGTCTACGACTTCATCCGCAAGGCGACCCGGGACCGGGAGACCCAGACGATGGAGATGCCGGCCGGCTACCTGTTCAAGGACCTGCCGAGCTACGACGAGATCGACGACCCGCTGGAGCTGACGCTCCAGGAGATGGACCGCTTCGGCATCTCCCGGTTCCTCACCAACGTGACCGACAAGGACGTGGCCCGCCGGGCGCTCACCGAGCACCCCGACCGGTTCTGGGGGCTGCTGAACGTGGACCCGAACACCGGCATGGACGCCCTGCGGGCCATCGACGCCGCGGTCGAGACGTGGGGTGACCAGCTCAAGGCCATCCACACCTGGGGCACAGCCCTCGTCCCGCAGGTGCCGCTGGACGACAAGAAGATGTACCCGATCTACGCCAAGTGCGTGGAGGTCGGGCGCCCGATCGTGGTCTACACCGGCGTGCCCGGGCCCCGGCTGCCCATGTCGGCCCAGCTCCCGATGCAGCTCGACGAGGTGTGCTGGTTCTTCCCCGAGCTGCGGATCGTCTCGCGCCACGGCGCCGAGCCCTGGACCGAGCTGATGGTGAAGCTGCTGCTCAAGTGGCCGAACCTCTACTACTCGACCTCCGCGTTCGCCCCGAAGCACTACCCGCCCCACATCGTGGACTACGCGAACACCCGCGGCGCCGACAAGATCCTCTTCGCCGGCTACTGGGCGGCCGGCCTCACCCTCGACCGCATCCACGCCGAGCTGCCCCAGGTGGGGTTCCGGGACCACGTCTGGCCGAAGTTCCTCCGCGAGAACGCCGAGGCCGTCTTCGGCGCCGCGCCCCACCCCTACCCCTGACCCGGTCCCGAGCCCGGCCACCCGCCCGGCGCGGCCACCCGCTCGACCCACCCGCTCGCTCGACCCACCCGAACTTGGCACGGTTCTGCCGCACCGGTGCGGCAGAACCGTGCCAAGTTCGGGGATGCGCGGCTCGCGCGGGGCCTCCGTGGGGCGCGCCGCGCTCGGCGGTGTGACGGGTGACGCCTTTACGAGGGCGCCCACGTTCGATAACGTTCGTTATTGCAGCCGTTCGGAAGGGGAACACCGTGGCCACGAGCAACGACGAGCTCATCGGTCGCCGCGACGTCAACGACATCGAGGCGATCATGTCCATCAGCACCGAAGAGGGCGACGAGATGGTGCGCACCGTCCAGGACAACGCGCCCGCCATCTTCACCTGGGACTACGAGAAGGGCCGCCGCCCGGCCCTCAACAAGCTCTACGAGAAGGCCAAGCACAGCCAGTGGAACGGCGAGACGGACCTGCCGTGGGAGACCGCGGTCGATCCGATGCAGCTCGTGGAGCTCCAGCGGATGCAGTTCGGCATCACCCCCGAGGAGCGCGCCGCCCGCGTGGTCGGCACCCCGTACGAGAAATGGGGTGACAAGGAGTTCGACCAGATGGCGCTGGAGTCGAACAACTGGATGCTGAGCCAGTTCATGCACGGCGAGCAGGGCGCGCTCATCTGCACCGCGAAGATCGTGGAGACGGTGCCGTGGATCGACGCCAAGTACTACGCCGCCACCCAGGTGATGGACGAGGCCCGCCACGTG
>Ga0182792_1003111_pt1 | contig 10976 bp, 8 predicted proteins | sample Passage237B_FD_130497 | JGI IMG/M metagenome (GOLD analysis project Ga0182792, IMG submission 130497) | Cellulose adapted compost microbial communities from Newby Island Compost Facility, Milpitas, CA, USA - Passage2 37B (version 2) (version 2) ...
CCGCGATTGGAAGGCCGCCCTGACTCGATTTACCATCCAGTTTGAGGAGCGGATCCCTCAGGCGTAAACAACATCCCGTTTACACAAAAATTCGGACACGCCCCATCGACGCCGTGAATGCCTGAGTGGCGCCAGCGCACTTCGCGTGAATTGCGGCTTGAGGTGCAATTCACCGTTTAGAGTTTTCGATAGACGCGCGAGCACTTCGGAGGCTGGCCGTGCAGTAAAGATCCAGACGCATAGGGGCGTCGGAGCGAACGGCCAAACGCTTGCAATGCGTTACAGCGGTTGTACTCAGTGATTGTGCCGGTGGTGCAGATCGGGAAAGTGCGGGTGCTTGTGCGTGACCGCCGTATGAGTGTGGCGATGGACGTGCGGTTCGCCGGCGGCGATTCCCGAATGCTCGTGGCGGTGATGTTCGTCGTGCCAGTGCAGGTGGCTGTGTTCGAGTGGCTCGTGGTGGTGTTCGTGGTCGTGCCGCTCGCTCAGGTGCAGCCACAGTCCGACGCCCATCAGTAGCGCGGCGGGCCACAGCAGCGGCGGCGCTTCGCCGCCGGGCAGTGCCAGCGCGACGGCGACGCCGACGAAGGGCGCGAGCGAGAAATAGGCGCCGGTGCGCGCCGCGCCGAGTTCGCGCAGTGCGAGCACGAACAGCGCCAGACTGATGCCGTAGCCGACCAAGCCGATGGCGAGGGTGCTCAAGGCGCTGCCCACCGCCGGCCACGAGGCACCCAGCATCCAGGCGATGACGAGGTTGATGGCGCCCGCCGTCAGACCCTTGATGGTGGCGATGAATACCGCGTCACCGCCCGAGATGCGGCGTGTCAGATTGTTGTCGATGGCCCAGCACGCGCAGGCCACAGTAATCCACAAGGCGCCGCCGGTGCTGCCACCAGTTTCGGCTTGTTGCGACGGCCACGCCAATAGCACGCCGCCGACCACGATGGCCAGCATGCCGATGACGAGGCGCCGGCCGCAATGTTCGCGAAATATGATCCAGGCGATCAGCGCAGTCAGCACGCCCTCCAGGTTTAGGAGCAGCGAGGCCGAGGCGGCATCCGTGCGGGCCAGGCCGATGAGCAGCGCCACCGGCCCCAGCACGCCGCCGAACAGTACGGCGGCGGTGAGCCAGCGCCATTCGCCGGCCACCAGGCCGGAAGCGGCCCAGCCGCGGTCGCGCAGCAGCCGGAAAGCGCTCAGGCCAAGCCCGCTGCCGAGGTACAGCAAGCCAGCCAGCAACACCGGATGGGCGCTGGCGACGACGAGCTTGGCGAACGGAGTGCTCGCACCGAACAGCACGGCTGCCGCCAGTGCGAGCACGATTCCGCGGTGCATGGCGACCTCCGTTGAACGGCGATGCGCCGGCCGGGCTTACGGCATGGCGAATCGCACTGCCATGGTACGCCCGCCGAGCGTCACCCGCGCCACCACGCGCGCGCCGGCGGGCAACTGCGCCGTTCCGGCGAAATGCTCTCCGGCAGGCGCGAGCTCGATGTCCTGCTTGCCGTCCTTGGATACGACTGTCAGTTTGGCGCTGCCGCCGTCGGTGTTGACCGGCTCGCCGTGATCGCGCACGAACAACCGCAGGCCGTCTTGGCTGACCAGCTCGAAGTCGAGGTCGTTGGCTTCGCTGACGATGCCGCCGTGCTTCGGCGCATGGTCATGGGCGCCTTCTTCAGCGTGGCTGTGACCATGGCCGTCGCCATGTGCGTGACCGTGGCTCTTGTCGGCCAGTGCGGGCGTGGCGGCGAGCAGGCAGGACAGCAGGATCAGGGTGCGAGCGTTCATGTGTGGGCTCCTTGGTTGCAGGGGGTTGTGAAACGGGGTCATCAGAATGCCTCCTTCTCGTTCTGGTTCATCAGGCGCTCGGCATCGCGCCGGCCGAACAGCCAGAACAGGGCGGGGGTCAGGAAGGTGTCGAGCAGGGTCGAGCTGATCAGGCCGGAGAAGATCACCACCGCCACCGGATGCAGAATCTCGGTGCCGGGGCGCTCGGCCTCGAACAGCAGCGGGGCGAGCGCGAAGGCGGTGACCAGTGCGGTCATCAACACCGGGCTGAGACGTTCGAGCGAGCCGCGCAGGATCATCGCGTGGTCGAAGTTCTCGTTCTCCGAGCGCATCAGGTTGATGTAGTGGCTGACCTTGAGGATGCCGTTGCGCACCGAGATGCCGGCCAGGGTGATGAAGCCGATCAGCGCCGCGATGGACAGCGGCTGGCCCGACAGCCACAGGCCGATCACCGCGCCGACCAGCGCCAGCGGGATGTTGGCCATGATCAGCGCAGCCAGACGGTATGAGCGGTAGCGTGAGAACAACACCACGAACATCAGCGCGGCCGACACCAGCGCCAGCATGCCGACCAGCCGCGCGGCCTGTTCCTGCGCCTCGAACTGACCACCCAGGGTGATGAAGTAGCCCTCCGGCAGGCGGTGCTCGGAGACCCGTGCGCGGATGTCCTCGACTACCTCGGACAGCGCGCGCTCCTGCACGTTGGCCGACAGCACGATGCGGCGGCGTCCGTCGTCGCGGCTGATCTGGTTGGGGCCGTCGCCGTCCTCGATGGTGGCCAGCCTCGACAGCGGCACGAAGCCGCTGGGCGTGTCGATCAGCATGCGCGACAGCCCCTCGACCGTGCGCGCGGTGTCGGGCAGGCGCACCACCAGGTCGAAGCGGCGCGAGCCCTCGACGATCTGCGCCAGCGCCTCGCCCTCGACCATGGCCTGCAGCAGGCTCAGCACGCGTGAGGTCGGCACGCCGTAAGCCGCGGTCGCAGCGTAGTCGATACGCACCTTGATCTGTGGTGCGAGTACCTGCTTCTCGACCTCCAGATCGGCCAGGCCTGGAATGTCGGCGAGCCTCGCGCGCAGCGCCTCCGCCTGGCTGCGCAGCACGTCCAGATCCTCGCCGAAGAGCTTGATCGCGATCTGCGAGCGCACGCCCGACATCATGTGGTCGATGCGGTGCGAGATCGGCTGCCCGATGGCCACGGCGGCCGGCAGATTGACCAGCCGTGATCGGATGTCGGCCCGAATTTCGTCCATGCTGCGGGTTAGCTCAGAGGCCGGGATCAGCCCGATGTCGAGTTCGCTGACATGCACGCCCTCGGCGTGTTCGTCGAGTTCCGCCCGGCCACTGCGACGTCCGACGTGGGTGACTTCCGGCACCTCACGTACCAGCCGCTCGGCCTCGCTCGCCAGTGCAGAGGATTCGGCCAGCGTCACGCCCGGATTGAGGCGCAGGCCGACGAGTAGCGTGCCCTCGTTGAACGGCGGCAGAAAGGTGGTCGGAAAGGTCGGCACCGCCGCCGCGGCGAGCAGCACGGCCACGGCACCGGCGGCGACGGCCGGGCGTGGGCGCTCCAGCACGCGTGCCAGCGCGCGGCCGTAGCCGCGCTTGATCCACGCCAGCAGCCGCGTGTCGCCATGCTCGAGCGACTTCATACCGGGCAGCAGGTAGAAGGCCAGCACCGGCGTGAGCGTGACCGACACAATCAGCGAAGCCAGCGTGGACACGATGAAGGCCACACCCAGCGGCACGAACAGCCGCCCTTCGATGCCCGGCAACGCGAACAGTGGCAGGAACACCAGCACGATGATCATCGTCGCGTAGACGATGCCCGAGCGCACTTCCAGCGAGGCGTTGCGCACGATGGACAGCAGCGGCAGCGCGATGCCCGGATGTGCGGCACGGGCGGTCTTGAGGCGGCGGATGATGTTCTCCACATCCACCACCGCGTCGTCCACCAGGCCGCCGATGGCAATCGCCAGCCCACCCAGCGTCATGGTGTTGATCGACATGCCGAAGTAGTCGAACACCATCGCGGTGATCAGGATCGACACGGGAATCGCGGTCAGGGCGATCAGCGTGGGGCGCAGCGTGCCGAGGAACAGCGCGAGGATGGCCGCGACGAACACCGAGGCGGCGATCAGCTTGCCCGTCAGCGTATCGATGGAGGCCTCGATGAAGCTTGCCTGGCGGAAGGTCACGCGCGGTTCCGCCATGCCCTCGGGCAGCGAGGACTTCATCTCGTCAAGCGCCGTCTCGATGGCGCGGGTCACCGCGATGGTGTCGGCCGTGGGCTGCTTCTGCACGCCAAGGATTACCGCCGGCTGGCCTTCGAAGCCGGCGTCACCGCGCTTGACCTTGGGCGCGAAGGTGACCTCGGCGATCTGCTTGAGCAGCACCGGCTGGTCATTGCGCACGGTCAGTGCGAGCTGGCGCAGATCCTCCAGTACCGAAGTTCGGCCCAGATGCCGGATCAGGTACTCGCGCCCGTTCAGTTCCAGGAAACCGCCCGAGGTATTTGCCGCGAAGCCCTGCAGCGCGTTGGCCAGATCCTCCTGGGTGATGCCCAGATCACGCATGCGCGCGGTGTCGGGCTGCACCTGGAACTGGCGTACCTCGCCGCCAATGGGAATCACCTGGGCCACGCCCGGAACCGACATGAGCCGCAGGCGCAGCACCCAGTCGGCGTACTCGCGCACATCCATCGGCGAGATGCGCTGCGGATCGATGGGAATCGCGATCTGCATGATCTCGCCCATGATCGAACTGATCGGCCCCATGTGCGCGACGATGCCCGGCGGCAGCGCCTGCTCCATCGAACCGAGCCGTTCGGACACCATCTGGCGGGCGCGGTAGATTTCGGTGTCCCAGTCGAAGGTGACGTAGATGAACGACAGGCCCGCGCTGGACACAGAACGCACCGATTCCACGCCGGGCAGGCCGTTCATGGCCGTCTCCAGCGGAAAGGTGATGAGCTGTTCGACCTCCTCGGCGGCCATGCCGCCGGCTTCGGTCATCAGCGTGACGGTGGGCTTGTTCAGATCGGGGAAGACGTCCACCGGCGTCTGCGACAGCGTCAGCGCCCCCCAGGCCATCGCCGCCAGACTGGCGACGATGACCACCAGCCGGTTGGCGAGGCTGGCATCGAGTAACCACTTGAACATGTGCGCCTCCCCTCAGCGGATCTGGTTGACGAGGGCGGCGGCGCGCACCACCACGCGGTCGCCGTCGGTCAGCCCGGACGTCACCGCGACATGGCCGCCGTCGAGCGGCTCGCTCAGCACCACGCGCGGCTCGAAGTGCTCGGGCGCGGTCTTGACCCACACGATGGTCTGATTCGAGGGGTTTTTCATCAGCGCCGCGGCCGGCACGCGATGCCCGTCAACTGTGTCGGCCAGTTGCACCTGCACGCGCACGGTTTGCCCCAGCGCCAGCCCGTCCAGCGCCTCGCCGGTCGCAGCGAAGCGGATCGGCAGTGCCTGATCGCGCAGCGCGCTGGCCGTTCCAACGTGACGCAGTGCCAGCACGCGTCCGCCGACCGCGAGGCTGCCGCCAGTGATGCGCGTGACGCGCTCGGGTTCATAAGCCAGCGCCTCGATGCGCAACCGCGTCGGGTCGACAATCTCGAACAGCGTCTCGCGCGCATCGACCACCTGACCGGCCACCGCGCGCGCCTCGGCGATCACACCATCGACCGGCGCAGTAAGCGCCTCGCGCCCCTGCAGGCCGTCGCGCGTGGCGCGGATGCGTGTATCCAGGCTCGCCAACGTCGCGGCGGCCTCGTCGATGTCCTTGCGTGGCACGCTGTCGGCCAGCTCGCGCAGGCGCTTCAGGCGGGCGCCGACGATGTCGCGCTCGGCGCGCAGTTCGGCCAGTTGCGCCTGCTGTCCGGCGCGTTCGATGGCGCCGGCCGCAGGCACCACCCAGGCCAGCACTTCGCCGCGTCGCACCGGCCGCCCCGGCTCCGGCAGGCCGTCCGGTCCGGCCTCGACGCGGCCGCCCTGCATGGGCTGCACCAGACCCCCGGCATTGGGGTCCATTACCACACGGCCGTTCAGTTCCAGCGTGCGCGGCAGGGCTGCGCGCTCGACCGGCAGGGTGCGCACGCCGAGCTGGCGCTGCGCCGGCTTGGGCAGGAAGACGCTGCCGTCGGGTGCGCGGCGCGGGCCGTCGCCGGCCACCGGGGCGGCCTCCTCGCCATGGTCATGGCCGGGGCCGCTCCACGCGGCGGGCATGGCCGTGCTCAGCGCAGCGAGCAGGCATAGTTGCAGGATGCGGGTCTTCATGCGCGCACCTCCCGCCCGCGGCCACCACGCAGCAGCGCGGCCAGCAGCGCCAGCAGTGCGCCGCCGGCGATGGCCCACGGCAGCCACTGTTCGGCATGGTCGTGTTCATCCGTAGCGGCTTCGTCGGCGTGATGCACGTCCAGCGTACCAACCAGCACGTCGGCTGCATCGGCCGTGATCACGGTGGCGACCACGGCATATTCGCCCTCAGCCGGTTCGGCAGGCAGGTGCACGCCGAAGGTGCCGGGCGCGACCGGCTCGACCGTCAGCGTGTCGGGGCCGAGCTCGAATTCAAGTTCGGCGTTCTCGACTGGCGCGTTGCTGTCGGCATGGTCGAGATAGAGGGTGAGCAGATCGCCGTCGAGCACGCCGACCAGTTCGAACAGCTCACTGGTGGCGGCGAAACGCGGTGCGGCGGGGCCAGTGGCCTGCAGTGTGGCCTCCTCGCCATGATCGTGGCCGGGACCGGACAGGGTCGCCGGGGCATGCAGGCACAGGGCGAGCGCCACCATGCCGAGAGTAATGCGGTGTGTGGACATCGGGATTCCTCGTGGGGTGCGCGTCACTGCGGCAACAGGCCGAGGGCCTGGCGCAGCGCGGAGATGGCTTCGGCTTCGTCGATGCGCGCGTGCGCCAGTGCGCGGCGCGCCTCGGAGGCCTCGAGTTCGACCAGCAGACGGTCGGGCAGCGAGGTCTCGCCGAGGCGGAAGGACTTGGCGATGGCGCGCAGCGTGTCCTCGGCCAGCGTCGCGCGGCGCTCGGCTGCCTCGCGGCGGGCCTCTGCGGCGAGCAGTGCTTCGCGCGCGGCGAGCAGATCGCTCTCCAGTCGCAGGCGCTCAAGCTGGGCGCGTTCCTCGTGTTCGATGGCTTCAGCCATTGCCATGCCGGCCTCGGAGCGGTGTTGCGCACCGGCACCGAAGGGGATGCGGATACCCACCGTCAGGGTCTGCTCGAAACGCGCGCCGGCCTCGCCGCGCTCGCGCGTAACCCCCAGCGTCAGTTCCGGATTGGCGCGCGAACGCTTGCTGGCAAGTGCCGCAGCACTGCGCGACATCGCACTCTCATCGAGCAATGCGGCCAGCGCCGGATGGCTGTCGCCGATGGCCGGAGCCTCCTCAGGCAGCGGCTCGATGTGCAGTTGCTCAGCGGCGGGCAACGCAGCGTCGCGACCCACCAGCTGCTGCAGTGCCAAACGTGCGCGCGCGAATTTGGACCGGGCGCCGGCCAGCTCGCTCTGGGCATCGGCCAGTACGCCGCCGGCGCGATTGGCATCGGTGAGCGCAAGCTGGCCTGCGCGCTGGCGTCGCGTCACGTCGCCGTGCAAGGCTCGCGCTGCGTCCAGACGCGTTTCCGCCAGATCGAGATCGACCGCGGCACGCTGCAACTCCCACCAGGCCTTGCGCAGCATCCCCGCGGTTTCCAGTTGGGCCAGGCGTGCGCGGCTGGACACCGCGCCGAGTTGCGCATCGGCGCTGCGCTGCACGAGCGCGCGCTCACCCGGCAGCCACAGTGGGAAAGCCAGCCCCGCCTCGTACTCGCGCGCACCGTCGTTGCGGTTTAAGCGGTCGCTGCGCAGCGACACTTCGGCGGCGGGGGGTTCGGCGAACCAGCGCCGGGCGGCCTCGCGGCCGGCCTCGGCGGCGCTCATGCGCGTGCCCAGCGACAGCGCCTCGGGGCGACGCTGCCAGGCGGCCTCGAACAGGGTCGCCAGACTGCTCGGGCGGGCTTGCGCGGTGGATGGGACAGCGGTCGCGTCCTGCGCGACGGCCGGGGTGAAGTACAGCGCGCCGATCAGCGCGCACAGCAGCGGCATGGGCCGCAGTCGTTCGATGGGGTGCATCCGATTCTCCGTTGGGGTGGGGGAATCGGCGAGGCACGACGGTGGCGCACGGGGCGGCGCGCCGGAATCAGCGCGGACGTTGCGAACCGGAGGTGTCAGGCCTCGCCGTCAGGCGGCGAGGCCGGCCCATTTGGGCCTTTCGATGCGGGTGGGCGGTGCGGTGGCAATGGGCGGGTGCGTTTGGGCCGGCAGCAGGCCGGTACTCGCGGGCAGGCTGAGCGTGGATGCGACGGCGGCCAGCGTCTTGGCGTACAGTTTGCACGTGGCGCAGTCAGGGTGCTTGGCGGTGGGAGATTGCGGCTCGCCGTGGGCGGAGTCGCTGTGTGCATGGGCGTGATGCCCGAAATGCCATACGTCGGAACCCTGCTCATGCTCGCAATAGCTCCCCGCTGATGCCCAGAGAGACTGAAGTGGCAACAAGACGAGCAGGAGAATGGTGATCCACCGGTGCATGTGCCGGATCATAACGCGTAGGTATCTGCAACAACAACCGTGCGGCTGGAAGGGTTGCCGATCCAAGCTGATGTCGTCGTGCTAGCCCCGCGATCCGCAGCGCTTCCTCACTGCAGATGCGCGGCAGGTTGGCGCACAACGCGAACGACTGCAGCGGGTCGAAAGCGGTCGGCCGAGAGCACTGCCCTAAACGTCCGCTTCGGCCGAACCAACCGACAATCAGCGAATTCCGACCGACTTCAAGCAACGTCCGTTGTGCAAGAAGGGGCTTCAAGACTTGAAAACATGCTTCCAACAAAATTGCGTTCGGCTATATGTTGGGCGTTTTCGACTTTAATGCCATGTTTTCGACTTTATTGCCACGTTTTCGACTTTAATGGCAAGGAACATGCGGATGCGGTCCTGCTGGCGCTATTCCACCGTGACGCTCTTGGCGAGGTTCCTCGGCTTGTCGACGTCCGTGCCCTTCACGAGCGCGGCGTGGTAGGAGAGCAGCTGCAGCGGGACCACGTGAAGAACGGGTGAGAGCATGCCGTAGTGCTCGGGCATCTGGAGGATGTGCACGCCCTCCGACTCGGCGATCTCGCTGCCGGCGTCGGCGAAGACGTAGAGCTCGCCGCCGCGCGCGCGCACTTCCTGCAGGTTGGACTTGAGCTTCTCGAGCAGCTCGTCGTGCGGGGCCACCGCGATGACGGGCATGTCCTTGTCCACGAGCGCCAGCGGGCCGTGCTTGAGTTCGCCGGCGGCGTAGGCCTCGGCGTGGATGTACGAGATTTCCTTGAGCTTGAGCGCGCCTTCCATCGCGATGGGCCAGTGGCGGCCACGGCCGAGGAACAGCGCGTGCTGCTTCATGGCGAAGCGCTGGGCCCAACGCTCGATCTCGGGTTCGAGCTCGAGCACCTTCTGCACGGCCACGGGCAGGTGGCGCAGGCCGGCGAGGTGCTCGGCCTCGGCTTCCTCGCTGAGGCGGCCGGTCATGCGCGCCAGTGTCAGCGTGAGCAGCGCGAGCGCGGCGAGCTGGGTCGTGAAGGCCTTGGTGGAGGCCACGCCGATCTCGGGGCCGGCGCGGGTGATGAAGCGCAGCGCGGCCTCGCGGACGATGGCCGACTCGGGCACGTTGCAGATGGCGAGCGTGCGCGTCATGCCGAGCAGTCTGGCGTGCTTGAGCGCGGCCAGCGTGTCGGCCGTCTCGCCGGACTGCGAGATCGCGATGACCAGCGTGGCCGGGTCCGGCACGCTGCTGCGGTAACGGTACTCGCTGGCGATCTCGACCGTGCAGGGGATGCCGGCGATGGCTTCCAGCCAGTACCGCGCGACCAGCCCCGCGTGGTAGCTCGTGCCGCAGGCGAGGATCAGCACCTGGCGCACGCCGGCGAGCAGCGACGGGGCGTCGGCGCCGAACAGCTGCGGCGCGGGCGAGCCGCCGCCGCCGATGATCTCGAGCGTGTTCGCCAGCGCCTGCGGCTGCTCGAAGATCTCCTTCTGCATGTAGTGGCGGTAGATGCCCAGCTCGACGGCGTCGGCCGACAGGCTGGAGACGTGCGCCGGACGCTCGACCGGCCGGCCCGCGCCGTCGGTGATGCGCACGGAGTCGTGCGTCAGCTCGGCCAGGTCGCCGTCCTCCAGATAGACGATGTTGCGCGTCACCTGCAGCAGCGCGGCCGTGTCGGAGGCGGCGTACATGCCATCCTCGCCCAGGCCCAGCAACAGCGGCGAGCCGCGGCGGGCGACGACGGCGCACCCGGGCTCGGACTCGCTCAGCACGCCGATGGCGTAGGCGCCGACCAGCTCGGCCGTGGCCCGCCGCACGGCCTCGAACAGGCTGCCCGCGGTCCCGAGCTTGCTGTGGATCAGGTGGGCGATGGCCTCGGTGTCGGTGTCGGACTCGAACACGTAGCCCGCCGCCATGAGGCGCTCGCGGATGGGTTCGAAGTTCTCGATGATGCCGTTGTGCACGACCGCCAGCCCGCCCGAGACGTGCGGATGCGCGTTGCGCTCGCTCGGCGCGCCGTGCGTGGCCCAGCGCGTGTGCGCGATGCCCACCGGCGCCGCCTCGCCCGCCGCGGCCTCGGCCAGCTCGGCCACGCGGCCGGTGGAGCGCACGCGCCGCAGCCCGCCGTTGAGCACGGCCAGCCCGGCCGAGTCATAGCCCCGGTACTCGAGCTTGCGCAGCCCCTCGATGAGGACGGGAACCACGTTGCGCGTGGCGACGGCGGTGACGATGCCGCACATGGGCGAATCTCCGGATCAGGTGGTTTTCTTGGCGGGGCGCTTCCAGCGCACGCTGGTCTGCTTGACCCGCGAGATCGTGAGCTGGTTCTCCGGCGCGTCGCGGGTGAGCGTGGTGCCGGCGCCGATCGTGGCGCCACGCCCGACCCGCACCGGCGCGACGAGCTGCACGTCGGAGCCGACGAAGGCCTCGTCCTCGATCACGGTGCGGTGCTTGTTCACGCCGTCGTAGTTGCAGGTGATGACGCCGGCGCCGATGTTCACGCCCGCGCCCACGTCGGCGTCGCCGACGTAGGCCAGGTGGTTGGCCTTGCTGCCCTGGCCGACGTGGCTGTTCTTGACCTCGACGAAGTTGCCCAGATGCACGGCGTCCGCCAGCACGG
>Ga0182792_1003112_pt1 | contig 10973 bp, 12 predicted proteins | sample Passage237B_FD_130497 | JGI IMG/M metagenome (GOLD analysis project Ga0182792, IMG submission 130497) | Cellulose adapted compost microbial communities from Newby Island Compost Facility, Milpitas, CA, USA - Passage2 37B (version 2) (version 2) ...
GGCTTCTGGCGCGCGCTGCTCGATGCCGGCATCTACGTCAACGTCGCCGTGCCGCCGGCCACGCCCAACGGGGTGTCGCTGCTGCGCTGCTCGCTGTGTGCCGTGCACACGCCGGCGCAGCTCGAGCACATGATCGAGGTCATGACCGGCATCGGCCGCCAGCTCGGCGTCCTGCACATGCCCCCATGAAATAACTTTGCACACCGAGCCGGCAGACTCTGGCATTGTGCGCCAACAGGTGTACCTACACGAGTAGCCATGAGTCCTGCCGAACGACGCCAGATGATGCTGGCCGGGCCGATCGTGCCCACCATCCTGGCGCTCGCCGCCCCCAACGTGCTGAACGTGGCCGTGCAGAGCCTGGTGAGCATCTCCGACGGCTGGTTCGTGGGGCAGCTCGGCACCATTGATCTGGCGGCCCTGGCCCTGGTGTTCCCCACCCAGATGACGCTGGGCATGATGTCGGCCGGCGCCATGGGCGGCGGCATCTCCTCCTCCGTGGCGAGAGCGCTCGGCAGCGGCAACCGCGCGGCGGCCGAAGCGGCGGCCGCCCATGCGCTGGCCATCGCGCTGGGCATGGCCCTGCTGTTCGCCGTCGTGTTCGTCGGCTTCGGACGCCAGATCTATGGGGCGCTCGGCGGCAGCGGTGCCGCGCTCGACCGCGCCGAAGCCTTCGCCACGATCCTGTTCCTCGGCTGCTCGGCCCACTGGATCGCCAATTCGATGGCGTCGGTCCTGCGCGGCACCGGCGACATGAAGACGCCGGGCCTGGCGCTGGTCGCCACCGGCGCGCTGCAGATCCCCCTGACCGGTGCCTTCACGCTGGGCTGGTTCGGCCTGCCGGCACTCGGCATCCGCGGACCCGCCGTGGCGGCGGTGATCGCCTTCGGCCTGGCCGCCCTCTGGATGCTCGGCCGTCTCACGGGACCGAAAGCCGCCCTGCGGCTGCGCTGGCCGGTGGACGGCTTCCGCTGGCGTGCCTTCCGCGACATCCTCAAGGTCGGCGCCATCGCCTGCCTGGTCGTCCTCCTGACCAACGGCACGGTGCTCGTCGTGACGGGCCTGATCGGCCGCGAAGGTGACGGCGCGATCGCCGGCTACGGCATCGGCAGCCGCCTGGAATACATGCTGATCCCCATCAGCTTCGGCATCGGCGCCGCCCTCACGGCGCTGGTCGGCACCAATATCGGCGCCCGCCAGTACGCCCGTGCGCGCCATCTCGCCTGGACCGGCGCGGCCATGGCAGGCGGCGTCGCCGCCACGATCGGCCTCATCGTGGCGATCTGGCCGGACCTCTGGCTCGGCCTGTTCACCACCGACGCGCACGCCCTGGTCTCCGGCCGCCACTATCTCAGCATCGTGGGACCGGCCTACGGCTTCTTCGGCCTGGCGATGGCGCTCTACTTCGCCTCGCAGGGCACCGGCGAGATGTACTGGCCCGTGGCAGCCAACATCACCCGCATCACGATCGCCGCCGGCGGCAGCCTGCTCGCCCTGGACCAGTTCGGCTGGGGCGTTTCGGGCCTCTATGCCTGCGTCGCCACGGGGATCGTCGCCTTCTCCCTGCTGCTCGCCTTCTCGACCACCCGTCGGGCCTGGCGAGGCGCCCGCTAGTTAGCCGTCGCCTGCCGACGGCCGGCCGTGCCACAAGACCGGCATGAAAAAGGCCGCCATGAAGACGATCCTGGTCATCGGCATCGGCGTCGGCGACCCCGACCAGCTCACCCTGCAGGCCGTGAAGGCGCTCGGGCGCGCGGACGTGTTCTTCGTGCTCGACAAGGGACCGGCCAAGGCCAGCCTGCGCGCCCTGCGCGACGAGATCCTGCGGCGGCACGGCCCGGCTCGCCCCTACCGCGTCGCCGAAGCGCAAAGCCCGCCGCGCGACGCGGCGCCCGCCGACTACCGCGCCTGCGTCGACGGGCTCAATCGCGAGAAGCAGGCCGTGTTCCGCAGGCTGATCGAGGACGAGCTGGCGGACGGCGAGACCGGCGCCTTCCTCGTCTGGGGCGATCCCATGCTCTACGACAGCACCATCCGCAATCTCGACGCGCTGCAGGAGGCCGGCCTCGTCTTCGAATACGAGGTCGTTCCGGGCATCACCGCCATCCAGGCGCTGGCCGCCGCGCATCGCATCCCGCTCAACCGCGTCGCGGAGGCCGTCACGATCACCACCGGACGCCGGCTCGCGCAGGGCTTCCCGGCCGGCACCGACAGCGTGGTGGTGCTGCTCGACGGCGAGGAGGCCTACCGCCGCTTCATCGACCAGGACGTCGACATCTACTGGGGCGCCTATCTCGGCACGCCGCGGCAGATCCTGATAGCGGGCAAGGTCGCGAACGTCGCCGACGAGATCCATCGCCGACGCAGCGCGGCCCGCACGGCGAACGGCTGGATCATGGATACGTATCTGCTGCGCCGGAACGCCTGAACCGGTTCGTCAGCCAAGCCTCAGCAGCGGCACGGCCGCTGCCGCCAGCAGCACCGCTGCGATGCGTGTGCGCGTGAAGGGCTCCTTGAGCCAGAGCACCGCGATCAGGATCGCGAACACCGCACTGGTGTCGCGCAGAGCGGCCGACGGCGCGATGGGAGCGCGGCTCCACACCCAGAGGATCAGAAGGTACGACGCCATCGACGCCATGGCGGCGGGCACGGCGACCGGCCACTGCCCCTCGAGCTGGCGCCAGGGGCCCCCCGCTGCGCGCTGGCGCCAGCACATGCCGAGCGCATTCGTGATCGAGACGACGAAGCCGTAGGCCCAGGGCGAGCCTGCGGCGCGGACTCCGCGCGCGTCGCACAGGATGTAGGCGGCGGTGCCGAGGCCCGCCGCCAGCGTCCAGGCCAGCGCCTGCAGCGGCAGGCCGCGGTCGCGCGCGACGTCCCACGCGAGAATGCCCAGAGACAGGGCGATGATGGCGATGCCGGCCAGCGTCCCCGGCGCCGGCCAGCCGCCGGCGAAGATCGCGACCAGCGGCACCACCAGCAGCACGGCGATGGCGCGCCCCACCGGATAGACGACGCCGAAGCCGCCCAGCGCATAGGCCCGCAGCAGGGCCTGTACGGTGAGCACGTTCATCAGGGTCGACGCCGCGATCCACGGCCATGCCGCGGGCGCCGGAAGGCCCGACCAGAAGAGCGCCGGCACCACCATCAGCGCACCCAGCAGCATCTGCGCGGTCATGGCCCGCGCCGGATCGCGGCTGGCCTTCACCGCGGCGTTCCAGCCCGCATGCAGCACGGCGCTCAGCAGCGCGGCCGCGACGTCGAGAGCGTCCATCCGTCACGCCGCTGGCGGGATCGTAGGCCGGTGCTCCACGACCACGACGTAGCGTGCGGGCCTGGCCGTGCGATTGCGGAAGGTGATCGGCCGGTCCAGCACCATCGCCAGGCAGTCGCCGGCACTCAGCTCGTGCCGATCGCGGCCGAGCGTGATCTCCATCGCGCCCTGGAGCACCCAGATCTGCTGGTGCGTGGTGCCCGGCCGCACGCCGGTCTCGTAGGCCACCCGCGCGCCCGGCGGGAAGGCCACCTCGACGATCTGGAACGGCGACGGCACACCCGCAGGCGACACGTTGCGCCGGACGTAGCCCGAATCCGGATCCCGCCATTCCACCTGGTCCTTCCGGCGCGACACCGGATCGGCGGCGGCCGCCGGCGCGTCGAACAGCGACGCGAGCGGCACGTCGAGGCCGGTTGCGAGCTTCTCCAGCACCACGGCGGTCGGGCTGCTCTCGCCGCGCTCGATCAGCGAAATCATGGAGCGGCTGACGCCCGACCGTTCGGCCAGGCCCTCCAGCGCCAGGCCGCGCTCGCCGCGAAGCCGGCGCAGCCGCGCTGCGATGCGATGGTTGATATCCATTATACTGGATAATCATCCATGATCATGGATATATCAAGCGTGCTAACAAGCGCGCCGCAACCGCTATCGACAGGAGACACAGGATGAGCGACGCCATCACCGGCCTTCAGCTTCGATCGTTGATCAGCAAGAGCGGCGAACTGGAGCTTTCGCTGGCGAAAGTGACGATCCCGGAACCGGGGCCGGACCAGGTCGTGGTCAAGGTCGAGGCGACGCCGATCAATCCGTCCGACCTCGGCCTGCTCCTCGGCCCGGCCGACCTGTCCACCGCCAAGGCCAGCGGGTCCGGCGCGAGCGCCAAGGTCACCGCCAGGGTGCCTGCCTCCGCCCTGCCCTTCCTGTCGGCGCGGCTCGACCAGGCCATGCCGGTCGGCAACGAGGCGGCGGGAACCGTCGTCGAGGCCGGCTCCTCCGACGCCGCACAGGCTCTCAAGGGCAAGACCGTGTCGATGGTCGGCGGCGCCATGTATGCGCAGTACCGCCTGATCAATGCGCGCGACTGCCAGCCGCTGCCGGCCGGCACGACGGCCGCCGAGGGCGCCTCGTGGTTCGTGAACCCGCTGACCGCGCTGGGCATGACGGAGACGATGAAGCGCGAAGGCCACAAGGCGCTGGTCCATACGGCGGCGGCATCGAACCTCGGCCAGATGCTGGTGAGGATCTGTCTCGAGGACGGGATCGGTATGGTCAACATCGTGCGCAGCCCGGCCCAGGCCAAGATCCTGCACGACATCGGCGCCCGGCATGTCGTCGATTCCACGTCGGCCGCCTTCAAGGACGAGCTGACGCAAGCGCTCGTCGAGACCGGCGCGACGATCGCCTTCGATGCGATCGGCGGCGGCCGCCTCGCCAGCGACATCCTCACCTGCATGGAGATCGCGCTGAACAAGACGGCCAAGGAGTACAGCCGCTACGGCTCGACGACCCACAAGCAGGTCTACATCTACGGCAGCCTGAACACCGCGCCGGTCGAGCTGGTGCGCAACTACGGCATGGCGTGGGGCGTGGGCGGCTGGCTGCTGACGCCCTTCCTGCAGAAGATCGGCCGCCCCGACCAGGCGCGGCTGCGCGAACGAGTCGTCAACAGCCTCAAGACCACTTTCGCCAGCCACTACACCAAGGTGATCTCGCTGACCGAGGCTCTCGATCTCGCCAACATCTTCGCCTACGCCAAGCGCGCGACCGGCGAGAAGTTCCTGATCGATCCGACGCGGTAGGATTCCCGCGCGCACCTGATGAATCCGGCCGATGGCGGCCGGATTCATCAGGCTTTGATGACCACCCGGACGGCTTGCGTGAAGGCCACGACCTCGTTGCGACGGTTGTGATCTCCCGGCGGCGCATAGGCCGGTTGCGGGAAGGCGCCCAGGGTCACGACGGTGAGACGCTGGTCGTGGAAGATGTCGATGCGCTGGCCGGCATGGCCGAGCGCGGCCATCACGCCGTCACCCAGCCACCAGCTGTAGCCGTAGTGCGTGATGTCGACGACCGGCGGGCTCGCCAGCGTGAAGGCGGGCGTCGAGGCCGCCTGCACCCAGCCTTCCGGCAGCACGCGGCGGCCGTCGATGACTCCATCGTCGAGGACGAACTGCGCGAAGCGGCCGAAGTCGCGCAACACCATGCCGGCGCGGCTGCCGCCGATCTCCTGTCCGCCCTCGCTTTCCAGCGTATAGAAGGCGTCGCATTCCATGCCGGCCGGCTGCCAGATCTTCTCCGACATGTAGTCGGCGAGCGGCCGTCCCACGGCGCGGGTCAGCACCGCGCCCAGGAGGTACGTGTCGCCCGAGTTGTACAGGAACGTGCTGCCGGGCGGGTGCGCGCGCGGCAGCGATGCCATGAGCCTGAGCACGCCGCCGGGAACCCTGTCGGCCAGCGATTTGCTGTAGCGGTTCACGTCGGAGTTGCGATCCGCATAATCCTCGTTCCAGCGCACGCCGGACGCCATGGTGAGAACATGGTGCAGCGTGACGCCCTCATAGGCCGAGCCCGCCAGTTCCGGCAGGTAGCGGATCAGCGGTTCGTCGATCGATGGAATGGCGCCGTCCTGGACCGCTGCGCCGACCAGCATCGCCGTCATCGACTTCACGGTAGACATCGTCGACCAGCGGTCGTGCTCCTGCAGCCCCAGCCCGTAGCGTTCGAGAACGACCTTGCCGTCATGGATCACCAGAAGGCCGACGATGACGTTGCGATCCATGAAAGAGGCAACATCGTGTTCACGCCCGTCGATCCGGTAGCGCGGGGCAATCTCGTGACCGCGCGGCAGCTCACGGACCTGTGACCCGCGGCGGACGACCCGGCTCGCGAACAGCCTGTCGACGATGCGATAGGCGTAAGGCTGCAAGGACGGCGGCAGCAGAAGGAAGTCCTCGCCGCGCGGCAAATGCTGGCGCGGCATGGACAGGGACATGATGGAATCGTTCATGGCGCACCGCTTCTACACCTTTCCAGGCGGCCGCGATGCCCGGCCATCAGGCAACCGCGTCGCGGCCTAGTCGTTAGTCCGATGATGATCCATGAGGAGGCATTCATGTTGCGCATCAGGCACGTTGCAATCATTGCGGCGCTCGCCGTGACCACCGCGGCATGCGGCGACCGCCCGGTCGACCGTGCCCTGACGGGTGGCGCGATCGGCGCTGGCGGCGGCGCCCTTGTCGGCGCGGCGGCGGGCAATCCGTGGGCCGGCGCGGCGGTCGGCGGCCTGGGCGGCGCAGCCATTGGCGCGGCGACCGCCCCCCGGCAGTACTACTACTAAGCCCTAAGCCACAGCGAACCTGCGGTCGCGGCGGCGAGGCGCGTCAAGTGCGCTTCGCCGCCGCTTCCTTTTCCGCCATCTTCGCCTTGAGCTGCTCCGGCGTCAGGCGGACGATGTGTTCGTTCTGGTGACTGTAGATGTCGTATGGCTTGGTATCGAGATCCTCGAGGACGATCTCTCCCGCAAGCACCTGGCGCTTCCAGTCCGCGTGCGCCGCCTCGGCGGCATGGAATTCCGGCATCACCTCGCGCGCGAACAGCTCCAGCGAATCGCAGATGTCCTGGTGGCTGGTCTTGCCCGCCTGGTTCAGCAGGATCACCTGGTCGACGCGGCTCTCCTGGAACTGGCGCAGCTTCCGCCGGATGGTTTCGGGCGAGCCGATGAGTCCGGAGTCCAGCGCCTTCTTCTCCTCCGGACCGCCCCTCCAGCTCTGGTACTCCTTCCAGAGATCGGAGGTGCCCGGCGCATCGACGCCCTTCCGACCGTAGTAGCTGAGCGCGAAGATGAAGAAGGTCCATCCCGCCGCCTTGGCCTGGGCCTCTTCATCGGTCGGCGCGCACATGAAGCCCGATACCATCGCGACATTCGGATTGGTCGGATAATCCGCGAGCTTGTGCGCGTTGTGCAGCAGGTTGTTGTAGTACTTGTGCACCCAGGCGCGGGCCGCCTCCGGCGTCACGAAGGTGAACCCCAGCGCGCCCATGCCCCACTCGCCGGCCTTGCCGATCGTCTGGATGTTCGAGCACGCCACCCACAGCGGCGGATGGGGCTTCTGGAACGGCTTGGGGATGACGTTGCGCGCCGGGAAGTCGTAGTACTGGCCGTGGAACTCCCAGCTTTCCTTCGTGAACATCGGGACGATGGCCTTGACCGCCTCCTCCCAGCGCTCGCGCTTGTCGCGCACGCGGATGTTGAAGGGATGCAGTTCGGCCGGCCCGGCCGCTTCGCCCATGCCGAGATCGACCCGGCCGCCCGACAGCAGGTCGAGCGTGGCCACGCGTTCGGCGACGCGATGCGGCTGGTTGGTCGTGAGCTGGACGACGCCGTGGCCGAGACGGATGCGCCGGGTACGCTGGCTGGCGGCACCCAGGAAGACCTCTGGCGCCGAGGAGTGGGAATACTCCTCGAGAAAGTGATGCTCGACCTCCCACGCATAGTCGTAGCCGAGACGGTCGGCGAGCTCGATCTGGGCGAGCGAATCCTGCAGGAGCCGGTACTCGCTGTCCGGGCCCCACGGCCGGGGAAGCTGGTGCTCGTAGAAGATGCCGAATTTCATGCGTCTCTCCCCTGCGCGGCTTTGCAGAAGCCTGCGATGCGGTCGACGAGTGTCGGGATCATCTGGCTCGGGAAGTCGTGGCCCCATCCCGGATAGGTCTCGATCTCCGCGCCGGGAACCAGCCGGGCGACGTCGCGGCCGCATTCCACGGGCAGGAGCGGATCCTCCTCGCCGTGCAGCACCAGTGTCGGGACCCTGATTGTCTTCAGCAGCTCGACGCGGTCGCCCGAAGCGATGACCGAGAGGTACTGCCGGGCGCTGCCTTCCGGATACCAGCGGCGGTCGACGTTCCTCTCGACGAAGGCGCGCATCTCCGCCTCCGGAATCGGATAGGCGGACCCGGCGATGGCCCGACGCAGCTTCATGCCGTGCGCGATGCGCTGCTCGCGCGTCGGGCCTTCCGGCTGCGATGTCAGCATCGCCAGCGCCTCCGGCTTGCCCGTCGGCAGGCCGGGACGCCCGCTCGTCGAGTAGATCGACACCATCGATCGGGTCCGGCCGGCGAACTGGGCCGCGACGATCTGCACGATCATCCCGCCCATCGAAGCGCCGACCATGTGGGCCTTGTCGATGCCGAGCGCGTCGAGCAGGCCGACGGCATCGGCCGCCATGTCCTTCAGCAGATAGGGCGCGTCGACCTTCTCGCCCTTCATGGCCTTGCCGATCGCTTCGGGAATGTTCGGGAGTCCCCACGAACCGAAATCGGTCGAGAGGCCGGTGTCGCGGTTGTCGAAGCGGACGACGAAGAAGCCCTGCCGGGCCAAGGCGTCGACCAGCGCATCCGGCCAGATGGTGAGCTGGGCGCCCAGCCCCATCACCAGGAGAAGCGCAGGGTCCTTCCGGTCGCCCGCCGTCTCGTATTCGATCTCGATGCCGTTGGCTGTCGCGCGTGCCACGTTTCCTCCTGCCGTTGCCGTCAATATCGCCCACGCCTCGCCGCCCACCAATAGGCGAGCGGCTTGCGCCACGGCGCCATGTCGCGGAGCGAGAGGGCCGGCAGCAGGATCGGCAGCGTTCGCGGATCGACCTCCTGCCGCCGCGCCCGCGCCTCCCTCAGCAGCAAGTCGCGTTCGGGGCCTTTCCCCATCAGCCATGCCGTTGCGACGGCGCGGGCGGCGGCACGACTGGCGGCGTCCCCGACGCCCAGGACTGCCAGTTCCAGATCGGCCAGCGCATGGCCCGTCCGCACCACATCGAGCGCCCCCTCGACCTCCTCCTCGCGGGCATCGATCAACGCCAGCAGATTTTCAGGGGGGAGACGGTGACGCCGTACGGTCTCGCACAACGCCTCGACGATGGGTTGCGCCCGCGGACGGTCAGCGCCGGCCGTCTCCTTCACCGCCTCGCGCCACCATTCCAGACGGATACGCGCCAGCATCGGTTCACGCGTCACCTGCTGAGTCCGGCCCAGTTCGTGATCGAACGCCAGCAACGCCAGAAGATCGGAGCGCGCCGGTTCCGGTGCGAACAGTGCCCCCAGGAAACGGCCGCGATCCGCACCGCGCACCAGGTCGAGCACGTAGCGATGCGATTCGGCAGACGCCTGGTAAGTCGTCGTCATCGGCTGGCCCGCACCCGGGGTCGTTGAACGCGCCACGACCTGCGCATAGGATGCATGAACTTGGATTTCTTCAATTCCCTCAACAAGATAGCGGAGATTCCTGACATGGGCACCATCTTCACATCTCCCGCGCGCACCGTCGTCGCGGGGATCGTGTTGCTCATCTTCATCGTCGTCATCGCAGGTCTGGCCACCGGCCAGCTGGCGAAGTTCGACCACGCCTATGCCACTGTCCTGATGCGTTGGCTGCATGTCGTGAGCGGCGTCCTGTGGGTCGGGTTGCTGTGGTACCTGAATTTCGTGCAGGTGCCGACCATGCCCAGCATCCAGCCGGTCGAAAGCCGGACGGCCATCACCAAGTTCATCGCCCCGCAGGTATTGCTGCTCTTCCGCTACGCCGCCCTCGCGACCGTGATCACCGGCCTGCTGCTGGCCCTCATGCAGCGCTATCTGCTGAGCGCCCTGACCCTGCAGCCTGGCTTCGTCATGATCGGCATCGGCATGTGGATGGCGCTGATCATGGCCTTCAACGTCTGGTTCATCATCTGGCCCAATCAGCGGAAGATCCTGGGTCTGGTCGAAGCGACGGCCGAAGAGAAGGCGGCGGCGGCCAAGCCGGCGCTCTATGCCAGCCGCTTCAACACCATGTTCTCGATCGGCATGCTCTACTGCATGGTGGCGCAACAGAACGCGCCCCTTTGATCGCCGGCGGCGCCGGGAAGCGACCCTGCGGCGTCGTCTCTAGGAGCGGCGCGCCAGGGCGAGGCCGACGCCGGCGCCGATGAGCAACCCGCCGGTGAGGCGATTGCGCAGGCGGACATGGGCCATGAGCAGTCCGCGCAGCCGCGCCGCCAGCACGGCCCATGCGCTGTCGAGCACGATGGCCACGGCCAGGAACGTCACCGCGAGCAGCACGAGCTGGTCGGCGGCGTCGGGGCCGGGCGCGATGAACTGCGGGAAAAAGGCGCCGTAGAACAGCAGCGTCTTGGGGTTGGTGAGGCCGACCAGAAAGCCGCGCCCGATCGCCCGCGCCGAGCGGGCCTGCGGACCGACGCTGGACAGGTCCGACACGGGCGACCGCCATGCCGAGATGCCCAGCCAGACGAGGTAGGCGACGCCCAGCCATCGCAGCCATTCGAAGCTCGACGCCAGGAAGCCCAGCACGGCGGTCGCGCCGACGACGGTGAGCACGAGGTGGACCGCGATGGCGCTCGACGTACCGGCGACGGTGACGAGACCATAGCGGACGCCATGCGCCATGCTGTTGGCCATGATGAGCGCGACATTCGGTCCGGGAATCACGATGAGGACGGCACAGGCCAGAACGAAGGCGAGATAGAGCTCGAGCGGCATGGCCGCTCTCTACACCGGAACCAGCGCGGCCGCGACCCGCCGCTCCTCGGCCAGCAGCACGTTGAAGATGCGGCAGGGGGGGCCCGGGGCCGCGCCCCCGGGGGCCCCCCCCCCCCCCCCGGTCTCGGCCCCCCCCGGCGGGGGGGGGGCGAACCAGCGCGGCGCCCCCCCC
>Ga0182792_1003114_pt1 | contig 10970 bp, 12 predicted proteins | sample Passage237B_FD_130497 | JGI IMG/M metagenome (GOLD analysis project Ga0182792, IMG submission 130497) | Cellulose adapted compost microbial communities from Newby Island Compost Facility, Milpitas, CA, USA - Passage2 37B (version 2) (version 2) ...
ATGGAAGCCATGCGGGCACGTAAAGACATCAACCCGACCGCGCCGCACTTGCCGGCCATTCATGGCGTCGGCGGGCACGTCCAGTTCGTTACGATCACGCGAGATGAAGTCCGGTCGGAGATTATCCACACATGGCCCGATGTTGTCGGAGAGATGATCGACCCTCACCGCGCCGCCGCCTGACATCTCGGGGAGGGTCCAACCCTTCCCGAGCATCGTCCCGCCGATGCCGTTGAACAATCCAGCAAGCGGCCCCGAACCCAATAGAGCGGCCTGTAGCGCCGCCTGGGCAAGCTGGACGATCAGCCGCTTCAAGGCGTCTTCGGCCTTCATGGAGCCATCCACGATGGACATGAGCGCATCCCCGCCCATCTGGAATAGCGACTCGATAGCTTGCGTCCGCTGTTCCTGAGCCTGCTTGTTGGCCTCCAGCGCGGCGGTTTCCCGCTCTATCTCCGCGACAAGCGCCTTGATCTGTTCGCGCTCTTCGACGGTGGCGGCCGCGCCTGCCCGGCGAAGGGTTTCATTCGTCCGCTTCTCAAGGTCTGTGAGGCCGATCTGGTCTCGCTCGAATTGAAGCTCCGCGATCAACTGCTTGACCGCCTCAGCCTCCCGCAGGGCCGCCTCAGCCGCCGCGTTGCGCGTAGATGCCCGACCGCCACCGCCGCCCGTGTCGGTGTCGATCGGATCGGAAGTCGGCAACGTCACTTCGACCGGCTTCCGGCTATTCAGGATGCCGAGAATCTTCGCTTCCTCGTCAGCGATTGCCTGAAGCCGGCTTTCCAACGCCGTGAGTTCCTGATTGACGCCGGCCGTATTGGCGCCGAATCCGAGATCGCGCGCAACGTCGGTGAGGTTGTTCTGTTCGCGCTTCAGTTCGAGAATGCGATTCTCGACGTCCAGCCGCTCCAATCCCAGCGAACGCATGCGGCCGTCGAGCGATTGCGACGAGCGGTTTTCGAGATCGCGAAAGGCATCGACAAGGCTGCGAATGTCGCCTGCCAGCCGGGCCGCAAGCTGCGCCGTGGCGACAAGCACCGGGGCGAGATTGATTAGAGCCTGCTTGAACTGGAGATCGACCACCTTCATCGCCGTGGAGAACTCGTCATTCAGTTCTTCGGCCCGCGCGATCAGATGCCGGTCGACCACGATCCCGAGATTGCGTGCCTGCCGTGCCGTTTCGTCCAGCGCGGCCGATCCGCCCTTCAGCATCTCGACCATGCGGATGCCGGCATCACCAAACGCAGCGGCGGCGATGGCTGCCTTCCGGCTCGCGTCGGTTTCCTTGTCGAGCGCGTCGGCAACGATACGGATTCGCTCGGCCTGGCTGGTGGCGTTCTGAATTGCCTTCAGCAGTTCCGGGTTGAGCGACTTCAGCGCCGTGACCATGCGGCCCTTGCCTTCGGCAGCAAGACCGGAATTCTTAGCGAAGGTCTCCAGCGCCTTGCTGAACTGATCCGTCGACACGCCGCCAAGCTCGGCCGCGTGCGCCAGTTCCTGATAGAACTCGGCATCGAGCCCGCCCGCCTTCGCGGCCTTGCCGATCCGGTCGAACTCTGTAAGCGCGGCCTTCGCACCCGCCAGCGCGCCGGCAAGAGACAGGATCGGCGCAAGCGCGGCCGTGGCGCCCGCCGCGAGGCCACCGAAGGCAGCAGCACCCAAACCCTTGCCCAGGCCGGCGAAACGCCGCTCCAGCGCCATGACGCCACGCCCCATGCGCCCGGTGGCCTGATCGGTGGCTCGTTCGCCCCTCCGCAAGCTCGCTTCGTATCGCGTCAAGTCAGCCGAGAAGGCGACGGCGATTGAACCCACTGTCGCAACCATGTGCTTGATTTCCTTTCACAATCGGGCGCTTCATCTGGCGCTTCGGCCATCCGCTGCCCAAGGCATTTTCAATCTGTCAACGGGTAATCGTATCAGATTTTCAAAAAGATTGCGAAAATCATAGATGTCGTGCATATTCTCGACAACGAACACAAGAGGTTGTGCATGCTTTCGCGTCTGCGGAAGATATTTGGCGCGTCGGAGCGCAAGTCCCTGTCCGCGCCGGCAGACGGGGAGTCGCACATTTTCACGGGCGGCTACCTCCCCGGCGCGCTGGCGATTTCGGCCGGCGATGCGCTGAAGGTTCCGGCCGTGCAGCTTTCCATCCGGCTCATTGCCGAGGGCGTGGCCGCGCTCGACCGCCGCGTGGTCAAGGTCGACGGCGCTGCCGAGATCGATGCGCCAGAACATCCCGCCACCGCGTTCCTTGTCGACAGGTGGAACGGCTGGCAATCGGCCTATGAAGGCGTCCGCGATCTGATTTCCGCAGCCCTGTGCAATGATGCCGGCGGCGTGGCGTGGTGCAACCGCATCAGTGGCGAGCTTCGCGAGATCGTGCCCTATCGCTCCTCGCTGACTGTCCAGTTCGACACGGACACGGGCGAGCCGACCTACACGCTCAGCACGCGACAGGTTCCGGCCGGTGATGTTGTTCATGTCCGTGGTGCCTTCTCCCGGTGCCCGCTGACACTGGCACGCGAGGCAATCGGCATCGCCGCCACGATGTCCGACCGCGCCGGCAAGCTGTTTCAGAACGCGGCCCGGCCCGGTGGCTGGATCGAGTTCGAGGAAGACCTGGACGAGGAAGCCTTCATCCGCATGAGGAAATCATGGGAGGAGGCGCACGGCTCCCCCGAGGGCAGCGGCCGGACGGCGATTTTGTACAACAAGGGCAAGTTCCATCCCGTCGAGTTCAAGTCCGTCGATGCGCAGTTCATCGATTTGAAGAAAGAGCAGGTTGTCGAAGTCGGGCGCTGCTTCGGTGTTCCGCCCGGCCTCCTGTTCGAGATGGGCCGGCAGACCTATGCCAATTACGAGCAGGCCGCCCGGTCCTACCTTGTCGACACGCTGGAGGGCTGGATCAGGGCGACAGAGGCCGCGCTGACCCGTTCCGTCCTGACGCCCGACGATCACGCCGCCGGCTACCGTGTCGCGATCGACAGGGACGACTTGACCCGCGCCGATCTGGTCTCCCGCGCCACGGCGATCAACAGCCTTCGCGCTTCCGAGGTGCTGTCCGCGGACGAGGCCCGGACCTGGATCGGAATGGCTCCTCGCGACCCGTCGAAGCTCGACGACTACCGCAACCCGAACATCAACCCGGATCGGCCGGCGAAGCCCGAGGAGGACGCCTGATGGAACACGCTATCGTCACCAAGGCGAGGGTTTCAATCTCGGATGCCGGAGAGATCGAGGGCGTTGCCTGGCTCTTTGGTCAGCCGGACTCGGTCGGTGACATGATCGAGCCGGGGAGCATCACCTTTGCGAAGTCGGTCCCGATGGTCCGCGAGCATGACGAGGGCAGCGTCGTCGGCGTGTGGAACCAGTTCGCGGAAGATACCGAGAAGCTCACGGTGAAGGGCTCGCTCTTCGTCGATGGTATCGCGCCGGCCCGCAAGGCCCGCGAGGAGGTGAAGGCCCAGAAGGTGACGGGGCTTTCGCTGAAATTCACGCCCGAGAAAGCGGTCCGGAACGCCCACGGCGGCCGAACCTTCTCCGGCGTCACCGTCACCGAAATTTCGTTGTGTCGGCTCCCGGTCCATCCGGGCGCGCGCATCACTGTCGCCAAAGCGAAAGGGTCCGATATGGACAAGAACGAACAGGTTGCCGCGCCTGAAATCGCGGCTCTTGAGACCAAGGTCTCCGAACTGACTGAACAGGTGAAGGGCTTCAAGGCTCCCGACCTGACGAAGATCGAGGAGCGGCTTGCCGCCGTCGAGACCAAGGCGAACCGGCCGGCAACCGAAAAGAAGGCCGATGAGCCGACCGAGGAGCGCAAGGCGTTCGGCACGTATCTGCGGTACGGCAACCAGACGCCGGCCGAGGAACTGAAGGCGCTCACGGTCTCCAGCGATCCGCAGGCCGGCTATCTCGCCCCTGCGGAAATGTCGACGGAGTTCATCCGCGATCTTGTCGAGTTCTCCCCGATCCGCTCAGTTGCCAGTGTCCGCACCACGTCGGCGCCGGAAGTCCGGTATCCGAAGCGCACCTCGATCACGAACGCCCTGTGGGAAGGCGAGCTGGAGGAATCGGAGGAGTCGGACGTCAGCTTCGGCATGATCGAAGTGCCGATGCACAAGCTCACGACCTTCGTAGACATCTCCAACGAGCTCCTTGCCGACAGCGGCGGCACGGCGGAAGCCGAGGTCAGGCTCGCCCTGTCGGAAGACTTCGGCAAGAAGGAAGCCACGGCCTACGTCAACGGCTCCGGGCAGAAGCAGCCCGAGGGCTTCATGAGCAATGCCGAGATACTGCACACGGTCAACGGCCACGCCACCAACCTCAGCACCGACAAGCTGATTGAACTGCTGTATGCCCTGCCTGCGGCCTACCGCAACGCTCCGGGCTTCCGCTGGGCCATGAACGGCAACACGCTGGCCGCCGTCCGCAAGCTGAAGAACGGCACGACCGGCGAATACATCTGGCAGCCCGCCCTCCAGCAGGGACAGCCGGAGTTGCTGCTCGGCAAGCCGGTGCTGGAGATGATCGACCTGCCGGACATCGGGGACGGCAACTTCCCGATCATCGCAGGCGATTTTAGCGCCTATCGCATCGTGGACCGGCTCAACCTGTCGATCCTCAGCGATCCCTACACCCAGGCTCGCAAGGGCGTGACCCGTATCCACGCGACCCGCCGCACCGGCGGCCGTGTGCTTCAGGCCGCGCGCTTCCGCAAGCTGAAGACCGCAACCGCGTAAGCCCGGCGCAGAAAGGAACCATCATCATGATGCGCGACCTCTATTCCAACATCGGCGTGGCCCCGGCTCAGGCGCCCGCCGTCAAGTCCGCTGCCGGCGACGGCATCACGGTCGATACCAAGGGCTTCTCCAGCGTGGCCTTCGTCGTGAACACCGGCGCGATTGCCGGTGACGGCGACTTCGGCGTTGCCATTCAGGAAAGCGATGCTGCGGACAGCGGCTTCGGTGCCCCGGATGCTGCCTTCGTGGACAGCAATGCCCCGGCCACGCTCGCGGCGAACAGCACCTACAAGCTGGGATACCGCGGGAACAAGCAGTTCGTCAGGCTCCAGCTCACCAAGGCCGGCGGCACGTCGATCGCGCTTGGTGCCGTGGCCGTGCTCGGCAACCCGCACGTCGCCCCGGTGGCGTAAGGACTGAGATCGGAGCGCCAGATTCATGACGGCAAAGCGGCCTGTCGAAGAACCCGAAGCGGCCTGCCCGGCGCTCCTCCCTTCCGCGAGGGTGTTCAGCAGGGTTGAAGGCCGTGAAGGTCGCGCGCACCAGCCGGGCAATCCTCCCGGCCAAGGGCGCAAGGAGCGGGATGCTACGCGCTACCCCGCTCCCTTCATCGGGAGGTGCTGACATGGCCCGCATCCCTCGCATATGCCCCTGCGGCCATCGTGTGCCCGCTGGCGAGCCCTGTGCCTGCCAGAAGGCCAAGCGTGCCGAGGCGGACAAGCAGCGCCCCAGCGCCCGCAAGCGTGGATATGACACTGCATGGCAGAAGGCAGCGGCCGCGTTCCTCCGCGAGCCCGGCCATGATCGTTGCGCCTGTGGTGCGCCTGCCACCGTCGTTATGCACAAGATCAGCATCCGCGAGCGTCCCGACCTGAAGATGGTTCGGAGCAACTGGAAACCGGGATGCGTGCGCTGCAATGCCATTCAGGCCGACCGCGAGCGCCGGCAACCGGGGGGTGGATCGGAACTTTCACCGACCGGCCTGGGACCGGCCCGGGGTCTCGACTCCGCGGTTTTTGCTAATTCGTCGAAAAAATTCCGGGGGCGCTCCTGATGCTGGAAATCATTACCCCGCCCGTGGTGGACGAGGACTTCCTCGCGCTGGTCTACGATCATCTGAAGATCGAGGCGGGCGATCCCGAGGACACCTATTCCGATCCCGGCGAAGAGGAAATCCTTGATCTGGTCGACTCTTACGTCGAGGCCGCGCTCGGCAAGATCGAGAGCGCCAGCGGGCGGGTGCTGTTCAAGCGGACGTGCCGGCTCACGCTGGACGCCTTCAGTCGGTCGATTGCGCTGCCTGTAAGCCCGGTGATCGCCGTCACCGGCATCACCTATCTGGACACGGCCGGCGACGAGCAGACGCTCGACGCCGCCGCCTACGCCCTGCTGGACCGGCTGGAATGGCCGAAGCTGATCCCAGCGCGCGGCCATACCTGGCCCGAGACATGGGACTTCCCCGGCTCGGTGAAGATCACGTTCGATGCCGGCTATGGCGACGTCATGGACGATATCCCGGCCCAGCTCCGCATGGCGACCATGCAGACGGTCGCGGACTGGTTCCGCTTCGGCGGCAACGTCGCCACCACCAGCCTTGCACCGCTGCCCGCCGACGCCCGCCGCGCCTGCATGAACTTCAGGAGGGTATGGGCCTGATGGCACGTAAGGCAGGGGTATATGGCGCGAAGGGCGTCACGGCGGCGATGCGAGAGTTGCGCCGGAACATCACCCGTCCGGTTGACGCGGCGGCTCGCAAGGCGCTGCGTCCGATCCTGAACGCAGCGAAGGCGAACACGGAACACGCCAGCGTGAAAAAGGCGCTGGTGATGAAGAAGGACCGCAAGGCTCCGAAGACCAAGCCGACGCACCTTGTCGGCGGCGATCCGAAGAACCCTGATTATCGGCTCCTCCACCTGCTGGAGTTCGGCGTCGCCCCGCACAAGATCGGGGACATTCAGCATCCCGGCCATGCCGCGGAACCCTTCTTGACGCCCGCCTATGAGCAGCACGGCGCGGAGGCGATCAGGACATTCGGCCGCGAGCTTGGCCCGGCCGTCGAGAAGGATGCCGCCCGCATGGCGAAGAAATACGCGGGGAAGAAGTGATGGAATCGCTCGCCCTGATAAAGGCCATCCTCCTAGCGTCGTCGGCGGTCACGGCCGCGTGCGAGGGCGGGATACATGCCAACGAAGCGCCCCAGCGCGACCCGCTGCCGAACGTCGTCATCATGTCGACCGGCCCGAATGACGATTCCGACAAGCTCACCCATTCCGGGCCGAACGGGCTTCTGAATGAGCGTGTGCGCATCTGGGCTCAGGCGAAGACCGCCAACGCCGCCCTTGCCCTAGGCGTGGCGATCGACAAGGCGCTGCACGGCTACAGTGGCAATGTGTCCGGTGCCCATGTCCAGCTTGTCGAGAAGCTGATGACCCTCAGCGATTTCCAGTCGAACGCGACCGTGCAGCGCGCCATCATCGACGTGCGTATTCATTGGACGAGGGCGGCATGAGCATCGATCCTGCCACCCTCAACCGCCGCGTCGTCGTGGAGCGATACACGCTGGTTCCCGGCCCGCTGAACGACGAATACCTGTGGGCGCCGATCCGCAAGGTATGGGCGGCGATGGTCTATGACGACGTGGAGGAGGTCTTCGAATCCAACCAGTGGATGGTGAAGCGGTATGTCCGATTCACGATGCACTTCAGCCGCGACATTTCCGAGGTCGACCGTCTCCTGTGCATGGGCGTGACCTATGAGATTCTTGGCATCAAGGAGATCGGCAACCGCGCGGGTATCGAGATCAAGGCTAAGGCCGTCGATCCGGGGGGCGTGTGATGCGTGGCGTCAAGCCCCAGCTTCGCGCGATCGAGGGCGGCCTGTCCAAGGTGCCGCCGCCTCCTGCCGGCTTGAACGCCGTCGCTCGGGAGGAATGGAAGCGTGCGGGCAAAGACCTGATCGACATGGGCGTGCTGGCGCGGTCAGACCTGCCCACGCTGGAAATGTACGCGACGTGCCGGGCGATGGTGAAGAAGCTGCGGCCGCTCGCGGACAAGGCCGACGCCTTCATCGTCAACGAGAAGACGGGCGCGATCAAGCAGCATCCCGTTCACGCGAACCTGACGAAGTATCTCACCCTGTGCCTGCGATACGAGGGCGAGCTCGGCCTGACGCCGGCCGCACGCAACCGCAAGGGTTTCCAGCAAGGAGGCAAAGCCTATGAAGGCGCGCCGCCCGGACTGGATTTATGATGGTTCCGAGATCCCCGACCCGCTTGGCCATGGTCAGCGTGCGGTGGATTTCATCACGGCGCTGAAGCACCCGAAGTCACGCCGCCCCGACAAGGCTTTCCATCTGCCCTTCTTCTGGGAGCGGATCATTCGGCGTATCTATGGCCCCGTCGACAAGCACGGCAACCGGCAGGTGCGCCTTGCCTTCATCATGATGCCGCGGGGCGGGCGCAAGACGACGATGGCGGCCGCGATAGGGCTCAATCACACGTTCGGATATGAACGCATCCCCAGCGGGCTTGCGCTTGTCGCGGCGTCGAGCGAGGACCAGGCTACGATTGCCTATGACGAAGCGGCGGGGATCGTGAAGGCAACGCCGTGGCTCGCGCCCTATGCCAAGCCTCTATCCGCAAAGTTCCATCTTCTGCACCCGAACTCGGGTTCGCTGTTCCGCGCCATATCATCGGACGGTGGCGGGCAACTCGGCAAGACGCCGGATTTCGTCATCGCGGATGAGCTGATCGCGTGGAAGAAGCGCGATCTATGGGCGGCGCTCCGGCCCGGCCTTCGCAAGACGGATCAAGTGCCGTTGATGATCGTCATCACACAGGCCGGCGCCGGATCGGAAAACCTTGCCTTCAACCTCCTGACCCATGCACGCGCCATCATCGCCGGGGAAGTCGAGGACGATAGCTTCCTGCCCGTCGTGTTCGAGACGCTGCCCGGTGCCGATTGGCGCGACGAAAAGCTCTGGAACTTCGTCAACCCCGGCCTTGCCGACGGCTTCCCCAATATCGAATCCTTCCGGGCCGATCTGAAGCTTGCCGAGTCGATCCCGTCGGAACGCCGCGACTTCCTGCAATACAACCTCAATCAGTGGCAGGATTACAGCGAGGCTCCCTTCATCGAGATGGAGGTGTTCGACAAGGGCAGGAAGCCGGTCGACCTCGAAAGCCTGAAGGGCAAGAAGTGCTGGATTGGCGTCGACATGGCCCAGCGCCATGACCTGTGCGCCATCGTGGCCGCGTTCCGTGACGGCGATCAGTTTACCGTCGTGCCGTGGTTCTTCACGCCCGAGGAAGGGCTTCTCCGCAAGGCGGACAAGGACAAGGTGGATTATCCGGGCTGGGCCGAGGCGGGCTTCATCGTCCCGACGCCGGGGCCGGTCATCAATCACAAGGTGGTCGCGAAGCATATCCGCACCCTGTGCGACGAGTACGATGTCGAGGAGATCAACTTCGACCCGAACCGCGCCGTCGACATCATGAACGACCTGGCTGACGACAAGCTGCCGGTCTTCAAGTTCGATCAGTCCTGGCGGATGCTGGTTCCGGCGATCGACACCTTGCGCGAGGTGATCCTTGAAGGCCGGATGCAGCATGGCGGCCATCCGATCCTGCGGTGGTGCTTCGAGAACATCTCCATGACCTCGCCCGACCGGAACGGGAATCGCCTGTTCGACAAGGCGAAGTCACGCGACCGGATCGACGGTGCATCGGCCTGCCTCATGGCGATCCAGCGCGCCGCTATGGGCGAGATCGGCGGCACCTTCTACGATACCGCCAAAGCCGACGATCCGAAGTTCTGGAGCTTCTGAGGCCGAAGACGCCGCGGGATTTCGCCGTTTCAGAACGGCCATATCCACCACGTCACAAGAATCGCAAGGCCAAGGATCAGCAGAACGTGCCATACGCGCGACGACCCGGTGGAAGGTGGCTCTCTATGTCGCATTGCTGTCCGGATGGTCCAGTTTTACGAATGAACAGCTCCGCCTTCGTCTTCCCATTGCTGAAGGGCCAGGCGCATCTGCTGCTTTCTACGGAAGTGCGTGGCCGTGTCTGTTGGCCCGAGGAAGACATTGTACAGGCCGGTCTCGGTCACATTGCCGATCTGGAACTCGCCGACCATGACGGCAGCGACACGGAGTTCCTCATCGGAGCCCGGTTTTAGGTTGTGCAGCGCCCGGACCCGTGCAAGCGCCGTCTCGATCATTTTCATGTTCGCTGAAGTAAGATGCTGCTGGTGGATGGAGGACATGGCGTCCTCCTTTCTCTGTTGGGGCTAAGGATTCCAAGGCCCTCACCCGGCAGTGCCCTTGTCAGAAACTGCCGATATCGCAGTATACGCCATTGTCGCCCGATAAGCGAATCATGAAAAAACCCCGCCAGTTTGGGCGGGGCCATCGCGTTACAAGGGGGTAATGCCTGTCCTTTAGGCTACCACGTCATATGGCTTCCGATCAGCCAGGCGAAATACAAGATTGCGATGAGAGCCGCCCCGCCCCGTAACGATGTCAGTCCCTGCGCTCACCCCCGATCCGCTCCCGCCGCGCCCGCTGCACCACTGTCCAAAATGGACAGTCTGAAACGCACCTTGCCGCCGCCCCTCATCCGAGGGCCTGCCACGCCGTGGAGAAAATGCCGACACTCTCGGCTTTTCCTGCCGCCGCACCCGATCTGCGGGCAGGCCGCACCTGATCCCGGCCTATGTTTGCCGCTTCGGCAAACTTTCCCCGGCTCGAGAGTTTCCAGAGTTTGGAAACTTTCCCCAAATGGGGAACCATTCCCCCAAAGCAAAAGCCCCGCGCGGTGGCGGGGCCTGCTTCGCGGTCTCGTTCGGCTCGGGCCTATGTCGATGCCGGCGGGGCGGGACGTTGGCTCTGGCGCTGGTCGAGATAACCGGATCGCGCGATGGAGAGAACCATATTACCCAACGTGGGTAATTTCAAGCTCGCGGTGAGCATCTGGTGAGTGAATTTTCAGGCATCCCCTGAAAGCCTTGCATCGCATGGCACTCGGGACGTTACTGCCTGCCCTCCTTGGGCAGGTCGGCCGGCGCGAGATTGACGGTGATGCGCTTGGCCGGCAGGGTGAGCCCGGCGGCCATCAGGGCCGCGCGCACGCGCTCGCGGCTCTCGGCCACTGCCTTGTCGGGCAGGCCGACGATGGTGAAAGCCACGTTGCCCGGTGCGATCTGCACCTGCACGTCCACCGCCCGCGCC
>Ga0182792_1003115_pt1 | contig 10968 bp, 9 predicted proteins | sample Passage237B_FD_130497 | JGI IMG/M metagenome (GOLD analysis project Ga0182792, IMG submission 130497) | Cellulose adapted compost microbial communities from Newby Island Compost Facility, Milpitas, CA, USA - Passage2 37B (version 2) (version 2) ...
CGACCCAATAGCCTTGCGCAGCAGATCGATGTTATCGAAGCGCGGCGTGGTCTGATTCGAACTGTTTTGCCCGATCTGTCGGGCATAAGCATCAAGATGTGGATTCATCGTGCTCTTGGTCTGCGCCATGAGCGGCTGGGCTGTCAGCGACAACCCGAGCATCATGGTGGCAGTCCAGTTTCGCCAGGCAAAGCTCATCAAGGTTCCTTTCCTCGTAAAGCCCAATGTTTTCCTAAAAGTCTTACTGGGCAGCCCCGGACTCTTTCACGATGTGGCATGATTCAAGAGCCGTAATGCCGTACGTCAACAGTTTTCCGAAACGCGTCCCTTCAGGCGGCGTGAAGTTGACTGTGTTCTCACCCTTTTCTGTGGGACGAATCAGAAAGCGATTGTTAATAGTCTTGCCTGCTTCGTCGTAGTAGACCATGTTGATCCTTCCCTCAATCCCCTTGGCTTTGATGCTGTAGCTCGCGCCCGCTTCAAGTGGAAAGATCGCAGAGGAGCCACCATAGCCCGGCTTGAACACCACTGAGCCATCAGGCCGAGTCAGCAATCGCCCTTCACGGGAAGGAGTCCATCCAGCGTAGTTCAGCTCGCCCAGTGAGAAGTCCTGAGTCAGCAGCACAGCATCAGGGTTGGGATAAGGTGTCGCCTGTAGATCGCGCACAAAGACATTGCGCCTGGCAGGACTGATCTGAAGCTTGATTGCCACAGCATTGGGTGGGGTATGCAGAGGCAGCTTGTAGGCATACCAGTTCTGCGTCAGGAAGAAGCCACTGCCGCCATAGCCAAACGTGGAGATTGGCTGATTGTCCTGATCAAGAAACACCACGCTGTAGGTGCTGGTAGTCGCATGGCGGAAGGTGTCAAGCGTCAGACTGATGGCGCGGTCGTTCTTTTCCACCACAAAGTCGCTGTCCACTCGGGCCATGATGGAGATCACATAAGGCTTGCCCCCCTGAATCGGGACAGGCTGAGTCTCAACAGTTTTGACCGCAGCATTGATCTGAAATGCGCCTGCATCCTCGCCCTCAGAGACAGGCTGCACGTGGCGGGTTTTCTCAGCGAATATGGCCCCCTGCCCCGACTGGCCCCAGGCTGTATTGACCGAAACCAGACCCAGCATCAGAGCCAGCGCCACGCTGCCAGCAAAGCTCGACCGAATGAGGGATCGGCGGCAGAACTGCCTGGAGAGATCACTTGCTTCTGCAGACTGATGCATGTTCGAGATCATGACAGATTGGTTCGCTGTTTCCATGTTTATTGTTTCACTTTTCATGGTCAAAATGCGCTAGTTTTCAGGTTCTCAACAACGCCATGCACTTCTCAGCGATCCAGACCAATTTTGGTCCAGAACGTGTCTGACTTGTTGAACATGCTCGCCCCAGAGAGCGTGCTTTCCCAGGTAACTGCCGGATCCCGCCGATACACGCGGCCGACCTGCAGTTCCATGGCTGTCTCCTCGCCCGTGATGCCAATCTCTGCCAGCGGAATGGCAATGATGGCAATCCAGGCATCACCCTTTTCTGTGCGGGCATTGACAACCTTGCTCTCCACCTTGGGATGGCTGAAGAGCGTGCCATTGGGACCGGCGGCGAAGAAGTAGACCTTCTTGCCAGGAGTACGAAGCATCAGTTCCATGCGATCACCCTGCGGGAAGACACCCACGCCCCCCTGTGCAGGCATGACCAGCGATGACAGGTCTTTGTCGTACGCCACAAACTTCACATACAGGTTCTGGCGGTCATGCATCAGGCTGACAGCAGCTTCCTGCTCAGCAGGGTTCCGTTTCTGCAGACGCCAGTCGTCCACCAGCAGGAACTTATTGAACACCAGCGCCTTTTCCCAGTGTGGCGAGGTTGCTTCGAGCCATTCATGCTTCGACTCTTCCACACGCGGAATGCCATGCTGGCCGAAGCGCTGCTTGAGGTTGTCAAACTGAGCCAGCTTGCGGTCGATCATCCGCTTTGATGCAGGATGCTTCGCCGCCTGCTGAGCAGCCACCAGCGTCTGGCGCAGCTTATCTTCCAGGCCCTGCTTGAGCACAAACTCTTCATAAAGCGTCTGCGGGTTGGTGTGACAGTTGATGAACACCTCATCCGAGGGAGCATGCCATGCATCACGTACAAGCTTGTAGAACTGCGTCATCTGCGGCGCAGCTTCGCGATACACACGAGCGATGTAATACTTGCGAAGGTCTTCTGCGGTCTGGCTGGGGTCCCACATCAGCCTGGCAATCGACCACTTTTCGATCGCATCGTAGTCCCAGAGGGTGAGTTCGGCAGTGTCTTCCGGGAAGCCTTCGGTGTGAGCCTGAACGCCCCCCGCCTTGAGCAGGTCACGGTAGTCCTGCTCCGCAGCATCTGCCACGGCGTTGAAGCCAAGCGGGTAGTAGTAACCAAAGTAACCCAGAGCATCGCCGCGCTGTGCCCACTGCGTGAAGCGACGCTTCCAGATTTCCTTATCGTAAACGCTGATGACATTCCCCTTACCGGCCATAACGGGGTAACGCAGATTCTGCGTGGGATAGGCCGCGAATTCAGGAATAATCATGGGGTGAATCTTCACAGCCGGAGGCTCGGCAGTGAAGATGTAGGCGTGCGTCCCGATCTTGATCTTGGGGAACTTCTCAGGCATGTCACGGCTGAGGTTCTCCGCCACTGCATTGAGCATGATGAACGTGCGGGTGGAGAAGAACAGCGGATCATTTACAGAGTAAGCAGCTTTGGGCTTGAGAACCGAGCCATCTTCCAGCGTGATAGGCGTCATGCAGCGATCACAGTTGCAGACAGTCCAGTTGTCGGCCAGGGTCACATGCAGATAATCGGCTTCAATACCCGCTTTGCGCAGCGTCTCGTAACGTTCGCGGATATGGTCAGCGATACGTTCGACCAGCTTCGGATGTGTGTAGCAGGGCTGACGCCAACGGCTGACATCGCGCACACCATCAACCAGGGGGTACAGGTCCTTGGTTTCTTCACCAGGCCGGGCCCAGCTGATGAAACTGCTTGAGCTGCCCACGCGTGAGCCATAGATCCAGTCGATATAGTCGAATCCAACATGGATTGCCTGGGGCGTGTCCAGACCATTGCGTGCCAGCCAGCGCTGGAAGATATAAGCATCGCTGCCACGGTAGGCATTGCTGATAAATCGCTTCTCAAAGGCAGGCTTGGAGAGGAAATCGGCCTGCTTAAACTCAATTGTCGACTGACGACCATGAATAACTTCAACACCTGCCCCGGGGCGAGGCCAGATGATATCGGTGTTCTTCTCAAGCAGCTGATACACGCCGTAAAGCGTTCCGCGTGAGGAACCGCCGAACACATAAATATTGTTGCCCTTGCGACGCACAGCGAAGCCATCCGTATCGGCCAGCGCCTTGCGGTCAGCTTCAAAGCCCTCAGCCAGGGCCATGCCCACATGGAGTTTCAGTCGATTGATCTGTGACGGTCTGGCCAGCACAGGCGGCGTCACGCCGGTAATCTGCTGAATCCAGTGCTGCAGTTCGCGGGCGGCGTTTTCCTCACGGCCATCGCTGCCCGGAGCAAGAATGATTTCAGCAAACGCATCCTTCGCCCAGGAAGCAGGTCGCGCCGCAGCAGCAGTTCCTTCCGTCTGCAGTTCCAGCCCCAGACCTGGGAAGTGAATCGTGGCATGGGTAGGAATATGAAGGTGGCTGGTGTGCAGCACAATGCGGAAATAAGCCGCTTCTGCAGGGGTGGTGATCGGAGGCTTGATGCGATGATTGTTCGCCACCTTGCTGATAAGGCGCTTGTTCTGGTCATAGGCCAGAAGTGTCACGCCAGGCCAGCCATGCGAACCCTTGGTCAGGCGGAACCCTGAGCCCCCCTTGATCGGGACAAACTCACTCAGTACATAGTTGCTGGTGTTGATGCGGATGGCCTGCTTATCCTCGTGCGTCACACGCTCAACAAAGTTGCTGCGGACAGGCCAGCCTGCCAGACCAGGCAGGGACAGATCGCCATTGAGCACCATGCCCTGAGGCTGAATGGGCTTGAGGTTGACGCCGGAGATCTTCGCGCCGCTATCGGGAACAATCAGCTTGAGGCGATTGGCCTGACTGGCCGAGAGAAAATAGAAACTGTAGCTGGACTGATCAGGCGTAAGACGAAGTTCCTGATCCACGCGCACGCCATCATGATGCACCATGCCATGCGCATCGGTCATCTCAACGCTGCTCTGGACCGGAGCCTTGAGGCCGGTGACTTCAAACTCAAGGGCATAAAAAGTATCAGGCGTGATATCCAGCTCTGCAGATGCCTGCTGAGCCAGGAGCAACTGAGGGCACCCGACCAGCAGTAAAACCAGACTCAAGAACTGCAGCATACGCGAGGGAACAACAACCTGATTCATCATGCTTAAGTACTCGTAAAAAGTCTCTTGTTGACTATGTCCGAATCAATCTGCCCTAGAGTCCGATCGAAGTATCCCCAGGACATACGCGTAGATACACCGCTGGCGTTGACGACCAGCCCAGGCCCAAGGTCTGCCTGGCTTGTGAAGCACCTGATCCAATCCATCAACACCACTGCTGCACTGCACGCACACTCAATGCCAGAATTCGTGTTGAAGGCTCACTCCCACAGCTTGCGCGTGAAGCTTGCCGCAGCGACATTCGACGGCGCGATATCAAGCTTTTCACCGGGACCAGGCTGCTTCATCTGCTGCACGTGTCCATCAAAGAACACGACGCTTGCATTGTTTTTGTGCGAGTAGCGCATGGCATCATTCGCGTGCCCGACGGTTACGTTGGCCATGTACTCGTAGCCCGCGGCTGTTCCACGATATTCCCCGAACATCATGGACGTATTAGTCTTGTTTACCCGCGTGATCTTCTTGGCCACCGTACCATTGGTCTCCGTTTCCAGAGTCCCTGACGACCACGTATTGATGTTCGATTTCTTCCCCGCGATGGTGAAGTTGATGCCATAGTGGGGATAGTTGATAACCCCTCGTCTCACAGCGCTTTCACAGAACCACCATTCCCCCGAAGGATTAGAGGTGTAAATTGTGTCGCTGGTCGCCGAAGAGCTCATGTAGGGAATAAGCGTATTGGCCCAGGAGGTGATCTTGAGATAGCCCGAAATCGAGGTGTCCTGAATAATGCCCAGCGGCAGATACATCTTGCGATCGTTGGCATACATCTGCGCGGCGTATCCGATCTGCCTGATATTGGTCGCACACTTGATTCCGCGCGCCGTTTCACGCGCCGAATTGAGCGCTGGCAGCAGAATGCCGATCAGCAGCGCGATAATGGAGATGACTACAAGCAGTTCGATCAAGGTAAATCCGTTTTTTCCTGAACGCCTGGCAGCAACAGATCCGGCGCGACCCACAATGACTTCATTCATGGCTGGAGAATTCCTGTTTAATCTGTGACAGACCTGAAAACAAAAATCCCCAGAATCAAACTCGACCGCTTAACCAGCTTCAGAGCGCCCGCCTGATAAAATGGCCCTACGAGACCCAGGCAGACAGTGATCGCTCATCACCCAAATGCTTATTGTTCAAAGCCATATTAGGTGTTCAGCAGCGATCCGCCTTTGTTTTTCACAGGTTTCCATCTTAAAAAATTCGCTTTTCAACAATGAGTAACGCATTCAATCATCAGAGAAACTGACGGCCTTTGCTCACTCCCAGAGCTTACGGGTGGTTTCGCCCCCGGTATAAGCAATATCAAGTGCCACCCCCGGCCCGGGCTGCTTCATCAGCGTCACATGGGCATCGAGAAACAATATGTTGGCTGAGTCCAGATGCCGGTAAATCACACGGTTGTACTGATGACTTCCAATCGCATGGGCAATGTATTCAAAGCCAGCGCCGGCCCCCCGCGTTTCACCCGTCAGCAGGGTACGACTGGGCTTCTTCACCCGGGTGATCTGCTTGGGAACGGTTCCCAGATCGGAATTGCCAGGAATCACATTGCTCCACGCCCCCGTATCTGATTTGATTCCAGCAATAGTGCCATTGATGCCAAAGCTCGGATAGTTCCAGATGCCCTGCTTGACCTCCGCCGCGCAGAACCACCATTCATTACCCGGTGTCTTGGTGTAAGTGCTGGCCACGGTGGCACTCTGAGTCATGTAAGGAATCAGGCGGGTGGTCCAGTGCGAATCCTTAAATGTATCGGCCGCCGTGTAATCGATGGCCAGCGGAAGATACAGCTTCCAGTCATTGGCATACATATGGAGCGCGGTGCCAATCTGCCTGACATTGGAGGTGCACTTGATCGCCTCAGCCCGTTTTTTAGCCGCCTGCAGGGAAGGCAGCAGCAGACTGACCAGCACGCCAATAATGGAAATCACGACCAGCAGTTCAATCAGTGTGAACCCTCTGATACGCATCACACGATTCCCATCCATGGCGTCACCAGAACGATTCCTTCGCCAAGCGTAATCCGTGTTTTTCATCATCCTGCTCCTGCTTGTTCTGCAAAGATCGTGATGCGGTAGACATCCGCTTAGATATGGACGATCTTGCAACACTTTGAAACCAGCCCCGGGCTTTCCGGCCAGACAATTACGCAAATCTGTCCCATCAACCAACCCACCCCCGGGAGTTTCCCCAGCCGAATTAGTGACGAAATACCACAAAAGTTACGGGTTTCACCATCAGACCACGGCATGCATATCGTTTTCCCCATCCCCATCATCCGCCTTCAGGGTAATTAGCACTATGGAAATTTTAGGCAGTTGCATGTAATTTATTGACATGTCAGACAGTTTTGCGGCCATTGTAGACCCCTTGATTCGGCCCCAGCCACATCCGACCCGGCTGAGCTATCGCGTGCGAACGCTCGACCGGGTCCGAGGTCGGCCATACCACAACAGCATGGGCACCTACTTTGAGGATGCCATGCTCGTAGTCGTGATCTCGGGCCGGGGACGCTATTACAAGGGCAAACACACCCAGGATCTCGAAGCCGGGACGGTCGGGCTCATCATCGGCCAGCTGGGTAAAGACCCCGGCCTGATGACCGCCGACCCCAACGATCCGTACGACCACATCTACTGTCGATTCACCGGCCATGAAGCGATCGCCCATGCTCGCAACATCATCCAGGCTCGTCATGGCGAATCGTACGTCTATGAGCCCAACTGGCGGGAGCTGGCGCAGATACTCGAGCGGGCCCTGGAAATCGGTCGCGTGATCGACCATGGCCAGCCTCGCGATTATCTCATCCGTCAGGATGCCTGCCTGATGGAAGCACTGGTCCTGCTCGATGGCAATACCCACCATGAGCCTCATGGCCTGACCCGGGCCAACCTTCAGGCATATCTGCAGGATCACATTGCCATGCCTGCCTCGCTTGATCCGCTGGCGGAGCATTTTGGCATCAGCAAGTCCTATCTCTGCAGGCAGGCCAAGGACCTGCTCGGTGTGCCCCTGCATCAGTACTGGATGCAGTTGAAAATGGAATGGGCCAAAAACCTGCTGCGCCAGCCAGGCGTGAGCATCACCCAGGCCGCCCGTCACGTGGGCTTCAATGACCCGCTTCACTTCTCAAAAGCATTCAAGCAGCGCATTGGCATGTCCCCCCGCCAGTGGCGCGATGAGTTTGGGAGTGGAGATGATCAGGTGATCTGATCGAGTGTTTGCGAAGAATCTTTCGTGGTCGTTGGGACGGTTACTTAGTCGTCAGGTGATCATGCCCAGCCATGCAATGGCTGGGCTTTGAGGGGCGTGTCAGGTCCACACTCACTTCGTGGATTGTGTGACCAATCGAATATCTCTCCCCACACGCTCCTTCACTTCTCCTCCTCAATCTCTTCACACATTTCAATCTCCAAAGCCCAGCCATTGCATGGCTGGGTTCCTCTTCCTTTCCTCACCCGAGCGTCCCCTCACATTTTTCACTTCTTCCTTGACTTCCCTTTCAACCCATTTCATAATATTTACATTGATAAATATTAATTTATCATGGATAAATAAATGCCAGGCAGTGAACCCATCCAGTCTGTTGTCCGAGCTGGCGAGATCGTCAGGCTGATCGCCGAATCTGCCGACGGGCTCAGCGTGTCAGACATTGCAGCCAAGCTGGGGCTCAAGGCTCCGACCACTCACCACCTCCTGCGTTCACTCACCCACACCGGGCTGGTGGAGAAAGCCAACAACCCCATCCGCTATCGCATCGGGCCGGTGATCCGCGATGTTGCTTCCCGCCAAGCTGCCATGGGGCTGCATCAGGCAGCGATGGAATCCATGAAGGCCATCGCCGCCGTATTCCCGCAGGCCAACGTCGTGCTGGCTGAGTACATCAACAACGATGTCGCCGTGACGCTGCGCATGAGCCCCGATCAGCCTGGGGTGATACAGCACCCCTCTCACATGAGCCTGAGCGCCTACAGCAGCGCATCGACTCTACTCTTCCAGGCGTTGTGGCCTGCTTCAACCAGACAGAGCTATCGCGATCGTTACCCCTTTGAAGAATATGGCGGGCAGTGGCCGAACATCTCGGCGCTCGATGAACATCTGGCCCAGATTGCTCAGACAGGCTACGCCCTGCGTATGCCCACCGATGAAACGCGCATGGCCGTGGCCTCGCCGGTGATATCGGGCGATGGCCGCCTGCTGGCCACCATCGGTGCTTCCATCGTGGCTCCGCCTCCAGGCAAAGTGACTGCGGCCACACGTAAGCAGCTCATCACTGCGGTGCGTGATGCCGCCAGGCAGATCAATCAATCCATTGCATAAAACAGCGTGGTGCTGTTGACGCATTTTTAAGAAGGAAAGCAGACATGGCACTGGTCAGCCCCAAGCAGGTCGAAGAGTTCTACACCCAAGGCTTCACCTACATTCCTCAGGTCTTTACCCCCGAGGAAATGGATGCAATCGACGCTGCCACCGAGAGCCTGCATCGCATGGCCGAGGAAGTCGCCCTGCAGCCTCGCACAGGCGATTCGGTCGAGTACAAAGGCTCACGCATCACCTATGGCAAGGGCAACAACTTCGTCCGCCATATCGCCTACTGTGGCAATGCTGAGCCTTCCATGCGCAAGTTCGGCCGCGATCCGCGCATCCTCGAAATCGCCGCCACGATTCTGGAAAGCAAGGAATTCGACCACATGATCAACCAGGTGCACTACAAACGTCCCGGCTCGGCCGTGGCGTTCGACTGGCACCAGGACATTGCCCACCGCGGCTACCAGACGGGCGGCTTCAAGGATGTGGACGGTCGAGGCAGCTACGTTCAGATCCTGCTGGCCATCGACGACTCCACCCCTGAAAACGGCCCGCTGGAATTCATTCCCGGCTCGAACAAGCTCGGCTACCTGGGTGACAACCTGACCAGCAAGGTCGACATCAGCACTCGCGTCGCCCCGCAGCTCAAGCGTGGCGACATCGTGGCCTTCGGTCCTTACACGATCCATGGCAGCGAAGCCAACCTGTCGAATAAGTCCCGCCGTGTGTTCATCAATGGCTTTGCCTATCCCGGTGCGAACCAGCGCACTTTCAACCTGCCTCATGTGGGCGATCGACTGAGCTTCAGCAACTGATGCATTACACAATCACCTCCGGCCGTTCCCGGAGGATCACAGCATGGTCGTGTGTGAAGTGATCTGCATTTCACCCACGACCTTTTTTACTTGGGCAAACCGGAGCTGGAGAACAGCTCAGAAGCTGGACCCTTCGTTTGCCCCAGCCACGGCTCAATAAAGGTAACATCAGAGCAGTAAGGCAAAGGTATCCATTGCCCTGACTGGTTCGTGAATCTCATTTCATCCGGGTATGGAGGAACACATGCGTATTCTGGTTATTGGTGGCACGGGGCACATCGGCAGCTATCTGGTTCCCACGCTGGTCAATCTGGGCTGGGATGTGACGGTGGTCTCGCGTCAGGCTCAACCGCGCTACGCTTCGCCCAAGATCGCCTGGCCTGCTGTGAAATGGGTACTGGCCGATCGCAAAGCCGAGCAGGCCGCCGGAACCTGGGCCAGCCGCATGGCTTCGCTCGAAGCCGATGTGGTGATCGACACGATCGCTTACACCACGGAAGAAACGCAGCTGATGATCAACGCCTTCGCCGGCCGAATTGATCACTACATCTGCATCGGTTCAATCTGGGCCTATGGCACGCCTGAGCAGGTTCCTTACGAAGAACATTTCATCCGTCGCCCCCTGTCACCTTATGGCCAGCAGAAAGCCGACATCGAATCCCAGCTGCGTAAAGCCTGGATCCGCGATGGCTTCCCCGCCACCGTCGTACACCCCGGCCACATCAGCGGTGAACGCTGGCTGCCTATCGACCCCCAGGGCTCGCGCAACGGCGTGGAAGTCTACAGGCGACTGGCCACCGGCCAGCCCGTCAAGATCCTGGGCGATGGCAGCGCCACGCTCCACCATGTTCACAGTCAGGACATCACCGACCTGATCGTCAAAGCCATCCTCAATCGCTCGGCTGCACTGGGCGAATGTTTCAGCGCCGTCGCCCCCTACGCCATGTCACTCAAGGGCTGCTGCCGGGCGGTGGCTCGCCTGTTCGGCCAGGAGCCCAATATTGAGTACGTGAACGACCAGGGCCTGATCGACGACATCGGCGAAAAAGCCGCTTCCATCGCCATCGATCATGCCCGACACAGCCCCTATTCGAGCATCGCCAAGGGCCAGCGTCTGCTGGGCCACACGCCTCATTACACCACTGAGATGATCTACGCCCAGAGCATCACCTATCTGATCGAATCCGGCCAACTGGTGATTTGAGTCATGCCTCCTGGCCACTGACGCCACAGGCCAATCTGAAATGACAAAACGCGTGCGAGGGCTATTCCCTTCGCACGCGTTTTCATACTTACTCAATTCTGCCCGCAGGTTTAAGCTCACGCAGTTTCCCCCTTTCGTGTCAGTGTCTTGCATGGAAACATGCTCGTGCTCGTCGTGGTCTTTCCGCTGCGGTAGTGTTGAGGTTGGCTTCCGCAGAGGTCCATTTGGACTGGATCAACCGGTTGC
>Ga0182792_1003117_pt1 | contig 10961 bp, 6 predicted proteins | sample Passage237B_FD_130497 | JGI IMG/M metagenome (GOLD analysis project Ga0182792, IMG submission 130497) | Cellulose adapted compost microbial communities from Newby Island Compost Facility, Milpitas, CA, USA - Passage2 37B (version 2) (version 2) ...
CAAAGTGGTGGATGCCGCAAAGCGCTGTGGCATCACGAGCCCGTTGACTGCTGTGCCCTCGGTGAGCTTGGGTTCGAACGATGTGAGTGTCTTTGAAATGGTCAATGCCTACGCCACGTTCATGAACAAGGGGAAGCGTGTGGATCCAATCCTGGTTTCCAAAATCGTGGATTACCAGGGTAATGTGGTCGCGACGTTCAAAACCACCGCTAAACAGGTCATCAGCGAAGAGGTTGCTTGGTTGATGGGGTATATGCTGCGAGGCAGCATGGAAGAGCCGGAGGGCACCTCACAGGGGCTTTGGGAATGGGACCTGTGGCGGGATAAGAACCAGATAGGAGGGAAGACAGGTACCTCTTCGGACTATGTGGATGGATGGTACATGGGGGTGACCAAGGATTTGGTAACCGGCGTATGGGTGGGTTGCGACGAGCGGAGTATCCATTTCAAGAACTCGCAAACGGGTGAAGGGTCCCGCACGGCGTTGCCGGTATTCGGAAGATTTATGGAGAAGCTTTATCATGATGACTCGTTGGCATTTGACTATGGGCCTTTCCCCGATCCCGATGTTGAAATAAACCGGAAATACAACTGTCCGAGCCCACGTATCGTCGAGCCCGACAGCACATCATTGGACAGCATCGCGCCGCTCCGCCTGCCGGACACCCCATTGGAAATCCAGGTAGATGTGGAAGAGTTGAGGAAACAATTGGAGAATACGGTGACCGCCGAAGAGCCTACGGAAAACGAAGAAACAGAACCGCAAACGGAACCACAGCCCAGCAACCGAATCCGAATCAGGTACCCTTTAAAAAAATAATATATTGCAGGATTAATTAAACTTTTTCACCGATATTCGTTCTAAGTTAGACGTTGTACCATACACCACTTTCCATGATTTACCTTAATCGATTCGCCAGGCTTGCATTGCTAAACGTGCTTACCGTGTTCGTGTTTTGTATCACCGCTATCGATGCCCAGGCCCAGTACTTCGGACAGAATAAGATGCGCTATAAGTCGCTCAAGTTCAAGGTGTACGAAACACCCCACTTTAACCTGCATTATTATTTGCAGAACGATACGTTGGTCAAGTGGTTAGCCAAGGAAAGCGAGGTTTGGTACGAGCTGCACCAGCAGGTGTTCCGTGACACGTTTCTTCGCAAAAATCCGATCATCCTCTATAGCAACCACCCGGAGTTTCAACAGACGACCACAGTCCAGGGTGAGATTGGCGTGGGTACCGGCGGTGTCACGGAGGCTTTCAAAACGCGGGTGGTGATGCCCGTGATGCAGATCAATCACCAAACCAGGCACGTCCTTGGTCACGAGTTGGTGCATGCCTTCCAATACCGCATATTGATGGAAGGCGGCGATTCAACCCGGCTGGAAAACATCGGTAACATTCCGTTGTGGATGGTGGAGGGCATGGCGGAATATTTTTCCATCGGGAAAAAGGATGCCTTTACGGCCATGTGGATGCGCGATGCGTATCTGAATCACGACATCCCCTCGTTGCGGGCGATGACTGAAAATCCGAACGCGTATTTCCCGTATCGCTATGGGCAGGCGTTTTGGTCGTACATCGGATCGACGTATGGCGATACGGTCATCATGCCGCTGTTCAAGGCAACGGCGATGTATGGTTACGAGTTGGGCATCAGGCGTGTATTTGGGTACGACGCACAGACGCTCTCTAACCTCTGGAGAAATACCATGGAAAATGCGTACCGGAGCCTGTCCGTCGATACCGCAGTGACGCCCGTTGGAAGGTCTATCATCAATACAAGCAATTCCGGGCGAATGAACGTCTCTCCGGCAATATCGCCGGACGGTAAACACATCGCGTTTCTGTCCGAAAAAAATCTATTTAGTATCGACTTGTTCTTGGCTGATGCAGAAACCGGAGGGAACATCAGGCGGCTAAGCAGCAAACTGACCAACGAAGATATCGATGAGTATAGTTTCATCGAATCTTCCGGCGCCTTCTCGCCGGACAGCCGTAAATTTGCCTTCAGCGTGTTCAGTCGGGGTAAAAGCAAACTTATGGTGGTTGATGTAGAGACCGGTAGGCAATTGATGTTGGAAGCAATGGGCGATATCTCGGAATTTGCCAACATCGCGTGGTCGCCGGATGGAGAGACCGTAGCGTTTTCGGGGTTACAGAATGGCTACAGCGATATTTACCTGTATAATATACAAACGAAAAAGCTGAGGCAGCTGACGGATGACGGCTATTCGGATTACCAACCGAGCTTCTCCCGTGATGGAAGGAAAATCGTGTTCAGCACGGACCGCGTGAGCCTGCAATCGGATGCCAGGAGCGTGGATATTCCGATGAACATCGCTGTAATTGATTTGGAAACCGGGGCTATTACCAATATCCCGGTCTTCCAGGGAGCCAACAACTTAAATCCTCAATTTTCTGCAGATGACAGCCAGATTTATTTCCTGTCGAACAGCGACGGCTTCCGGAACATGTACCGCTATACGTTGGAGGGCGGGAAGGTCGAACGGCTGACCCAATATTTCACGGGCATCAGCGGGATCACCGAATATTCTCCCGCGTTAAGCCTTTCGGCCCAAGGAGATGTGTTGTATTCGTATTTCCGCAACAGTTCGTACTCCCTTTATCACGCCAAGGAAGATGAGTTTGTGCCAGTGGAAGTAGATCCCTACGTGGTCAATTTCGATGCCGCGATGCTGCCGCCCCCGGAGAATCTCGGCGTAGACGTGGTAAATGCGAATCTGAGCAATTTCAACCTGTTCAATCGGATTGGGGATACGCAAATCGCCACGGTGTCTTACAAGCCTAATTTCAAACTGGATTATCTCGCGAATAGCGGAATGGGCCTGGCCGTAGGCAGCCGGTATGGAGCCGGGATAGCCAGCGGCATCCAGGGGATGTTTTCGGATATCCTGGGGCATAACCAGATTTTTGCTGCATTGTCCATCAATGGCGAGATTTATGATTTCGGAGGGCAGGTAGCTTACATTAATCAGAAAAGCCGGATCAACTGGGGTGGGGCTGTTTCGCATATCCCCTATATGTCCGGATATTCTTTCTATGATGTGCGGGACGTAGGCAACGGTGAAGAGCCGATACTGGACACTTATATCATCCGTACTTTCCAGCAGCAAGCCGAGGCGTTTGGTGCGTATCCGTTTTCAAGGCATCACCGCTTTGAGGTCGGGGGGGCCATCGCACGGTATAGTTACCGGGTAGATCGGTGGTGGCAAAGTTACTACTTCGGCTATGGCGGCCGGGACAAGGTATCCAATGACGAGGCAAGCCAGATATTTGGAGGTAACTTCAATGCATTCACTATCCAGCAGGTCAATGCGTCCTTCGTAGGCGACAATGCTGTATTTGGTATAGCCGCACCGCTTCAAGGTTATCGGTACCGGATCGGGGCGGAACAGTATTTTGGCGACTACAACTTTACTGCATATACCTTTGATGTGCGCAAATATAATCGCTACCAACCGGTTACGCTGGCTGCACGGGCCTACACGTATATGCGGGCTGGCCGCCATGAGAATGCGCTTTACCCGCTGTTCTTGGGGTATCCGCATTTGATACGTGGCTATGAAAGTTCCTCATTCCGGAACAGTACGGGAAGTTTCAACTTCAACAGCTTGATGGGGACACGGATTGCGGTGTTTAACTTTGAAATAAGGCTGCCGTTTACAGGGCCGGAGAAATTGGCCGTATTGCGGTCAGGCATGCTGTTTTCTGATCTAAACCTGTTTTTCGATGCAGGCTTAGCGTGGGACAGTAATTCTAAAGTCGCATTCAGAAGTACGCCCCGGTTGATTGAATCCAGCCCTAATCCGAATGACCCCAGTCTTCCGCCTATCGAAGTCTACGAGCGGATTCCAGCGTTGAGTGCAGGAGTATCACTCCGGGTAAATCTTTTCGGGGCTATGGTTCTTGAACCGTACTACGCCTTCCCATTCCAACGAACCGACGTGCAATTCGGGACTTTCGGGTTGAATTTTGCCCCTGGATGGTAATTCGTCCCAAACGTCGTGTTTTCGGTTACCTTAATGAAAGGGCAGATTGAAGTTTTGGCCGGTTAGGCGCCGGATTCAACCGATTTAGGATGGGTAGCCCATGCAACGGTTTTGTTGGACCTAGATTTACCCAGTTGGGATTGTGCTTCCGTATCAGCCGTTCTTTTTGCATGCGCGTATATTTACTCAATTCGTTGAACCTGGCCAGCGCTACCTCTTCCGAAGGGTACTTTTCATGATAGACCAGCCTGGAAACTTTTGAACAAGCGTCGAAGAATAATCCGGATAATTTGGCATAGGTATTTGCAGCCTTACTGAGGTCGTCTGCCATGCCGACGTGCAGGTAGGTGCGGTTGCAATCGGTAAGGATATAGATGTAGGTACTCATGGTGTTGAAAATTATTTAATGCACATTTTTTGTAACTCCGAAAACTTTTACTAACTTTATTGGCACAATAATACTAATTAATTTAGTTATTCCAAATTTTATTCATCGATTTATGTCGAACATTGCTAACAATCTTAAATACCTGCGTAAAAAAAGGGGGCTTACACAGCAGCAATTTGCCGATGAAATGGGCATCAAGCGGGCTTCTGTCGGCGCTTATGAAGAAAACCGGGCAGAGCCGAAGTATGAGTTGCTAAAGAAAATCGCTGATTTTTATGAGTTGACCATGGACGAGCTCGCCAACGATACCATTAACGATAAATGGAAACCGGTTCCGCGCGGTAATGCGGCGAACGTGCGAGTGTTAAGTATCACGGTTGATGGCAATGATAAGGAAAACATCGAATGGGTGCCGGTGAAGGCAAGCGCAGGATACCTTAATGGATACGCGGACCCCGAATACATCGCCGAACTGCCAAAATTCAGCCTGCCGATGTTTAGACAGGGTACCTACAGGGCTTTCGAAATCAAGGGGGATTCGATGCTGCCCCTGCAACCGGGGAGTATCGTCATCGCGGAATATGTAGAAAACTGGGGTGATGTGAAACCCGGCCAGACCTACGTAGTCATTTCACGTAATGATGGAGTGGTATATAAACGTATCGCTTTCAAGTACAAGGAAGATAAAGGGCTGAAGCTGCTTTCGGACAATAAAAGCTATGAGCCGTATTGGGTACCCGCGGCCGATATCCTGGAGATATGGAAGGCAAAAGCCTACATCAGCACGCAACTGCCCGAACCTAGCCCTGAACCCACCATGGAGACGCTTACTTCCATGATGGCCCAGATGCAGAAGACCATCAGTACGGTGGTGGATAAGCGGTAACCGATAAAAGGCTCGCATATTTTTAATTGTCAAAGATTTTACTTATCTTTGCATCATCTTGTAAAAGAGGGGACAGCAATAGTCCCCTTTTTTCATGGGTATCATTTATTTGCGAAAGTGGCATTCTCGATAGAAAATAAGGTCAAAGCGCTGGTGGAAGAAAAAATTGCGGGCAGGGAAGACTTGTTCCTCGTGGGGGTGAAAATGCACCCGAACGGCAAACTGGAAGTACTGGTTGACGGCGACGGCGGGGTGAGTATCCAGGATTGCGCGGAAATCAGCCGGCATGTGGGTTTTCACCTCGAAGAAGCAGATGCTATTGCACATGCCTATCGATTGGAAGTCTCCTCGCCCGGCATTGATGCACCGCTGACTTCCATCAGGCAGTACCGCAAGAATGTTGGGAGAAACGTGCACATCACACTGCAGGAGGGCGACACGAAAACAGGTAAATTGGTTGAAGTAGCCGAAGACCACATCACGGTAATAGAAACGGTAAAGGAAAAGGGGAGAAAGGCTGTCGAACACCACAGCGATATCCCCTTTGGAGACATCAAAACGACAAAGGTGTTAATTTCATTTAAGTAATAAAATGAGCAATAATATCAATCTCATTGACTCTTTTCAGGAATTTAAAGAGTTCAAAAACATCGACCGCCCCACGGTCATCAGCGTGTTGGAAGAAGTCTTTCGCAGCATGATCCGTAGAAAGTACGGTACGGATGAAAATTGCGACGTCATCGTGAACCCGGACAATGGGGACTTGGAAATCTGGCGTACAAGGGTGGTGGTGGAAGATGGTTTTTCCGAAGATGACGACCTGGAGATCGAATTAGCGGAAGCGCATAAATATGACCCGGACTTGGAAGTGGGCGACGACTACATTGAGGAAATCACGCTGGAAAGTTTTGGCCGCAGGGCTATCCTGGCTGCCCGGCAGACGTTGGTTTCTAAGATTCTCGAGCTTGAAAAAGACGAGGTATTCAAGAAATACAAGGACCGGGAAGGGGAATTGATTACCGGTGAAGTGTATCAGATTTGGAAAAAGGAAACATTGGTGCTCGACGATGACGGGAATGAGCTGATCCTGCCCAAAACGGAACAGATTCCGGCGGACTATTTCAAAAAGGGCGATACCATCCGTGCCGTGGTCCACAAAGTGGAAATGGTAAATGCCAATCCTCGTATCATCATTTCGCGTACGGCCCCGGAGTTTTTGCAACGCCTATTCGAATTGGAGGTGCCTGAAATCTTTGACGGATTAATCACCATCAGGAAAATCGTCCGCGAACCGGGTGAACGCGCCAAGGTAGCCGTGGAATCGTATGACGACCGTATCGACCCGGTGGGTGCATGCGTGGGCATGAAGGGGTCCCGCATACATGGCATCGTCCGTGAACTGCGGAACGAGAATATCGACGTGATTAACTACACCAATAACACACAACTGTACATCCAACGGGCATTAAGCCCGGCGCGTATCAGTTCCATAAAACTCGATGACGAAAACAAGACGGCTGCGGTATACTTGAAATCCGACCAAGTATCACTCGCAATTGGTCGTGGAGGCCACAACATCAAGTTGGCAGGTAAGCTTACGGGTTATGAGATCGATGTGTACCGCGAAGCGGAAGAGGTAGAAGAAGATGTGGATATCGAAGAATTTGCAGATGAGATCGATGGCTGGATCATCGATGAGTTGAAACGGGTGGGATTGGACACCGCAAAATCGGTCTTGGCACTTTCCGTAGATGACTTGGTACGGCGTACCGACCTGGAGGAAAATACCATCAATGAAATCATCCAAGTGCTGCAAGCCGAATTTGAATAAAACATCAGGCGAACACGCATGCTTTTTTAATTCTTTGCAGATAAACACTTAAAAAAATATATTTTTGTATCAGCACAAAAAAGGAGATAACTAAATTAGATGTCAGAAGGTAAGAGCATAACATTGCTGAAAGCAGCAAAAGAACTGAACATTGGTATAGGCACCGCTGTCGATTTCCTGGTTAAAAACGGCTATGAAATCGAACCTAAACCGGGTACCAAGCTGGACGGTGCGACCTACGATGTTCTTTTACGGGAATTCCAAGGGGATAAAATCGTCAAGGAGGAAGCCAATCAAATCATCATTGGCAAAATCCGCCGTGAGGAATCCCCTTCGGAAACTGTTGTGCAAAAACCGCAGAGAGACAGTGAGGCGGAAGAAATACTCATAAAGAATACGGGGGCATTCGCTCCGGAAATACGGCAGGCATCCACCCCGGAAAAAGACCGGGAGCAAGAGGAGAAGGAGCCGGCTAAGACCGAGGAAAAACCGCAGACATCAGGCATGAAAATCGTCGGGAAGATTGATTTGGATAGCCTGAGAAGTGGAAAGCCCCATCGGGAAGCACCCAAAGAGGAAAAGGAAACGGCAGCGGTAAGCCAACCGGAAAAGGAGCCGCAGGACAAGCCGGAGCAGCAGGAAGAACCGACTGTGGCCGAAACGAAACCCGTTGTTCCCGTGCCGGCGCCAACCGCGCCACAAAAGCAACCTGAACCAAAGGAAATCCCTGCGGAACCTCAACACGAAGTTATACGGGCACGGGCGCAGCGTTTGACGGGGCCGAATGTCGTGGGCCGCATCGATCTGGCATCGCACCAGTCCAAGGAAAAACCCGTTGCCTCTTCGTCCAGCTCTGCTGGCGTTTCAGCGCACGATCACAAGCGGAAACGCAAGCGCAAGGATAAACCTACGGGCCAGCAACGCCCTGGAACTGCCCCGGGTCAACAAGGAACGCCGAAGGGTCGGCCCGATTTCAAAGGGAAACCGAGACATACCACCGAAAGTAGGGAAGAGCCCTCTGAAAAGGAAATACAGGATCAAATAAAAGCCACGCTTGCTCGCCTTAGCGGTGCCGGTAAGTCAGGGAAATTTGCGCAGCGGGCGAAATTACGTCGCCAGAAGCGGGACGACATCGCCCATTCGGCAGAGGAAGCGGCATTGGAACAAGAGCTGATGTCCAAGGTGTTGAAAGCCACGGAGTTCGTGACTGCCAATGACCTCGCCAACATGATGGGGGTTCCCGTGACGCAGATCATAGCGACATGCATGAGCTTGGGGCTTTTTGTTTCCATCAACCAACGGTTGGATGCAGAGACGATTGCCATTGTAGCCGATGAGTTCGGTTATGAAATCGAGTTCGTGAAGCCGGAGGACGAAGAAAATACGGCGCTTGAAGAACCCGACAACCCGGAAAATCTGATTCCCAGAGCCCCTATCGTAACGGTGATGGGCCACGTAGACCACGGCAAGACATCCTTGCTGGACTACATCCGCAAATCCAACGTGATTGCAGGGGAAGCAGGGGGGATTACGCAGCACATCGGTGCTTATGAGGTGACGCTTGATGATGGCAGGAAAATCACGTTTTTAGATACTCCGGGACACGAAGCGTTTACGGCCATGCGTGCCCGTGGTGCGAAAGTAACGGATATCGCCATCATCGTAATCGCTGCAGACGACAGCGTGATGCCACAGACCCGAGAAGCGATCAACCACGCCCAGGCAGCCGGGGTACCCATCGTATTTGCGTTCACGAAGATTGACAAACCGGGAGCCAATGCGGATAAAATCCGTGAACAGCTTTCCGGCATGAATATTCTGGTAGAAGACTGGGGTGGTAAGTACCAGTGCCAGGAAATATCGGGGAAAACCGGACAAAACGTCGATTTGCTGCTTGAAAAGGTACTGCTTGAGGCCGAATTGCTCGAACTGAAAGCAGATCCAAAGAAACGTGCTGTCGGTTCCGTGATTGAGGCCAGCCTAGATAAGGGCAGGGGTATTGTTACGACGGTGCTTATCCAGTCCGGTACACTCCGTGTGGGCGCGCCGATTTTGGCCGGATCTCATAGCGGAAAAGTAAAAGCGTTGCATAACGAACGCGGGCAAAAAGTGACGGAGGCCGGACCTTCGACACCCGTACAGATTTTGGGTATGTCCGGTGCGCCTACGGCAGGTGACAAGTTTTATGAGATGGAGAGCGAATCGGAAGCGCGGCAGGTGGCTAATAAGCGGTTGCAATTGCAGCGCGAGCAGGGGTTACGCACGCAGAAGCATATCACATTGGATGAGATTGGAAGGCGATTGGCCATCGGAAACTTCAAGGAGCTTAATGTCATTGTCAAGGGCGACGTGGATGGGTCCATCGAGGCGTTGTCCGACTCCTTGCTCAAATTGTCGACAGAGGAAATCCAGGTCAACGTTATCCATAAATCCGTCGGCCAGATATCGGAATCGGATGTGTTGCTCGCTTCAGCCTCGGATGCGATCATCATCGGCTTCCAGGTAAGGCCGTCGACGGGTGCCCGCAAATTGGCCGAACAGGAACAAATCGATATCCGACTGTATTCCATCATCTACGATGCAATCGAAGAAGTAAAAGCAGCGATGGAAGGTATGTTGGAGCCGAAATACGAGGAAAAGATTGTCGCTAACGTCGAGATTCGGGAGACCTTCAAGATCAGTAAGGTAGGCACCATCGCAGGCTGTATGGTACTTGATGGAAAAATCAACCGTAATCATAATATCCGCGTCATCCGTGACGGCGTAGTGGTGTATACCGGCCAGCTCGCTTCACTCAAGCGATTCAAAGACGACGTCAAAGAGGTGTCCGCAGGTTATGAATGCGGTTTGAATATCCAGAACTTCAACGACATCAAAGTAGGCGATATCATCGAAGCGTATGAGCAGGTAGAAGTAAAGCGCAAGCTCTAAATACATCGCGTCATGTGGAGAAACATCATTAGACGGCCATCGTAATCGGACATGAAATTCATTGCAGCCTGTTGGTAAAACAACAGGCTGCTTTTTTTATTCGATTATTGACGTATAATGATCTTTCGCCATGAATACCATAATAGAACCATTCCGGATCAAATCTGTCGAGCCGATTTACTTCACGACGCGTGAAGAACGCATCCATATCCTAAAACAGGCCCATTATAATCCATTCCTGATTAGAGGCAGGGACGTGATCATTGATTTGTTGACCGACAGTGGCACCAGTGCCATGAGCAGCGAGCAGTGGGCGGGGATGATGCGGGGGGATGAAAGCTATGCGGGGAGCGATAGTTTTTACCGATTTGAAAGTGCGGTAAAAGACATCACAGGTATGCCCCTGATTATTCCTACGCATCAAGGCAGGGGGGCGGAGAAGATCCTGTTCACCATCCTAGGAGGGCGCGGTAAATCCGTAGTTAGTAATACGCTGTTTGATACGACACGGGCAAATGTGGAGTTTTCAGGGGCGGAAGGCATTGATTTTTGCTGTGCTGCGGGCAAGGACCCCGCGTTGGAAGCACCATTCAAAGGTAACATGGATACGGTTGCCCTGCGGGCATTCATCGAAGAAAGGGGAGCGGCGGCTATAGCTTTGGTGATGCTCACCATAACCAATAATTCCGGAGGCGGTCAGCCCGTGAGTATGGCCAATATCCGGGAGGTAAGTGCCATATGCAGGGAACACGGCATTCGGTTGTTTCTCGATGCATGCCGCTTTGCCGAAAACGCTTACTTCATCAAGCTCCGTGAACCAGGATACGGATCGAAACGTATCGACGAAATCGTCAGGGAAATGTTTTCCTATGCAACCGGTTGTACGATGAGCGCAAAAAAGGACGCTTTGG
>Ga0182792_1003119_pt1 | contig 10957 bp, 6 predicted proteins | sample Passage237B_FD_130497 | JGI IMG/M metagenome (GOLD analysis project Ga0182792, IMG submission 130497) | Cellulose adapted compost microbial communities from Newby Island Compost Facility, Milpitas, CA, USA - Passage2 37B (version 2) (version 2) ...
AGCGCATCAGCACCACTTCCTCAGCGGAGGTCGGGTGGATGGCCACGGTCTCGGCGAAGTGGCGGCGGGTGGCGCCCATCTTCAGCGCCACGGCGAAGCCCTGCAGGATCTCGTCGGCCGCCTCGCCCAGCAGGTGGATGCCGACCACGCGCTCCTCCGGGCCCACGCACACCAGCTTGAACAGGCTGCGCTGCGGCGAATCGGCCAGCGCGTGCAGCATGGGCCGGAAGCCGGCGGTGTGCACCGACACCGCGTCGCCATGCTCGCGCCGCGCCTGCTCCTCGCTCAGCCCCACCGTGCCCAGTGGCGGATGCGAGAACACCACCGTGGGCACGTCGCGGTAGTCGAGCCGGGAGCCGGCGCGGCCGCCGAACACGCGGTCCATCAGCCGGCGCGCGGCCGCGATGGCCACCGGGGTGAGCGCCAGCCGGCCGGTCACGTCGCCCACCGCGTGCACGCCGTCGACGCTGGTGTTCTCCCACTCGTCCACCACGATCTCGCCGCGCTCGCCCACGGCCACGCCCGCCGCGTCCAGGCCCAGGCCGTCGCTGTTGGGCCGCCGCCCGGTGGCGAACAGCACCAGGTCGAAGGCCTCCGGCGCCGGCTCGCCGTCGCCCTTGTGCAGCACGCGCACGCGGCCGTGGCCGTCGCGCTCCAGCGCGTGCACCGGCGCTTCCAGGTGCAGGCGCACGCCGTGGCTGCGCATGTCCTCCTGCAGCTGCGCCACCACCTCGGCGTCCATCTCCGAGAGCAGGCGCGGCCCGCGCGCGAACACCTCCACCCGGCTGCCCAGCCGCTGCAGCACGCCGGCCAGCTCCACCGCCACGTAGCCGCCGCCGACGATGCCCACCCGCGGCGGCGGGGCGCACAGGCGGAAGAAATCGTCGGACACGCCGCCCAGTTCAGCGCCGGGGATGTCCGGGCGCAGCGGACGCCCGCCGGTGGCCAGCAGCACCCGCCCCGCGCGCAGGCGCACGCCGGTGTCGGTCTGCACGGTGCGCACGTCGAGCAGGCGGCCGCGGCACGGCATCCACGCCACGCCCGCCTCGTCCAGGCGGCGGCGGTAGCTGGCGTGGACGTTGCCGATGTAGCGCTGGCGGTGCGCCACCAGCGCCTGCCAGTCCAGGACCGGCGGCACCGGCAGGTCGAAGCCCAGGTCGCCGGCCAGGGCCATGCGCGCGGCCAGGTCGGCGGCCAGCCACATCGCCTTCTTCGGCACGCAGCCCAGGTTGACGCAGGTGCCGCCCAGTTCGCCCGGTTCCAGCAGCGCGACCCGCGCGCCGTGCGCCGCGGCGCGGAAGGCGCCGGCCAGGCCGGCCGATCCGCCGCCTATCACGACCAGGTCGAAATCGGCCTGGGGCATCGCGGGGTGCGGCTGGCTCATGCGGATCTCCTTACTGGAAGCGTTCCACCCGGTAGGGCGTGGGATCGATGGCCGGCGCACGGCCGGTCATCAGGTCGGCCATCAGCTGGCCGGTGGCCGCGCTCATGCTGATGCCCAGCATGCCGTGCCCGGCGGCCAGCCACACGCGCCGGTGGCGCGGCGCACGGCCCAGCAACGGCAGGTCGTCGCAGGTCATCGGGCGCCAGCCGTACCAGCGCTCGCGCACCTCGGCGCCGTGCGGTTCGTGCAGGTATTCGCGGGCGGCGCGTTCCAGCGCGGCCAGGCGCACGGCGTTGAGGCTGGCGTCGTGGCCGGAGAACTCCATGGTGCTGCCCAGGCGGAAGCCGTCGTCCCAGGCGGTGACGCAGACCGAGCGGTCCTTGAGCACCAGCGGCCGCCGCGGCGCCAGCGCCGGGCGCGAATAGGTGATGGAATAGCCCTTGCCCGGCTGGATCGGCACGCGCAGGCCCAGCGGCCGCACGAAGGCCGGCGTCCACGCCGCCAGCGCGACCACCGCCTCGCGCCCGCGGCGCCCGCCCTGCGCGGTGCGCACGCGCACGCCGTCTTCGCCCGGCTCCAGCGCCTCGGCGCGGACGTGTTCCTCGATGACGCCGCCGCGCTCGCGCACCGCGCGGGCGAGTTCGGCCACGTAGCGGTCCGGGCGCAGGTGGGCGTCGTCCGGGAAGCGCACCGCGCCGACCACGCCCTCGCGCAGCGCGGGCTCCTGGCACAGGTAGGCCTGGCCGCCGATCACCTCGGTGGCGATGCCCAGCCGGTTCAGCGGCTCGCATTCGGCGGCGTAATGGTCGAAGTTGCGCGCGTCGCGGAACACGTAGTCCAGCCCGACGCGCGCGTACTCGCATTGCAGTCCGTAGCGCGCCACCCACCCGGCCAGGCGCGCGGCCGAGTCGTTGAGCAGCGCCGCGCGCGCGGTGGCGCTGGCCATCCAGTCGCGCGGATTGCAGCGCCGCCAGAAGCGCAGCAGCCAGCGCCACAGCACCGGGTCCACCCGCGGCCGGAGGTACAGCGGCGCGTCGGGGGTGAACATCCAGCGCAGCGCGCGCAGCGGCACGCCGGGCGCGGCCAGCGGCGGCGCATGGCTGGGGGTGATGGTGCCGCAGTTGCCGTGGGAGGTGGCGCCGCCGACGGTGGCCGCCTCCAGCACGCGCACGCCGCGCCCGGACTCCAGCAGCGCCAGCGCGGTGGCCAGGCCGATCGCGCCGCCGCCGAGGATGAGTACGTCGTCTTGGGGGGGATTCACCGCGCCGATTCTAGCGGACGCCTCCGCGCCGCCCGCGCGTGGTTGCGGACGAAAGCGACGCGCGGCCTCAGGCCGCCGCGGCGTGCAGCCGCATCGGCTGCGCGCGCAGGTAGGTGAGCGAGCGCCACAGCCATTCGGCCGGGCCGAAGCGGAAGCGCGCCAGCCACCAGCGGCTGGCGAACACCTGCACCGCGAACAGCGCCAGCGCGAATGCCACCTGCCAGGCGCGCGGCATCTGCCCGAACCAGCCGAGCCCGTAGCCGTAGAACACCAGCGTGCACACCACCGACTGCATCAGGTAGTTGGTCAGGGCCATGCGCCCGGCCGGCGCCAGCCAGGCCGCGGCGCGGGCGCCGGCGCGGGTGGCGAAGGCGCGCACCATCCACGCCAGGTACCCTAGGCACATCAGCCCGCTGCCGGCCATCGCCAGCGCCTGGCCCGCGCCCAGGCGCAGGTCGAAGCGGTCCAGCGGCATGTGCGGCGCCAGCGCGATCGAGGCGCCCATCGCCAGCATGCCCAGCGGCAGCGCGCCCCAGCGCAGCGCCGCGAAGAGGCGGCCATGGCGCGCGGGCTCGGCGATCGCGCCGCTGCGGGCGAAGGCCGCGCCCAGCAGGAACATGCCGAACACCAGCGGCCCCAGCACGGTGACGTTGGAGAGCGTGGTGCCGAACTCGCGCGCACGCTGCACCACCGCCTCGCCATAGCTGCCCGAGGCGTAGATCCGGCGCCCGTCCTCGACCACGGCGGCCACCTTCCCGCCCGCGTCGGCCAAGCCCTGGTCCCAGGCCGCGGCCGCCTCCGGCGCCAGCGTCAGCACCCAGGCCACCAGGCCCAGGCCGAGCATCAGCGCCGGCGCGCACAGGTAGGTGGCCGCGCCGAGCCATGCCAGCCAGCGCGCCGGCACCGGCTGGAACGCCAGCAGCAGGAACGACAGCAGCGCGTAGGCGGCCAGGATGTCGCCCGACCACACCAGCAGCGCGTGCGCCACGCCGATGCCCAGCAGCACCAGGCCACGGCGCCAGTACAGCCCGGCGAACGGCCGCGCCGCCGCGTCGGCGCGCTGCGCCATCACCGCGAAGCCCATGCCGAACAGCAGCGAGAACAGGGTGAAGAACTTGCCCTGCACGAAGAAGTAGACCAGCCCGTCGGCGATGCGGTCGGCGCCGGCCAGCGCGGGGTCCAGGCCGCTGCCGGCGACCAGCATCGGCCCGGCGAAGCCCTCCATGTTCATCAGCAGGATGCCGCACAGCGCGAAGCCGCGCAGGGCGTCGAGCGTGGACAGGCGCTCGGCGGGAGCGACGGGCTGCAGCGCGGGCGGGGTCATCGGCGGTTTCCGGGTGGCGTCGCCGGCATGATGAACGATCCGGGCGGCCACGCGCGACGGCGCCCCCGCCCGGGACGTCAAGCCTTGTCCCCCCTCCCCCCCGCCGGTACCCTGCACGGCTCATGTCCGGGTTCGTCCACCTCCACGTCCACACCGAGTATTCGCTCGCGGACTCGACCATCCGCGTGCCCGAGAAACCGGACCAGGCGGACCCGGCCAAGGCCAAGCAGGCCAACCTGCTCAGTCGCGCGGTGGAGCTGGGGCTGCCGGCCCTGGCGGTGACCGACCTCAACAACCTGTTCGCGCTGATCAAGTTCTACAAGGCGGCCGAAGCGGTGGGCATCAAGCCCATCGCCGGCGCCGACCTCAGCGTGGCCGCCTCGCCGGCCGAGGCGCCGTGGCGGCTGACCGTGCTGTGCCGCGACCACGCCGGCTACCTCAACCTCTCGCGCCTGCTCACCCGCGCGTGGATGGAGGGTCACCGGCCCGAGGGCGGCGTGGCGGTGGCGCCGGAGTGGGTGCGCGACTGCGCGCCCGGACTGGTGGTGGTGGCCGGCCGCGAGAGCCTGGCCGGACGCCTGGCCGCCGAGGGCCGGCACGACCTGGCGCTGCAGCAGCTGGCCGACTGGCAGCGCGCCTTCGGCGGCGACCTGTGCCTGGAGCTGGTGCGCACCGGCCGCGACGGCGAGGAGGCGTTCAACGCCTTCGCCCTGCACGCGGCCTCGGCGCGCGGCATCCCGGTGGTGGCCTCCAACGACGTGCGCTTCCTCGACGCGGCCGGCTTCGACGCGCACGAGGCGCGCGTGTGCATCGCCTCGGGCCGGGTGCTGGACGACCCCAAGCGCCCGCGCGACTACAGCCCCGAGCAATACCTGAAATCGCCGCAGGAGATGGCACGGCTGTTCGCCGACGCGCACGACGCGCTGGACAACACCCTGGAGCTGGCGCGCCGCTGCAACCTGGAACTGACCCTGGGCAAGTACGCGCTGCCGGCCTATCCGGTGCCGTCGGACCAGACCCTGGACAGCTGGATCCGCAAGCAGGCCCGCGACGGCCTGGAGGCGCGCCTGGCGAAGAACCCGCTGGCGCCGGGCAGGACGCGCGAGGACTATTTCGAGCGGCTGGAGTTCGAGCTGGACACCATCATCAAGATGGGCTTTCCCGGCTACTTCCTGATCGTGGCGGACTTCATCCAGTGGGGCAAGAACCACGGCATCCCCATCGGCCCGGGCCGCGGCTCGGGCGCCGGTTCGCTGGTGGCCTGGGCGCTGCAGATCACCGACCTGGACCCGCTGCCGTACAACCTGCTGTTCGAGCGCTTCCTCAACCCCGAGCGCGTGTCGATGCCGGACTTCGACATCGACTTCTGCATGGACCGCCGCGACGAGGTCATCGAGTACGTGGCGCGCAAGTACGGGCGCGAGCGGGTCAGCCAGATCATCACCTACGGCACCATGGCCGCCAAGGCGGTGGTGCGCGACTCCGGCCGCGTGCTCGGCTTCCCCTACGGCTTCGTCGACGGGGTGGCCAAGCTGATCCCCAACGTGCTGGGCATCTCGCTCAAGGACGCGATGGGCGAAGGCAAGGACGAGTCGCTGGCCTCGGCCGAGTTGATGCAGCGCTACCAGGCCGAGGAGGACGTGCGCGACCTCATCGACCTGGCGCGCCAGCTGGAGGACCTGACCCGCAACGCCGGCAAGCACGCCGGCGGCGTGGTGATCGCGCCCGAACCGCTGCACACCTTCTGCCCGCTGTTCGCCGAACACGACCACGACGGCCTGGGCAAGAATCCGGTCACCCAGTTCGACAAGGACGACGTGGAGGCCATCGGCCTGGTGAAGTTCGACTTCCTGGGCCTGCGCACGCTGACCATCATCGACTGGGCGGTGAAGGCCATCAACGCGCGCCACGCGCGCGCCGGCGTCCCGCCGCTGGACATCGCCGCGCTGCCGCTGGACGACGAGCCCACCTACCGCGACATCTTCGCCAACGGCAACACCGGCGCGGTGTTCCAGTTCGAATCGCGCGGCATGCGCGAGCTGCTCAAGCGCGCCAGGCCCGACCGCTTCGAGGACCTGATCGCGCTGGTGTCGCTGTACCGGCCCGGCCCGATGGACCTGATCCCGGACTTCATCGAGCGCAAGCACGGCCGCCAGGAGGTCACCTACCCCGACCCGCGCGTGGAGCCGGTGCTCCGGGACACCTACGGCATCATGGTGTACCAGGAGCAGGTCATGCAGATGGCGCAGATCGTCGGCGGCTACTCGCTGGGCGGCGCCGACCTGCTGCGCCGCGCGATGGGCAAGAAGATCCCGGCGGAGATGGCCAAGCACCGCGAGATGTTCCGCGAGGGTGCGGCCCGGGGCGGCGTCGACGAGCGCAAGGCCGACGAGATCTTCGACCTGATGGAGAAGTTCGCCGGCTACGGCTTCAACAAGTCGCACGCCGCCGCGTACGCGCTGGTCAGCTACCAGACCGCCTGGCTCAAGCGCCACTACCCGGCCGAGTTCATGGCCGCCACGCTGTCCTCGGACATGGACAACACGGACAAGGTGGTCGGCTTCCTGGACGAGGCGCGCGGGCTGGGCCTGACCGTGCTGCCGCCGCAGGTCAACGCGTCGGCCTACATGTTCGAGGCCGTGGCCGCCGACACCGTGCGCTACGGCCTGGGCGCGATCAAGGGCGTCGGCCGCGGGCTGTGCGAGGCCATCGTCGCCGAGCGCGAGCGCGGCGGCCCGTTCGCCGACCTGCTGGACTTCTGCCGCCGCGTGGACTCGACCAAGCTCAACCGCCGCGCGCTGGAGGCGATGATCCAGGCCGGCGCGCTGGACGCGCTGGGCCGCAACCGCGCCACCCTGATGCTGCAGCTGCCGGAGGTCATGAAGGCCACCGACCAGCTGGCCAAGGAGCGCGCCGCCGGCCAGGTCTCCCTGTTCGGCATGGCCGAGGACGCCGGTCCGGCGCTGGCGCTGGACCTGCCGCAGGCCGAGGAATGGCCCCTGCGCCAGCGCCTGGACGGCGAGCGCGACACCCTCGGCCACTACCTCAGCGGCCATCCGTTCGATCCCTACCGCGACGAGGTGCGGCAGCTGGTCGGCGCGGACCTGGGCGAGCTGGACCGGCTGTGGGCCGCCGGGTCGGCGGGCGAAAAGCGCGGCTGGCGCCCGGAGGTGCAGGTGGTGGTGGCCGGCCTGGTCACCGGCGTGCGGCGCAAGGGCGACAGCCAGCTGTTCGTGATGCTGGAGGACGGCCGCGGCCGCCTGGAGTGCAGCGTGTTCTCCGACAGCGCGCCGGAATTCTCCAGCCTGCTGGTGCGCGACCGCGTGCTGGTGGTGCAGGGCGGGCTGCGCGAGGACGAGTTCAGCGGCGGCTTCAGCCTGCGCCTGCGCCAGTGCTGGGACTACGAACAGCTCTGCGCCCAGTACGCGCAACGGCTGTCGCTGCGGCTGGACCTGCGCGACCCCGAGGCCTGGTCGCGGGTGGACGCGGTGCTGGCCCGCCACCGCCCCGGCCCCACCCCGCTGCGCCTGCACGTGCAGGTCGGCCGCCGCGGCCAGGGCGCCACCGGCGTGCTCGACCTCAACGGCAGCAATTCCGTGCGCGTCGCCCCGCCGCTGCTGGACGCCCTGCGCGCCCAGCCCGGCGTGCGCGCGGTCAAGGTCGCCATCGGCAAGCCCTGGGCGATGTAGGCGGCCGCAGGCGACGACGCCTCGCCATCGGCCCGGCCCTGCGCCGGCCCGTGGTCGCCGGCAAGGCCGGCTCCTACGTGCGCGCAACCTGAGCCCGCTCGCGGACGACCCGACGGGCCCGACCGACGCCGCGCCCCCCTGCCCGCCTGTGGTCGCCGGCAAGGCCGGCTCCTACGTGCCCCGGCCTTGGCCCGCTCGCGGGCTGGCGACGCGCCCAGGGTCCCCGTGCCGGACGTTGCGTGACGTCACCGACCCGTCAGCTCCATACCGTACGGTCCGGTCGCGATGGGCACGTTCGGCTACACTGCCCGCTTCCTGTACGACCCGGTTCCCGATGAACCCCAACTACCTCGATTTCGAGCAGCCCATCGCCGACCTGGAAGCCAAGATCCAGGAACTGCGCAACGCCAGCACCGGCCCGGCGGTGAACGTGGATGCCGAGGTGCGCGCGCTGCAGGACAAGCTGCGCAAGCGCACCGCCCAGATCTTCCGCGACCTCAGCCCCTGGCAGATCTCGCAGCTGGCGCGGCATCCCGCCCGGCCGTACACCCTGGACTACGTGCAGGTGATCTGCGACGAGTTCCAGGAGCTGGCCGGCGACCGCGCCTTCGCCGACGACAAGGCCATCGTCGGCGGCCTGGCCCGCATCGACGGCCGTCCGGTCATGGTCATCGGCCACCAGAAGGGCCGCGACACCAAGGAGAAGGTACGCCGGAACTTCGGCATGCCCAAGCCCGAGGGCTACCGCAAGGCGCTGCGGCTGATGAAGCTGGCCGAGCGCTTCGGCCTGCCGCTGCTGACCTTCATCGACACCGCCGGCGCCTGGCCGGGCATCGACGCCGAGGAGCGCGGCCAGTCCGAGGCCATCGCCCGCAACCTGATCGAGATGGCCGAGCTGCGCATCCCGGTGATCTGCACGGTGATCGGCGAAGGCGGCTCGGGCGGCGCGCTGGCCATCGGCGTCGGCGACCGCACCCTGATGCTGGAATACGGCACCTACTCGGTGATCTCGCCCGAGGGCTGCGCCTCGATCCTGTGGAAGGACGCGGGCAAGGCCAAGGACGCGGCCGAGCAGCTGGGCCTGACCGCGCGCCGCCTGCACGGCCTGGGCCTGGTGGACAAGGTGGTGCGCGAGCCGGTCGGCGGCGCCCATCGCAATCCGCGGCAGATGGCGCGGCGCCTGAAGGCGGTGCTGCTCAACGAGCTGGACGCGCTGGAGCAGGTACCGATGGACGAACTGCTGGAGCGCCGCTACCAGCGCCTGCGCGGCTACGGCGCCTACGAGGCCGCCTGACCCGCGCGGGCGGCGGCATGTGCCGCCGTGCCCGGCCTCCTTCCCGCTACGATGCCGCCATGAACGACGCGGCACCGGCCGTTCCCGCCCTGCCCCTGGACCTGCCCGCGGAGGCTTCCGGGGCGGTCGTGGTCGCCTTCAGCGGCGGGCTGGATTCGACCGTGCTGCTGCACCGCCTGGCCGCCGAACCGGCGCTGCGCGCGCGCGGGCTGCGCGCCGTGCACGTGCATCACGGCCTGCAGGCGGCGGCCGACGACTGGGCCGCGCACTGCCTGCGCCAGGCGCAGGCGCTGGAGGTGCCGCTGGAGGTCGCGCGCGTGCAGGTGCCGCGCGACGCCGGCCTGGGCGTGGAGGCGGCCGCGCGCCACGCACGCTACGCCGCGCTGGCCCGGGCGCTGGCCCCGGGCGACGTGCTGGCCACCGCGCACCACCAGGACGACCAGGCCGAGACGTTCCTGCTCCGCGCGCTGCGCGCCTCCGGCCCCCAAGGCCTGGGCGCGATGCGGCCCTGGCGCCGCTTCGCCGGCGGCTGGCACTGGCGGCCGCTGCTGGAGCGGCCGCGCGTCGAACTCGAGGCCTATGCGCAGGCGCAACGGCTCGAATGGGTGGAAGACCCCAGCAACGCCGTCGCCGACCCGGAGCGCAACTTCCTGCGCCTGCAGGTGCTGCCGCTGCTGCGCCGCCGCTGGCCGCATGCCGCGGCCGCGCTGGCCCGCAGCGCCGCCCTCAGCGCCGGGGCCGATGCGCTGCTGGGCGTCGAGGATGCGGCCCTGCTCCCCGCCGTGGCGGGCACCGTGCCGGGCACGCTCTCGGCAGGCGCCCTGCTCGCCCAGCCCGCCGCGCGCCGCGCGCGGCTGCTGCGGCACTGGATCCGCGCGCAGGGGCTGCCGCCGCTGCCGGGGCGCGGGCTGGTGCAGGTCGAGCGCGAGCTGCTCCGCGCGCGGCCCGACGCGCAACCCTGCTTCGACTGGGCCGGGGCCCGCCTGACGCGCTGGCGCGACCTGCTCCATGCCGGCCCGCTACGCGCGCCGCTGCCGCCGGACTGGCAAGCCGGATGGGACGGCCGCGCGCCGCTGCAGTTGCCCGACGGCGGTCGCCTGTGGCTGCACGGCCCGGACGATGGCGCCGGCGGCACCGGCTTCGCCACCGCCGTGCAGGTACGCGCGCGGCGGGGCGGGGAGCGCATCCGGCTGCCCGGCCGCGCCCACGGCCATGCGCTCAAGCACGTCCTGCAGGAGCACGGCGTGCCGCCCTGGCGACGCGCGCACCTGCCCGTGCTCGCCGCTCCCGACGGGCGCACGCTCGCCGCCGGCGACGTGGCCGTGGACGCGGAGTTGGCGGCCTGGCTGCACGCCCGCGGCCTGCGCCTGGCCTGGCGCGCGCCCTGCGACCCCGAGCCGCGTTGACCCTCCCGGCCGCACCGCGCACACTGCGCGCCATGCCCAGGAAGAACCCCGAAGACGCCTCGCCCGTGGCCCGCTTCGAGCAGTCGCTGGACGAGCTCGAGCAGCTGGTCGAGAAGATGGAACAGGGCGAGATGAGCCTGGAGGACTCGCTGGCCGCCTACGAGCGCGGCGTGGGCCTCTACCGCCGCTGCCAGGCCGCGCTGGAACAGGCCGAGCTGCGCGTGCGCCTGCTCAGCGACCCCGACCGTCCCGACAGCGCCCAGCCCTTCGCCGCCGACGATGGCGGCTGAGGCCTTCGCGCGCTGGGCCGCGCGCACCGAGGCCAGCCTGCAGCGCCTGCTCCCCGACCCGGAGGTCGAACCGGCGCGGCTGCACGCGGCCATGCGCCATGCCGCCCTCGGCGGCGGCAAGCGCATGCGCCCGCTGCTGGTGTACGCCGCCGGCGCCGCGGTCGGCGCCGAAGAGACGGCACTGGACGCGCCGGCCGCGGCCGTGGAACTGGTCCACGCCTACTCGCTGGTCCACGACGACCTGCCGGCGATGGACGACGACGACATGCGCCGCGGGCGCCCCACCGTGCACGTGGCCTTCGACGAGGC
>Ga0182792_1003121_pt1 | contig 10954 bp, 8 predicted proteins | sample Passage237B_FD_130497 | JGI IMG/M metagenome (GOLD analysis project Ga0182792, IMG submission 130497) | Cellulose adapted compost microbial communities from Newby Island Compost Facility, Milpitas, CA, USA - Passage2 37B (version 2) (version 2) ...
CCGCCCGCACCGCCCGGCGCCGCGGCGCGCGCGGCCGGCGCGGTCGGGGCCTGGCGGTAGCCGGCCGCCGCCACCGGCGGCATCGACGGCGACGGCGCCGCCGGCTCGGCGGCCGCCGGCGTCGCCTCCGGGCGCAGCCGCGCGACCTGGCGCCCGGCGCGCTCCAGCTCGTAGGACACGCGCAGCAGCAGTCCCAGCGCCACGCAGGTCATCATCACCGACGAGCCGCCGGAGGAGACCAGCGGCAGGGTCAGGCCCTTGGTGGGCAGCAGGCCCAGGTTCACGCCGATGGACACGAAGCTCTGCATGCCCAGCCACAGCGCCACGCCGAAGGCGCAGTAGCCGGCGAAATGGCGGCGCATGTCGACGCACTTCAGGCCCAGGTACAGCGCGCGCCCGACCAGCAGCGCGTACAGGCCGATGACGGCGCACACGCCGACGAAGCCCAGTTCCTCGGCGATCACCGAGAAGATGAAGTCCGTGTGCGCCTCGGGCAGGTAGTTCAGCTTCTGCACCGAGCCGCCCAGGCCCACGCCGAACCACTCGCCGCGGCCGATGGCCATCAGCGCGTTGGTCAGCTGGTAGCCGGAGCCGAGCTGGTCGGCCCACGGGTCCAGGAAGGAGGTCACGCGGCGCATGCGGTACGGCTCGAACACCACCAGCGCCACCAGCACGGGCAGCGCCGCCACCACCGGCATGGACATCCGCGGCAGGTTCACGCCGCCCAGCACCAGCATGCCGGCGGTGATGCCCAGCAGCAGCGTGGCCGAGCCGAAGTCCGGCTGCGCCAGCAGCATGCCGATCAGCAGCGCGGCCACGCCCAGCGGCTTGAGCATCGCCGGCCAGGTGGCGTTGACCTCGTCGCGGAAGCGCACCAGGTAGCTGGCCAGCCAGACGATGTAGAGCACCTTCACCGCCTCCACCACCTGGAAGCGCGAGACGCCCAGGTTGATCCAGCGGCGCGCGCCGTTCACGCTCACCCCCAGGCCCGGCACCCACGGCAGCAGCAGCAGCACGATGCAGCCCAGCAGCAGCATCTGGTTGTACTTCTCCACCAGCTTGAGCTCGGTGCGCATCAGCGCCGCCGCCAGGCCCAGGCCGACGCCCAGGAACAGCACGTGGCGCACCAGGTAGTGGAACGGCCCCACCCCCAGGTTCTCGCCGATGGCGATGGACGCGGACGCCACCATCACCACGCCCAGGCAGGCGAGCGCCAGCGTGCCGCCCAGCAGCCACGGGTCGAAGCGGCCGCCGATGGCCTCCAGCCGGGTCGCCTGGCGCGAGAGGTCGTTCATCAGCGCACCTTCAGCGTGGCCAGGCCGATCAGGACCAGGATCACGGAGATGATCCAGAAGCGGACGATCACCCGCGGCTCCGGCCACCCCTTCAGCTCGAAGTGGTGGTGGATGGGCGCCATGCGGAACACGCGCTTGCCGGTGAGCTTGAACGAGGCCACCTGGATCATCACCGAGAGCATCTCGATGACGAACACGCCGCCCATCACCGCCAGGATGATCTCCTGGCGCACGATCAGCGCGATGGTGCCCAGCACCGCGCCCAGCGCCAGCGCGCCGATGTCGCCCATGAAGACCATGGCCGGGTAGGTGTTGAACCACAGGAAGCCCAGGCCGGCGCCGGCGATGGCGGCGCAGATGATCACCACCTCGCCCGCGCCCGGCACCTGCGGGATCTGCAGGTAGTTGGCGAACACCACGTTGCCCGAGGCATAGGCGAACACGCCCAGCGCGCAGGCCACCAGCACGGCGGGCATGATCGCCAGGCCGTCCAGGCCGTCGGTCAGGTTCACCGCGTTGGAGAAGCCGACGATGCCCAGGTACGCCACCACGACGAAGCCGGCGCCGAGCGGCAGGGCGAAGTCCTTCAGCAGCGGCAGGTAGAAGGTGGTGTTGGACGGCGCGTCGGCGGTCCAGTACAGCACCAGCGCGGCGGCCAGGCCGAACAGCGACTGCAGCAGGTACTTCCAGCGCGACTTCAGCCCGTTGGGGTCGCGCTTGACGATCTTGATCCAGTCGTCGTACCAGCCGATGGCGCCGAAGGACACCATCACCGCCAGCACCACCCACACGTAGCGGTTGCGGAGGTCGCCCCACAGCAGCACCGACAGCAGCACCGTGAGCAGGATCAGCGCACCGCCCATGGTCGGCGTGCCGGCCTTGGAGAAGTGCGTCTGCGGGCCGTCCTGGCGGATCGGCTGGCCGCCCTTGAACTGGGCCAGCCGCCGGATCACCGCCGGGCCCAGCCACAGCGAGAGGAACAGGGCGGTCAGCGCGGCCAGGATGCCGCGGAAGGTGATGTAGCCGAACAGGCCGAAGAAGTTCTCCAGCCCCTGCAGCCAGCGCGCCAGTTCAAGCAGCATCCGTAGCGTCTCCCTGCGCCAGCAGCGCGGTCACGATCCTGTCCATCGCGCTTCCGCGCGAACCTTTCACCAGCAGCCGGCGCCCCGCCCCGCCCTGGGCCGGCCCGGGCGCGGCGCGCAGGTCGGCGCGCAGCGTGGCGGCCAGCGCCTCGTGCGTGGGGCAGTGCCGGCCGCCCTCGCCGAAGGCGCGCGCGGCGGCGGCGCTCAGCGGCCCCAGCGCATACAGCCGGGCGATGCCGGCCGCGCGCGCGCGCGCGCCGGCCTCGGCGTGCAGGGCTTCGCCGCCGGGGCCCAGCTCGCGCATGTCGCCCAGCACCAGCCAGGCTTCGTCGCCGGAGGCGGCCAGCGCGTCGATCGCCGCGGCCACCGAGCCCGGGTTGGCGTTGTAGCTGTCGTCCACCAGCAGGGTGCCGTCCGGCAGCGCGTGCGCGACCTGGCGGCCCGGCACCGGGCGCGCCGCGCCCAGCCCTTGGGCGATCGTCGCCAAGGGCACGCCGCAGGCCAGCGCCAGCGAGGCGGCGGCCAGCGCGTTGCTCACGTTGTGCCGGCCGGGCAGCTGCAGCTCGACGGCGGCCTGGCCCTCCGGCGCGACCAGCACGAAGCGATGCCCGGCCGCGGTCGGGCGCAGGTCGCGCGCGGTGACCTCGGCGCTGGCCTCCAGGCCGAAGCGCAGCACGCGGCGGCCGCTGTCGGCGGCGCGGATGACCTGCTGCTCGAACCACGGCGCGAAGGCGTCGTCGGCGTTGACCACGGCCACGCCACCGTCGCCCAGCGCGGCGTAGATCGCGCCCTTGGTCTCGGCCACGCCGAGCAGGCTGCCCATGCGCTCCAGGTGCGCCGGGGCGATGTTGTTGACCAGCGACACGTGCGGCGGCGCCACCGCGGTCAGGTAGGCGATGTCGCCGGGCTGGCCGGCGCCCATCTCGTAGATGGCGTAATCGGCGTCCTCGGGCGCGTCGATCACCGCCAGCGGCAGGCCGACCTCGTTGTTGCGGTTGCCGGGGTTGGCGTAGGCGCGGCCGGCCCGCTGCAGGATCTCCAGCAGCAGCGTCTTGACGCTGGTCTTGCCGTTGCTGCCGGTGATGGCGACCACGCGCGCGCGGCGGCCGCGCTGCATGCCGGCGGCGATGCGCGCCAGCGCGCGCAGGCTGTCGGCCACGCGCACCTGCGGCAGCGCCGGCTCGGTGTGCACCGGGCGCTCGACCAGGAGCGCGGCGGCGCCGCGCACGGCGGCGTCGGCGGCGAAGTCGTGGCCGTCGAAGCGTTCGCCGCGCAGCGCCACGTACAGGCTGCCGGGCGCCAGGGCGCGGGTGTCGTGGCACACGGCGTCGACCGGCACGTCGTCGCCGTGCAGTTCGCCGCCGGCCCAGTGCGCCACCAGCGAGAGCGGAATGCGGTTCATGCCCGGCCCTCCAGCGCGGCCTGCGCGACCCGGGTGTCGTCGAACGGATGCCGCACGCCGGCGACCTCCTGGTACGGTTCGTGGCCCTTGCCGGCCACCAGCACCACGTCCTGCGGCCCGGCCTGGCCGATGGCGCGGGCGATCGCGCGGGCGCGGTCGCGCTCGACCACCGCCTCGCGGGGGCGGGCCAGGCCGGCGAGGATGTCGGCCACGATGGCGTCGCCGTCCTCGCTGCGGGGGTTGTCGTCGGTGACGATGACCAGGTCGGCGCCGGCCTCGGCGATCTGCGCCATCTGCGGGCGCTTGCCGCGGTCGCGGTCGCCGCCGCAGCCGAACACGCACACCAGCCGCGCCGCCGCGTGCGCGCGCAGGCTGGACAGCGCCTGCGCCAGCGCATCGGGCGTGTGCGCGTAGTCGACCACCACCAGCGGGCGGACGCCGTCGCCGCCCAGGCGGTTCATGCGCCCGGGCACCGGCTGCAGCTGCGACAGCGTGGCCGCGATGGTGGCCGGCGCCTCGCCCAGCGCGTGCAGCACGCCGGCCACGGCCAGCAGGTTGTCCACGTTGAAGCGGCCCAGCAGCGGCGAGGCCACCGGGTGCGCCGCCCCGTCCACGACCAGGTCGAAACCGATGCCGCGGGCGTCGAAGCGCAGGTCCTCGGCGCGCACCGCCGCCTCGCGGTGGCCGCGCGAGCTGAGCCCGACCACCGCCACCTCCGGCGCCATGCGCCCGTGCAGGGTGCGGGCGTAGGCGTCGTCCAGGTTCAGCACCGCGGCGCGCAGCCCCGGCCGCTCGAACAGGCGCGCCTTGGCCGCGCCGTAGCTGGCCATGTCGCCGTGGTAGTCCAGGTGGTCGCGGGTGAGGTTGGTGAACACGGCCACGTCGTAGTGCACGCCGTCCACGCGGCCCTGGTCGAGCGCGTGCGAGCTGACCTCCATGGCCACGGCCTGCACCCCGGCGTCGCGCAGCTCGCCGAGCAGCGCGTGCATGGGCAGCACCAGCGGCGTGGTGAAGCCGGTCGGCCGCACCTGGCCGTAGCGCCCGGCGCCGAGCGTGCCGATGCTGCCGCTGCGCAGCCCGCGCAGGTGCCAGGCCTGGGCCAGCAGCTGCACGGTGGACGTCTTGCCGTTGGTGCCGGTGACGCCGACCATCGTCATCGCGTGCGAGGGATGGCCGTGGAACAGGTCGCCCATCGCGCCCAGCCGGGCGCGCAGGCCCGGCACCGGGATGGCTTCCGCCGGCGGCGGGTATTCGGCGGGCGCCGGCGGCTCGAACAGCACCGCGACCGCGCCGGCGGCCAGTGCCTGCCCGGCGAACGCCAGACCGTGCGTGCCGAAGCCGGCGATGGCCACGAAGGCGTCGCCGGGCTTCACCTCGCGGCTGTCCATGACCAGCCCGGACACCTCGACGTCGCGCGGCAGCGCGACGTCGGGCAGCAGGCGGGAAAGCGGCATGGCGCGGCTCATCGCGCGCCTCCGTCGCCGGTGCCGACCATCGCCGCGGGGATCGCGGCGTCGGCGTCGTAGGGCTCCTCCAGCGCCGCCGGCAGCGGCGGCACCGCGGCCTGGCGCTTGGCCTCGCCCTTGGCCTGCGCGGCCAGCCAGGTCTCGATGTCGTCCGGCGGCACGTCCATCAGTCGCAGCGCGTCCTCCATCACGCTGCGGAACACCGGCGCGGCGACCAGGCCGGCGTAGTAGGCGCCGCCCTGCGGGTCGTTGATCACCACCACGGTGGCGAAGCGCGGGTTGCTCGCCGGCACCAGCCCGGCGAACAGCGTGGTGTAGCGGCGCGAGTACCCGCCGGCGGCGGCCTGGCGCGAGGTGCCGGTCTTGCCGGCCACGTGGTAGCCGAGGATGGCGGCCTGGGTGGCGGTGCCGCCGGGCTCGGTCACCGTCTGCATCATCCTCACCACCTGGTCGGCGATCTCCGGCGCCACGACCTGGCGCGCGTCGTTGATCTGGCCCTTGACGAAGGTGGGGGTGATCAGGCGCCCGTGGTTGCCAAGCGCCGCGTAGGCCTGCGCGACCTGCAGCGCGGTGGCCGACAGGCCGTAGCCGTAGGACATGGTGGCCTTGGTCAGGCCGTTCCAGCGCGAGGGCGGCATCAGCACGCCGGCCGCCTCGCCGGGGAAGCCGCTCTGCGGCGCGCTGCCGTAGCCGAAGCCGCGGACGAAGTCGTAGAAGTACTGGTTGGGCAGCGGCTCGGACAGCTTCACCGAGCCCAGGTTCGAGCTCTTGGTGATGATGCCGGTCAGGTCCAGCACGCCGTAGTTGTGGTGGTCGCGGATGGTGAAGCGGCCCAGGGCCATGTAGCCCGGGTTGGTGTCGAACCGGCTGGACGGGGTCGCGGTGCCGGCGGTCAGCGCGGCGGCCACGGTGAGCGGCTTCATCGTCGAGCCGGGCTCGACCAGGTCCGTCACCGCGCGGTTGCGGCGGGTGTCGGGGGTGCCCGCGGCCGGCGCGTTGGGGTTGTAGCTGGGCAGGTTGACCATGGCCAGCACCTCGCCGGTGGCCACGTCCAGCACCACCGCCGAGCCGCTGCTGGCCTTGTGCGCGGTCAGCGCGTTGCGCAGCTCGCGGTAGGCCAGGAACTGGATGCGGCGGTCGATGCTGAGGGTCAGGTCCTTGCCGGGCTCGGCGGCCCGCACCAGGTCGATGTTCTCGACGATGCGGCCGTGGCGGTCGCGGATCACGCGCTTGGCGCCCGGCTTGCCGCGCAGCCATTCGTCGAAGGCCAGCTCCAGCCCTTCCTGGCCGCGGTCGTCGATGTTGGTGAAGCCCAGCACATGGGCCATCGCCTCGCCCTGCGGGTAGAAGCGGCGGAACTCGCGCTGGGTGAACACGCCCGGCACGCCGTAGGCGAGGATGGCCCTGGCCTGGTCGGGGTTGATGCGGCGCTTGAGGTAGACGAACTCCTTGTCCGAGCGCTGCGACAGGCGGCTGGTCAGCTGGTCCAGCGGCACGTCCAGCGCGCGCGCCAGCTCCGGCAGGCGGTCGGGGTGGCGCAGCAGCTCCTGCGGGTTGGCCCACACCGACTCGACCGGGGTGGAGACCGCCACCGGCTCGCCGTTGCGGTCGGTGATCATGCCGCGCGAGGTGGGGATGGGAATCTCGCGCACGAAGCGCGCCTCGCCCTGGCGCTGGTAGAAGTCGGCGTTGACCAGCTGCACGTAGGCGGCGCGGCCGACGAGCGCCACCGAGCACAGGCCCAGGGTGCAGGCGACCATCGCCATGCGGCCGCGCAGGTTGAACGCGCTGCGGTTGCGGCTGGCGCGCTTCATGGACGCACCACCACGATGTCCTCGGCCTCGGGGAACTTCATCCCCAGGCGCTGGCGCGCGACCTGGTCGATGCGGTTGGCCTGCGCCCACGTGGCCTGCTCCAGCTGCAGCCGGCCGAACTCGATGTTCAGCTCGTCGCGCTCGCGCTCCAGCCGGGTCAGCTCCACGAACAGCTGCCGGTGGCGGTAGCGCTGGTAGACCACGCCGATGGCGCTGGCGACCACGACCAGCAGCAGCACCGCGAGCAGCAGCCGGCTCATGCGCCCACTCCCGGCGCGGCCAGCTTCTCGGCCACGCGCAGCACCGCGCTGCGCGCGCGCGGGTTGGCGTCCAGCTCGTCCTGCTCCGCGCGCACCGCCCCGCCGATGGCGGCCAGCGCCGGCACGAAGGCCTGCGCCTGCGGCAGGCGGCGGTTGGCCGGCGGCGCCTTGGCGTGGCGGGCCACGAACTGCTTGACGATGCGATCCTCGAGCGAGTGGAAGCTGATCACCGCCAGCCGCCCGCCCGGGCGCAGCGCGGCCAGCGCCGCGTCCAGCCCGGCCTCCAGGTCGGCCAGCTCGCGGTTGATGTGGATGCGGATGGCCTGGAAGCTGCGCGTGGCCGGGTGGCTGCGGTCCTTGCCGCGCGGCACCACCGAGGCGACCAGGTCGGCCAGCTGCGCGGTGCGCTGCAGGGGCTGCTGCGCGCGGCGGGCGACGATGGCCCGGGCGATGCGCCGGCTCTGCCGTTCCTCGCCGTAGCGCCACAGCACGTCGGCGATCTCGGCCTCGTCCGCGCGCGCCAGCCACTGCGCGGCGCTCTCGCCGGACTCCGGGTCCATGCGCATGTCCAGCGGGCCGTCCTTGCCGAAGGAGAAGCCGCGCTCGGCCACGTCCAGCTGCGGCGAGGACACGCCCAGGTCGAACAGCACGCCGTCCAGGTCGCGGGCCCGGTCCCAGCCGCCGAGCGTGGCGAAGCTGCCGCGCCGGATCGACACGCGCGCATCGCCGCCGAAGCTGCGTTCGGCCTCCGCGATCGCTTCCGGGTCCTTGTCCATCAGCAGCAGCCGGCCTCCCGGGCCGAGTCGTTGCAGCACCCCGCGCGCGTGGCCGCCGCGCCCGAAGGTGCCGTCCAGGTAGCGTCCATCCGCGACCACCCGCAGCCCGTCCATGACCTGCGCGAACAGCACCGGCAGGTGCGCCGCCGGCGCCGACGGGTCCGCGGGGTGGCCGGCCTGCGCGCCCGTGCGCATCCGGTCCCCCGCGGTCACAACTTGAGGTCGAGCATGTGCTCGCTCAGATCCTCGTCGGACAGGGTCCGGCGGATCTGCGCGTGGTGCGCCTGCTCGCTCCAGAGTTCGAACTTGTCGCCCATGCCCAGCAGCACCGCCTTCTTCTCGATGCCCACCGCGCTGCGATGGCTGGCGGGGATGGAGATGCGGCCGTTGCCGTCCGGCTCCACCGGGGTGGCCGCGCCGACCAGCTTCAGCTGCAGGCTGCGGTGCGCGGCGCGGGTGCTGGGCAACTTGTTGACCGCGTCGCGCACCCGCTCCCACTCCTGCTGGGGGTACAGGTACAGCGACCCGGCCTCGAACGGGTTGTAGGTGATCACCAGGCGGTTGCCGCACTCGCGCGCGACCAGATCGCGGTAGGCCGTCGGGATGGCCACGCGCCCCTTGTCGTCCACGGTGATGGCGGTCTCGCCCTGGAACACTTTGCTACCCGACCCCGGCTGGGACGTGATTCAACCACGGAAAACCACTGAAATCCCGGTTTTCCCTCGAATGTCCACCTTAGGGTCCGCCAACAGGGTTGTCAACAGGCTGGGAAGGAAAAAATCGCCTGCTGCGTCAATGGCTTGCGGCGATGTTCACAGAGAAGTTCAAGGGTTTTCCACAAGTCGCTGTTTAGTCTCATTTTTTGAGACTGCGGGCTCGTGAAGGCCCTGTGGAGCCCCCGGCGGTCGCGAGGCCCGGGGCGTGGCGCCGGACGCGCGGCCCGGGCCCGGGATGCGCGGCTTTGCCCCTGCCGGCGGCAACGGCCCGCGCGGAAGCTCGGGCCACAGGCGCGGCCGCGACGCATCCCGACGGGGCCGTACGGCAGCCCCGCGGGCGCGGCGGCCCGTGGCATGAGGGCATGAGGGAAGGAAGGGGCGGAGCCGGCCGATAAGCCGGGTTCTGTCGTGGACAGTCATTCCTCTAGGCGCCGCGTCGCCGCGGCGCTCGAGCAGCCTACCCGGACCCGACGCGGGCCGCGTCATGGGGTCCCTATTTGGCCTTGCTCCCGGTGGGGTTTGCCGTGCCGGTCCGTTGCCGGACTCGCGGTGCGCTCTTACCGCACCGTTTCACCCTTGCCTGTGCCCTGCCTCCGCCTGCGGCGGTGGCGACACCCGGCCGGACTCGCGTCCGCCGGTGCCGCCGGCAGGGCCATCGGCGGGCTGCTCTCTGTTGCACTTTCCGTCGGCTCGCGCCGCCCAGGCGTTACCTGGCACCGTGCCCTGTGGAGCCCGGACTTTCCTCGGCATCCCGCAAGGGATGACGCGACTGTCTGGCCGGCTCCGCCGCGGCCATTGTCGCACGCCGGCCCGCGGCGGGATGAACCCGCGGCCGCGGCGCGCCACGACGCCCGCCCCCCGGGCCGGCCGGATCAGCCCCCGTACAAGGCCTTGCGCGGAGCGCCGGTGATCTCGGCGGCCAGCCGGGCCGCGGTCGAGGGCGGCAGTTGCCGCGCCAGTATCGCGTGCACGCGCCGGCCCTCGGCCAGGCGCGCATCGGCGTCCTCGTCCACGCCCCGGACCACCAGCACGAACTCGCCCTTGCGCTGGTTCCCGTCGGCCTCCACCCGTTCGTGGAGCGTGGCGAGCGTGCCGTCGAGCACCGTCTCGAACAGTTTGGTCAGTTCGCGCGCCAGCGCGGCGGGGCGGGCGTCGCCGAAAGCGGCGCGCAGGTCGGCCAGCGACTCGCCGATGCGGTGCGCGGACTCGTAGAACACCAGCGTGCGCGGCTCGCCGGCCAGCCGCGCCAGGCGCTCGCGGCGGGCGGCGACCTTGGCCGGCAGGAAGCCCTCGAAGGCGAAGCGGTCGCTGGGCATGCCCGCCACGCTGAGCGCGGCGATGGCCGCGCACGGGCCCGGCACCGGGCTGACCCGCACCCCCGCCTCGCGCGCGGCGCGCACCAGCCGGTAGCCGGGGTCGCTGACCAGCGGCGTACCCGCGTCGCTGACCAGCGCCAGCGACTCGCCCGCCAGCAGCCGGGCCACCAGCCGCTCGGCCAGCTGCTGCTCGTTGTGCTCGTGCAACGCCAGCAGCGGCGTGCCGATGCCGAAGTGCGCCAGCAGCTGGCCGCTGCGCCGGGTGTCCTCGGCGCAGACCGCCGCCACCTCGCGCAGGACCTGCTGCGCGCGCGGCGACAGGTCGCCCAGGTTGCCGATGGGCGTGGCGACGACGTGCAGGGTGGCGGCGGGCATTCGGGTCCGGGCTCGGCGGGAGGGATAGAATCGTAAGCCCTTTCCCGACCCGCCCGGCCCCGACGCATGGACAGGCAGATGAGCGCTCCCCCGGCAACGTCCCCGAAACGGCTGCGCTGGCTCGCCCCCGGCCTGGCCCTGCTGCTGGCCGCCGGCTGCGCCACCGTGGCCACCGCGCCCACCGCCGATCCCGGCTACAGCGCCGCGATCGCACAGCTCGGCCAGGGCCAGGCGCGCGAGGCCGCGCAGCGGCTGGAGGCGCTGGCCGCCACCGCGAAGAACGGCCGGCGCCACCTGCTGCTGGCCGACGCCGCCTTCGCCTGGCACGAAGCGGGCGACGACGCGCGCGCGCGCAGCCTGGTGGCGCAGCTGGACCCGCGCCGCGTTGGCGGCGCCAGCCGCGCCCGCCCGGCGCCGCTGCAGGCCGAACCGCCCACCGCCGATCCCGGCTA
>Ga0182792_1003122_pt1 | contig 10948 bp, 8 predicted proteins | sample Passage237B_FD_130497 | JGI IMG/M metagenome (GOLD analysis project Ga0182792, IMG submission 130497) | Cellulose adapted compost microbial communities from Newby Island Compost Facility, Milpitas, CA, USA - Passage2 37B (version 2) (version 2) ...
CCCCCCCCCCCCCCCCCCCCCTCCCCTCCCCCCCCCCCCCCCCCCCCCCCCGCCCCCACCCCCCCCTCCCCCCCCCCCTCCCGCTCGCGGACGATCCCGCGCGCGGCGCCCCGCTCCACGCCCCATCCCGAGACTTCTGGCAACGACTGCACGCAGCTCGTACCTTTCGGTCGGTTCTGCGGCCAGATCCCACCACTCTCGTGGCGGTTCAGCCGCGGCGTTGCCGGGCGTGGTGATACGCGGCGCGGAAGCGACGACGAAGCCCTTCCCGTGCGGCCGGCGACTCAAGGTCGGCAGCGGTCACCTTCACCACGGTGAAGCCCAGCGACTCGAGGGCCAGCTCTCTCGCCGAGTCACGACTGCGCTGGGCCGAGCTGGCGTGATGCGCGCCGTCGTACTCCGCGACCAACCGATGGCTCCGATCGAGAAGGTCGACGCGCGCGATGAACCTGCCTGCGCGGTCCCGCACCTCGGAGTTCGCCTCGGGCCGCGGCAGGCCGGCATCGAGCCACACCAAGCGTGTCAGGGTCTCGGGCGGCGACTCGGCACCCGCGTCAGCGAGCCTCTGAACCTTTGCCGCCTGCGCGACGCCGCGCATTCCTCGGTGCTCGGCCACGTAGTCGCCAAAGGCCTCGACGGAGATGAGGCCGAGGTGCGCGAGCCTGTCCACGGCGACGAGGCCTGCCCCGAGGGAACGAGTGCGTGCCAGGTCGAAGGCGGTGCGCAGGGGCGAGGTGATCGTCGTCGAACCGACGACGATCCTGTCTTCCGGGGACAGCGCGGTCCGCATCACACGGGTGCCCGGTGAGGGCGAGATCTTGCGAGCCGGACTGCAGAGCAGCAGGTCCTCAGGCTCGCCTCTGCCCTCAGGCCACGGCACGAGCCCGTCGAACACCTGCATCCAGGTCCCCTGCGGGAGTCCGTCCAGGGTCAACATCTCGAGAACACGGGCAGCGGCCCAGCCGCCGAGGACCGCCCTGTCCCCTGCGAGCTTCTGCGCTACCCGGATGCGGACGTCTGGGTCGTCCCGGTCGAGCTCCGCGTCGAGGTAGTACCCGTGGCGAATCCTGACGAACGAGGGCCCGGTGAGCTCGCGCCGTGTGAGCCCCAGGGCTGGCGCCTCCGAGAGTCGGATCGGGCCCGAGGTCTGGATCTCTCTCATGGGGTGAGGCTCCCCCTCAGGCTCGACCCCCGGCCTCGCCTGGCCACTCGGCTGGGGACCGTACCGCGCCACCCCTTCACCTTCAGGTCGCGATTGCTCGCAGAAGCGACCCATCGGCGGGATCTGCGAGCAGTTCTTGCCAGTACTTCGAGTGGGCGAGGGCGAGGGCCAGGGTGCCGGCGAGGCAAAGGGGTCGGCAAGGGTTAGGGGGCGAGCGAGGGCCAGAGCGCCGACGGGGCAACAGTGCCGGCCAGCGGCGGCCCGGGTGCCGGCGGGCGGCGGGCAAGGAGGCAGGGAGGGTGGCAAGGAGGAAGGGAGGGGGGCAAGGAGGAAGGGAGGGGCAGGGAACGAGACAGGGAGGGGGTGGGCGCGGCACGGCCCGCGGTGTCTGCGGGAGCACAGACGGCCGCGGGCCGTGAGTTCCGGCTGGCAGCGAGGGAGCGCCAGGCGGGAGGCGCCGCGAGGGGCGCCGGATGTGGACTTGTCGAGCCGGGGCTCAGTGCTGGTCGAGCCGAGGCGCGGGGCTTCCCGAGCCGGGGCTCAGTGCTGCGTGACTCAGTGCTGCGTGCGGCGGCGGACCGCGAGGAGCAGGCCACCGACGCCGAGCAGGCCAGCGACGGCGGCGAGAGCGCCGGTCGTCTGGGAGCCCGTGAGGCCGAGGATGTCGGGCAGGCCGTCATCCTTCTCGTCCTCGTCCGGCTCGGGGCCAGCCGGCGGCGGGGTGCTCGGAGGGCCGGCGCAGATCGCGCTCGGCAGCGGGTAGTCGACGGCGAGCTCAACGGACGGGCTCGCGGTGAAGCGGACCTGGGCGGTCGGGACGACCCAGTCCCACTCGTCGCCCTCGACCCACTCGCCGTTCTCGAGTCGCCAGCCCGGCCAGTCGGTGCCGTTGCCGTTGCTGTCGGCAGCGGCGCCCGGCCAGAGCATCTGGCCGGAGAGCGGCTGGCCCGAGATCACGTGGTCAGCACCGCCGGGGTTCACGAAGGTGATCGTGAGCGAGCCGTCGAGCTCGCTCGCGGCCGCGTCGGAGCTGTGGCTCGCCGACCAGGAGAGGTAGGGGACGTCCCCGACGCAGACCGAGCTGGCCTCGACCTCGAGGGGGGGCTCAGGGGGCGGCGGATACAGGTCGTCGGCTGCAGCGGCTCCCGCGCTCCCGAGGTAGGCGAGGATGGCGATCCCCACTACCGCGCTAGTACGCTTCATCATCGTTCCCGTCGTGTGCGAAACAACCCCAACCGGGGCGATACCTTCCGAATCGGACATATCGGTGTAAGTCTCGCACGGCGATCGGCGCGCTGTCAGTACACGAGCGGGTGAAGTCCGCCCCTCGGACGGCGCCGGGCGGGTGATAACCCCCGGGAAAGTGCTAGGCGCAGCTGCCCGGGGCGCGCAGCCGGCCGGAGGACGTCGTCGTCGGCGTCGACCACACCTCGACGGGCCCCGCCTGCGGCACGAACCACTCGAACTCGTAGGCCACCGACTGCCCCGGCGCGAGCTCGACCGAGAGCACGTTGACGTCCCGCTCGGCCTCGACCGCCTGGCGCCCACCCACGCTCGCGCCGTCGCGCTGGGTGGACAGGAGCTTGCCACCCACGGGCCCGTAGGCGGAGACGCGCGTGATGAAGGTGCCCTTCGGGACCTCGGCCATCCCGGTCACGTACTCGGGCAGATCCTCGGCGCCCGCAGGGACGCGCGAGGCGAGCCGCAGGCTCGTCGTGACGCGCATCCCGCCCTGCTCGCACGCGACGCGTGCGACGTCGACCTCGGTGTCGAGGAAGAAGTCGAGCTTGCCGCCCGTCGCGTCGTTGAGGAAGATCCCGCCGGCTTGCGGCGCAGCCCCGCTCAGGAAGGCCCCGGAGATGCCCGCGGCGTGCAGCCCCGCCTGCTCCTCGGCGTCGGCGGACCACACGAGCACGCGCCCCTCACCGCTCGCCGTGGCGAAGGCGTCGACGATCTGGGAGAAGCTCCCCGAGCCCGAGACGATCGCGGAGAACACGCGGCCGGCGGCGTCGGCGAAGAAGGCGTCCGCCTCCGCCTGCTTCTCGTAGCGCAGGTAGGGCTCGTGGAGGAGCTCGGCGACGGCGCTCTGCGCGCTGAGCTCGGTGCCGTCCTCGGTGGTCACGGGCCCGGTGCCCTCGAGCACGCCGGCGAGCGCGAGGACGTCGGTCGCGAGGACCCCGTCCACCTTCTCGCCGGTGTCCGCCTCCCACATCGCGGCGGCAAGCTCGGCGGTGCGCGCGAAGTCGGGGGTGAGGGCCATGCCCTGCACGCGGCGGCCGAGCGCCTGGCCGTAGAGCTCGAGCTCGACCTCGGAGAGCGGCAGCACGGGCTTGTCGGGGCGCGGCAGGTCGGTGCCGGCGCGGGTCTCGGACATCGCCAGCCGGCCGTCGTCGGCGGTCACCACGGCGAGAGCACCGATGAGCCCGCCCGTCGAGCGCAGCTCGGCAGAGTTGAGGAAGAGGGCGAGGTACTGGCGCTCGCCCTCGGAGCCGAGCATCGGCGGGAGCAGCTCGGCCACGCGAGCCCCCGTGCGCAGGGCGGAGGCGATCTCGTCGACCTGGCTGCGGACCTCCTCGACACGCTCGCTCACCATGGGCAGCAGGGAGCCCGCGTCGATCGTGGCGAGATCCGCGGAGGCCTTCTCGCCCGCCGTGGCGGCCTGCGCGAGAGCGGGGGCGGCGTTCTCGAGGGGCTCGAGGTCGATGCGCCCGTCGCGCGGGGCCAGCCCGCCCGAGGCGACCACGGAGACGACCTCGACCACGGGCGTCACTCCCTCGCGCGCGAGCTCGTCGAGGGCCGCGGTGAGCGTCGTGACGGCCTGCAGGTTCGGGCCGACCCACGGCACCTTCGAGGCCGCCTTCCAGACCGGGTCGTCGGTGGCCTCGCGGGCGCGGGCGAGCGCCTCGGTGGTGTGCTCGAGCTGGCGAGCCCCCTCGATCGCGTCGCCCTTGCCGATCGCGGAGCGCGCCCTGCCCGCGGCCGACTGCGCGTCGCCGAGCCCCACGTAGGCCACGGAACCCTTCCAGCCCACCCAGGCACCGACGCCCAGGAGCGCGAGGAAGAGCACGAGCGCCACCCACCACAGGTACCGCCAGCGCCACCGGATCCTGGGCTCTTCCGCTCCCCCTGTCGACATGGCCCAATCCTCACATAGCGGGCACCTCGCGCGCAGGGGCCGAGCGGGTGATCGGGCAGATAAACCCGCAAAGCGGACGCTTCCTAGGCCGCCTCGGTGCTCGCGCCCGGGTCGCCCGGCGTCGGCGGGTGGACCACCTGCAGCCGCGGCGAGGTGCGCAGCGAGTAGTGCACCTCGACGCCCCAGCGCCGCTGGGTCCACCACAGCGCCCAGAGCGCCACGAGGAGCGCCGAGATCGAGCCGACGCCGATCGACCAGCGCGGGCCCACGTACTCGCCGACCCAGCCCACGAAGGGCGAGCCGATGGGCGTGGCCCCGAGGAACACGATCATGTAGAGCGACATGACGCGCCCGCGCATCGCCGGCGCCGTCGAGAGCTGGAGGGTCGCGTTCGCGGCCGTGAGCATCGTGAGCGAGGCGAAGCCCACGGGGATGCACGCGATCACGAAGAGCGGGTAGCTGGGCATGAGCGCGAGCAGCCCCGAGGTGATCCCGAAGGCGAAGGCCGAGCCGATGACGAGCCGCACGCGGGGTCGTTCGCGCCGCGCGGCGAGCAGGGCGCCCGCGAGCGAGCCGATCGCGAGCACCGAGCCGAGGATCCCGTACTCCCCCGCGCCCCGACCGAACTCGATGCGCGCCATGAGTGCGGAGGTCAGCTGGAAGTTCAGCCCGAAGGTCGACACGACGCCGACGACGACGAAGATCACGATGATGTCCGTGCGGCTCTTCACGTAGGCGACGCCGTCGCGGATGGTCCCGCCCGCGCCCTCCTTCGAGCGCTCCTCGCGGAACATCGTCTTGGCGTTGATGCGGTACAGCGCCCACAGGGTCGCCACGAAGCTCGCGGCGTTGATGACGAAGACCCAGCCCGTGCCGACGGCGGCGATGAGCAGTCCGGCCACCCCGGGGCCGATGAGCCGCGCGGTGTTGAAGGTCGCGGAGTTGAGCCCGACGGCGTTCGCGAGCCTCTCGCGCGGCACGAGCTCGGAGACGAAGACCTGCCGGGCCGGGGCGTCGAAGGCCGAGGCGATGCCGAGCAGGAAGGCCAGGCCGTAGACGTGCCAGAGCTCGGCGACGTCGGTGAGCACGAGCACGCCGAGGATCAGTGCGAGCAGGCCCTGCGCGCCCTGGGTGACGTACAGGAGCTTGCGACGGTCGACGCGGTCCGCGAGGGAGCCCGCCCACGCGGAGAACAGCAGGGCAGGGCCGAACTGCAGCGCGGTGGTGATACCGATCGCGACGCCCGAGTCGTTCGAGAGCTCGGTGAGCACGAGCCAGTCCTGGGCGACGCGCTGCATCCACGTCCCCACGGAGGCGACGAGGGCACCGGACACCCACCAGCGGTAGTTGCGGTACTTGAGGGAGGCGAAGGTCTGGGACATCAGCTCTCGGCGATCTGGGTGAGCAGGGCGGCGGCCCGCGCGAGGGTCTCCCGGTCCTCGGGAGCGAGCGAGGCGAGCTGGCGGGCGAGCCACGCGTCACGGCGGCGCATCGTCTCGCGCACCTCTTCGCGGCCGGCGTCCGTGACGGTGACGAGCACCTGACGCCGGTCGGTGGGGTGGGGCTCGCGCGCGGCGAGGCCCAGCTCCTCGAGGTGCTTCACGGCCCGGGTGGCCGAGGGCGGTCGGATGCGGTGGAACTCGGCGATCTCGCCCGGCGTCGTCGTCCCCGTCTTCACGAGGCGCACGAGGATCGAGAACTGGACGTCGGGCAGGTCTGCCTCGCCCCGCTCCGAACGGACGCGGCGCCACGAGCGGGCGAGCGCGACGCGCAGGTTCGCCGCGAGGGGTGCCGGTCGGCACTCGGCGGCGGAGACGGAGGGGCGGGGAGCCGGCTCGACCTCGGGGCTTCGGGTCAGACTCGGCATGATCGTGAGTCTATCTCATTACTTTGCGTAACGAAACCGGAGAAGGCCCGCACAGCGCGACGCCCGGGCCCCCTCGCAGGGGACCCGGGCGTCGAGGGATGGACTCGTCAGACCCCGAGCGCGGCGCGGATCGGTCCCTGGACGAAGTAGATGACGAAGAGCACGGCCGAGACCCACATGAGCGGGTGGATCTCACGGACCTTGCCCTTGGCCACCTTGAGGACGACGTAGGCGATGAAGCCGGCGCCGATGCCCACCGTGATCGAGTACGTGAAGGGCATGAGGATGATCACGAGGAAGGCCGGGAAGGCGATGTCGAACTGCTTCCAGTCGATGCCCGTGACCCCCATCGCCATGAGGAAGCCGACGACGACGAGCGCCGGGGCGACCGCCTCGATCGGGACCATCGCGACGAGCGGCGAGAGGAAGGTCGCCAGGAGGAAGGCGATGCCCGTGACGACGGACGCGAAGCCCGTGCGAGCGCCCTCGCCGACACCCGCCGCCGACTCGATGTAGCTCGTGTTCGAGGACACCGAGGCAGCACCACCGGCGGCCGCGGCGACCGAGTCGACGACGAGGATCTGCTTGGTGCGCGGCGGGTTGCCGTTCTCGTCGAGGAGCTTCGCCTCGCTGCCGACGGCGACCATCGTGCCCATGGTGTCGAAGAAGTCGGCGAGCATGAGCGAGAAGACGAGCAGGATGACCGCGACGATGCCGATCTTCTCGATCGAGCCGAAGAGCGAGAACTGCCCGAGGAGCGCGAAGTCCGGGACCGAGACGACGTTCTCCGGCAGCGCGGGGACCGTCGAGCTCCAGCCGGTCGCGTTCTCCTCACCCTTCGGGCCGACCTTCGCGACGAGCTCGATGACGACGGCGAGCACCGTCGCACCGATGATCGAGTAGAGGATCGCGCCCTTGACCTGCTTGAACCACAGCACCGCCATGGCGATGAGGCACAGGACGAAGACGAGGATCGGCCAGCCGGTGAGCGAGCCGCCCAGGCCTAGCTGGAGCACCGGGTTGCCCGGGGTCACGAAACCCGCGTCGACGAGGCCGATGAGGGCGATGAACAGACCGATCCCCACCGAGATCGCCGTCTTGAGCTCCTTCGGGACCGCCTTGAAGACGGCCTCGCGGAAGCCCGTGAAGACGAGGATCAGGATGATGATGCCCTCGAGCACCACCAGTCCCATCGCGTCCGCCCAGGTCATCTGCGGCAGGGCCGCGATGCCGAAGGCCACGAGCGCGTTCAGACCAAGACCGGTGGCGATCGCGAGCGGGAAGCGCGCGACGACGCCCATGAGGATCGTCAGCACGCCCGCGGCGAGCGCGGTCGCGGCAGCGATGCGCTGCGTGCTGTTGTCACCACCAAGGAGGGCGCCCGTGCCGTCCGGGCCACCAAGGATGAGCGGGTTCAGCGCGAGGATGTAGCACATCGCGAGGAAGGTCACCAAGCCACCACGGATCTCTCGCGAGATCGTGGAGCCACGCTCGGTGATCTGGAAATAGCGGTCGAGCGCGCCCTGGGGGCGGGCCGTCTTTTCAGGGGTGGTTGTCGCCATGGGCGAAAGATTGCCAGAACCTAGGACCTTCCTAGGACGAAACTCCCGGCGTTTCCCCGCAGACTGGACGCATGAAGATCGACGTCCTCGCGGTGTGCACGGGAAACATCTGCCGCTCCCCCGCCGTGGAGCGACTGCTCGCGGCGCGCACGGGCCTCGTGGTGCGCTCTGCGGGCACTCGCGCCGCCGTCGGCTCACCCGTCTCGGCCTCCATGGCGAGCCTCCTCGACGGCGCCGGAATCGCGACCCAGGGCTTCGCCGCGCGCCAGCTCTCCGCCGAGCACGTCGAGTCCGCCCCGCTCATCCTCACGGCCTCGCGCGAGCATCGCTCGGTCGTCGTCGAGCTCGACCCGGGCGCCCTCGGGCGGACCTTCACGCTGCGTGAGCTCGTGCGACTCCTGGGGCACCTCCCCGAGGCTCGGCTCGCCGAGATCCGCAGCGCCCCGACCCCGCGTTCGAGGGTGCGCGAGCTCGCCGCAGCAGCCAAGGAGGCCCGAGCGAAGGCGGCGCTCGTGGCGACGGACCCGACGGCGGACGACATCGTCGACCCGATCGGCCGACCGTCGAACGTCTACGCCGAGGTCTACCGGCAGATCGACGCGGCGGTCTCGAGCCTCGCTCGCGTACTCGGCTAGCGTGGGCCCGTGCCCTCGCTGCTGACCGTCCTGCGCGACCCCTCCTCCCGCCGGCCCGACCCCGAGCCCGCCGCGGTGGACCTGTTCCGGGTGATCGCCGTCGGCACCGTCGTGTGGGCCCTCGTCCTCGTGGGAGCCCTCGTCGTGCTCCTCGCGACCGAGCTCGACGCGCAGCTGTGGGTGCAGGTGGCCGCCGTCGGCGTCATCCTCGGAGGCATCGGCCTCGCGTGGGCGAGGAAGAACCGCTCGCGCTGGCAGACCGAGCGCGGCTGAGCCAGGCCCGCCCCCGGCCGCGCGGTCTCAGCGCACCCGGAGGGTGACCTTCTTCGAGCTCTTCTTCGCGAGGGTCTTCGACCCGGCGAAGGTGACCTTGATCGAGTGCTTGCCCCGGGCGAGCCTGGGCAGCTTGATCTTCAGGACGCCCCGGTGCTTGGCCTTGAGCGACGTGGTCACGAGCTTCTTCTTGCCCGCGAGGACCGTGAGCTTGCCGGTGGGCTTCTTCACGCCCGTGGCCGAGACCTTGACCGTGAGCGTGGCCTTCGTGCCCGCGCGGACCGAGCTCGAGGCGAGCTTCGCGGTGACCTTCGGAGAGGCCTTGGACACCGTGAACCTCACCTTGCCCGACCGTGAGGCCTTCACCGCCGTCGTGGCAGGCGTGAACTCCGCGGTGAAGGAGTGCTTGCCCACCGCCAGGGTGCTCTTGAGCGTCAGCGAGGCCTTGCCGCCCGAGACCTTCACCTTCCCCAGCTTCTTCGTCCCGTCCCGGAAGGTCACCGTGCCCGAGCTCGACCCACCCGCGACCGTGACCGCCGCCGTCAGCTTGGCCGGCTTCTTGACCCCGAAGGCCTGCTTCGCCTTCGAGGACGAGAGCTTCACCGTCGAGGCGAGCGCGGGAGCCGGCGAGACGGACACCGAGACCACCGCCGAGGTGGAGGCCGACACGCGCGGGTCCGTCGGCGTGAAGCTCGCCGAGAAGGAGTGGGAGCCGACGGCGAGGTCCTGGGGCAAGGGGTACGTCGCCGTCGCGCCCGCCGTGCTGACCGTCGCGACCGCGACCGACCCCCGCCTGAAGGTCACCGTCCCTCCCGGCGTCGCGCCCGCAGGCAGGGACACCGTCACGGTGAGCCGCACCGGGCTCGCGCCCTGGGTCTGCTTCGAGGCGCTCGCCGAGAGCGCGAGGCTCGAGGGGGCCTTCGGCACGACGGCGCTCGGAGCCGACTGGGCGCTCACCGGCTCGGCAAGCTCGAGGCTCGCGGTCACGCGCACCGCGAGCGCGGCCCCGACGTCGGAGATCGTGACGGAGTAGCTCGACGCCGCCGCGCCCTCGATCTCGACCCCGTCTCGCAACCACTGGAAGGCGAGCTCGGTGTGCTCGGGCAGCTCGGTGCTCACGCTCGCCGTGAGCACCTGGCCCACCGCAGGCGTCCCGCTCACGAGCGGAGGGTCGAGCTCAGGCAGCACGGGCGTGGCCTCGACGACCCGCACCGGGATCGTGTTCGAGACGGCGGTGTCCACCCAGGCCACGTCCGGCAGGAAGGTGGCGGTGACGAGGTGCTCGCCCACCGGCAGGTCCGCCGGGAGCGTGACGACGGCCTCGCCGCCCTCGAGCTCGACCGGGCCGAGGTCCGAGCCGCCCACCGTGAGCTGCACGGAGCCCTCGGCCTCGAGGCCACCTGGCAGGGTCACCGTCGCGGTGAGCCAGACCGGCTCGCCCTCGAAGACCTGCACCGTGCCGCTCGCACTGAGCACCACGGTGGGGACCACGAGCGGCACCACGGCCGAGGGGGCCGAGGTGACCGTCGTCGGCGCACGGAGCGGGGCGCTCGCCGTGACGCGCACCGCGAGCGTCGACCCGACGTCGGCGGGAGTCACCGTGTACTCGGAGGACGTGGCCCCGCTGATCGTCTCCCCGCCCCTCAGCCACTCGAAGGCGAGGCTCGCCCCTGCGGGCTCGAGGCCCGCGACGAGGGCCGAGAGCGAGTGCCCGACGGCGGGCGTCCCGGAGATCGTCACCGAGCCCAGGGTCACGGCGGGCTCGCTCAGGTCGATCTGCCCGAGGTCCGTCGTCTGGCCGGAGACGACCTCGAGCTCGGAGACGGAGTGCACCACCGCGAGCTCGCGCACGATCTCGAGCTCGTAGCTGCCGGGCAGGAGCGTGAACCGCACGGAGCCGTTGCCCTGGCGACCGCTCCCGGTGACCCGCTCGCCGTCCTGGAAGATCTCGACGTCGTGGAACCTCCCGGCCGCCCCCGTGAGCTGCAGCTCGAGCCACCCGGCGCGGACGAGCTCGATGTCGTGCTCCACGAGGCTCGCGCCGGGGCCGAGCTCGATCACCGAAGGGTGGCCGGGGCTGCTCGGGGCGCGGAGCAGGCCTCCCGCGAGCTGATCCGTGTAGTCGACCGAGCCGGAGGGCGAGAAGCTCACGACGTAGCGACCGGCAGGCAGACCCTCGAAGTCGAAGGAGCCCGACCCCTCGGCCGAGGAGAGCGTCCGCCCCCGGGCCCAGTCGTCGGCCGTCTCGCTCCACCTCAGGAGGGAGACCTCGAGCCAGAAGGGCGGCTCGCCGCCGGGGAACACCGGGGTCAC
>Ga0182792_1003124_pt1 | contig 10945 bp, 4 predicted proteins | sample Passage237B_FD_130497 | JGI IMG/M metagenome (GOLD analysis project Ga0182792, IMG submission 130497) | Cellulose adapted compost microbial communities from Newby Island Compost Facility, Milpitas, CA, USA - Passage2 37B (version 2) (version 2) ...
CCAGACGTCACCGGGGGCACCCGCCAGGGCGAAGATGCGCTCGCGCCCCTCGGTCCTGCTCTCCACCAAGCCACTGGCCTCCAGCGCTTTCACGGCCTGGCTGACGCTGGCCGCCGTCCAGCCCAATGCCTGCGCGACGGCGGTGATCGTGAGCGGCGGCAGCACGCGGCGCAGCAGCAGCGCGATCAACAGCTGCTGCGCAACCGGACCCAGCGTGTCCACGGGTTCGGGCCGCAGGCGCTGGGGGCGCTGCACGGTTTCAGCACTGCCGATTGCCGGCCAGAACAGCTGTCGGCCCGGCACCACGAACGGCTGACCCAGTTCAACCAGTCGAGTGCGCAGGTACGGAGGCAGGTGTTCGGCCACCAGGCAGGTGCCGGCCACCGGCGGATCGATGCGGGCCTGAAGCTGGTCCAGCTGCTTGAGCAGTTGCAAGGGCGCTGGCGCATCCGGTTGTCGCAGGAAAACGACCAGCCAGGTCTGGCCGGCCAGCGCGGCCAGACGCGCCTCGTAGCGCTGCGCCAGGTAGCCTGGGAGCGCGCCACCCACCCAGGGCTGCCACGCGGGCACCTGCCCGGTGAGCTGCTGGACATAGGCTTCAAATTTTCCGGCAAACAGTGGCATACCCGCGACGCTAGCACAATTGAACACTAAACGTACTTTATTTAGTGTCGTTTATGCCGCCAGGCTCGAATGCCAGTGAGCTCAGATGCCGCTCAAGCCGGCAGTCCGCAGATCGAAACGTGCCATCACCTGCTCGGCAAGCGCTTGGGTATGCGCCTCAATCTGCTCCGCGTTCCACCCACCCGGGCTGGCCAGCTCGGCATTGAGCACGAGTCCATTCCGATAGCCTACGTGCCGTCCCTCTCGGTCAGTCCGGTCGCGCTTGTCCTCGAAACTCTTGCGCTTCGATATCGAACAACTGCGAGATCGGGAAGTTCTTGACGTCTTTGATCATTGCTTCTGCTCCCGCGCGGCCTGCTTCTCGGCCAGGCTCAGGTGGTGGTCGTTGATGCGGTCGCCTTCCTTGCCGCCGTAGTGCGGGCCGAGGTGGTACCAAGGGGCGGACTCCACGTCCTTGCCGCGGTCCTTGTCCCATTTGAGCTTGGGCCGGTCGCGCAGGACGCCGGCGCCTTTCTTGCCGACATCGGGCACGGTGAGGAAGGGGCGGATGTTCAGGCGCACGCCGTCGTTGAGGTCCGGGTCCCAGCCGATGGGCTGCTGGGCCAGCGGTTTCCAGCGCACGAAGATGTCGTGCGGCTGCTCGCCTTGGAGGATCAGTTCCAGCTTCTGCTTCAGCGCCTGGGCGGCGTGCAGTTTTTCCTGCGCGCCGTCCACGCCGGCGGCCAGGTCCTGGGTCTGGCGGGTGATCCAGTCGCCCAGATGGGTGTAGATCAGCGCTTCCAGGGTCTTGGTATCGAGGCGGTGGTAGTTCACCAGCGCGGCAAAGCCGTCGCGCAGGCCGTCCCAGATGTGCCAGATGAAGGGACGCTGGTGGAACAGCTCGCAGTGCTGGGCGAAGAACTTCTCGCGCAGCCAGCTTTCCAGCGATTTGCCGGCGTGATCAGCCGAGGCCAGCAACCGGGCCAGCACGTCGTTGCTCCAGGCCGGCCCGTAGGCAGCGGCGAGCAGGTTCAGCAGGCGATCGGCGGCGGGCTTTTCCCGGCCCACCGGCGGCAGGCAGACGATGCCGTCGCGGTCGGCATGCGCGGCCAGTGTGTCGCACCGCTCAACCCATGCGCGTTGTTCGTCGGCCAGTTCCATTTCCGCATCGGTTTCCGCCGGCCAGCGGTAGCCGAGCAGACGGGCCACGGCGATCTGCAGCACGTTGGCCTCGACGCGCAGAGGGCCTTCGGCGGTGCGCTTGCTGCCCTCGTCCCAGATCACCGAGCCGCAGGGGTGGCCGTGGAAGATCCATTGGGTGGGATCGTCGGAATAGGGTTTCGGCAGGCCGTGGGGGTAGCGTTCGGCGGCGATTCTTCTCCAGTAAGAACCATCGAATTCGGCTGCTAGGAACGTTCCAACCTCGATGCTTCGCTTCTGGTTTAGTTTCCGAACAGCTTTGCTAAGAGCCCCGTCTTCGACGTACGCCCATGTAGCCGCGACTAGTGATTGGTCACGACAAACAATCGCAGTGCAATTGTTGTCATATATGCCACCGCTATACATGGACGCCTGAAGGCTACCCATCTGGCTCACGACAACACCGCCTAAGCCCCAATTAGGCTTACCTCGCCTCCAGTTTTGTGCGTTGTGGTTCAGGTGCCGAACTGACGCCGCCAGCTTGGCAAGCTCACCTCCTTCTTTTTGCCAAAGGATCGCGCAATCCATACCGGAGTAGTGCAACGTGGCTGATGTGGTGGATTGATGATGTTCCCATTCCCCATCCCGCAATTTTGAAGATACTTCCCAAGTCCGCCGAATGAATCTCGGCGAGTCGCTTGTACTCACCCCGCACAACGCTGTCGCGAACTGACCAAGAGTCAATTCTGTTGTTCGCGATCCGAGAAAAATAATCGACTGCGGGTTCTCAAGCTGATCCTTTGCGGTCAGCTTCTGAACCGGCGCGTTACGAAGTGCGGCCGCCTTCTCCTCAACGCTCGCAACAATAGATGCATCGAGCACATAGAAATCACTTGAAGAGTCCCGTTCGCCTGATAGCAGTGTCAGCGAAATCTGCTCGCCGTTTGACCCGGGACTTTGGAAAGCTCCATCGCCAAGTCGTGCCACAATACGAATCGAACCATCAGCAAGTAGATGGCGCCGAAAGCCTTTGTACCCCTTTAGGGCCATCCACGTTTGTGGCGACACGAATCCGATAGCGCCATGAGGATGAGCCATCTCCCTCAAACGAATCGCCATCGCCGTCGCTAGGTTCGCTTTTCCACAGGTCATATGCTCAGAGATGAACTCCTTGAGCGTGACCTCCAAGCTGATGGCGGTCTGAAACGGCACATTGGTGACCACCAGCTGGTAGCGCGCTTCCAGCAGCCGCGCCGCATCCAGCAGGCCGAGCGCACTGAGCGCCGATTCGCGCCGCCCGCCGGCCTCCTCGCCGCTGCCCTCCTGCTTCAAGGCTTCCAGCAGCAGCGGCTCCAGCTGCGCGTAGTCCGAGTTGAACAGGTCGCCCTTGTGCCGGCTGGGCGAGAGCAGGCTGCCCAGCAGCGGCGCCTGCGAGAACTGCTGATGCAGCCGCGCCAGACCTTCGCGCAAGGCATTGGCATTGGCGGCTTCGTCCGGCACCAGTGCCTGCCAGTCCTCTGCCTTGCCGGCCACCTTCAATCCGCAACAGGCGATATGCGGGCTGGGAATCTCGCGCACGCCCAGCGGCTGGCCGCGCTCGTCCGGGTAGCGCCAGGCTTCCAATGCCACCGCAAACACCGCGATCTCCACGCAGCGGGCATCCAGCTCCAGGCCGTGCAGGTTCTGCTCCAGCACGCGATCCACCGCTTCGCGCGCGCTCAGCCCTTCGGCCGCCATGCGCATCGGCACCAGCATGAGGAAGGCCGCGACGAGGAAATGGCCCGAACCGCAGCACGGATCCAGCAGCTTGAAGTCGGCCAGTGAGTCCGGCCAGCCGTCGAAGGTGCCGGCAGCAGGCGTGCCGTCTTCCAGGGTGCGCAGGTACTCCAGGTTCACCGGACAGGGCGTGTCGGGATGGCGGGTGTTCCACCATGCACCCAGCGAGTTGTGCAGCAGGAAGGCCACCATGTACGGCTCGGTGAACAGCTGGGTGACGGCGGGCAGTTGCTCGGCGCCGATCTTCACCTCGGACTTGTTGATGGTGTCCTTCTGCTCGGCCTGCCAGAACTGGTAGACCCAGCCCAGGCTGTCGGAGGCGGTGAAGACCTCGGGCGGCAGGCTGGCCAGCAGGGTTTCCAGCGGGATCTGCACATCGGCCGGCAGCGCCAGCTCGAACACCGGCGAGCCGGCCTTGAAGATCTGCGGCAGCATGCGCTCGGCCAGCCGCCCGGCCAGCTCCCAGCCGTTGCGGGCGCCTTCGTCGGCAGCCAGTTCCTCGCACTCGTCCAGCGTGACCGCCACGCCGTCGTACATCAGCAGCCGGTTTTCGGCCAGGAAGCGCGCGAACAGCATGCGATGCCAGTGCTGGTAGGCGACTTCCTGCACCAGATGCGTCATGGTCTGCTCGCGACCACCGTTGAGGCGGTCGCCCAGCTGGCGGCCATGCGCGCGCAAGCGCACGCGCAGGCGACCCTGCGCATCGTTCAGATGTGCGGGGCGGGTGGCGTCGGCCACGCCGAGTTCGTGCAATGCCGCGTGCGCACCGGCCTCGGCTTGCCGCCGCGCCTGTTTGACCGCGGCTTCCAGGCGGCTGCGCAGGCCGCGTTCCAGGGGTTCCGTCACCTGACCTCTCCTCAGCGCGGGCGCACGGGGCCGTTGGCCAAGGCGGCCTTGAGCGCTTCGGCCGCTTCCGCCGCCCACGCATCCACCTCGGCCGCGTTCTGCAGAGTGCGCTGCGGCAGGGGGATGAACTGGACCTTGGGTTCACACAGCGTCGCGGCGTCTTCGGCCACGCGGGCGAAGCGCCCGGGCAACGCCGCCACGCGGTCGGCCAGGCCTGCCAGAGGATTGGCCTGCAGGGTGGCCAGCACGTCCTGGGTGGTCTGCACCTTGATCTGAGGTGCATCGGCCAGCGTCAGGCGCTGCGCGGCGAGCAGGTCATGGCGCTGTTCGGGTTCGAGCTTGGCCCAGTTGGGGTCGGCCTCCAATGCACGCATGCCCGTCTTGTGGTGTTCGGCATAGGCGCTCGCCTGCTGGTTGAGCTGCTCGCGCAGCGCCTGCGACAGCGCGGTACTGAGTCCGGGCACGGGATCAGGGTCGGCCAGGAGCTGGCGCGCGGACGCGATTGCCTCGACCTGGGCCAGCGCGGCTTCAGCACCTTCCAGCCCGGTCGCGTGGGTGGCCAGCTGCCGCAGGGACTGCCAGGGCGCCCAGCGGGCGTCGATCTTCTCTGCGTCGCGCTGCCATTCGCCGATCAGGGCGGCGAGATCATCGCGCTGGTTGTACAGCGCCAGCAGCTGCTCGTTGCCGGTACTGCGGCGCAGCTCGTCGATGACCGTGGTATCGCGCTTGTCGGGCTTGGGCGCCTCACCGCCGGCGCGCTCGGCGAGCACGCGCAGCTTCTCGAGAAACGGCCCCACCGAAGACAGTTCTTCGTTGGGCCTGGCGGTCACGTCCAGCAGTTGCAGCAGCTTGCGGATCTGGATGCGCTGGGGCGCGGTGATGGTGGTGGCCTCGACCCGGAAGTGGGTCTTGCCGATGGCCTTGCGCTCCAGCGCCTTGAAATCCACCGCCTGGCCGCGTTCGTCCTGGGCGCGCAGGGCGCCGGCCACCAGCAGCGCGAACAGGGCGCCATCCACGGTATCGCCAGACCAGCCGTAGGGCGCGCCTTCGAAGCGACTGCGGATCTCGGCACCGGTCTTGCCGACCGCGATGAAGCCCAGCACCGCCTTGCAGACCGGGTTCTTCTCCGCTTCACCTTCATCGCCCACGGCCTTGAGCGCGTCCGGCGCACCCTGGCGGGCACGCTCGAACACCTTGCTCCAGCCGGCGTGGTCGCCCATGCCGAACTGCGGGTACAGGCGATGCAGGGCGTTTTCCGCCGCTTCCCTGACCATGGCCTGGGCATCGGCGCCGGTGACTTCGGTGCCGCCGCCCTGAAACACGCGGGCATCACCGAAGCAGTCGCGCAGGATGGCCTGGATGCGGTTTTCGGCATTGCGCGCGGTGGTCTGCATGGCCTCGAAGGCTTCGCGAGTGTCGGCGGCTGCATTGGCGCCGGGCGTGCCGCGCTCGCTGATGGTATTGCTGGCGGCCTTGTACTCCATCAGCTGCTGATGCAGATCGTCGCCGTGACGCTTGGGCAGGAACAGGAACACGGTGGGCGATTCATTGCCCGCCTGGCGGGCCTCGGCGCGCACGGCGTTCTCGTCGGTGCTCCAGCCATCGCGCACCCAGACGTAGATGCGCTGGTCTGCATCCTTGGGCAGCACGGCGTCGAACAAGGGGCTGACCTCGCGGGCCACCTTGGCATTGCCCTGCACCAGCGACAGCCGCCCGACAGTTTCACCGAACAGCTTGCGGATGCGGGTGTCGCGCTCGTGCTCCAGCGCATGGCCCTGGCTGGCCAGGATGGCGCGCTGGTTCATGAAGCTGTCGTTCCAGGCGGCGCTTTCCTCGGTCTGGATGCGGTATTCGGCATCGACCTTGATCAGCAATTCGCAGGCGTCGAGCAGGCCGGGCAGGCGGCTGCGCAGGGCACTAGAGCCGGCCGGCAGATCTTCCAGCAGCAGGTCGGCAAGGGTATCCACGGTGGCGCGGATGCCGATGTCGGCATTGGCCGCGGCGACCTTGTTGATCAGGAACACCAGGCCACAGGCGCGGGCCGTCAGACGCTCGTCCTCGCTGCCGCGCATCCAGACGCTGGTCTTTTCATGCACCTTGCGCGGCAGCTGGCGCGACTGCAGCAGGTTGTCGGCGCTGTCGAAGAACACAAAGTCCGCAGGCACCACCGAACCCAGCGGTGCATCCAGATTGGTCTGGATGACCTTGTGCACCACGGACAGCTGGTTGCGCAGCTGGGCGGCGGTGCCGGTCTGGTCGAGCACCTTGAGCGCGGCTTCCCAGAAGCGGCGGCGGACCGGCAGCAGCGGGTAGTCCTGCGGGAACACCGGCACGTCGTCCGGACGGTGCGCCAGCGCGGTCCCCGACAGGTGGCGGGAGATCTCGCCCAGGTTGCGGTCGAGCGTGCCTGCGATCTCCGGGATGGCGTCGGGCTTCTTGGCCAGGATCACCTTGCGGATCACGGCATCGACATCGGAATCGGACAGCTCGACCCGCACGGTGAAGCGGCCCTGCAGGCGCTGCAGGTTGGCGGTGCCGGTCACGGCGGTCTGGCCGGTGCCGACGAACAGCAGCTTGCCGCCGATGTTCTTGCTGCAGGCCTCGACGGTTTCCTGCACGTCCAGCGAGCGCTGGCTGTCGCCGCCGATGTACTGCTGCACCTCGTCCATCACCACCAGGGTCAGGGGGAACTTGCCGTCTCGCGTCAGCGCCTGGCGGATGGCCTTGATCATCTCGTCGCTGGACACATCGGACACCGCCGGGAACATCTGGGTCAGCGTTTCGACGCAGGCGTTGCGGGAGGCGAAGCGGTCGGGCCAGACCTGGATCAGCGCATCGGCGATGCCGTCGGCCACGTAGAAGTTGTCCAGTTCCTCCTGCCAGTCGTAGCCGGCCGCGGCGACCGCGGCACGCACGTCGTCCAGCCGCCCTTCCTTCATCAGCCACATCACGAAGCGTGCCACCGGGTATTGCTCGGGCAGCCCGGCGGACTTGAACACGATGCGCAGCAGGGCCAGGCGCACGCTGCCGGAGGCGCCCGCGCCCAGGGTGCCCGAGGCCGCGTGCAGGCCGCCGTGGCGCCTGCCCTGCGCGCTCAGTTCCTTGAGGTGGTCCCGGATGCCCTGCGGCAGCTCGGCGATGCCGCGCGGCGTGGCACCGTCCGGGAATGGCGTGTCCTGCCAGAGGGCACGCATCATCTTCACCAGGTGGGATTTACCCGAGCCGAAGAAGCCGCTGATCCAGACGCCGGGCTGCTGCGGCCTGTCGATGTTGCTCAGGAAGGTGCCGAGAATGTCGGAAAGACCCTGCTCGTACTGGCCGTCGCAGACGAAGGTTTCCAGCTCGTAACGCAGGACCGTCAGCGCTTCCGCCGACACGTCATCGTTGACGCTGGCCACGCCCTGGTTGACCAGCGTGCGCTGTGCGGGATCCTTCAGATAGACATCGCGGTTGAGCATCATTCCCCCCTGGGCGAATCGATTCATGCCTGGTCGGCGGTGATGGGGACGGCGAGGTAGTTCCAGCCGTCGTAGCCATCGAGCAGGCGATAGTTGTTGTTCTCGAAGCTGCCGGGGAAGAACACCAGCAGCCGCCCGCTGACGCGCGGGGCGAAGGCATCGACCACGTCCTTGACCTTGGACAGGCCGAACAGCGAGCCCACGCCGCTCACCGCAACCACGGTCTCGCCGTCGGCGCCCGTCTGTTCGACAAAGGAGGCGAACTGGTTGCCAAGAAACTCCAGATACTTGGGCAGCAGGGTGCCGAGCAGCTCGGGCTTCTCGAAGTACTTCTGCGCGTAGCGCTGCGACGCCAGCCACTGGGCAAAGGTGTCGGTCAGGTCGAAGTGCTGCCAGCCGTGCCCGGCGGCGATGGTCGCCAGTTCGAACTCGCCGATCCTGGAGCGCAAGGCGCGTTCCTCGACCGGATCGTAGACGCAGAAGACCACGCGCTGGGCCGCCGCCACGTCGTCACGCCACGGGGTGCGGATGAATCGCTCCCAGGACTGCAGCAAACGCTTAAGCTTGCCCACGGATCACCACCTCCTCGGCCGGACGGATCTGGCGCGGAAGCGCCACCTCCATCACGTCGGCAACCCGCTTGAACTCGATCCAGCCTTTGCGTGCGGCTTCTTCGGCCAGGTCGATGCAGGCCGCGACCGGCACGTCCTGGGCTTGCATGAAGCGTGTCTGGAACAGCGCCGGTCCCCGGGCGCCGGAGGCGTGCCCCAGAAGCAGGGCGTAGGCGACCGACCCCGGCGTGGGCATGGCCTGCTCGCGCAGCTTCCGGGCCCGACCACTGAGATGCCCGGACTGGGTCAGGCTGGCATTGATGTTCTGCGCGACCGACTTCAGGGTGGCCGGGCTGAAGCGCTCCGGGAATCGGGCCGACATGAAGACCTCGACCGATTCACGGGTGACCGTGCTCCCCTTGGGGGCGGCCCAGACATGCGGCGCCACCGATGACAGCAGGCCGTCCCGCGCCAGGGCAGCGCACAGGGCCAGCAGGGGGCGTCCCAGCGTGTCGCGCGCCCAGAACCAGCGCATGCCGCGGAAGACGAGTTGCTCCGGGCTGATCCCGTACAGGTCGACCAGATGCCCCCAGGTCAGCGCCCGGGTGCTGCCGGAGCGCTTGCCCAGGCAGTTCAGCTCCACCACCGCGTGCCGGTAGTCAGCCTGGCTGGCCCCTTCCGGGCAGGCATCGAGCAGCAGGCCCAGCTCGGCCAGCATGATGGTGCGGGAGGCGTGAGCGCCCCCGGCGGTGGTCTTGAACCCCAGATCAGGGAGAGGCATGAGCATAAATTCGGTGTACACCCCACGCCCAGACAGGTCTGGAGGCCGCACGGCGACTATCTTCCGGGTAGACGGAGGATGCTAGCTGCTTTGGCGGCTGGCAGTCGATGCGGATGGCCGGCTGCGCCCTGCGACCAGATACCTGGCGGCGATGTCAAGCGGCCCCGGACGCCCTGCCGTCTCCGTATCCCACTCGGATTGCCCCGGACACCGATGCCGATATTCGATCATCACCAGCATCGGCGGCGATCCCGTGTCGGCTGCGCACGCCGATGATCGGCGCGGACTTGCATGAAGAGGCCGGCACCGCTGACGCGGCGCCGGCCGGAGCCGGACACTCTCGCACGGATCGGCGCGAGCCGCGGCGGCTTCGGCGATGGTCCGCGCGGCCGGATCAGGCGCCGGCCAGCAGCACCGCCAGCGCGGCCTCGGCCTCGTCTGGCAACGGCGGCAACTCGGCTCCTTCGTCGATCAAGCGCGTCAGAAGTTCCGCATCCGCCGTTTCGATGTCGTGGTACTCCATCCATGCGCGGGCGACATCGCGGCACGCCGGTTCGGCGATACGTGCGAGCAGCGCCTCGCGCGCAAGCGCCGCTTCGCCCGCGAGCAGCGCATGCGCGAGCACGCGCGCCAGCTCGTCGCGCGTGGATGCATCGAGTTCGGGAGCGGGCTCGACGGCCTCATCCGCATCCTGCGAGCGGCGCAGGAACATGGGCACATCCCGATCGTCGTCGTGCGAACAGGCCATCAGCACCCCGTGCACGTCGGGGCCGTACCGCATGGACAGCGCGGCACGCACCATGCCATGCGGCACCATGTGCGGGACGGGGCGGATCTGCGGCAGCCCGACGGCCTTGTCGTCGTCCGCACGCGCGCAGACCAGCACCGCGCGCGTCTGGGGCGAGATCAGGCCGTAGCGCAGCGCGATCGCCTCGCGCGCCTCGTCCGACTCCGCGTGAAGGAAAGCCTGCCGCCCTGCCCAGGCGCGCAACGCGGGCGCACGCACCACCGGACCGGCCGGAATCACCTGCTCCGGCGCCTGCCCGATTCGAATCCGAAACGCGAACTCGGCGCGTGTCGGGCACACCGCGATCGCGGTCACTGCGTCGCCGGGATAGGCGACCTCGATGGGCAGCACGCGCGCCTCGGGTATCGAAGCCTCGACCGCGACCGGCACTGGCTGGTTGCGCGCGCGGCGCAGCTGGCGCAGCACGCCGGCATCGATCGGTTCGGCCGGCACCGCGCGCTCCAGCGCGCCGCGCGTCGCCTGCGCGAGAGGCGTGAGCACGTCCACGCCGGCGCTGCTGCCGACCGCGACGACGAACACGCGCACGCCGAGCGCGGCGGCGCGTTCGCGCGGCTCGGCGATTTCATCCTCGGTCACGGCGCCATCGGTGACCAGAACGATCGCGCGGGGACGATCGCCATCCAGCGCGACCAATGCATCGATCGCCTCGTCCAGTGCCAGCTCCATTTCGGTGCCGCCGAGGTCGGATTCGACGCTGCCCACCAGCTCGCGCAGCGCGTCGCGCACGCGCGGGACGACATGCAGCGGGCGGCGGAACAGCGCGCGCGTGGCGCTGCCGAAGCGGATCACGTGAATGCGATCGTCATCGCGCAACGCATCGGCCAGCGCCTCCAGCGCGCGACGCGACTGCGCGATCGCGTCGCCGGTCATCGAACCGGAGCCGTCCAGCAGCAACGCGATGTCCAGAGGCATGTCGCCCTCGGCTGCGGGCAGCGTGAAATTCGCGACCGCCATTGCGCCGTCGCCATCCTCGACCCGCCGC
>Ga0182792_1003131_pt1 | contig 10933 bp, 6 predicted proteins | sample Passage237B_FD_130497 | JGI IMG/M metagenome (GOLD analysis project Ga0182792, IMG submission 130497) | Cellulose adapted compost microbial communities from Newby Island Compost Facility, Milpitas, CA, USA - Passage2 37B (version 2) (version 2) ...
AAACAGGGGCTTCTGGAGGAATGGTATCGGATGCATCATTATTCCATATCATATCCACCCATTCAGGATGATCAATAAAGGGATTTCTATTACCTTGTATGAAAAACACTTTGTTATTCCTGTCTATTTCCTTTTGTGAAACCGGATCTTGTTGGTGCCATTGTTTCAACACGGGTATCAACCAGGGCTGCAGCGCCTCTTCCTGCTTTTCCTGAAAAGGGTTGCGCACATTAGTCCATTGAAAAAAAGGTAAAAGTTGCTCGTAACGAACCGCTACATAAAACAACATTCGGGCAATATCTCCTTTAAATGCATCAATAGGCTCAAATACGGTCAGATTGTAACCTGGAACCGCACTGGTACCCACCCTACTACCATTTAACGATTCAAAAGACGGATTGCCGCCAACTTCTGCATAAGGATAATTGCTCCTTCGTTGATTGACACGGGCATCCGTCGGAACAATAAAATGCAAGTCGGAATACATCGGATAATTACTGTAAAAAAAACTTTGGGAAAAAACATGCTCTCGGTTCCAACCTTCCCCTTCGTTGGAAGCACCCGAAATTAGATTCGGAAGCTCATAATAATAATTATAGGGATCGGCACCATTCGGATTTTCGGAATATATATCCAACAACGTACTATCATTTTCATAGTAATAATCCCGGTCGGTGATGGCGTAAAACGCCGGCAAATCCCCATAATTCCAGCTAATAGTTTTTCTACTGATCAGTTCATTCAACTTTGATTTAAGTGCATAACCATTTAAAGTGGCAGCATCTTCATAATATCCGGGAGGAGCCTGCGCCAGACTGCAGCAGGGTAAGAGCAGGCATACGGCAATGCCGTATGATACAAATTTCATTCCAGGCATAAGGGTTGATTTAGGTGGTTGTTAAAAGGGCAATTTAATAATAAAATTGAACTTAGCCATAAAAAATGCATAAGCCGAAATTTTAATTATTGGGTATTCATCTACCTCCATAAAACTAAAAGTATAACTTTACATTACACTTAAAAATACTAATATTGCTAAAGGCTAAATGGCTCATTAAATATCAGAATTTTATTCATGACCCCTAGAAAAATCAACAAACAGGACGCTTTAGACTATCACAGCCAAGGGCGTCCCGGTAAAATAAAAGTAGTTCCCACAAAAAATACCAAGACACAACGAGATCTTTCTCTGGCCTACTCTCCGGGTGTTGCTGAACCTTGTATGGCCATTCGGGAAAATCCGGATGATGTTTATAAATATACCGCTAAAGGTAACCTGGTAGCCGTAGTGAGTAATGGCACTGCTGTTTTAGGTTTAGGGGATATCGGGCCAGAAGCTGGCAAACCGGTTATGGAAGGCAAAGGTGTGTTGTTTAAAATATTTGCCGATATTGATGTTTTTGATTTAGAACTAAATGCAAAAGATCCTGAAGAATTTATTCGAGTAGTAAAAGCCTTGGAACCTACCTTTGGCGGCATCAATTTAGAAGATATAAAAGCACCGGAATGTTTTGAAATAGAAAGAAGATTAAAAGAAGAGCTGAATATCCCGGTAATGCATGATGACCAGCATGGCACCGCTATCATTTCAGCTGCAGCATTGTTGAATGCCCTGGAAATAGCGGGAAAGAAGATAGAATCTGCCCGCTTTGTGGTAAACGGAGCCGGCGCAGCCGCTATTGCGTGTACCAGATTGTATATGGCATTTGGAGCTAAGGCAGAAAACATCCTGATGCTCGACAGTAAAGGGGTATTGAACCGCTCCCGCCAAGATTTGGACGCAGTAAAACAGGCATTCGTTTCTGACAGTAATGCCAATACACTGGAGGAAGCAATGAAGGGTTGCGATGTATTCATTGGACTCAGTAAAGCTAATGTTCTGAGTAAGGAAATGGTAAAAAGCATGGCCGACCGCCCAATTGTATTTGCCATGGCCAATCCTGATCCGGAAATAACCTGGGATGATGCTTTGGCTGCTCGGGAAGATGTGATTATGGCTACCGGCCGTTCTGATTATCCAAATCAGGTCAATAATGTTTTGGGGTTTCCTTTTATCTTCCGAGGAGCTTTAGACGTAAGAGCCACTCAAATCAACGAGGCCATGAAAATGGCAGCGGTAAGGGCATTAGCTACACTTACGCGTCAGTCCGTACCAGACATTGTAAATATGGCATATGGAACCAAATCCCTTTCTTTTGGTCCGGAATATATTATACCAAAACCTTTAGACCCCCGGCTGCTGACGGAGATAGCTCCAGCTGTAGCTCGGGCAGCTATGGAAAGCGGTGTGGCCAGAATGCCCATACAAGATTGGGATAAATACAAACAGGAACTTTCCGCTAGATTAGGCCTGGATACATTTATTGTAAGGGTATTAAATAACAAAGCCCGAAAAGATCCCCGAAAAGTGGTTTTTGCAGAAGCGGATAATGCAAAAGTGCTAAAGGCAGCTCATATCGTGAAAGAAGAAGGCATGGCCATTCCTATTCTTTTAGGTAATGAAAAACGGATAAGGCAACTGCTTCAAGAACATAAGATCGACTTGGATGCGGAAATTATCGACCCCAGAAGTGAAGAAATGACGCAAAAACGCATTCGATTCGGCACACTTTTCTTTGAAAAGATTCAAAGGCGGGGTTATAATCTTTATGAAGCTAAAAAGATCATGCGCGAAAGAAATTACTTTGGTTGTATGATGGTAAAGACAGGTGAAGCAGATGCGCTCATCAGTGGACTCACCCGCAATTATCCCGACACTATTCGACCGGCATTGGAAGTGATTGGAATGGAGCATAATACTCGAAAAGTGGCCGGCATGCACATTGTACTTCGCCCTCAAGGCCCATTGTTTTTGGCAGACACTACAGCCAATTTGAACCCGACGGCTGAGGAGCTTGCAGACATTGCATTACTAACTGCCAGAGAAGTAAGACAATTCAATATTGAACCGAAAGTAGCTTTACTGTCTTATTCCAATTTCGGAAGTAGCCATACTCCGGAAGCTATACTTGTTCGAAATGCAGCCGAAATAATCCGACAACGAGACCCAAAGCTTATTGCTGACGGTGAAATGCAGGTTTCAATGGCATTCAACAAGGAATTAATTCAGGAGAATTATCCCTTTTCTCCTTTGGCTAACCATGATGTCAATACATTGATTTTTCCAAATCTGGCTTCGGGTAATATTGCCTACAATATGCTGATGGAAGTTGCTGGATTTGAAATTGTAGGACCCATTCTGATGGGATTGAAAAAACCAGTACATATCCTGCAGCTGGGAAGTAGTGTACGCCAAATCTGCAATATGGTAGCAATGGCCGTAATTGATGCACAAACCAAATGCCCGAAAACCAGCGATCATGGCTCTGCTTAAAGTAGCTACTCCTTTTAATATTGATTTAGAATTCATGCCGGCAGGTTTCATGAAGCGTGCTCTGGCATGGTGTTGCGATTTGCTGATATTGTATGTGTACAGTTATATTGTCATCTTCTTTATCCTTCATAATATTACGAGTCTGAGCCCATCTGCTGAATTGCAGTTTGTACTGATGTTACTCTTTGTGGTTTTGCCAGCAATGACCTGGCATCTTTTCTTTGAAGTATTTAATAATGGCAGAAGTCCCGGCAAATTGCTTACTGGACTAAAAGTGATCAATAAGGAAGGTGCCTCACCTGGCTTGGGGCAATACTTGATCCGGTGGATATTATTCCTGCCCAATTATTTTATGTTAACTTTTATTACCGTCAGTACTTATTCACCTATAGCGTTTATTTACATTACTATTTTGCTAGCGCTGGCTGCCCTACCCGATATGATTTGTACTGCAATTTCTATAAATTCTCAACGTCTGGGCGATTTAGCTGCAGGTACAGTTGTAGTAGATATCCATTACAAAATGTCTATTGATGATACCATTTATATGGATACCGGCCCTGATGACTATCAACCTTCCTATCCACAGGTTCTTAAATTAAGCGACCGGGATATCAATGGCATTCACAATACCCTTAAAAGTCCTGTCAATAAAGAAACGGAAGCCTTCATTCAGAAGCTTACCCAGAGAATTGAAACGGTCTTAAATATAACAATGCAGGAAAATGATCATCGTGAATTTTTGATCACATTGATAAAGGATTATAATTCTCTTACTCAAAAAGCTCAACAACGCTCTCTTTAAAATGAATTATCTCGGCCATGCCTTTTTATCGTTTAAGCATCCGGAAATACTTGCCGGAAATATGATTGGTGATTATGTTAAAGGGTTGAAAGCATTGGAGCATTTTCCTCCAGGTATCAAAAAAGGCATTATGCTGCACCGTAAAATCGATAGTTTTACGGATCAACATCCGGCGTTATTAAGAGCAAAAAACTATTTCCGCCAGGATTATCGATTGTATGCAGGTGCTTTTGTTGATATCATTAATGATCATTTCCTTGCTAATGACCCACGTTACTTTTCTGGAGAAAAAGCATTGTTGGCGTTTTCGCAGGAGGTTTACCAAACATTAATAAATTATGAAGCTTTTTTTCCGGAAGCCTTCCGAAAATTCTTTCCTTTTATGCAACAAGAAAACTGGCTTTACCGATCCCGAACAGTAAAAGGTATTGGAATAAGCATGAACGGATTAAAACGCAGGGCGCATTTTGTTGATGATACTGCAGCAGGTTATGCCACATTTATTAGCCATTATTATGCGCTCAATCAATGTTATTATGAGCTGATTGATGATTTAGCAAAATTTGCAAAAAATGAGTTAATCTAACGGTGCTTTTTTTATATATAACCTATCTTTGACCGATTGCCCAGACTAATAAAATTGAGGAAATGGCAAGGATAATTTATTTTCCATTCCTGTTGCCGATTATTTACTGACTAACCCGGATAGTTGATAATGTCTAAATCTGTTTATAAATATATATACCTTTTATTTTTATCTGTTATTCTTTTAAGCTCCTGTTTACCAGTTGCCGACCAATTAGAACGAGCCAAAGCTGCAGGAGGTGATAACGAGATGATGGATGTTGCAGAAGCGCCGGATCCGTCAGAATATAATAGTATCAGTCTTTCTTTTATTGACACTACAACACCGGAGTCCAGAGCCATTATTCGGGCTTTAGATTCTTTCTATCAAAAGCAGGTATTAGGTGGTTTCAACGGTAGTGTACTGGTAGGATATAAAGGCAAAATTCTATATGAAAGATATTTGGGTTATGCCAATCGGGCAACAGGCTTACGTTTAAGTGCTAATACACCCAGTCAGTTGGCCTCCACATCAAAGCCCTTTACTGCTACGGCTGTTTTATGGCTTTATCAGAATAAATATTTAGACATTAATGCACCGGTAACAAAGTATCTCCAGGATTTTCCATATGAAAATATTACAGTAAAGATGCTGCTTTGCCATCGTTCTGGTTTGCAGGATTATGTAAAAATGGGGCTTACCTATTGGAAAGACAACAGCGCGATCATGTACAATGAAGACTTATTACAACTCTTCAAAAAATACAAACCCGCCCTCAATTCAAAACCCAATACCCGCTTTGAATACTCTAATAGTAATTATGCCATATTAGCCAGGATTGTAGAAGAAGTAAGTAAGATGCCATTTAAAAAATTCATGGCTAAATTTATTTTTCAACCGCTAGGCATGAATAACACCTATGTCTATGATCCCGCTGAGCCTAGAAATCCCAATCAGGCCATTAGCTATAAATATAACTGGCAGATTGACCCAGATATGTTTGCAGATGGTGTTTATGGCGACAAAGGTATTTTCAGTACAGTAGAGGATTTATATCGCTGGGATCAATCCTTTTACCATCACGCTCTTTTAAATGAGCAAACCTTAAAGTTGGCTTACGCTCCCAACTCCTTTGAGAAGCCAGGTGTAAAAAATTATGGTTTAGGATGGCGGATGATGAACTATGCTGATGGCTATAAAATCATTTACCATAACGGCTGGTGGCATGGAAATAACACGGTATTTTATCGCTTTGTTCAGGATAATTTTACCATTATTATTCTGGGCAATAAATATAACAGCCGCATTTACGGGCAAACCAAACCGGTATATGACATCATTAAAAAACATGCCCGCCAACCAGAACAGATGAAATGGAAAGATGGTAGCGAATCGGGAGCTGACTAATAGTTTACAATTGCTTTGTACAAATCATTTATTGCCCTATTTCTATTTATTATTGCAATGAATAATAAGGATGGTAGGGCTTATAAAACCAACATACTACATCCTCTCAAAGCGGAATGGTCTAATCTTCCCAAGACTTCAAAACTTCCATCGGGATAAATTTTTCCAATATCATCTGTAGCAATAAAGCTACAAGAATCTATATTAGCAAGGTCTATGATGTTCAAAACACCTCTTCCTGAGGTTGTGACGGTCAAAGGATCTTGCTCATCCCGAACATACAACTTCATCCAATCCGGTACATTAAATATTCCAGATCCGAAAGAATAGGCCTGGGAGAAAAGCTCCGTCATACCATATTCCGAATGTATATGCTCCAATTGCCACTGCTGCCGAAGAAAATCATGCACCTGCTCTCGAGTCCACTCTTCCCTTCGGCCTTTCATGCCACCAGTTTCCATTACAATAGTATGCTGTAAATTCATTGGAAAAGCCTCCGCAAAATCCAATAAAGCAAAAGTTACTCCTAAAAGGAAAATCTTGCGATCATGGTGTTGCTGCAGTACAGAGGCTAATTGCTCCCACTCATATAAATAAAATCCGCTTTGTGGATGTGCACTTTCCTGTATCAGGGCTTCGGCCATTACTACCAATGAGGAGTTTTGCCGTTCTAAATAGGCCGGTAATAAACAGAGAAAGATATAATCCTTAGGCGAACCGTAAAATTGCTGGAAGGCGGTCATAAAGCTTTCCCGATACAACTCAGAACGTTGTACGTAATGTCTGCTGTTTTGCATACCACTGGTACCACTGCTCTCAAAATAGCGATTAGGAAGGGCATTACCACAAATTACGGCATGTGTTTTGAAAAACGATATTGGCAAAAATGGTATATCCTCCACCTCTCGAATACCACTAATATCTACACCTAAAGCCCTTACAAAATCATGATAAACCGAATTTTGCGCATACTGGTATTGAAAGATCAGTCGGGCATAATCCGAAAAATTTTGGGTATTTATTTCGCGAAGCCAATGCGTATCCTGTAATATCTGCGGAGTATTCCGGTACATTTCTTATTTTTGAAAACAATATGCGCAATATATTTTTAACCTTGTCGGCTTTATGGGTAATAGGACTTTTTTCATGTCGTAAAGATTCGGAAAAATCTTTTTCCGACACGCCGCAAATTACATATAAAGGCATTAGCAATAGCCGGATTAATTTTTTTGATACCGGAGTGGCTTGTAATATCACCCTCGAATTTACCGATGGCGATGGAAATATCGGTCGTAAGGAAGACTCTGTAATTACTATCCAAGATTTTCGTTCAGATACACTATACAAAAGCTACCAATATCCGTTTCCGATAATTGGGTCGGAATTTAGAGATCATAAATGGCTTGAAGGTACGGTACGCATCACCCTAAATACAGTTTTCTTCACTCCACGTTTAGACTCTTTGCATCTTGCTGAAAAGAAAGACACCTTATATTTTAAGATATACCTAAAAGATGAAGCCGGCAATAGGAGTAATACTGTTCAAACGGCTACAATTTATATGCATGGCGATTAACCTTTAGGAACTACAGGATAGATGAGCAATTACAGAAAGTTAATTGAGCAATTAGACGGCTTTATTCGAAAGTATTATGCCAATCAATTATTGCGGGGGGGAATAATTTTCCTTTCCTGCCTCTTGGCTTATATTTTACTGGTTACAGTAGGGGAATACTTTTTTTATTTCCGTGCATGGTTGAAAATAACCATATTGATCGTGTTAGCAGTTGCAGGAATGATGGCATTGGTGCTTTGGGTTTTCATTCCATTTCTAAAAATGCAACGCTTGGGGAAAATTATTTCGCGTGAACGCGCTGCGCAAATTATTGGCGTCCATTTTCCAGAGGTAAGCGATAAATTACTCAATATCTTACAACTGCACGAAGCTTCCCATTCCGACCCGGAAAGTCTGGAACTTATCCACGCTGCTATCGACCAGAAAGCCCAGACCATAGCAGTTATTCCATTGCTTAAAGCGGTTGACCTTGGAAAAAATAAAAAATACCTTCGGTATTTAATTCCTCCAATGCTCATTCTGGTCTTTATGGTTATTGCCGCACCCAATATGGTCAAAGAGGCTTCCTCTCGACTATTACAACCGGAAAAGAACTTCACTCCTCCGGCTCCATTTCAATTTTTAGTGGAAAACAAATCCCTTCAGGCAGTACTTTTCGAACCCTTTACCTTACAGGTTGCCACAGAAGGGAAACAATTACCCCAACAGGTTTTTGTTGTTGTTAATGGTGAAAAAATAGAGATGCAAGCTTCCGGAAAAAATAAATTCAGCTATACTTTTCAACACGTCAGCAATGATTTAAATTTCTACCTGAGTGCCGCCGGTTATCAATCCAAGGGATACCGGATTAGTTTGCTTCACAAACCCCGTCTGGAAGGCCTGAAAGCAACTATTGAATATCCGGCTTATACTGGACGTAACGCCGAAACTATTTCTGGACTAAGTGATCTTTCTCTGCCACAAGGTACTATTCTGAAATGGGAGATTCTGGCAAAACATACTGATGAGGTTTTATTAAGAATGGGTGATAGTGGTGAATTGCATTCCATTCAGCGCTCTGGAGCTAAAAATGATTTAAGTTCTTACAATGCCCATTATCGCTTTTTGCAGGACACCACCTATACTTTTTTCATTTCCAATAATCAAATGCCTCTTGCTGACTCCTTCCGCTATCATGTACAAATTACTCCGGACATGGCCCCTCAAGTAACGTTGGATGAAATCAAAGACAGCATCAGCGGACAACAGGTCGTTCTCAGTGGTAATGCCAGTGATGATTACGGCATAAGTCGCCTTTATTTTCACTATTCCATTCTCAACGAACAACATCAGACATTAAGCGAAAAAAACATTCCTCTAAAGATCTTACCCGGCAAAATCACTCCTTACCAGTTTTATTTTGATTTTGGCACTTTGCAAGTTTTACCCGGACAGCAAGTGAACTACTATATTGAAGCCTGGGATAATGATGCGGTAAATGGTAGTAAAAGTGCACGCAGTGAAGTGCTGACTTTTAAGCTGTTTGATGGCAAATCCGTAGATTCTGCTATTCAGGAATCTTCCGAACAGATTTCACGGGGGCTTAACAGCAGCTCTGCGCGTTCCAAGCTTATTGAAAAAGACATGAAGAATTTGAAATCTGAATTGCTTCAAAGTGAACAGATGAGTTGGGAGCAACAGGAGAAGATGAAATCCCTAATCGACCAACAGATGCAATTAAAAGACCAGGTTGAAGCTTTAAAACAGCAGTTCAAAACGCAACAGCAACAAACCGACATGAAGGATTATAGTGAAGCTATAAAAGAGAAAGAAGAAGCTATTGAAAAACAATTAGACAATTTAGCCAATAAAGAACTAGAAGAACAATTGAAAAAGCTGCAGGAAATGATGCAGCAACTGAATAAGGAAAATGCCTTTCAGCAACTTCAAAACATGGAACAGCAGAATAAACTCTTCAATATGGATATGGAACGTATTCAGGAGTTGATGAAACAATTAGAGATGCAAATGAAGCTGGAAGACATGGCCGGCAAATTAGAGCAATTAGAAAAAAAACAAGCTGAATTACAAAAAAGCACCGACCAACAAGAACGCTCTAGCCAGGAATTAAGCAAAGATCAGCAAAGCTTAAAGCAAGAGTTGGATCAATTGTTGAATAAGGACATGAAAGCATTAGAGCAACTAAATAAAGAGCAGTCGAGCGACAATCAAAAAGATCTTTCTGATCTCAATGAGGCAGGTAAAGAAGCCAGTGAGGATATGCAGAAAAGTAGCGACCAATTACAACAACAACAGCATTCAAAATCAAGTCAGTCGCAGCAAAAAGCCCGCCAGAATATGCAACAAATGATGGCCCAAATGCGCCAAATTGCTTCCGGGATGGATATGGATCAATTAGACATTGACATTAAAGCTACCCGACAATTATTGACCAATTTGATTCGGCTTTCTTTCCGTCAAGAAGCATTAATGAATAAGGTAAAAAAGACCGCTACTTCAAGTTCCATATATATTGAAAACACCCAGGAACAAAAACAGCTTTCTACTAACGCCAAGATGATTCGTGACAGTCTGTTTGTTTTAAGCAAGCGCATTTACCAGCTTGCTGCAACCATCAATAAAGAAACGGTTGATCTCTCCACAGCAATGGATCAGGCTATCAAAGCGCTGGAAGCCCGCAATATCCCACAGGCTGTAACCCGACAGCAGTATGCTATGACCAGTACCAATAATCTCGCATTACTATTAAATGAAACCTTGGCTAATCTTATGCAAATGCAGGCCCAGGCCATGATGTCAGGAAGTAGCGGTAGCGAGGCCAAGGGACAGCCTATGCCCGGAATGGGTAAACCTGGAAAAGGGAAGCCTTCATCTGCAGGTCAGATGATGAAAGATATTATCTCAGGTCAACAACAAATGGGCAAAGGATTAGAAAAAATGGGTGGTCAGCCGGGGCAACAACAAGGTCAAGGTCAAAATGGAAATGGCGAAGGAGGTGAAGGAAATGCAGAACAAATTGCCCGACTTGCACAACAACAAGCCGCCTTACGGCGTCAAATTCAAGAGTTGAATAGTTTATTGAATAGTAAAGGAATGGGAGGCAATGCTCGATTAATGAAGGAAATTCAGGAGAAAATGGACCAGATAGAGACGGACCTCGTTTACAAACGCAATGCAAAGCAACTTCAGGAGCGCAACAAAGAAATC
>Ga0182792_1003132_pt1 | contig 10930 bp, 6 predicted proteins | sample Passage237B_FD_130497 | JGI IMG/M metagenome (GOLD analysis project Ga0182792, IMG submission 130497) | Cellulose adapted compost microbial communities from Newby Island Compost Facility, Milpitas, CA, USA - Passage2 37B (version 2) (version 2) ...
GACATATAAGGATGGCTGAACGCCACGTTGCGCTTGCGGCGCTCGGTGACGGTCAGTCCTGCAGCGGCGAAGTGGCCACTGATACCTACATTGTCGAGGAGGCGATTCAGGTCTTCCTCTTCAACGATTTCCAATTCAACGCCCAGGCGCTTGGCAAAGTTCTTGGCGAGTTGGTATTCGAAACCGGTGAGGCCGTCGGTGCCTTCGTAGTAGGTAGTGGGGCCGTTGCGGGAGATGATGGTAAGTTTGCCGCTGGATTGGATTTGCTCGAGGGTTGTAGGCGTACGACTACCGACCAGTGGCGCCGACAAGGCTGCCGCCAGAGCGAGTAGTTTGATCTGTTGCGCAAACCGTCGCAGACCACGCCATGCGAGGTTCAGCATCTTATGCCTACGCTTTTTCAGTTCCATTGACCTATAGCCCTCTTTCTTTCTGTTGTGTGTCGCTAATGTCCTGTTGGCTTTTGTTGTATCCGGCGACACCAAAATGTGAATTTGAGCAAATTTTGCGCAATTTTATCTGAACGAAGCCGAGCTGCCTAGCTTGCGGACTGCCGCATTTTCCTGTACTGGACGCGAAATGAGTATAAAAAACTGTGCGTTAGACAACGTTTGAATAAAGAAAGGAGTCTCTGATCAGAAAGCGTTAAGGCTGCGTCCTCACCTAAAAGGCTGCCTTCATCTCCTTACTGGCTGCCCATACCGGGCAATTGCAGTACAATGCCGACCCCGATTTGCTGCCCGTCTTGGAAAACCCTTAGCTATGTTGATTTTGCCTGGTGCTGCCGCTTTATCCTCGTTCCGCCGCGACAAACTTTTACATTCTCTCCGCGAGCGCCAGCCCGGCATCACTGATGTAGCGGCCGAATATATCCACTTTGTGGATCTCGTGGATACCCTCGACGGTCACGAAACAGAACTTCTGGCGCAATTACTCACCTATGGGCCCAAATCCGCCAAAGTTGCCTTAAACGGTGGGCTTCTGCTCGCTGTGCCTCGTCCGGGCACTATTTCACCCTGGTCCTCCAAAGCGACCGATATCGCCCATAACGCCGGTTTGCACAAAGTCCGCCGTATCGAACGCGGCGTGGCCTATTACCTTCAAGGCAACTTCGATGCGAATGCGGTGCTGCCGCTGCTGCACGACCGTATGGTGGAAGTGGTTTACGCCAGTCTGGATGAGGCGGCAGTGCTGTTTGAGCAACACGAGCCGCGCCCGCTCCACGTGGTCGATATCGCCAGCGGCGGGCGCATCGCTCTCGAGGTCGCCAATGCTGAATTGGGCCTCGCGCTTGCCGAGGACGAGATTGACTATCTATTCGAAAACTTCCGTCAGTTGGGTCGTAACCCGACCGATGTGGAACTGATGATGTTCGCCCAGGCGAATTCCGAACACTGCCGCCACAAGATCTTCAATGCGAGCTGGACGTTGGATGGCCAGGACCAGCCGCTGTCCCTGTTCAAGATGATCAAGAACACCTACGCCCAGGCGGGGGACAACGTGTTGTCTGCCTATGCGGACAACGCTTCTGTGATTCGCGGCACTGAGGCCGGACGTTTTTATCCAGAGCCCGACAGCGGTGAATACGCATTCCATCAGGAGCCCATTCATATCCTGATGAAGGTAGAAACCCACAACCACCCGACCGCCATAGCGCCTTTCCCGGGCGCCGGCACTGGTGCCGGCGGCGAAATCCGCGACGAGGGCGCAGTGGGCAAAGGCTCCAAGCCCAAAGTCGGTCTTACCGGCTTTACCGTGTCGAACCTGCGTATTCCGGGTTATGAACAGCCCTGGGAAGACCAGTACGGCAAGCCGGACCGCATCGTTTCTCCACTGGACATCATGATCGAAGGTCCCCTCGGCGGAGCCGCCTTCAGCAACGAGTTTGGCCGGCCGAATATCTGCGGTTATTTCCGTACCTTTGAGCAGGATCACGACGGTCAGCGCCGCGGCTACCACAAGCCCATCATGCTCGCCGGTGGTTACGGCAATATCAAAGAAGAACATATCGAGCAGCACCCGTTTTCCCCGGGCGCGAAGCTGGTTGTGCTCGGCGGTCCCGCCATGTTGATCGGCCTGGGCGGTGGCGCGGCGTCTTCCATGACCTCCGGCACCTCCACCGAATCTCTGGACTTTGCCTCGGTACAGCGCCAGAACCCGGAAATGGAGCGCCGCTGTCAGGAAGTCATCGACCGCTGCTGGCAACTAGGTGCGGCCAACCCCATCGCCTTTATTCACGATGTCGGCGCGGGCGGTCTGTCCAACGCCTTCCCTGAACTCGTGAAAGACGGCGGCTGTGGCGGCCGTTTCGAGCTGCGCGAAGTGCCCAACGACGAGCCCGGCATGTCACCGCTGGAGATCTGGTGCAACGAATCGCAAGAGCGTTATGTGTTGGCGATTGCGCCGGAAAATCTGGCGCGCTTTGAAGAGATCTGCCGCCGCGAGCGCTGCCCCTACGCGGTGGTCGGTGAGGCCACCGAGGAAAAAACACTGCTGCTGAACGATCGGGAGTTCGACACCCGCCCGATCGACCTGCCTATGTCTGTGCTATTCGGCAAACCGCCAAAAATGCACCGCACGGCTGAGCGTCAGGAGTCGAAAAAGGCCCCGTTGATGCTGGGCAATCTCAGTCTTGCCCAAGCGGTAGAGCAGGTGCTGCAACACCCGGCGGTGGCGAGCAAACAGTTCCTGATTACCATTGGCGATCGCTCGGTGACCGGGCAGGTGGTGCGCGATCAGATGGTCGGCCCCTGGCAAGTGCCGGTGGCGGACTGCGCGGTTACTACCGCCACCTACGACACCTACGCTGGTGAAGCCATGAGTATGGGCGAGCGCACACCCGCCGCGCTGCTCGACGCCCCGGCCTCTGGACGTATGGCCATAGGTGAGGCCATCACCAATATAGCCGCTACCCGTATCGGCCAGCTGCGCGACGTCAAACTCTCCGCCAACTGGATGTGCGCCGCCGGCCACCCGGGCGAAGATGAAAAACTCTTCCGCACCGTTGAAGCTGTGGGCATGGATCTGTGCCCGAAACTCGGCATGACCATCCCGGTGGGCAAGGACTCCATGTCCATGCGTACCCAATGGCAGAAGGACGGCAAGACCTTGGCGGTCACCGCGCCTCTTTCCCTGATTATTTCCGCCTTCGCGCCAGTGCTGGATGTGCGTAAAACCGTGACTCCGCAACTGCGCACGGACGCCGGCGAGACGGTTCTGCTGCTGGTGGATGTCGCCAACGGGCGTCAACGCCTGGGAGCTTCCATCCTGGCGCAGACGTGCAAGCAGATGGGCAGCGACACGCCAGATGTGGACGACCCGAGCCAACTGCAGGGCCTGTTCGACGGTATGCAGGCGAACCTGGAAGCCGGCGCCGTGCTGGCTTACCACGATCGCAGTGACGGCGGCCTGTTGGCGACTTTGGCAGAGATGAGTTTTGCCGGTCGCTGTGGCGTCGAGGTGGATCTCAATGCTATCGGTGGCGATGCGCTGGCGGCGTTGTTTAACGAAGAATTGGGCGCGGTGCTGCAAGTGCGCACAGCCGATCTCTCCGAGGTACAGGCGCGTTTTGCCCACGCCGGCTGCTCCCGCGTAGTGGTCATTGGCAGCGTTACCAGCGAGCAGAATTTTGTCGTCCGCCAGGGAGACAACGTTATTTATCGCTCCACCCGTTCGGCACTGCAGACCCTGTGGGCCAAAACCAGCTATCACATCCAATCGCTGCGCGATAACCCAGAGTGTGCGGCGCAGGAATTCCAAACTATCCCAGCGGACGATCCGGGCCTGAGTGCCAGGCTCACCTATGATCCGTCACAGGATATCTGCGCGCCTTATATCAATGTTGGCGTTAAGCCCAAGGTTGCGATCCTGCGCGAACAGGGTGTGAACGGTCAGATCGAAATGGCGGCGGCATTTACTCGCGCCGGTTTCAGCGCTGTGGACGTGCATATGAGCGATATCCTCAGCGGCCGCGTTGATCTGAACCATTTCAAAGGCGTCGCCGCGTGCGGCGGCTTCTCCTACGGCGACGTACTCGGCGCTGGAGAGGGCTGGGCCAAGACGATTCTGTTCAACTCCCAGGCCCGCGACGCCTTCGCCACCTTCTTCCAGCGCAATGACACCTTCAGCCTGGGGGTGTGTAATGGCTGTCAGATGATGTCGAACTTGAAGTCGCTGATCCCCGGTGCGGATCACTGGCCGCGTTTTGTGCGCAACCTGTCCGAGCAGTTCGAAGCTCGCGTTTCCCTGGTGCGTATCGAGCAGTCACCTTCTGTGCTGTTCAACGGCATGGTGGGGTCACATCTGCCGGTGGCGGTGGCGCATGGCGAGGGTCGCGCCGAGTTTACTGATGACGACAGTTTCCGCCGCTGCGACCAGAGCGGATTGGTCTCTATGCGTTTTGTGAACAATCATCTGGAGACTGCGTCCCGCTATCCGGCCAACCCCAACGGTTCTCCTGCCGGTATCACCAGTCTGACCAGCCGCGACGGTCGGGTCACCATCATGATGCCGCACCCGGAGCGCGTGTTCCGCACCGTCACCAACTCCTGGCAGCCGCCAGAGTGGGGCGAAGACGGCGGCTGGTTGCGCCTGTTCCGCAATGCGCGGGTATTTGTGAACTAAGGGATGGCGATGACGCGGCGTCAAGCCGCGTCGTGGACAGGCCGACAGCGACTCTTTATGCTGGGTCGCACATTGATGTGAATAACTCGTGATCAGGATTGAAATCGATGAAAAACGGCCCGGGACAGCCGCCCAGCGACCCGCAGAATCCCGCCACGCGCATTCAGATAAAGCGTCCGGCGGACGCGACGCGTATCCAAAGACCCTCAGCCGGGAAGGTCGACGGGGATAAAGACGCAGAGCGCCAGCTCACCCGCATCCGCCAGGCCATCCGCGAGCAGAACAGCAGCCAGGGTTTTGCCCTGGCCAAACAGGCGGCAGACAAAGCCCTCGCCGCCAACAAAATCATCCTGAACAAACGTTTTGTTCTCGAAGCCACTCTCGGCGCTGGCGGCATGGGCACTGTGTATCGCGCCAAAGATCTGCGCAAAGTGGAAGCCAGCGACCCCAACCCTTACGTTGCGGTGAAAGTGCTCAACGACGATTTCCGCAATCACCCGGACGCATTTGTCACCCTGCAGCGTGAGGCCAGCCGCTCCCACATCCTGTCGCATCCCAACATAGTCACCGTGCACGACTTCGACCGCGATGGCGATGTCATCTATATGACCATGGAGCTTTTGCAAGGACAGGGGTTGGAAGCGGTGATCCGCCAGCACCGCAACAAGGGTTTGGTGAAAGAGCAGGCGCTCAAAATTATTCGCGATATCGGCCAGGCGCTGGCCTACGCACATCAAAAACATATCGTTCACAGCGATCTGAAGCCCGGCAATATTTTTGTCTGCGCCGACAGCACCAAGGTGTTGGATTTCGGTATTGCACGCCTGACCAATCAGAGTGGCGCAGCGGATTTTGATGCGGGCTCTCTCGGCGCTTTAACGCCGGCCTATGCCAGTCTCGAAATGATCAATGGCGAAGACCCGCATCCCGCCGATGACATTTACGCCTTCGCCATCATCGCCTACGAATTATTTACCGGTGAGCATCCGTATCAACGCAAACCGGCGGATGTAGCCTTAAAAGAAAAATTGCGCCCGGCGCCAGTGCGCGGCCTCAGTAAGCAGCAGTGGAAAGTGCTGGAAAATGGTTTGAAACTGCGCCGCAGCGAGCGCACCCAAAATGTTACGCACTTCTATAAAGGCCTTACGCAAAAACGCCGTTCGATCAAAGGCTTGTTGGCCGCCACGGTTTTGCTGAGCGCACTGGGCGCGACTGTCGCCTATCGCTTATTGGTTGGCGACCAACTGCAAACACGGGTGGCGGAAACTTATGCGCGCGGCGAGCAATGCCTTGCCTCTGGCGATGCGAATTGCGCACTGGACAGTGCCAAGGCGGTCTTGCAGATGGACGCCAATCACGCGGCAGCTCGCGAGCTAATGCAGCAAGCGACGGCGCAATTGCGCGCCCGCCGCCAGAGTGAACTCACGACGCAGTTTGAATCCTGTCTGCAAGCAGCGGACAGCTCTTGTGTCACCGATACACTGCGGCAATTGCGTGAAGCGGGCGCGGCAGAACAGGAAGTGGCTGCGCTGCAGACTCGCTGGACCGATACGCAAAATCAGCATGCACGAGAAAAGACCCTGGCGGAAGCGCAGCAATGTGCACAAAACCTCGATTGGCCCTGCGTAACCCGGATTGCCGAAGAGGTTTTACGCACGCGCGACGATGCGGATTTCCGCGAACTTTTGCAGACCGCGCAAAACGCTCAGGCCGAGTCGCAACAGGCGCAGGCGCGGCAGCGGCGCTTATTTGCGGAGGCGAGCACTCGCGCGGAAAACTGTCTCGCGGCGCGAGATTTCAACTGTGCTACGCAACAGGCGCAGGCAGCGTTGGCCACCGGGGCTGATCCGACCGCTGCGCAAACTCTGGTGCAAAAAGTGGCCTTTGCTCGCGCCGAATACGACAGTAATCTGCAAAAAGCCAAAAATGTTTTGGCCAAAGGTGAGGCGTGCCTGCAGAAGAAAAACTTCAGTTGCGCCATCGCCAGTTCGGAATCGGCCTTGGAATTTATGCCGGATTACCCTCCCGCTTTGGAATTGCGTGCGGCGGCGCAGCAAGCTGTCGAGCGCATAAAAGGCCAGATCACCATCCAGTAACGGAAATTGTTTCACCCCACGTCACCACGTTCACAAGGAGCTGATATGAACATGAAAAAATCCCTCGGTGTTTTAGCGATAGTGTGTCTGGCATTCACCATGACCACCGGATTCGGTCTGAAAGATCTGGCGAAGGAAATCAAACCCAATACCGATAAATGCAAGGGTTCCAGCAATAAAAAAGATTGCGAACGCAAGGAGAATCTCAAGTCCGCAGCCAAAATTGTCGCGGTGGGAATTGCGGCCAAAATCATCTACGACATGGTGATCGACTACAGATCCAAAAATGTGTCGGACGAGGGAATCGTTGTAGAGAAATACAAGTCCAAATTCAAAAATCTGCCTGACGATCCGGCAGTGCTGTCTTATGAATCAAGTCTGAAGCCCGGACAGGTAGTGAAACCGGGAGAACCCGTACTGCTGGTTTCGCGCGTGGAAGTGGTGCCGGGGAAAAATGGCGGGCCGGTGCTGGTGCAGGAAAAAATTGCCATTCACGACAATGAAGATCCCGAAAAAGTGATCAAGTCGCTGGTGAAAACCGTCAACGAGACCAGCAAAAAAGGCGGCGCGTTCGAGAACGAGTTCAGCTTTGTGCTGCCGGTCGGCATGCCCCAGGGCGTTTATCCAGTAACCACGGCGGTGTTGCTCAATGACAAGGAAACCAGCCGCGAACACAACGATATGCAAGTGGTGTTGCGCGTGGGGCCGGAAGGCCAATATGAGTTGCTCGCGCTGGCGGAATAACAGCGGAGCATTTTTGCGTAACTGAACTCGGTGGGGTAAGCGGGTCTAAAATCCCACCGGGCCACCTTTAAATTCGTTGTGGCCCCACTCCTGAATTTCCTGCCAACGAAGGAGGATGTTATGCATTGCCCGAGTTGCAAGTCCGTCGATCTTGTTATTTCCGAACGCGCGGGTGTGGAGATCGACTACTGCCCGCACTGTCGCGGTGTCTGGTTAGATCGCGGTGAACTGGACAAAATCATCGACCGCGCCGGCAATTTCCAGGCGCAACCCCTGCGCGAACACCGCAATCTGGATACTCGCCGCCCCGTTCCGCAACCCATTGATTACGACCCTCGCCTCGGTGGCGGCCAATATCAGAAGAAAAAGCGCGAAGGTTTTTTATCTCAGGTTTTTGATTTTTAATTTCCCGCGGAAATAAGCACGGCCGCGCGATATTGGTTGCGGCCGTATTTAATCATCTTGGCAAAATCCGATACCGGCACCGGTACATATACCGTATCGACAGACGTTTTCCATTCCTCTTCATCCACTTCCGGATCATTGAAATAGGCGAAATCGTCGTCGATGTTAACCAGCCAAATCCAGTGGGGGCCTTTGCTGCGGTTCATGCGGTAAGTGCTGATCAACATAATGATTTGTTCGCCAGCGCGCAGTGCCGTGCGTATCGCTTCTATATCTTTCGGAAAAGGTTCAACCGGCAGACCGACGGTTTTGGCGTGCTGGGCAAAATCGTGGTGGATCAGCTCGATGATTTTTTTCTTTTTCGGGCTGCGCACAGAATCGAGAAATGGCGGTTCTTCATTGGCGAGCCAAAGCCGCGCTTTATAGCCGCGTTTTTGCGCGGCGAGCGCCAGGCCATAGGGCGAGGTGCCGCCGTGGCCGGTGGTCATAAAAATGGTGGTGGCTTCGCGCCAGATATTGAATTCCTCGATCTGGCTGACCGGCTGATCGGGATTGATTTTTTTAGCCGCCATTAGGAGCGATGCTGGGCCGCAAGTGAAGTCGGTGGTCTGGATGTAGTAGGGCAGTTGCGAGGGAATTTGCCGGTCGATTTGCAGACGTTTTTCCAAGCGGTAACCGTCGTGGCCATCCTCATAATATTGATGCAGGCGGCGGATAGGTTCATAGCCCAGAGACTGATAGAGCTTAAGCGCACCATGGTTGTCGTCGGCAACTTCCAGGCGAATAAACAAAGCGCTGTGTTTGCGCGCCGAGGCTTCCATGGTCAACATAAGTTGGCGCGCATGTCCTTTGCCGCGTTCACGCGGATCGACAGCAAGCGAATAGATCCTGGCCAAGGATGTGCCGCGATGAAATAACACTAGGCCGTAGGCCACTATAGGTTTATTGATAAGTGCGGGTTTATTTTCGTCAGCAGAATTTTTTTCGTCCAATTGCTGGTCGATAACCCAAATTTCTGCTTGGCTTTTTGTAAGAAAATAACGAAAGCTGCGTTTGCTTATGCGGTCGTGGGTAAAACAGAGATTTTCGATGTCGACCAGTCCCTGGAGATCATCCAGGGATGCAATACGGGGTAGGCTGAAATTCATAAAAATAGTACTTGATAAGTTGCCAGATTTTGCCACACTTGCGCGCGACCGCAAGCGGTTTCTCCCTCCGGACCCTCAAAGTATATGACCCAACTCAAGATCCTGATCGAAAACGCCTCGGACTGGGCTGCTTTTTACCCATCCGAAGATGTGGTATTGGCGAAAGATTATCTCGCCCAGGCCCCGTCCAAAGAGCGTTACAAGGTAATCAACCTGTGCAGGCAGTATAGCTACCTTAGCACTGGCTACTACTGTTCGCTGCTCGCTGAGGCGCGCCATCATCAGGTGATTCCGGCAGTTAAACACATTCAGGATCTGTCGCGTCGCATCTGGCTTGGCGTGATTAACGTCGATGCGCAAAAGCAGTTATCCGACGTGGCGGGTGAAGCGAAAGAGCACCAGATGATGGTGTACTTCGGTTTTACTGCAGAGCCGCAATTGGCGGATCTCGCGCGGCAACTGTTTGAACAGATGCCGGTGCCGATCCTCAAGGTGGTTTTTCAGCGCAAGGACACTTGGCGCCTCGCCGCCCTGGAAGCCGGCGCGTTGAATATGCTGACCGAACAGCAACAGACCGACTTTGCTAACGCCTTGGACAATTACAGCCACCTGGTTTGGCGCAAGGCGAAAACACGCAAAAATTATCGCTATGACATGGCGATATTGGTGGACCCGAACGAGCCGTTTCCGCCGAGCAATTCTGTCGCCATTAAACGCTTTATCAAGGCGGCAAAAAAACACGACATCATGGCAGAGACCATTACCCGCAAGGATATCGGCAAACTCTCCGAATACGATGCGCTGTTCATCCGCACCACAACTTCCGTTAACCATTACACCTATAAATTCGCTCGCTTAGCGCAGGCGGAAGGGCTGGTGGTAATGGACGATCCGGATTCGATTTTGCGCTGCACCAATAAAATTTATTTGGCGCAATTGTTGGAAACCCACGGGTTACCGACACCCAAAACCCGCATCCTCACCCGTTCCGATCTCAATCGCATCGACGAAGTGATCGCCGATCTCGGGTTGCCGATTGTGTTGAAAATCCCCGATGGCTCTTTCTCCGTCGGCGTGAAAAAAGTGAAAACCAAAGAGGAGTTGGTGGACCAACTCAAAGCCATGTTCAGGAACAGCGCGCTCATGCTCGCGCAGACCTACACCTATACGGAATTCGACTGGCGTATCGGCGTGCTCAACAACCAGCCGCTGTACGCCTGCCGTTATTACATGGCAAAAAATCACTGGCAGATCTACAACCACTCCGCCAACGACGGCAAAAAAACCGGCGGCTTCGATGCTATGCCGACGTTTGAAGTACCCAAGCCGGTACTTAAAGCCGCGATCAACGCCACCAAACCCATCGGCGATGGTTTTTATGGCGTGGATATCAAACAGAACGGCAAAGAGGTGTACATCATCGAGGTCAACGACAACCCGTCCATCGAATCAGCGGTGGAAGACAAGTTCCTCGAAGGTGAGTTGTACGATGCAGTGATGGCGGAGTTCCGCCGCCGCCTTGATGAGCAATAAACTCCCACTCCTGAATCCCATTCACTTCTGATAGCCGTTCACTCCTGCACCAGCCGCATCGAAGGTCGATGCGGCATCTACGCTCACGGATTATGTTCGGCTTGCTAACGCACAGATCTTAATTCCCGCGGCAGCGAAGATTTGCGAGTTTCGTTTCCAGCACCGGCAGATTCCGGCCAGTCGATGGGCGATGCGATCATCTTGGATTAGGCAGATGCTCGAAAGGCTGGTTGCGTCAAAATATAATTCAATGCGTCAATTTGCCTGTTGAAGGTTGCAGGCGAAGCGACAGTCGATAAAATGCCGCGCCTAACATGAACCATGTCCATAGTGTGGGCAAACTCACTCAGCCCACATTCCTTTCTTAGTCATTTCTTCTAA
>Ga0182792_1003134_pt1 | contig 10928 bp, 9 predicted proteins | sample Passage237B_FD_130497 | JGI IMG/M metagenome (GOLD analysis project Ga0182792, IMG submission 130497) | Cellulose adapted compost microbial communities from Newby Island Compost Facility, Milpitas, CA, USA - Passage2 37B (version 2) (version 2) ...
ACAAATTCATCTAATATGACAAATGGAAAATGCACAGGTATTTCCGACCAACATTGTTGTGCCATTTCTCCAATCTCCGACAACTGCACCATTCCATCTATGACTTTTCCGAAATACGGTATTCTACTTTTAGTACAGATCGTGACGAAGTATGCCGCATCAGCACCATAGTCCCACCATGAGGCTCTGGCAGAGGATATACGGTATGTTTTCTGAAATAGGTTGGCCATATTTGATATCTATTTGTCCTATTTAAAGATAAGGGACAATTCTTGAAATGCAATAAATACTGCCATAAAGAGAGCATCTACGGACTCCACTGTGAGCATAGAATCAGAATATTCATCAAAAATTAACGTACTGTTCATGTATTGGTCACAAAAAATCCTTTACTTTATATGTGCACTAATACATTTGAACGATGAAAACGGTCATTTACTTCTTCCAAAAGATTGTCTTTCGCTTATTTCTGACACGATTCAGCTCTTTCTATTCTCCGCTTAGATTCCATAAAACCTGATCGAAGGATAGCAAGTGGTCTCTTCAAAAATAGACTATGATCAATGCTTTTAACTAAGGACGCCTTTGGCGATGATTTCACATGGGGAGTTTCTACTGCGGCCTATCAAATTGAGGGTGCCTGTAGGCACGATGGCAAGGGCCTTTCGATCTGGGATGTTTTTGTACAGAAGAAAAACAAGATCTTCCAAAACCATCACGGCGATACGGCCTGCGATTTCTACCATCGCTATGTCGATGATCTGCATCTGATGGCTAGCCTGCATATTCCCAATTATAGGTTTTCCATTTCATGGAGCCGCATACTCCCCGGAGGTGTCGGGGAGGTCAATCCGCGAGGGATCGATTTCTACAATCGGCTTATCGATCTTTGCCTTGAGCTGGGTATCACCCCTTGGGTGACGCTGTATCATTGGGACCTGCCCCATGCGCTTGAAACGAAAGGAGGGTGGACAAACCGCGATATCAAGGAATGGTTTGGCCAGTATGTATCTATCTGTGTGCGGCATTTTGGGGACTGCGTAAAGAACTGGATCGTTTTGAACGAACCGACCGTATTTACCGCTGCCGGTTATTTTTTCGGTGTGCATGCCCCCGGCAGAAAGGGGCTCGATAATTTTCTGGCCGCTGTCCACCATACGGCACTTTCGCAGGCTCATGGCGCACGGGTGATCAAGTCACTACAGAAAGACAGTCACGTAGGGACAACTTTTTCGTGCTCCCACGTAGAGCCTTATACGATGAGAGAGAAAGACGTGGTGGCTGCCAGAAAAGCAGATACACTGCTCAATCGCTTGTTTATAGAGCCTTTATTGGGCATGGGCTATCCCACGGCCGAGATCAAGGTGCTGAATAGAGTGGAGAGATACATGAAGCAACACGATGAGAAAGACTTGATTTTCGACATGGATTTTGTCGGTGTCCAGAATTATACACGCGAGGTGGTCCGGCATGCTACTTTTGTCCCTTTTCTACAGGCAAAGATCGTGAGTGCACGCAAGCGCAACGTGGAGCTGACCTCCATGAATTGGGAGGTCTATCCGGAATCTCTCTATCATATCTTGAAAAAATTTCAGGCGTATGACAACATTCCTCCCCTGATCATTACTGAAAATGGCGCAGCCTTTACCGATCAGGTAGAGTATAATCAAGTAGAAGACCCCAGAAGGCTAAACTATATCCAGCAAGCTATCGAGCAGGTATTTCGGGCGAAGCAGGAAGGCGTAGCAGTCAAAGGGTATTTCGTATGGACATTTCTTGACAACTTCGAATGGGCCGAAGGGTACCATCCCAGATTTGGATTGGTATACGTGGACTTCAAGAGCCAGCAGCGTATCGTAAAATCATCGGGACATTGGTATGCCGATTTTCTTAAATAGATGGGGCTTTATGTAATGATGTTCCGGGTTCATTTTTCTACGTTCGGTCTTTCAAAATAACAGCTATACACGAATATACACAATCAGTCTACACATACATTTCATCCTGTCCCCAATTAATGGGGTTGTCTTGGATGTATGATGTGATACGTTCATGTTCAGCCTGATCACGGATTATCCGATCGTGGTATCGGGGTTGCCAGGAGAAATCGGCGTGTATCACCCTTGCTGATTTGGTTACCCCGATTTTGAATCCACGGATAATGGACGCTAGGTTCTTCGACTGTGGTCCGTATATATTGACCACGGGTTTGTACCTTGTGTGATCCGTTTGTAGAGACGCAAAATCTTGCGTCTCTACGTTGCCGTTGTTATCGGTATTCCCTTTATCAATCACCAGAATTCCGTGTATGTGGTTTGGCATCACGACAAATTCATCTAATATGACAAATGGAAAATGCACAGGTATTTCCGACCAACATTGTTGTGCCATTTCTCCAATCTCCGACAACTGCACCATTCCATCTATGACTTTTCCGAAATATGGCATTCTATCTTTAGTACAGATCGTGACATAGTATGCTGCATCAGTACCATAGTCCCACCATTGTGCTCTTGCGGAGGGGATGCGGTATCTATTCTTATAGAGATCGGTCATGCTAGGTCCTGTTGGTCACACTAAAGTTAGCAAACAGTCCCTTGAAAAACAAATATCTTTCACTGCTTATTTCCGTTATGGGAAATCTCACCACCGTTATCATTGATCATCTTTTTCTTCATTATAAACACAATCCCCGACGTACCTCCCGTACCCGAATATGTATCTGTTCGTTCGAGTGTTTCCACTAGCTCAAATCCATTTTTGACCATATGGTTCAATATAGCTGCGTATGATTTCTCGTTCGTGATCAGAGTGTTTCATTAGGATGATCTTTTTCGTTTACTTCGTTCCATTGGAATTTATCATTTAACTTTTTGATAAATCGTTCTCTATTAAGTGTTTCATCAAATACATAAGTAGGTATTAGGCTAGCTAGCCACAGAAAAAGGGAAGACCAATTGGAGAAGTCAAATACGACACTCACTATACCTGTGATCATAAAAAAGATAAACCCTAGCAATGAATAGTAATTGGCTTGTTTGAGCTTCAGATATTCTTTTTTTTCTCGAAAGTTTATTTTAAAGGCAAAATTTAAAATTGGTAGCCAGAATATATAGAAAAGCACTTTTTGATACATCTTGAGGTCATAGTGAACAATCTTTAAGACGCTTTCCTCGAAGTCCTCAACTAATTTGGACTTATAGCTATGGACGTCATTTTCAGAAATATCTCTCCGAGATAACTCTGCAATTGCCAACTTAACAGCAAGATCGGTGTATCCGAATTTGTTGTCAATTATTTCAAATAGTTCATTAGTAGACAGTTCAGTATACCTCTTTTTAAGACCCTCCTCATTGATATCCATATTTACTTATTTTATCTGATTAAATGTGTGATCGATTAATAATTTACTTCAACTTCTTCACCGCCTTACTTTCCAACAAAGACCTCATCTGTGTGATAGCAACTTTGTTCAGTTCAGTAAGCCTGTCGCTCTGTGATAGCCCTTGCCGTATCAGCAAAGCATTGATACTTTCAAGGTTAGTCATCACCACCAACTGCTCTATTGTGGCATCATCTCGCATATTCCCTTTCTTATCGGGATTAGCTTCTTGCCATTCCTTGGCAGAGAAACCAAAGAGAGCTACATTCAGTAAATCCGCTTCCGTTGCATATACAAATCCAGCCTGCTGTTGGGTAATCTCCCTAGGTGTCAAGTTTTCTTTGATCGCATCGGTATGGATATGGTAATTGACCTTGGCCAAGGTGCGTTGAAGATTCCAGTCGAGTTTTAATCGGTCGTTTTCCTCGTCTTTAAGACGTTGAAACTCTTTAATTAGGTATATCTTGAACTGTGGACTGATCCACATCCCAAATTCAAAAGCAATATCTGGATGAGCATAAGTGCCACCATATCTCCCTGCTGTTGCCTTTAACCCGATAGCATTTGTCTTTTCAACCCATTCTTTGACGCTTAGTTTATAGCTGTTGAGTCCGGCTTGACTTTTAATTGTGGCGAATTCGCCATAATTAAAAGTAGGGTTGTATACACTTTCCCATATTCCTAAATACTCTACCGTATTTCGGTTACGAAGCCAATCCGAGATAAAGAAATCGCCGTCCTTGGCTTTCAACATATCTGTCAACGAAATATATTCTTTTTCATTGTCAAGTAGAATGGTGACTTCTTTACCTTCAACGTTTATTTTTTTACTCTTACTCATAATCTCCCCGTTTTTATAATTGGCTTTTGCACTATGTCGCGGTACATCGTCAGCATGTACCGCGACATGGCCCCCGTGCCGGGTGCATGTACGGTGATGTCATGTGACGGTAGGTCTATATACCGTGTATACGGGTTTCATCGACCGCTACATAGACCTGCCGTCCTGTAGTGGGCGGCAGTGTCATCCGACAATACCGTCATATCTCCGTACATCGTCACGGAGTGCAGTCTGCACATGACCGACTACCTGTACATAGCTGGGATATATAGGCTGCAAATAGCCTTTTTTCCATTTTTTGACGGCAGAATGGCGCCAAATCCGTCCAATATCGTCCAAATCCGTCCATTATTTGAGAAAATTTTGTCCGTTGGGTACGTTTGTCCTGTTCGATCTCGCGAGGAGAACAATCAACAGATCAGCAGGTATCCCTGGCCAACTGATTACTGAAGACTGATCACTGACAACTAAAAGAATGGCAACAAAAGCAAAAGCGCTTATCGGTTTTTCACGGATGAAAGACGATGAGCTCGTGGTCGCCGCCAATACCATTATCGGCGCCATGACGAACAATCCACACTATCCACAGCCTACGCCGGACCTGGCGGACATACAGCTGGCATTGGATGATTTCACGGGCAAGCTGGCGGCCTCCCGCAAGCGCGGGTCGCCCGAGGACACCGCCCTGAAAAACGAGAGCAAGGTGCCCTTGGTAGATGCACTGCGAAAATTGGGCTACTACGTCAATAGGGAGGCCGACGGCCATCTGTCCACGCTGTTGAGTTCGGGATTTCCGACCAGTGGAACGGGCGGGCCCACTATGGTTCCTCTTGGGGTAGAAGCCGTGCAGCTACGGGACGGCCGCCAGTCAGGACAGGTACGGCTGGATTTCGCTAAGCAACGTGGTGTACTGATCTATGAGTACCGGTATCGTAAGGAAGGGGATAGCGCCTGGGACGACCGTCTGAGTACGAGTTCCTCCCGTGGCAATATCATCGCCCCTCTGGATGTCGGTAGCAGGTACGAGGTGCAGGTGCGTGCGGTCAATACACAAGGCCCGGGCGACTGGAGCCAGACCGCCAGTATATTGGTGAGGTAGCGCATACCGTGGATGAAGGCATGTAGAGGCGCAATGCATTGCGCCTCTACTAACCGCACACATACCAAAGCCACAATACGCACATCGCAATACGCAATACGATGAAAACAAAACACACCCTCGTCCTCCGACGGACATACGGAGCACAGGGAACCAACGGGACGATCACCTATAGGGGTGAACATATCTGCCACACGATCGAGCTGCCGTGGCACAACAATATGCCAAGGCTGAGCTGCATCCCCGAAGGCAGGTACAAAGTGGAAAAACGAAAGTACACCAAGCACGGCGAACAGATCGGTATACCCGCCGTACTAGGGCGCGAGGCGATCCTGATCCACGCCGCCAATGACGCGATGAAGGAACTGCACGGCTGTATAGCCCCGGTCACGAAACTGACAGGCGAAGGCCGTGGCACCGACAGCCGCAAGGCATTGGGAAGACTCAAAGCCCTCGTCTATAGCCTGTGGGATATGGACGGTGAAGTCTTTTTGCAGATCAAGGATGAAGGAACAAAGAACAAGGACTGCTAAGAAAGAATAAAGGACAAGCGACAGGATTCGCGCACCAGACATAGGATTTGAGAATTATGAATTATTGATTTCTGATAATGAATAAATGACTCCGTCCCCCTATCTAAATACTAATGTCTAACCCCTAGCATCTAAAGTCTAAATACTAACATCTAAATACTAAAATCTAATCCCTAACATGAAAAAAATAATCCACACACTGAGCAAGGCCATACAGGTGGTACTGGCCGCTCCGGTAAAATTGCCTGCCAAGGTCGTGCAGGTCGTCAAATATGTAGCCGTGGCACTCGGCATCCTCGAATCCGTGATCGGGAATGAGGAACAGCGGCAGCCCCAAATAGGAGAGGAGGATGGCGGTGAGACCGCTGACTAATGTGCAGGTGGGTACCCTCGGTGGTACCCTCTGCTCGATATGGCCTGGCATTCCGCTTGGCGACGTCGTACAGACTATCGTATTGGCCGCTATCGGCGCCGTGACAGGTTATGTGGTGAGCCGTCTCCTGGACGGCTACCGAAAGTCGCGAAAACCATAGGTGTACACTGTTGTAGGCACCTTGTAGAGGGGAGCTAAAATCTCAAAAAAATATCATGCCGAGGCACGTAGCCACGAACAATCTCCATGTTGAGCCTTTTTAGATTTCCCCTCTTGGAAAGGTCGCCGACAGGCGTACAAGCCAATATGAAAAATAGACTTGCGAATACGGTTTGGATTTCCTTACCTTTGCTTTTATTTAGATTAAGTTTAAATTATAATAGCGTGCGAGTCGTAGTCGTTATATTGATAGGAATACTGTGGAGCAGAGGAGGAGTCGCCCAACAACGCCAACCCTCAGAGATATTCCTCGTTGGAAGGATATCGGAAGAGTCGGGTCTACCGCTAGCCGATGCCAATATTAGTGTCGAGGAGTATAGGCTCAACACGTTCAGCAATGAATCGGGTGAGTTTCGGTTGGTCATTCCGGCTCATATCAAGCGCTATACCCTGCGTATCACTTCAGTAGGTAAAAAAACGCATACACAGGTCTTGACCAACGATAGGGACAGAGCGATCGAGGTCACGTTGCGGGACAACAGTCTGACCTTGGACTCGCTGACCATCAATTCGACGTATACCCAGGGAGTCAATTCGATCTCATCCATCACCTTTGATGAAGAGGCTGTCGAGCGTATACAAGCTTTTAGCCTGATGGATATCTTGAATACCCTGCCCGGAAAAAAGGTAACTGCACCGAACCTCAATGTGCCGCAGACATTGACCCTGCGCAACACATTGGGAGGAATCCACGATTACAACAATTCATTGGGTATTCCCATTATCATAGACGGGGTCACGCTGTCCAACGATGCCAATATGCAGTCCCGGCCTATCTCGCAGTGGGGAATGGGATTGGGAGCACTGCCCGCTACCCGGAATGCCAATACGGCGGATGTGCCTTTTCGGGGAATCGATCTACGGGAGATTCCGGTAGAGTCCATCGAGCGTATCGAAGTCATACAGGGCGTCGCTTCGGCCGAATATGGCGAGCTCACCGACGGAGCTATACTCATCGAACGAAAAGCCGGAAAGATGCCGTTGCAGTTCACTGCAAATGTCAATGCCACGACCTACAACTACTCTCTCAATAAGGGATTCAATCTGCCTAAAAAGTGGGGAGGATTGACCGTAGATGCCAACTACGCCATATCCAACTCGAATCCTACTACAAATTTTCAGGAGTATCGGAGATATGGCTTAGGCATACGCTGGAACACGACACAGTATAGATATTTCAGGAATAAACTGAGTATAGACTACAATAGCAAGATCGACGAAGGAAAACTGGACCCTGATGATGCTGATAAGTATAGATACTATTCCACGGACAAAGGCTTTCGTTTCTCCAATACGATGAGTTTCACCTTGCCTAATAAATGGGTCAATTCGATCAATCTGATTACTTCACTATCGATGAGAGATCAGGAAAGTTATGCCCAACGCCAGCTCAATCAAGGTATCAAGATGTTTGCCAATAAAGATACGACCGGTATCTACGAGGGCATCGTCATGAATGCACAATACCTGTCTGTCGAAGAGATCATTGGTAGCCCCGTCACGGCCTCGGCCAACTTAAAATTCCACAGCAACTTCAGCATCCTCTCCAGCAGGCATACAATGTCGTATGGTATCAGCAGCAACTATACCAATAACGGTGGCAAAGGCATTGTCTCGGACCCCGATCTACCTCGTTTTTTTAACTTTAGCAACCAGAATTCCAGACCTTATGCCTTTACATTGACACCGGATGTCATCAACTACGGGCTCTATATTTCGGATAATATACGCTACGACTGGTTGGGCAAGCCATGGTCGTCTAATGTGGGAATGCGTATAGATGCACAAAACGGATCATGGTCATTGCAGCCGCGTATCAATACACAAGTGAGCCTCACCCCAAAACTAAACGTAGCTGCGGCCTATGGCATATCGGCAAAATCACCTACTCTGGCTCAGATCTATCCGACACCGGCATGGCTGGACATCCCGCTCGTAACCGCTACGAGTACCCAATATAGCCCGGTCTACCTGGTGTACACGCACAAGATGCAGACCTCCAACCTCGATCTGAAGCCCATGCGCAACTCACAGGCCGAAATTAACCTAGGCTACAACGAAAAATCATTCAGTGCACGCTTGAATGCCTACTACAAAAATGTACGCGATGGCTTCAATAGCCGAGCAAACTACATGAATATCACCGTACCTGTGTACGACTACTATGCCGATGATGATCTCCAGAAAATCGTCTACCAACAGACAGGAGACTATAAGACTATAAAAGACATCACGTACAACACGATCGAGAATACCGAAAGCTCGTATACATACGGCTTTGACTGGTCAGTATCCATACCTCGCATCCCGTATATCCACACCTCGCTGTCGACCAGCACCTCGTACATCATTTCCAAAGAAAACAATGTCGGCAATTACGATGCACTGTACCTCAAGACACCGGTAAGCTATCAGGGCAACAATATATGGTATGTGTTATACGATCCCCAATTGTATAGCAAGAGGTATATACTCACCAGCAAGCTCAATACCACGACACATATACCTAAGTTGGGATTCGTCATCATGACCAACACGGATATCTTTTGGAAGAACAACTATGGTTCTCTGCATAAGAACGAATATCAGGAAGCTCTAGGTTATCTGGATCAAGACATGCATATGGTATTCATAGAGCGTGGGAATGGTCCCAGTCTGCCTCCGAGGAATATTGAACTAACAAGCGGTGCACAGAAAATAATATATGCCAACTTTTCCTTGTCCGTCGCCAAGGAGATCGGCAAAAAACTCCGTATAGCGATCACGACCTACAACACGTTCAACAGTCTCCTGCATCGTTCGGACAAGACGAGCAATGGTGTGGAGCAGATCGTCTACTACAACGCACCACTGAGTATAACGGGGGGAATCAGCCTTAAATTATAATATAATAAAACAGTCATATATATGAAAACAAATCAAATCTTAATCTTAGTGTTGGCGGTATTTTTCACCGTCGCGAGCTGTAAAAAAGACGATGTTAACGAAGCAAGGCCCGTCGATATCGCTGTGCAGCTGACCGTAAATGAAGAAGAAGTCTGGTTTGACGTGCCCTATGAGGATGCCGTGATCAAACTCGTCAACAAAAGCAATGGCCAAACCTATGATGTCAAGGCCGATACAGATGGTAAAATACTATTGCATCAATTGGTGCCCGGTATCTATGACATCAATGTGACCTTGACTATTCCGGCGGAGACGTACGCCGAGCTGACAGGGGTGAATAGGGAAGACGATTTTACGTTAAACTATACGGTGAGCAGTCAAAGCTTTTATCAGAATCAGGAGATCACGGTAAAACTTATTGCCGCCGAGACGGTAGGTGGTTTTGTCATCAAGCAGATCTACTATGTAGGGTCACATACCAAAGATGCTGCCTTGAATCGCGACAATTTTATCGAAATCTATAACAATACAGATGAGACCCTCTACGCGGACAGTCTGTTGATCGTGCTGGCATATGGCAAACCAAACAAGAATAACGATGAATATTCATTGCCCAACAACCAGTTCGACTGGAGCGAATCCATCGGGATGAATGTGTCGGATGATGCCAATGAGGACTATGTCTATGCCAAGGGAATATTCATGATCCCGAGCGACGGCACGGGCAAAAAATACCCGGTATTGCCCGGCAAGAGCTTCGTTCTGGCCGGATCGGCACTGAACCATGCCGGATCCTATGTCAATAACAATGGCGTAACTATCGGTGCACAGAAGCCTGAACTGACTGTGGACTTGACCGGTGCCGATTTTGAAGCGTGGCTCCTGCCGTACGAACAAAAGCTGGACCCGGAAGCAACTCCTTTTGCTAATGATGTGGACAATGTCGATGTGCCAAACGTAGAGGTGTTTTTTAAACTGAGCATGAATGATATGTACTTCCCTCCCCAAGCCCGCGAATCGTTTGTGCTGATGAAGGTGGATCAGAGCTTTGATCTGAACAATATAGCTGCGTTTGCCACACCTATCACCCGGACTATCACGGATAAGACGACAAAGTACCCGCAGTTGCCGGCCAGATATATCATCGATGCGGTAGAGATAGAACAATATGAGGTCAGTGATCGTATTCCGCGCCGGTTGCCTTTGCGGTTTGATGCCGGAGCGACCTCAGTCCCTGGTGGCCCGTATTCCAGCCAGTCCATTATACGCAAGACCCTCAAGACGGTCAATGGACGCCGGATATTGAAGGATACCAACAACTCGACAAACGATTTTGGCTATTTTACCAAGGCCAATCCGTACAAAGGCGATGATTCTTTCATGGACTGATGAATGAGAGCTTTCTTCATGGCTATAGGATTATTGTGCTGTTCTACTTTGGGGCTGTCCCAAGGTAGAACAGATTCACTGTACGTGTTTGAGCAGAATCGAGATTGGATAAGCAGATCTATCCTTTCGCCCATATTTACGACTGGAGCGGAAACAGACAGCTACGGGGTACTACAACTCAACCAGCAGTACGACCGTGGTGGTCT
>Ga0182792_1003136_pt1 | contig 10928 bp, 10 predicted proteins | sample Passage237B_FD_130497 | JGI IMG/M metagenome (GOLD analysis project Ga0182792, IMG submission 130497) | Cellulose adapted compost microbial communities from Newby Island Compost Facility, Milpitas, CA, USA - Passage2 37B (version 2) (version 2) ...
AGTTTCTTTTCGGTGATGGCTTCAGATGCGGAGAAAAGGAAAGGAGCCGAAGAAATCAATATCAGCGGTACTGGTCATTAATTAGGGTGGATAGCTATGACAATCAAAAGAAACTATAGTATAGACCTACTTCGCGGGTTGGCGATCATCGGAATGGTCTTAGCTGCCGTAATTCCGTGGACGTCGGATTTTCCGGCATGGATGTATCACGCCCAGGTCGGCCCGCCGGATTTCAAGTTCAATCCCAATAATCCGGGTATCACCTGGGTAGATCTTGTTTTTCCTTTCTTTCTATTCGCCATGGGCGCAGCATTTCCTTTGGCATTGCGAAATAAACTGGCCAATAAACAATATAGGATGATCTCTTCTGGGCTGTTAAGACGGGGGCTGGTGCTTGTATTTTTTGCGATTACGCTGGCTTATCTTACACCGGAAAACCTGTCGGGGCCAGAATGGCTGAATTACGCGACTTCTTTGCTGACATTTTTTTCTTTTTTTCTGGTTTTCATGCGTTTTGAAGGAGGAAGGTTCAGAAGATATGGTTTGCAACTGTTGGGTTTTCTCGTGATAGGATTATTGATCTATTACCATAGCGAAATACTCGGAAACACATTTGACAAATCAAAAAATAATATCATCATTCTGGTCCTGGCGAATATGGCAGTGTTTGGATCTGTATTTTGGTTGCTGACTTCCGAAAGTTTTCTGCTACGGATAGCCGTGCTTATTGCTTTTATGGGTGTGTGGTTTACCAAAGATATCGAAGGAAGCTGGACGCAGGTACTTTGGGATTTCCACCCCGACATACGATGGTTTTACAATTTTTCATTTTTGAAATACCTCTGCATCGTGTTACCCGGTTCGATATTGGGCGATTTGCTGGTGAGAAACAGGGATATCACAAACAACCTGTATACTGATCTAGAGCAAAAGAAAGCAAGATTTTTAGCCTTACTCGGCTTAGCCTTTATCGTTTTCCATGTTGTGACACTGTACATGCGTTTGCTACAATTCAATTTGATTGGACATGCTGCTTTTGGAATAGCTTTTTTTCTCTTTTTTAAGAAATACAATCAGGGACAATTTGCTTTCTATAAGAGTTTGGTTAGTTGGGGATTTGTTTTGGCTTCTGTCGCCTTGTTCTTTGAGCCTTTGGATGGAGGGATCAAGAAAGATCCATCTTCCTTTAGCTATTGGTTTCTGACAAGCGGATTGGCTTTTATTTTTTATATTGTCTGTGATTACTTGACCAAAAGCTTTCCCAACAACCCTATTATTTTGGCAATAGTAAAGAACGGACAGAACCCAATGATCGCCTATTGTGTATCCGCATTTTTTATTACACCTGTTTTGGGATTGGTGCATATATTACCTGTTTTTGACACGTTGTCGGGTATCCATCCTTATTTGGGTTTGGTAAAAACAGTGATCTATATTTTATTGATGATTTCGATCACCAACTATGCGACCAATAGGAGGTGGTTTTGGCGATCATAATTTTTTAAATATGTTACTCATAAAAACAAGTTTTCTAACTTTACTTACGGTGTTAGGGAGTCTCTACAACTTGAGAGGGCAAACTACCGATACGATTGATAGCAGTTATGTTTTCTCCGGCTATACCGAACGTTTGGCCGATTTCAGAAAAATGCCTGTCCTGCCAAAGTCTGTCATATTCGTAGGCAATAGTCTTACGGAGGCTGGTAGATGGAACGATATTTTGCCGCATCTGCCGGTATTGAATAGAGGAATCAGTGGTGATATCTCGTACGGTGTGCTTGCACGGCTAGACGAGATCACACGGCACCGACCAAAAAAAGTCTTTTTGATGATCGGTGTCAATGATCTCAAGCGAGGTATACCGACACAGAACATCATGGAGAACTATTCCAGGATTGTACAGGAGATAAAGCGGGCCTCACCTAAAACAAAAATCTATCTCAACAGCATACTGCCGGTCAATCCGAATAAATTGATCGAATCCTTTAAGTCCGTGACGAATAGTGATATCCAGATATTGAACGAGGGCCTAAAGCAGATCAGCCACAAGGCGGAGGGTGTCCGGTTCATCGATTTACATACGGTTCTTGCCGACAGAAATGGACATTTGCGTTCAGAAATCACGCCTGACGGCATTCATCTGGAAGTGTCCGCTTATATTGAACTGGTAGATTATTTGAAAAAAGTAAAGGCATTGTAAAATGAAGAGAGCAATATGGATATTGTTGGCGATGTTGGGAACGATACAAGTGTATGCCCAAGATAAATCACGGGATAGCACCTATAGCAACTGGTATTATGACGGTCGGGAAAAGCTGTACCAGACATTAAAGGGTAAGCGATATGACGTGGTGTTTTTTGGAAACAGTATCACCGAACGCGGACCATGGCAGGAGCTGATCGGCAGAAAATATAAGGTCGGTAACCGTGGGATTGGTGGTGACAATACATTTGGTATGAAAGCACGAATTGCCGATGCCATGAAGTCCAGGCCCAAGAAGATATTTCTTATGATGGGGATCAATGACATAGGCCGGGGACTACCTGCCGAATGGAGTCTGAAGAATTACGAAGAGATCATCAGAATCATCCGAAACACAAGTCCCAAGACGAAAATATACGTCCAGAGCACCTTGCCTCTCCATGAATCAGTTTTGAAATATGACTACTTGCTTGGAAAAGAACACCTGATCAGAATTTTAAACAGGGGTATAGAAGATCTGGCCCAAAAGTACAATCTGGTCTATGTGAATATCAAAGAAGCCTTGGCAGATGACTATGTACTGAAAGAGGAATATACAATGGATGGCATACACGTCAATACAGATGCCTATATCTGTTGGGTAAATTATTTAAAGGAGAAAAAATATTTATAGATGAAGATTACGGGTACTTTTTTGGATGAGATAAGCCACGATATACCGCATCAAAATTGGGGTAGAGAAGAATGGGATCGTGATTTTGGATACATGAAGGCCATTGGTATCGATACGGTCATCTTGATCCGTAGCGGATACAGAAGGTTTATGACGTATCCGTCGACGTGGCTACAGAACAGTATGGGCTGCTACACCCCACCAGTTGATTTGGTCGATATGTTTCTGCAATTGGCCGAAAAGCACGGTATGAAATTCTACTTTGGTCTGTACGATAGCGGAAAGTATTGGGACACGGGAAATATGCAGCACGAAATCGATGCCAATCGTTTTGTGATTGATGAGGTATGGAATAGGTATGGACATTACAGCAGTTTCGGTGGATGGTACCTGAGTATGGAGATCAGTCGCCAAACCAAAGGAGCCGCCAGTGCCTTTCGTATCTTAGGTGAGCAATGCAAAGCTGTGAGCGACAACCTGCCTACCTTTATTTCCCCTTGGATCGACGGCAAAAAAGCTGTCATGGCCACTTCTTCCGGCTTGACCAAAGCAGACTTTGTGTCTATACAGGAACACGAAAAAGAATGGAATGAGATATTCCACGAAATACACAACGCTGTAGATGCTGTCGCATTCCAGGACGGACATATTGATTATCATGAACTGGAAGATTTTTTTGCGGTCAACAAGAGTCTGGCCGATAAATATAACATGCAATGCTGGACCAATGCCGAATCGTTCGACCGTGATATGCCGATCAAGTTTATGCCGATCAAATTCGAGAAACTTCGTCTGAAACTGGAAGCTGCCCGAAAAGCCGGATACGACAAAGCGATCACTTTTGAATTTTCGCATTTTATGAGTCCCCAATCGGCCTATTTGCAAGCCGGACATTTATATAACAGGTATAAGGAGTATTTAGAAACATTGAAATAAATAGAGTAGAAATGAAGGAATTTGTTGAGCGGTATAGAAAGGAACTGTTGGAGAACACCATGCCGTTTTGGGTGAAGTATTCCAATGACAAGGAATACGGCGGATTTTTGACGTGTTTAGACCGGGATGGTACAGTATTCGACACAGATAAGTTCATGTGGTTGCAGGGAAGGCAGATCTGGACATTGTCCATGCTGTACGAACGTGTAGAGCAGAATGCCGTATGGAAAGAAATGGCGGAACAGGGTGCTGACTTTATACTCAAGAATGGAAGAGACGAGAAGGGAGATTGGCATTTTGCATTGGACAGATCCGGTCGTCCTCTTGTGCAACCCTACAATATTTTTTCGGATTGCTTTGCGAGCATGGGACTAGGGGCTTTGTACAAGATTACCGGCAAAGAAGAATACGCTCAGGTGGCTTATGATACCTTTAACCGCATACTCGAACGTCGGGACAACCCCAAAGGAAAGTACAACAAAGCCTATCCCGGTACCCGTTCGCTGAAAGGGTTTGCTCTTCCTATGATCCTGAGCAATCTCTCCTTGGAACTCGAACATATCGTTGGTACGGATACCGTCGAGTCGCTAATCGACAATGTCGTGCATGAGGTCATGGAAGTCTTTTATCAGCCTAATACGGGTTTGATTATGGAGAATGTTAATCTGGATGGTTCCTTTTCTGATTCGTTTGATGGAAGATTGGTCAATCCCGGACATATTATCGAGGCAATGTGGTTTATGATGGATCTGGCCGATAGACGTGGGGATGATGTGTTGATGAAAAAATGTGTAGATATCGCTTTGCGTGCCCTTGAGTTTGGATGGGATGAAAGATATGGGGGTATATTATATTTTAAGGATATCCTGAACAGACCATTACAACAGCTTGAATGGGATCAAAAACTTTGGTGGGTACATTTGGAAGCATTGGTATGTATGGCCAAAGGATATGTCTATACAGGCAATGATAAATGCAAAACATGGTTCGAGAAACTGGATGAATATGCCTTCCGCAATTTTGCAGACCCTACGTATGGAGAATGGTACGGATATCTGAATAGGCAGGGTGAGCCTTTGCTGACTTTGAAAGGCGGAAAATGGAAGGGATGTTTCCATTTGCCCAGGGCTTTGTTCAAGATTTATACGGAATTGGAATCTCTGAAAAAAGAGCAGACATTGCTTCTATAAGTTTATATCCATTGAGATACGGTAGTCGATGGGGGAAGAAAGTAACCATTCTTACAGGCCACTTTTTTGTAATATCATTTTATCAAGAAATATACAATGTAAACATATGCTGATTTAACGTAAGAAGAAATGGATCTATTAAATGAAATAAACGCTTTAACACTGGTCTTTGTCGCCCTATTGATCTTTGCGATTGCTTATCGGTTTTATGGTATATTTATCGCAAACCGTGTACTGAAGCTGAATGCCAAAAACGTTACTCCTGCAGTCGAATATGCAGATGGACAGGATTACGTAGTTACGAACAAAAACGTACTGTTCGGACATCATTTTGCCGCGATTGCTGCAGCCGGTCCATTGGTAGGTCCTGTACTGGCGGCACAATTTGGCTATTTACCCGGTGCACTTTGGATCTTGATCGGCTGCGTTGTGGGCGGAGGCGTACATGATATGATCGTACTTTTTGCTTCTGTACGTCATAAAGGGCAAAGCTTAGCCACGATTGCCTCCAAGGAGATTGGTCCAACCATTGGCTCTGTAGCAGGACTGTCAGTGCTTTTTATCCTTGTACTTACGTTGGCCGGTCTGTCTTTGGCCTGTATCAGTGCTATGCATGAGGCTCCGTGGTCACTGTTTACTGTCATCATCACTATGCCGATAGCCATTGTCATGGGACTGATTATGCGGCGTCGAAAAAACAGTGTCGGCTTTGCCAGTATCTTAGGTGGAGTTTTACTGCTTTTCGGTATCATTGGAGGGCATGATCTAATGCGGCATGAATACATCAGTAACCTATTCCATTGGGATGTATCGACTATTTCTATTGCCATTGCAGTCTACGGCTTTCTAGCCTCTGTACTTCCTGTATGGCTATTGTTAGTCCCGCGGGACTATCTATCCACCTACCTCAAGATAGGTACCATCCTCATGTTGACAGTAGGAATTATCTTTGTGAACCCTAACATCGAAATGCCTGCGTTTACCCAGTTCATCCATGGTGGTGGGCCCGTTGTTGGCGGTGCCGTATGGCCTTTTATTTTTATCGTGATCGCTTGTGGTGCCATCTCAGGCTTTCATGCGATCATAGCTACCGGTACAACCCCAAAGATGTTGGGCAATGAAAAGGAGATACTGTTTGTTGGATACGGTGCCATGCTGGTCGAAGGCTTTGTCGCATTGATGGCATTGATTGCTGCCTGTACGCTGATGCCGGGCGATTATTTCGCGATCAATGTGCCAACGGCTGTTTACGACAGTTTTTTGGCGAATAACCCCACGCTGCATCAGATAGACCTGCAGAGCTATGTCGATAAGATCGGGGTCGAGTTGCAAGGGCGCACCGGTGGAGCCGTATCTCTAGCAGTAGGTATGGCGCACATCTTTCATAATATTCCATTCATGGATGACTTGATGGCCTATTGGTACAATTTTGCGATTATGTTCGAGGCAGTGTTCATCTTGACCGCCATCGACGCTGGTACCCGAGTCGGGCGTTTCTTTTTGCAAGAGATGCTTGGAACGGTTATCCCTAAGTTTAAGGACAAGAACTGGTTGCCGGGTGTGTTGATCAGCAGTTTTGCATTCACATTTGCGTGGGGGTACCTGGTTTTTACAGGGAATGTAAGCAGTATATGGCCATTGTTCGGAATCAGCAACCAATTATTGGCGGCTTGTGGACTGATCGTGTGTACAACCATGCTCTTGCGATTAAACCGAGGACGGTATGCGCTTTGCTCGGCTATTCCCGGCATATTCATGTCTGTCATCACATATTGGGCTGGATATATCCAAGTGGTGGACATCTACATTCCTAACGGGCAGTATATGCTAGCATCATTGGCTGTGCTGGCCTTAGTACTCATGTCGATCGTATTCGTCGCTGCATTCAGGAAATGGTTTCAACTGATGAGCATGCCAGCAGATAAGGTAGATGAATATGGCGAGACAGTGAAAGTATTGGTGGAGAAATAAAGCACAGAAGATTTAGAACAGGAGTAAACTCTGATATATGAAAAGAAAGACAAGAACGACTATCCTATAGCCGTCCAAAAAAATATTGCTACCGTCTTAAAGACAAAAGCATACAGATCAAACCGTCATTAAAGGTAATAGCTGCTATTGATAGGGTCGTTCGGAACCAAATGTTTATGAACACTAATCAATTATGCTATGAAAACGATGATGTATCAATTATTATTGTCTGTCCAAAACATTGAAGAGATGGTGTCGTCCCTCCCTCTAGATAATGTGAGCAAAGAAGAAATCAAGTTTAAACTGGAATCCTTGCAGGCCGATCTCAAACCCGACGAGCGGCTGATCAGCTATAGCGAGGACGAACTGATGACGGTCAAGGAGGTCGGGATCGAGTTTGGCGTAAGCCACAGCAAGATTGTTGACATGCGGCAGAAGGGAGAACTGACCACGATCAAGCGTGGCTCGGCCGTGCGCCTGATCAAGACCGAAGTCGAAGCTGCTAAGGAATGATATTCGATCCCGAAAGGTAAGATTTAGCCTTTCGGCGCATACACAGTTCGTCCGATGGGATACGCATACTACGGCCCAGCGTGTACCTCGTTGCCAGACCTGCATAGCGAATTCTAAAAGGTATCCCTAACCCCGTCACATGTACATGCATATGGCCTAAGGTGATAAGGCTTCATGCTCGTGTGCATACAATATACCACTGAATCCGTGCATGGGCAACCAAAGTGGATGCGCAGACTGCAAAAACGCGTATATACTCTGCTCAACTTCGCTTGCAAGTGTGTTCACACGGTACCCTATTTGACAGGATAGGGATACATTTTGTATAGATCCATGGCCATGGATCGAAACAGGGTATACATTTTACCAAATTGTGTACACATTTATGCTAACGGTGTGTGCATGTTATGAAACAGTGTGTACATTGTTTGCAAACCGTGCATACCATCGGCAAAAATGTACATGTCTTTTGGAATACCGGATATGCATGTGCGTACATAGGCTGCACACTTTGCAGACTGCTGTATGCCATGGACCAAATCTTGCATAGCGTCAATGAACCTGTACATATAGCGATGCAACCGTTGCACCCATCTTGCTGATTTATATAGACAGTTGGCGAGCTTCTGTATGCGATCATTCGATCTGTATGTACGTTCTCACGTGAGGGATACACCCCGGGAAGGAAATGCCAGATACGCAGCAGATCCACTCATTACCTGCATGATATTTTCTCCATAGCCTACCATCGCAAATCATTATCACACTAGGCACACGCTTGCCGCGTGTGCCTAGTGCTAAGATATGTACACCCGACAGGACCATTCGGGAAAATCACAAAGAGAAAAAACTTAGAGTCTTAGTGGCAAACAATCAACAACTTAAGATAAAAAAACAGTGTTGAACACGAAGGATAGGTTAAGATCCGTCACGGCGTCGTATTCGCAACCGGTAATACCTTGCCATTGTAGTATTTGCTGCCGTTCTGGGCAAATTCGGCGATATATCTGCCCATCTCAAAGGCCAATGTCCCCGCTTCTACCCCCGGAAAAGCCGTTTCAAACATTTCCGTTTGTGAAGAGCCCAAAGCCAGGCAATTGACTTTGATTCCTTTATCTTTAAATTCCTCTGCCAAACATTCCGTCAGCACGGCCAAAGCACCCTTACTGGCCGAGTACGCACTCAGTCCCGGAAACTTGACCGAGCCTTGAAAGCCGCCCATACTACCGATATTGACGATATGTGCCCCCTCTCCCATCAAAGGTACTACATGCCTAATCATATTGACATGTCCCAGTACATTCGTTTGGAGCATATACGCAAATTCTTCGGCAGAAGTATCCAAAAAGGGCTTGTTGACCAATGCACCCGCATTATTGATCAGGATATCGACCTTGTCAAATTTAGATTTTATGTAGGGGATCAACGAGTCTTCATAATTGTCATAGACAATATCAAATTGTGCCGGATACAACTTCCCGCCATCCGGATTTAAGGAGGAAGCAATCTCATGCAGCTTGCGCAATTTGTCTGTCGAACGTGCCAATGCAATAACCTGATTGTCCTTGTTGGCTGTCAAATCCAATACAGCTTCAAAACCAATACCGCTGCTCGCACCTGTAACAATTATATTTGCCATTATTCCTCTTTTTTTAATGTTCTTAGCTCCTTCCGCAGCGGATGAGCCCTTTGACCACATCATCCTGTTTGGGTGGGGTAGCTAAATTAATAATATAATCACACAGATAGACACATTTATTTTTATATAGTGTATCATTTCTTGTACAGCACTAGCTATTTTTCATTTTCTCGAACAGGTTAACTACCGTACTTCTCTTTGACTGGCTGATCGGGATACGTTGGTCATTCGACATGATTAGAAAACCTCCGTCATTGCGGCTATACTTTTTTATATGGTTCGGGTTGATCAGGTACGATTGATGCACGCGCAAGAATGAGAATTTTTCGAAGGATTTTTCGACCTCTTTGAGAGTCTTGGCGATGACCATGGTCTCGCCCGAAAGGAGGAACAACGTCGTGTAATTGCTTTGGCTATTGCAGTAGATGACATCCGACGCATTGATGAACTCAAAACCATCTACTGTAGGCAGGGCTATCTTGTGTTTCATTACATCGTCTTGCTTCAGCTGTGAGAGCAAGAAATCTACTTCCAAACAGGAGCTGTTAGCAAGATTTTTTCTATGGACACATTGGATGATTGCCTCTTTCAGCTCTTCTTCATCGATCGGTTTGAGTAGGTAGTTTATGGCCTGCGCTCTAAAAGCTTTGATCGCATATTGGCTATAAGCGGTCGTAAATACCACATCACAATTCAACGTATCAAATTGTTCCAAAAACTCAAAGCCGTCCATCAGCGGCATCTCTACATCCAGAAATAGAAGATCCACCTCGATTCTTTTCAGTACTTCGACAGCCTCGATCGGTTTGGTACTCTTGTACACGACCTTTAATTCGGGGAACAAGCGGTTGATGTAGAGCACCATGCTTTCTACGCAATGTGTCTCGTCATCCAGAATGGCTACTTTCATCATGACCTATTTTTATGTGTTATCTGTCTATTCAATATCTTGTATCAATAATTCGACCCGGGTGCCCCGTGACGTTTTCTTTTCATCCTTTTCCTGCAGATCTATGATGTCCATCGTAATCTGCCTGTGTTTGTTGTTGAGGTTGAAGAGTTCTATCCGTTGTTTTGTCAAGGCGACCCCCTTGCTTTTGTGTACTTTCTTAGCATGTTTCGACAGGGTCTGAAGACGTCCGACACCATTGTCTTCGATCGATATTTTTATACCTCTGTACATAGATCGGATCGAGATCGTCAGCTTTTTTTCTGCCTTGTCACTGGTCAATAAACCGTGCCATATCGCATTCTCGACAAACGGCTGCAACAGAAGGGGTGGCAGCAGATAATCCTTCCATATCAGATCCGGTTCGATAATGATGTCGAATACAAAATCATCTTCAAAGCGCTTTTTTTCGAGTTTGAGATAATCCTGGAGAATCGATATTTCCATTTCAAAGGGTATCAGATCGTTGTCTACACGCTCCAATACACTACGTATGAACTGGCTGAACATGGTCAGGTATTTGTTGGCTTTGTCATTTTCACCCTTCATGATCAGGTATTTAATAGCATTTAAACTATTGAACATAAAATGCGGATTGATCTGCGCACGCTTTGCTGTGATCTCCGCTCGGATGAGGTTGCGCTCAAACTCGGCCATCATACGCATGCGTTCCTGTTTCTGTAGATCTTCTTTGATGGTCAATATCTCCCTGAGCCTTTCGTCAATTTCTTTTTCAAGACGTGCATTCACTTCTTTGGTTACCTGCTCTTTGACTGCCAACTGCTCGATCAATATCCGTTGGGCAGAGTCGTGCTCTTGATGCAGGAAAACGACCCGTTCGCCGAGAGCTAGTG
>Ga0182792_1003139_pt1 | contig 10920 bp, 6 predicted proteins | sample Passage237B_FD_130497 | JGI IMG/M metagenome (GOLD analysis project Ga0182792, IMG submission 130497) | Cellulose adapted compost microbial communities from Newby Island Compost Facility, Milpitas, CA, USA - Passage2 37B (version 2) (version 2) ...
AAGGCGATCGCCTCGGCGACGTCCACAGGCTGGCCGCCCTGCTGGAGGGAGTTCAGACGGCGGGCCACCTCGCGCGTCGCGAAGGGGATGCGCGCCGTCATGTCCGTCTCGATGAAGCCCGGGGCGACGGCGTTGGCCGTGCCGCCGTGCTCGGCGAGCAGCGGGGCCGTCGCGCGGACCATGCCGATCACGCCGCCCTTGGAGGCCGCGTAGTTGGTCTGGCCACGGTTGCCCGCGATGCCCGAGGTCGAGGCGAGGGACACGATGCGGGGTGCGTCCGTGAACAGCTCCGAGGCGAGCAGCGCCTCGTTGATTCGCAGCTGCGCGGCGATGTTCACGCCGAGCACGAGGTCCCACTGGTCCGGGCGCATGTTGGCGAGCAGCTTGTCGCGCGTGACGCCCGCGTTGTGCACCACGATGTCGAGGCGGCCGTGCAGGGAGCGCGCGTGCTCGATGATGCGCTGGCCGGCGTCCTCGGCGGTGATGTCGAGCTGGAGGGCCGTGCCGCCCAGCTCGTTCGCGACCTTGGCGAGGGCGTCGCCCGCGGCGGGGACGTCGATCGCGACGATCGTCGCGCCGTCCCGAGCGAGCGTCCGGGCGATCGCCGCACCGATGCCGCGAGCGGCTCCGGTGACGACCGCGACGCGGCCCGCGAGGGGCTTGTCCCAGTAGGTCGCGTCGAGCTCGGCCTCGACCTCGGTGCCGTTCACCGTGAGCAGCTGGCCGTCCACGAAGGCCGAGCGCGCCGAGAGGAAGAAGCGCACCGCGGCGAGGCTCGAGGCCCCGTCCGCGCGAGCACCGCCCGCGAGGAGCGCGGCGTTGCCCGTGGCGCCCGCGCGCAGCTCCTTGGCGAGGGAGCGCACGAAGCCGTCCACGCCCTGCCGGGCTGCGGCGAGCGCAGGGGTGTCACCTTCCGCAGGGGCGGTGCCGAGGACGACGACGCGACCGTTCGGCGCGAGCTGGCGCAGCACGCCGCCGAGGGCGAGCGCCGGGTCGTGCAGCTCGCTCGGGTGTGCGAGCCCCGTCAGGACGAGGACGACGGCGGCCACCTTGCCCTCCTCCGCCCCGAAGGAGCGGCGCACGTCGAGCTCCCAGCCGAGGAGCTGCTGGGCGAGGGCGTCGGCCTCGGACCTGGACTGCTCGTCGATCGCGGAGAGCACCAGGCCCGGCCCCCTCAGGAGCGGCTCGCCCGCCGTGAAGCGGCGCAGGATCGCGGGCCGGGGCAGGCCGAGGCGCTTGGCGAGCGCCGCGGTGAAGCCGGAGTTGACTGCCTTGACGTACTTGTCGCTCATGCGGACTCCAGGATCGCGGCGACGCCGAGGCCACCCGCGGCGCACACAGAGATGAGGGCGCGGGCCGTGCGGCCCGTCTCGGCCTTCTTCTGGGCGAGCATCTTCGCGGTCGAGGCGAGGATGCGCCCGCCCGTCGCGGCGAAGGGGTGGCCCGCGGCGAGCGAGGAGCCGAGCACGTTGAGCTTGCTGCGGTCCACCGAGCCGAAGGCTCCCTCGAGGCCGAGTCGTTCGCGGCAGAAGGTCTCGTCCTCCCAGGCGGCGAGCGCGCACAGCACGGTCGAGGCGAAGGCCTCGTGGATCTCGACGAAGTCGAGGTCCTCGAAGCTCAGGTTGTTGCGGCGCAGCAGCTGGGGCACCGCGAAGACGGGAGCCATGAGCAGGCCGTCCTCCCCGCGCACGAAGTCCACCGCGGCGCTCTGGGCGTCCACGAAGGCGGCGAGCGGGGTGATGCCGCGCTCGGCGGCCCAGTCCTCGCTCGCGACGAGCACCGCCGAGGCACCGTCGGACAGCGGGGTCGAGTTGCCCGCCGTCATCGTGGCCTCGCCGTCGAGGCGCTTGCCGAAGACGGGCTTGAGGGAAGCGAGCTTCTCGAGCGTGGTGTCCGCGCGCAGGTTCTCGTCGCGCGTCAGGCCGTGGAAGGGCGTGAGGAGGTCGTCGAAGAAGCCCTCCTCGTAGGCCTTCGCGAGGTTGAGGTGCGAGGCGAGGGCGAGCTCGTCCTGCGCCTCGCGCGAGATGCCCCACTGCAGGGTGGTGATCGCCTGGTGCTCGCCCATCGACAGGCCCGTGCGCGGCTCGTCCACGCGCGGGGGCGCGGGCGCGAGGTGCCCCGGGCGGATGCTCGAGATGATCTTTGCCTTCTGGCCCGCCGTCCTCGCGTAGGAGAGCTTGAGGAGGGCCTTGCGCAGCGGGTCGCTCACGGCGATCGGCGCGTCCGAGGTCGAGTCGACGCCGCCCGCGATCGCGGACTCCGTCTGGCCCAGCTGGATCTTGTTGGCGAGGGTCACGAAGGCCTCGAGGCCCGTCGCGCAGGCCTGCTGGACGTCGTAGGCGGGGGTGCGCGGGTCGAGGGCCGAGCCGAGCACGGACTCGCGCGTGAGGTTGAAGTCCTTCGAGTGCTTGAGCACCGCACCCGCGGCGACCTCGCCCAGCTGGACGCCCGAGAGTCCGTAGCGCGCGACGAGGCCGTTGATCGCGGCGGTCAGGAGGTCCTGGTTGCTCGCCTTCGCGAGGCCCTTGCCGGCGCGGCCGAAGGGGGTGCGGTTGCCGCCGAGGATCACGGCGCGGCGCAGGGTGCGGTCGTTCGCGCCGCGGGGGGCGGTCGAGGAGAGGGGGGACTGCGAGGTGGCGACGGTGCCCACGGGGCGCGTCGTCGTCGGGCTAGTCCTCTTGGCGGGGGCCTTGCGCGCCGCAGACTTCTTGGCGGGCGCGGCGGCGGCCTTCGCGGGGGCCTTCTTCGCCGCCTTCTTCGCGACGGGGGCGTCCGCGGCGAGGGGGTCCGACTCGGGCTGCGCGGCGGGGCTCGCCTCGGTGCTCGAGGTGTCGATGGTCGTGGGCTCGGTCTCGGGGGTCACGTCGGAAGTCACGAAGTGGTCCTCTCGCGTCGTTGCTGGGGGATCTGCTCCCGGGGGAGCGCGAGCTGGTCGGTCGACCTGATCACGCCGAGCGGGAACTCCCGCTACCTGACACCCAGAGTACCTGATACTCTCGGTTTCGTGAGTCAGGTCACAGAAGACGGACGATCCACCCGGTGGGCGGACCACCGCGCCCAGCGTCGCACGGAGCTTGCGCAGGTCGCGCGGCGAGTGGTGCACCACGGGGGCCCTGACGTGTCCATGGACGAGATCGCCGCCGCGGCCGGGACCTCCAAGTCGATCGTGTACCGCTACTTCGAGGACAAGACCGGCCTGCAGATCGCCGTCGCCGAGCTCGTCATCTCCGACATCTCCGCCGCTCTCGACGCCGCGGCCTCCGCCGCGAGCAACCCGCGCGAGGGGCTTCGCTCGATGATCGACGTGTACCTCGCGATGGTCGAGCACTCGCCGAACGTCTACTTCTTCGTGACGCGCCCCGTGGGCGAGGACGCCTCGGGCCGCGTAGGCCACTTCCTCGAGGCCATCACGCGCCTCGTCGCCGAGCCCTTCGCGCGCATCGTCGCGGGCTCCGAGGAGATCGACACGAGCGCCGCCGACCGCGTCGCCGCCTGGGCCGCGGGCGCCGTCGGCTTCGTGCGCGGCATCGGCGAGTGGTGGCTCACGGGCGAGGGTCCGATCTCCCGCGCCGAGCTCGTCGAGCAGACCGCCCAGTGGCTGTGGACCGGTCCGGTCTCGGCCTCCCTCCGTTCCACCCGCACCCCGACGAGCCCGCGCGAGGACGCCGGGCAGAAGGAGCAGCTGCCATGAGCACCACCACCGCCCGTCGTCCGGAGATCGACCTCTCCTCGGCGCACGTCGACGTCGCCGCCCTCGGGGAGCGCCTGCTGGGCCGCTGGGGCGAGTGGCGCCTGCACGTGCGCACCCTCATGACCGACCCGCGGCTCGTGCGGACCGAGGGCCAGACCATGGCCGAGCACCGCGCGCGGATCCTCGAGCAGCTCAAGATCCTCGTCGAGGAGAACGCCGTCCAGCGCGCCTTCCCCAAGGCCGTGGGCGGTCAGGACGAGCACGGCGCCTCGATCGCCGGCTTCGAGGAGCTGCTCGTCGCGGACCCCTCGCTGCAGATCAAGTCCGGCGTCCAGTGGGGCCTCTTCGCCTCGGCCGTGATGCACCTGGGCACCGAGGAGCACCACGAGCGTCTGCTCCCGCCCATCCTGAGCCTCGAGATCCCTGGCGCCTTCGCGATGACGGAGATCGGGCACGGCTCCGACGTCGCCTCGATCGGCACGACGGCGACCTACGACCCCGAGACCGAGGAGTTCGTGCTGCACACGCCCTTCCGTGCGGCGTGGAAGGACTACCTCGGCAACGCCGCCCTGCACGGGGTGGCCGCCGTCGTCTTCGCCCAGCTGATCACCCAGGGCGTGAACCACGGCGTGCACGCCTTCTACGTGCCCTTGCGCGACACCTCGGTCGAGGTGCCCGAGGGTGAGCCCTTCCCCTTCCTTCCCGGCATCCAGGGCGAGGACGACGGACTCAAGGGCGGCCTCAACGGCATCGACAACGGTCGCCTCGCCTTCGACCACGTCCGCATCCCGCGCACCAACCTGCTCAACCGCTACGGCGACGTCGCGCCGGACGGCACCTACTCCTCGCCCATCAAGAGCCCGGGCCGCCGCTTCTTCACGATGCTCGGCACGCTCGTGCAGGGTCGCGTCTCGCTCGACGGCTCGGCCGGGAACGCCGCGAAGATGGGCCTCGCGATCGCGGTGCGCTACGGCAACGAGCGTCGCCAGTTCACCGGAGCGAGTGACACCACCGAGACCGTGCTGCTCGACTACCGCCGTCACCAGCGCCGGCTCATCCCGCTCATCGCCGAGACCTACGCGGCGCACTTCGCGCACGAGACCCTGCTCGAGAAGTTCGACGAGGTGTTCTCGGGCAAGAACGACACCGACGAGTCGCGGCAGGACCTCGAGACCCTCGCTGCGGCGCTCAAGCCGCTGTCGACCTGGCACGCCCTGCGCACCCTCCAGGAGTGCCGCGAGGCCTGCGGCGGGGCGGGGTTCATGGCCGAGAACCGCATCGTGGGCCTGCGCCAGGACCTCGACGTCTACGCGACCTTCGAGGGCGACAACACGGTGCTCCTCCAGCTGGTCGCCAAGCGCCTGCTCTCCGACCGGGCCGCGGAGTTCCGCGACATCGACGCGGGCAGCATCCTCAAGTACGTCGCCGAGAAGGCCGGCGACGCCGCGATCCACCGCACGGGCTTCAAGCGCGCCGCGCAGGCCGTCGCGGACGTCGGCGACGCGCGCCGCTCGGTCAACCAGCTGCGCGAGACCTCGGTCCAGCGCGAGCTGCTCACGGGCCGCGTGCAGACGATGGTCGCCGAGCTCGCCGACGCCCTCAAGAGCGCCGCGAAGGCGCCGCGCGAGGTGGCCGCCGAGAAGTTCAACGACCACCAGCACGAGCTCATCGAGACCGCTCGCGCCTACGCAGAGCTCGTCCAGTGGGAGGCCTTCACGGCCGCCCTCGCGACGATGCCCGACCAGGGCACGCGCGAGGTCATGACCCGCGTGCGCGACCTCTTCGGCCTCACGCTGCTCGAGCGCAACCTCGCGTGGTATCTCATCAACGGCCGCATCTCGGCGGGCCGCGCGCGCACGGTCTCGAGCTACATCGACCGCCTCGTGGCGCGACTGCGCCCGCACGCCCAGGACCTCGTGGACGCCTGGGGCTACGGTCCCGAGCACCTGCGCGCGACGATCGCCACGGGCATCGAGGCCGAGCGCCAGGAGGAGGCCGCCGAGTACTACCGCGCGCTGCGCGCGAGCGGCGGGGCGCCCGTCCCGGAGAAGCACCTCAAGGGCTGATCCCCCCAAGCCCGAACGCCCCCGGCTGTCGCCATCCGGGGGCGTTCGTCGTGCTCGGGCACCCGCCCGCTCCTCGGCGCGGGGCTGTCCTGGCGGTCGGACCCAGGTGGTCCCCCTTCGACCCTGATGTCCACATCCTGAGCGGGGACGAGGAAGTCTTGACTCGGCTCCTGGGCCTGCATACGGTCCGGCAGCACAAGGTCACGAGAACCAGCACCAAGCCCCGGCTCGCTGGTCGGCAACCCTCCCGCGCGGTGGGGTGCTCCGGGTGACGACCTGGCTCCGGCTCCCTGCCGGGGCAACGACGCGGCAGTCCCGTTGAGGCGGGCAGAGAAGGAAGGACCCCCGATGCGCACGATCCTCGTGATGGCGTCCCTCCTCATGTGCGCTCCCTGTTGCCCGACGGGCGGCTCGAGCCCTGCCGTGCGCTGCTGTCGCTGAAGCAGCCCGCACCGCTCGAACCGCGAGGTCGGCCCCGCGGCCGTCCCACCACGTCCCGCGTCGACGCCGCAGCGTCCGCACCTTTCTGCAGGGGAGCACCTTGTCTCGTCGTCCTTCCCCACGTTCCATCCACCTCGGGGATGACCTGAGCGCTACGAGCGCCAAGGCCCCCGTGTGGCGCACCCACGGCTCGCAGCCCGCGCAGCCTTTCGACCAGGAGACAGCAGTCCGTCTCGCGCGCATCGCCGCGCTCGGGGCCCTCGACCTCGTCGTCTTCGACTCGAGCTTCGCCCTGCGGCCCTCGCGCGACACGCCCCTCGCCGGGGTCCTCGACCCGGCGATCGCGGCGCGCCGCATCGCGAGCGTCGTGCCCGAGGTCGGCGTCGTCGCCCAGCTCGACCCCGGGGGCATCGACCCCGCGCACCTCGCCCAGGCCCTCGCGGCCGTCGACGAGGCCAGCGGCGGTCGCGCGGGCTGGCAGCTCGGCCGCGGGACCCCCGCGGAGGTGCAGGCCGTGCGCGCCGAGCTCGCCGCCCGGCCCACCGCGGCGGGCAAGGACCCCGGCGAGCAGACGGTGACGCGCGACGGGGTGCGCTTCACCGTGCCCACGCCGCGCCCGGGCTCGAGGGCGCGGCGCACCGAGCCGCCCGTCGTCGTCGTCCTCCCTCAGGACGAGGCCTCGCTCGGCCCGGCTCTCGAGCTCGCCGGTCGCGAGGCGGACCTCGTGCGGGTCCGGGTCGCGACGCCGCGCCGCGCAGCCGCCCTGCGCGAGCGGGTCCACGAGGCGGTCCGCGCCGCCGGTCGCGAGCCGAAGGAGGTGCGCGTGCTCGTCGAGCTCTTCGCCGTGATCGGGCCCGATCGCGCGAGCTCGGCCGCACGCTTCGAGCTCTTGCGCCACATCGAGGGCGTGCACGTCCCGCGCGACACCCTCGTGCTCGCCGACAGCCCCGTGCACGTCGCGACCGAGATCCAGGACTGGGTCGACTCGGGCGCCGCCGACGGCTTCGTGATCCGACCGGCGGCTCTCGCGACGGACCTCGACGCCTTCGTGGCCGGGGTGGTCCCCGTGCTCCAGGGAGCCGGCTACCTGCGCGAGTCCTACCCGGGATCGACCCTGCGCGAGACCCTCGGTCTGTCGCGACGAGCGAGGGCCCGGAGCACCGCCGTCGTCTGAGCGCGGACGCCCGGGCCGGGGCCGCAGACGCGCGGGTAGCATGCGAGCGTCACGGCCAGCGCAAGGGATCCCATGTCTGACTCCACCTCCACCACCTCCGGCTACGACACCGTCGAGCACGCCGCGGCGACCCCCGAGCTCGAGCAGCCCTACGCCGAGCTCGGGCTCAAGGAGGAGGAGTACGCGCGCATCCGCGAGATCCTCGGCCGCCGCCCCACGAACGCCGAGCTCGCGATGTACTCGGTCATGTGGTCGGAGCACTGCTCCTACAAGTCCTCGAAGGTGCACCTGCGCCAGTTCGGCGAGAAGACCAACGAGGCGATGCGCGAGCACCTTCTCGTGGGCATCGGCGAGAACGCGGGCGTCGTCGACATCGGCGACGGTTGGGCGGTGACCTTCAAGGTCGAGTCGCACAACCACCCGAGCTTCGTCGAGCCCTACCAGGGCGCCGCGACGGGCGTGGGCGGCATCGTGCGCGACATCATCTCGATGGGCGCTCGCCCCGTGGCCGTGATGGACCAGCTGCGCTTCGGCGCCGTCGACCACCCCGACACCGCGCGCGTGGTGCACGGCGTGGTCGCGGGGATCGGCGGCTACGGCAACTCCCTGGGCCTGCCCAACATCGGCGGCGAGCTCGTCTTCGACAGCTCCTACCAGGGCAACCCGCTCGTCAACGCGCTGTGCCTGGGCGTGCTGCGCCACGAGGACATCCACCTCGCGAACGCCTCGGGCGCGGGCAACAAGGTCGTGCTCTTCGGAGCGCGCACGGGCGGCGACGGTATCGGCGGTGCCTCGATCCTCGCGAGCGAGACCTTCGAGGACGGCGTCCCCGCGAAGCGCCCGAGCGTCCAGGTGGGCGACCCCTTCATGGAGAAGGTGCTCATCGAGTGCTGCCTCGAGCTGTATGCCGCGCGCGTGGTCGAGGGCATCCAGGACCTCGGCGCCGCGGGCATCTCGTGCGCGACCTCCGAGCTCGCCTCGAACGGCGACGGCGGCATGCACGTCGACCTCGAGAAGGTCCTGCTGCGCGACCCGACCCTCACGGCCGGCGAGATCCTCATGAGCGAGTCGCAAGAGCGCATGATGGCCGTGGTCGCTCCCGAGAAGCTCGAGGAGTTCCTCGCGATCACGAGCAAGTGGGACGTCGAGACGGCCGTGATCGGCGAGGTCACCGGCACGGGCCGCCTCACGATCGACCACCACGGGCAGCGCATCGTCGACGTCGACCCCAAGACGGTCGCGCACGAGGGCCCCGTCTACCACCGCCCCTACGCGTACCCCGCGCACTGGATGGACGCGCTGCGCGCGGACACCATCTCGGGCCCCGAGGGCGAGGCCCGCTACGCCCGCCCCTCGAGCCCGGCCGAGCTGCGCGAGACCCTCCTCGAGCTCGTCTCGAGCCCGAACCTCGCGGACAAGTCCTGGGTCACGAGCCAGTACGACCGCTTCGTGCAGGGCAACACGGCTCTTGCCCAGCCCGACGACGCTGGCGTGATCCGCGTCGACGAGTCCACGGGCCTCGGTGTCGCGCTCGCTACCGACGCGAACGGCCGCTTCGCGAAGCTCGACCCCTACGTCGGCGCGCAGCTCGCGCTCGCGGAGGCCTACCGCAACGTCGCCACCTCGGGCGCCCGCCCGCTCGCCGTGACCGACTGCCTCAACTTCGGCTCCCCCGAGGACCCGGACTCGATGTGGCAGCTCGTCCAGGCGATCGAGGGCCTCGCGGACGCGTGCCTCGAGCTGGGCGTGCCCGTGACGGGCGGCAACGTCTCGCTCTACAACGGCACCGGCGAGCCCGGTCAGATCGACTCGTCGATCCACCCGACCCCCGTCGTCGGCGTGCTCGGCGTGATCGACGACGTCCGCAAGGCCACGCGCTCGGGCTGGACCGAGCCTGGCCTGCAGGTCTTCCAGCTCGGCTCCACGCGTCCCGAGCTCGACGGCTCGGCCTGGGCGGACGTCGTCCACGACCAGCTCGGCGGCACCCCGCCGAAGGTCGACCTCGCGGCGGAGAAGGCCCTCGCCGAGGTGCTCGTCCGAGCGAGCCGCGACCACCTCCTCGACGCCGCGCACGACCTCTCCGAGGGAGGGCTCGCCCAGGCCCTCGTCGAGTCCTCGCTGCGCTTCGACGTCGGCGTCGCGGCGGACCTCACGGCCCTGTGCGAGCGCGACGGGGTCTCGCTGTTCGAGGCGCTCTTCGCGGAGTCCACGGCGCGCGTCGTCGTCGCCGTGCCGCGCTCGGAGGCCGTGCGCCTGCAGGACCTGTGCACCGCCTTCGGCGTCCCGCTCGTGCGGATCGGCGTCACAGAGGACCGCTGCATGCCGGGCGAGGGAGTGCCCCTCGAGGAGGACCACGTCCACGAGCCCTGCGTCGAGGTCAAGGGCGCCTTCTCGGTGCCGCTCAGCGAGCTGCGCGAGGCCTGGACGCGCACGCTGCCCGAGCTCTTCGGCTGATGCGCGTCCGCAGGGCCCTCGCCCGCGCCTACTGGCGCGTGAGCCGCTTCACGCACGTCTCGAGCGTGCGTCCCGAGGGCTCGGGGATCCTCGTGGGGGCTCCGCACACCTCCAACTGGGACTTCGTCCTCATGCTCGCGATCGCCTGGGACCTCGGGCTGACCGTGCGCTACCTCGGCAAGGATGCGCTGTTCAAGCCGCCCTTCGGCTTCGTGATGAAGGCGCTCGGCGGGATCCCGGTGGACCGCAAGAACCCCACGGGGCTCGTGGACACGCTCGTCGAGCGCGCGCGCACCGAGCCCTTCCTGCTCGTGGTCACGCCCGAGGGCACCCGCTCGGCGGGGACGTACTGGAAGTCGGGCTTCTGGCGGATCGCCGTCGGGGCCGGCATGCCGATCACCCTCGGCTACGTGGACCGCGCGACGATGACGGCGGGGCTGGGCACGACCTTCGAGCCCACGGGAGACGTGCGCACCGACATGGACACCGTGCGAGCCTTCTACGCCGACAAGTCCGGCGTCCGCCCCGAGAAGCGCACCGAGCCGCGCCTCCGTGAGGAAGACGAGGCCTGAGCCCAGGCCCCGAGCTCCCTCGCCGCGGCCCCTCCGCCTCCAGGTCCCGGAGAGCGTGAAGGGTTACGCACGCGAGGCGTCAGTAACCCTTCACGCTCAGGGCTTGGGGCCGGTCGCCACGGGGCGGGTCGGGTCGTTGGACCACGCGGACCAGGAGCCGGGGTAGAGGGCCGCGGGGATGCCGAGGACGGCGAGCGCCGCGATCTGGTGCGCCGCGGTGACCCCGGAGCCGCAGTAGACGGCGACCTGGGGCTGCGGGTCGGCCTCGGAGGCCGAGACGCCCAGTGAGGCGAAGCGCTCGGCGAGGGCCTCGGGAGGGAGGAAGCGGCCCTCCGGGCCGAGGTTCTGCGTCGTCGGCGCGCTCACGGCCCCCGGGACGTGCCCCGCCCGCGGGTCGATCGGCTCCACCTCGCCGCGGTAGCGCTCGCCCGCGCGCGCGTCGAGGAGCAGGCCGTGCGAGGGCCAGACGGCCGCGAGGGCGGCGTCGACCACCGGCAGGGGCCCCGCCGAGGGGGGCACGGC
>Ga0182792_1003143_pt1 | contig 10897 bp, 8 predicted proteins | sample Passage237B_FD_130497 | JGI IMG/M metagenome (GOLD analysis project Ga0182792, IMG submission 130497) | Cellulose adapted compost microbial communities from Newby Island Compost Facility, Milpitas, CA, USA - Passage2 37B (version 2) (version 2) ...
CCCAGACCGAGTTCACCGAACTTGAGAGCGTCTGGAGGATATTGGAAGCGAGCGTCGGCAGCGCGAAGAGGATCAGCGTGCGGGTAATCGGTCCGCCGGTCAGGTCCATGCTGCCGCCGCCGCGCGCCGTCTGGCGCGGTGGCACCGGCCCCGCCGGGGGGTCGGCCGCGGCTGCAACGGGTGGGGCAGGCTGGCCCGCGCTCACCCCAGCCGCGCCAGCGCGGCGGTCAGACGGTCGGCTTCGGCCGTCTTGGCTGCATGATCAGCGCGCGCCTTTTCCACCGCTTCGGGCTTGGCCCGTTCGATGAAGCTTGCATTGCCGAGGCGTCCGGCGAGGCTGTCGCGCTCCTTCACCGCCGCGGCGAGCGCCTTGGTCAGCCGTTCGCGTTCGGCGGCAATGTCGATCACGCCTTCGAGCGGGAGGGGGATCGTCCCGCCCTCGACGACGAGCTGCGCCGAGGCCCCGGCCGGCGCGGGATCGAAGCGGATCGCCTCGAGGCGCGCGAGGCGGTCGAGCTGCGCTGCGAGCCTGTCGGTGCGGGCCTTGAGCGAGGCTGGGAAATGCCCGGTCAGCCGCGCCCCCGGCGGAAGGCCAAGTTCGGCCTTTGCACCGCGCAGCTCGCGCACCAGCTTGATGAGCCAGTCGATATCGGCGCTGGCTTCGGCGTCGCGCGCGGCGCTTGGCGCGGGCCATTTCGCGGTAATCAGGGGATAATTTTCCCGGTCGCCAAGACCGGTCCACAGCTCTTCGGTGATGAAGGGCATGAAGGGATGGAGCATGACGAGGATCTGGTCGAGGACCCAGCCTGCAGTGGCCCTCGTCTCGTCATCGATCGCGCCCTTGATCAGCTCCAGATACCAGTCGCAGAACCGGTCCCAGGCAAAGCTGTAGACAGCATTGGCTGCATCATCGAAGCGATACGCGGCAAAGGCGCGTTCCATCTCGGCCACCGTGTCTGCAACCTCGCTGATGATCCAGCGGTTGACCGGCAGGCTCGCCGCCGGCGCCTCGAGGCTCGTCGATGCCGAAATGCCATTGGCTTCGCAAAAGCGCGCGGCATTCCAGAGCTTGGTTGCAAAATTGCGATAGCCTGCCAGACGCGCGTCATCCATCTTGATGTCACGGCCCTGGCTTTCCATCGCCGCCATGAAGAAGCGCAGCGCATCGGCGCCATATTGGTCGATGAGCCCGAGCGGGTCGACGACATTGCCCTTCGACTTCGACATTTTCTGGCCATCGGGCGCGCGCACGAGGCCGTGGAGGTAGAGCGTCTTCCACGGCACCTCGCCCATGAAGTGCATGCCCTGCATCGCCATGCGCGCATCCCAGAAGAAGAGGATGTCGAAACCCGAGACGAGTACGTCGTTCGGGTAATGGCGGCGGAGCATCTCGGTATCCTCGGGCCAGCCAAGGGTCGCAAAGGGCCAGAGCGCCGAAGAGAACCAGGTATCGAGAACGTCGGGGTCGCGCTCGAGCTTCACCCCCGCACCGGCCTCGGCCTGCGCTTCCTCTTCGCTCTCGGCGACGAAGATATGGCCCTCGCCATCGAACCACGCCGGAATCCGGTGTCCCCACCAGAGCTGGCGCGAGACGCACCAGGGCTGGATATTCTCCATCCAGTTGAAGAAGGTCTTTTCCCAGCTCTTGGGCACGATGGTGATGCGCCCGTCGCGCACGGCCTCGATCGGCGCCTGCGCGAGTTTTTCGGCATCGACATACCATTGGTCGGTGAGCCAGGGCTCGATCACCACGCCGCCGCGGTCGCCAAAGGGGGTCTGGATCGTGCGCGGTTCAGCGTCATGTTCATTGCCCTCCTTGTCGACGTGCGGGATGAGGAAGCCCAATTCCTTCATCTGCCTGACGACAAGTTCGCGCGCGCCATCGGTGCCGTCGCGGCGGAAACGGTGGAGGCCGAGATATTCCTCGGGAATGAGCCCGTCGCTCGTCTGGATCACATTCGCGTCACCGTCGAACATGTTGAGCATCTCGCCGGGCTTCATTCCCGCACGCTTGCCGACCTCGAAGTCGTTGAAATCATGCCCCGGCGTAATCTTCACCGCGCCGCTCCCGAGTTCGGGGTCGGCATGCTCGTCGGCGACCACCTTGAAGCGCCGGCCGGTGATCGGCTGGAGGATCTCCTTGCCGATCACGCTCTTGTAGCGTTTATCGTCGGGGTGCACCGCGACCGCCATGTCCGCGAGCATCGTCTCGGGGCGCGTTGTCGCAACCTCGATATAGTCGCGCCCGTCGTCGAGCGTGACGCCGTCGGCCAGCGGATATTTGAAGTGCCAGAAGCTGCCCTCGACCTCGTGGTTTTCAACCTCGAGGTCCGAGATCGCGGTCTTGAGCTTGGGGTCCCAGTTCACGAGCCGCTTGTCGCGGTAGATCAGCCCCTGGCGGTACAGGTCCACGAAGACCTTGGCGACCGCGCGGTTCAGCCCTTCGTCCATCGTGAAGCGCTCGTTCGCCCAGTCCATCGAGCAGCCGAGGCGGCGAAGCTGGCCGGTAATCTGGCCGCCGCTTTCCGCTTTCCACTGCCAGACCTTCTCGACAAATTCCTCGCGCGTATAGTTGGTGCGCTTGTCCTGCCGCTCCTCCATCTGGCGCTCGACGACCATCTGGGTCGCGATGCCGGCATGGTCCATGCCGACCACCCAGAGCGCATCCTTGCCGCGCAGCCGCTCGTAGCGGATGAGCACGTCCTGCAGCGTATTGTCGAGCGCGTGGCCAATGTGCAGCGCGCCGGTCACATTCGGCGGCGGATTGACGATCGTGAAGGGTTCGGCATCGGGGCGCGCCGGGCGATAAAGCCCGCGGTTTTCCCATTCATGGGCCCATTTCGCCTCGATTGCGGCGGGATCGAAGGTTTTTTCCATCGGCATAGCCGAGCGCCTTTGCCAGCCATGGTGCGGCGCGGCAAGGGGGTAGCCGCATCGCTCGACGTTCCATCGAAGAAAGCGGGAAGCCCCCCGCGAGCAGAGGCTCGCGGGGGGCTTCCCGACGCCGCTCGGTGCAAAGAGGTCCGGCGAGAGTGCGCTACTTCTTCAAATAGCTTCCCAGCCAGTTAAACACAGTCTGGTGCCACTGAACGCTGTTCGCGCCCTTCAGCACCCAGTGATTTTCGTCGGGGAAGACGAGCAGCTGCGAGGGAATGCCGCGGCGCTGGAGCGCGGTGAAGGCGGCGATGCCTTGCGTATAGGGAATGCGGAAATCCTTCTCGCTGGTGATGACCAGCATCGGCGTTTTCCACTTGGCGACGTGGTTTACCGGGTTCCATTTTTCGAACTCTTCGGGAACCTCGAAATAGGCGCCGCCATGCTCCCATTCGTCGAACCACAGCTCTTCGGTCTCATAGGCCATGGCGCGCGCATCGAAGACGCCGTCGTGCTGGACGAGACATTTGAAGCCATCGGTCCACTGGCCTGCGATCCAGTTCATCATATAGCCGCCGTAGGAGGCCCCGAGCGCGCAGGCGTTGGCGATGTCGAGCTGCGCATCCTGCTTGCCGGCCGCAGCGAGGCCGAGCTTCAAATCCTCGAGCGGCTTGCCGCCCCAATCCTTGTTGATGCTGTCGGTGAAGGCCTGGCCGTATCCTGTCGATCCGTGAAAATCGACGGTGACGACGCCGTAGCCTTGCTGGGCGAAGAGGCGCGGATTCCAGCGCGTCGACCAGCTGTTGCCGAAACTCGACTGCGGGCCGCCGTGGACGATGAAGGCAACGGGCAGCTTCGCGGCGGCGTTTTGGGGCTTGAGGATCATGCCCCAGACCTTGTCGCCATTCGCGCCTGAGAACTCCATGCGCTCGATCTTGACCGGGTCGAAGGCTGCGAGGCTCTCGGCATTGACGGCAGTGATCTGCGCGACCTTGCCCCTGGCGTCGCGGACATAGACGTCGGTCGGCAGCAGCGCGGTGTTGCGCGTGTAAAGAAGGTCGCCCCCCGCGAGCGGGGTCACATCGCTGATATTGCCATCATGGGTCTCGTTTGAAGCCTTCAGCCGCTCGACCTTGCCGCTCGCAACGTCGACGCGGAAGACGGGGTGATCGAGCACGTCCTGCGCGGTGACGTAAAGCGCCTTGCCGTCCGGCGCCCAGGCAATCGAGGCGACCGAGCGATCCCATGCATCGGTGAGCTTGCGCGTCTCGCCATTTGCAAGATCGCGCAGCATCAACACCTGCCGGTCGGCTTCATAGCCAGGGCGCTCCATCGCCGCATAGGCGAGCCACTTGCCGTCGGGCGAGGGTGCTGGAAGCGTGTCGGTCGCCTGATTGGCTTCGGTAAGATTGATCGGGGCGATACGCGCGTCGACCTTCGCCTGATAAATGTCGAGATTGGTCGAGCGCGGTTCGTCGCGGTCGGCCTTGCGCAGGGTGAAATAGACAGTCCGGCTGTCGGTTCCCCAGGCAAGTTCCTCGCCGCCGCCAAAGGGCTTGGAGGGGGTATCGCCGACCAGGCCGCCGTCGATTGCGCGAGCGGCGGTCGCCTTGCCGTCGACGAGATCGAAGACAAAGGGGCGGCTGTAGGTGCCCGGCGTTTCCCACTGGTCCCAATGGCGCACGAAACCCGCGCCGTCCTTGTAGAGGCGGCCGCTGCCGGGGCCGACGAGCGCGCCCTTGTCCTTGGCATCGCAGCCAAAGCTCGTGCATTCCTTGGCGATATCGCCCCAGGCGAGGAGGCGGGTTCCGTCCGGCGACAGCTTGAAACCCGCGACATCGGCCTTCTCGTTCGTGACCTGCGTCGCCTCGGCTGTCGGGGCGGCAGGATCGATGCGCCACACCTGACTGCTGCCCGACGCGTCGGAGATGAAGAAGAGCGTGCCATCCGGGTGGAAGGCGGGCGAGGTTTCATTTTTCCCCGGCACGTCGGCGAGGCGGACGGGCTTTGCGGCCTTTGCCTTACGGTCGACAAGCCAGAGGCCCGTCGAGCGCTTGTAGCTGCCCTCTTCGGTTTCGGTCATCTGGAAGGCAACCCAGCGGCCATCGGGGGAGGCGGTGGGTGCTGCGACGCGCTTCAGCGTCGCAAGATCGACCTCGGTCATCGGCCGGGCGAGGGAGGGCGTGGCGCACAGGGCGGCGGCGAGCGCGATCGCGCTAGGGAGGAGATGGTTTCGCATGAAAACGGTTTAGCGGAGAAGACGAAGCGTTCAAGGGGCGATCACAGGCGAGTGATAATGGCGCGGTCTGCCGCCAAGCTTTGCCGAACCAGCTCCGCCTCTTCCGTCGCAAGTGCGCGGACCGTGCCGACAAGATAGATCGCGTTGGAACAGGGCGGGCCGCAGGGTGCAAGACCGAAGGCCGCGCAGGCGTCGGCAGGTGCAATCGTTGCGCCCCGTCCCGCTGCCACGCTGGCAAGCGCCTCCTCCAGTTCGTCGAAATGATCGTGGCGGGGAAGGTTCGGCGGTTGTCCGCCGAGCGCCTCGGCGAACCATCGGGCGAAGACATATTCATATTCGTCGTAGGTGACAAAGCGAAAGGACCCGTCTTGCACCGCGGCCACAGGGTCGGCGCCGTCAGCGCCCACGAGGACAAGTTCTTCGCTGGCGACAATCCTTGCCTCGAAGGTTGCGGCGACGACGGGGCGATAGGTGACAGCCAGATCGATCTCGCCTTGGGTGAGCGCGCCGATCAGCGCATCGTGACGATCGGTGCGCAGGAGCAGCGACTGCGTTGATGCGAGCCGCGGCAGCAGGGCGGGCACGAGCCGATACCGTCCAAATCCCGTTACCGCGCCGAGCCGGAGCGGCGGCGGCGCCTCGGCCGGGTCGCTCGCGCTGGCGCACGCGCGATCGATATCGCCGAGCGCGCGGCCGATCGCATCGAACATGGTCCGGCCCTTGTGCGTAAGCCGGATCGAGCGGCCGACGCGCTCCGTGAGCGCGGCCCCGACCTCGCGCTCGAACCGGCGCAGGTCTGCGTGGACGGCGGGCGGCGATTTGCCGAGCCGCTCGCCTGCCGCCGAGATGCCGCCGGCAACTCCCACCGCGTGGAAGACCATCGCCCGGCGAAGCATGTTTCCGTTCATTCTTCACCTCAGATGAATTAAATATAGGAAATTTCCAAATTATCGAATGATATTTTCCTTCCTACACCTGCTCGCGAAAGGAGAGACGGGCATGAGAGGATTGAAAGCGGCGATGGCGTTTGCAGCAGCGGTGCTCACCGCCCCCGCCTCAGCAAGGGAGCCGGTCACGCAGAACGAGGGCATCGCGCAATTCTACAGCTACCGCCTTGCAGACCGCGCTGCGTTCGAGGCGGGCTACCGCGAACATCTTGGCTGGCATGCCCGTAATGGCGATCCCCTCGTGTGGTACGCCTGGACGGTCCAGACGGGTCCGCGCCGCGGCCTGTTCATCGACGCGACGGCTGGTACCAGCTTTACCGCTCTCGACCGGCGCGTGAAGCCCGCCGAGGATGGCGCAGACTTTCGCCGGACGGCCGCGCCCCATGCGGTGGCTCTCGACGTGGAAACATGGGAGCTGTGGGCGGGCGTATCGACGGCGACGCCGCTGGAGGACAAGCGTCCCAGCGCAATCGTCGATGTCTTCCGGGTCGACGTATCGCCCGGCGATACAGCGGCATTCGAAAGGGCCGTGACGGCGCTTGCCACGCCGAGCAGGCAAGCGGGCGTGCGACTGAGCTGGTACCGGCGACTGCGCGGCGGGGACGGACCAGCCTATTTCGCCATGCTGGCGCGCGAGGATTGGGCCGGGCTCGGGGCGGCGGGCGGAACATTTGCGGCCATGCTGACGCGCGTCTACGGCGCGACCGACGGCGAGGTGGAGGAGGTGCTCGGCGCGGTTTCGGGGCTTGGCGTCGAGAGCTGGACCTACGAACCGAGGCTTTCGCTGATCCCCGGGACGCCGCTTGCTCCTTGAAGGTCAGCGAACGATCGCGCCGCCCTTCATCACATGGTCGATCTTTTCAAGGACGGTGATGTCGGCGAGCGGATCGGCCTCGACCGCCACCAAATCCGCATAGCGCCCGGGCAGAATCGCTCCCACGTCGCTGCGGCCCATTTCCTCGGCGGCTCGGGCGGTTGCCGCCTCGATCGCCTCCATCGGGCTCATCCCATATTTGACCATGTTGGCGAACTGCCGGGCGTTGAGCCCGTGCGGATAGACGCCGGCGTCGGTGCCGTAGCCAATCTTGACCCCGATCTCGACCGCGCGGCGAAAGGCGGCGCGCTGGGTCTCGGTGGTCTCACGGTTCTTGCGCAGATATTCCTCGGGCCAGCCCTCGCGCGTGCCCTCCTCATCGATATAGGTGCCGTTGTATATGTCCATGACGAGCCAGGTGCCGTGCGCCTTTGCCATCAGGAGCGCTTCTTCATCGGCGAGACTGGCATGTTCAATGCTGTCGACCCCGGCGCGGATCGCATTCTTGATCCCCTCGGCGCCATGCGCATGCGCGGTGACGCGCTTGCCGCGCGCGTGCGCGACCTTCACCACTGCGCGAAGCTCTTCCTCGGTGAGTTCGGGCGCGCCGGGCTCGGTCCCGATCGCGAGCACCGCGCCGGTCGCGATCGTCTTGATGAAGTCGGCGCCGTGGTCGAGGAGAAAGGCGGCTTTGGACGCCGCTTCTGCAGGGGTGTCCGCAACGCCGAGGCGCATGTCGGGGGGCAGCTCCTCGTTCGGGACGACGCCGTTCAATTCGCCGCCGCCTTTGGGCGTGGTGATATAGGCCCCTGCGACCCACATGCGCGGACCCGGCACGTCGCCGCGATCGATCGCATTGCGCAGCGCGACATCGGTGAGCCCGCGATAGGTTCCGACGTCGCGAACGCTCGTGAACCCCGCCTCGAGCGTCACGCGGGCGTTGCGCGCGCCGACCAATGCGGTCTCGGCGGGCGAGGCGTTCATCGGCGCGGCAAGGTCGGCGCTCTGGCCAAGATCGGCGAGGTGCGTGTGAAGGTCAATGAGGCCGGGCAGCACGGTATAATCCGACCAGTCGATCCGCGTCGCTTCTCGAGGCGCCGCTCCGCAGGGTCCCACCGCAGCAATGCGTTCGTCAGCGATGGTGATGCACTGGCCGCTCTGCACCTCGCCCGACACGCCGTCGATGAGTCGTCCTGTCTCGACATAAAGCGTTGCTGCCCAAGCGGGGGCGGCCGCGGCGAGGGCGACCGCGAGCGCGGCGGTCAGATGGACGCGCTGAAGGTGTCGCACTGGCGCGGATCCCCCGTTTGCAGGCCGCGGCGCAGCCAGGTCATGCGCTGCGCGCTCGTCCCGTGGGTGAAGCTTTCGGGCACCGGCCTCTGGCCCGCCGAGCGCATCAGCGTGTCGTCGCCGATCGCATTGGCGGCCGTCATGGCCTCCTCCATGTCGCCCGCTTCCATGACGCTCTGGCCATCGCGCGTGCGCGCGCGCGCGGCCCACACGCCGGCGTAGCAGTCGGCCTGAAGCTCCATGCGGACCTGGAGCGCGTTGCCCTCGGCCTGCGAGGCGCGCTGCTGGCGCTGGCGGACCTGGTCTGAAATGCCGGTGATCGTCTGGATATGATGGCCGACCTCATGCGCGACGACGTAAGCCTGCGCGGCATCGCCGGCGGCACCGAAGCGCTGTGCGAGCTCATTGAAGAAGGCGGTGTCGAGATAGACGCCCTGATCGGCGGGGCAATAGAATGGGCCCATTGCAGCCTGCGCGGCTCCGCAGCCCGACTGGTTCTGATCGGTGAAGAAATTGAGCGTCGGCTTTCTGTAGCCGTTGATGACGCTGCCCCAAACCTGATGCGTCGAACCGAAGACATTGCATGCGAATCTTTCCGCCTCGGTGTCGCAGGCGACATTGGCGCCGCTGCGGCTGTCGGCCATCGGATCGGCCGTGCCGCCGCCGGTGCTGAGCATGTTCGCGCCGGGTCCCAAGAAGACAAAGGCGAGGACGCCGAGGAGGATGATGGTCCCGCAGCCCATCTTGCGCCCAAGCAGCATCGGGAGCAGCCCGAAGAGAAGGCCGCCCATGCCGCCGCCGCCGCCACCGAACCCGCCGCCGCCGCGGCCGAGGTCGCGGATGTCGTCGCCGGGATCATAATCGTCGAGGCGCATGGGAATTCTCCAGCCGGTTGCCGTGTCTTGCGCCCGTTGTGGCAGCAGCGCGGGCCCTTGGGAAGAGGCTTAAGGGCGGGCTTGCAAAGCCAGCCCCCGCGGTTCACCTAGCGGGAGTTTCGCGCGCGCCCCTCACGATCTCCCCTTGGCAAAGAAAGGACAAGCTGTGCATCTTAAAGGCAAGACCGCTCTCGTGACCGGATCGACCTCGGGCATCGGGCTCGGCATCGCGAAGGCGCTCGCCGCGCACGGCGCCAACATCATCATCAACGGTTTTGGCGATGCCGATGCCATCGAGGCCGAGCGCAAGGCGCTCGAGGGGCTGAACGGCGCCAAGGCCGCCTATGACGGCGCTGATCTCACAAAGCCCGCGGCGATCGAGGCGATGTTTGCGCGCGCCGAGGCGGACATGGGCGGGGTCGATATTCTGGTGAATAATGCCGGCACGCAGTTCGTGTCGCCGATCGAGGATTTCCCGGCCGAGAAATGGGACCTCATTCTTGCGCTCAACCTCTCGTCGGCGTTCCACGCGATCCGCCTTGCCGTGCCGGGGATGCGAAAGAAGAAATGGGGGCGGATCATCGGGACCGCCTCGGCGCATTCGCTGGTCGCCTCACCTTTCAAATCGGCCTATGTCGCCGCAAAGCATGGACTTGCCGGGCTCACCAAGACGGTGGCGCTCGAGGTCGCAGACGCGGGGATCACGGTCAATTGCATCAGCCCCGGCTATGTCTGGACCCCGCTCGTTGAAAATCAGATCCCCGATACGATGAGGGCGCGCGGGCTGACGCGCGAGCAGGTGATCAACGACGTGCTGCTCGCGGGCCAGCCCACCAAGCAGTTCGTGACCGTCGAGCAGGTCGCAGCGCTCGCGGCCTTCCTCACCCGCGACGAGGCCGCCAATATTACCGGCGCCAACCTCAGCGTCGATGGCGGCTGGACCGCCGCCTGATGGGATAAGAGCCCGCCCCTTGAGGATTTTTTCCCCTTTCCCTAAGCATGGGCGGGGACCAGACCAGGAGAGGGATTATGTGGGGGCGCAGCAAGCTGATTTCTCTCGCCGCGGGGAGCCTTGCCCTTTGCGCATGCCAGGCGGTGCCGCCGGTGCCGCCCTCGGCTGCCGACACGCCCGCGGCGGGCACATGGCGCGCGACCGCGACCGAGCAGGACCGTGCGCGCATCCGCAACTGGTACAAAAGCTGGGAGATGGCGCTCGCGGACGCGCGGGCGCGGGGATATGGCGCCGACATTGAGCGCGAGGGGGTGCTGCTCGATCCGATGGCGGCGCTGCCGAACCCGCACCTGCCCGCGGGCGAGTATCGCTGCCGCACGATCAAGGTCGGGGCGCAGACGGGGACGCTCGGCTACATCGCCTATGACTGGTTCCGCTGCCGCGTCGCGGCCGAGCAGGGGCTCGAGAGCCTCACAAAGCTGACCGGATCGCAGCGCCCGGTCGGACTGATCTTTCCCGATAATCTGAAACGGCAAGTCTTCTTGGGCACGCTCGAGCTCGGTGACGAGACGGTTCCGGTTGATTACGGCAGCGACCGGATGCGCGACATGGCGGGGCTGATCGAGAGGATCGGCGACAATCGCTGGCGGCTGGTGCTTCCTGCCCCCGCCTATGAATCGCTGCTCGACATCATCGAACTGGTGCCGGCCGCTTGAGGGGGAAGGGGCGAATGATGCGGATTTTATGGGCAGGAGCGGCCGCCCTCGCAATAGCGGTGCCTGCCGCGGCCGAGACGCTCGGCGATCAGGTGCAGCGCGAGATGCCCTCGCTGATGGCGATCTACGCCGACCTTCACGCGCATCCTGAACTCAGCTTTCACGAGGTCCGCTCGGCGGGGATCCTCGC
>Ga0182792_1003145_pt1 | contig 10889 bp, 10 predicted proteins | sample Passage237B_FD_130497 | JGI IMG/M metagenome (GOLD analysis project Ga0182792, IMG submission 130497) | Cellulose adapted compost microbial communities from Newby Island Compost Facility, Milpitas, CA, USA - Passage2 37B (version 2) (version 2) ...
CGCCCGGGTTAACGTGGAAGTGGAGTATGCCTCCGAATTCCGGTACCGCAATCCGATCATTGATGCCAATGACGTCGTGATAGCCATTTCCCAGTCGGGAGAAACGGCCGACACCCTGGCGGCCATAGCCCTTGCCAAGGAACGGGGAGCCACCATACTCGGGGTATGCAATGCGGTAGGTTCGTCCATCGCCCGAGCTACGGATGCCGGCGCCTACACCCATGCCGGCCCCGAAATCGGGGTAGCCAGTACCAAGGCGTTTACCTCGCAGGTGACAGTCCTTACCCTCATAGCTCTGGCGCTGGGGAAACGGAAAGGTACCATTACCGAAGAGGTGTTCAACCGGTTGACCAATGAGCTGATCGCCCTGCCGGGCAAGATCGAACAGGTACTTGAAAACGCACGGAGCATCCAGGAAATAGCCTATATCTTCACCTATGCCCAGAATTTCATTTACCTTGGACGAGGCCTGCATTTCCCGGTAGCGCTCGAAGGTGCACTGAAGCTGAAAGAAATTTCCTATATCCACGCCGAAGGTTATCCGGCAGCCGAAATGAAACACGGGCCGATCGCCCTGATCGATGAGGATATGCCGGTAATCTTCATTGCTACCCGCGACAGCTCCTATGACAAAATCGTATCCAACATCCAGGAGGTTAAAGCACGAAAGGGACGGGTTATCGCCATTGTGACCGAGGGCGACAAACTCCTGCCTTCGATGGTCGATTTTATCATCGAAATTCCTCATTCCCACGAAATCGTCAGCCCGCTGCTGTCGGTAATACCCCTGCAGCTGCTATCCTATTACATAGCGGTAATGCGCGGGCGGAATGTGGACCAGCCCCGAAACCTGGCCAAATCGGTAACGGTTGAGTAGTTCATCCGGACATACCTTTTCCCGACCGTACAAAAGCTCATTTTACCATATAATAATTATCATTAATTCGGAAACGTGCGTTGCTTACTTTTGTGGCGATCTTAAAAATTCAACCCAAACACCATGAAATATAAGCAAGCAACTTTCCTTACCATTATTGCGTTACTGGTAACCATACCATTTACCCATGCACAGAAGCTGAAATTAACGCAGGGAGACCTGAAAGCGCTGCAGGGTGAAACCGAGCTTAACGTTGTCTACGAGTACTCTCCCATGAGAGTGGGGAAATTTGAAAGAGAGGAAGACTACCTTGCCAAGAAGAAGGCTGAGTACAACGAAAAGGAAGCCGGCCGGGGCGATAAATGGGAAGCCGCGTGGAAGGGTGACAGATCGGCGCGTTTCGAACCCCAGTTCGAGGAACTTTTCAACAAACACGCCAAGAGCCTGAAAGTCGGCCAATACCCTTCCGCGAAGTACACGCTCATTGTCAAAACGACTTTCACCGAGCCGGGTTTTAACGTATACGTGACCCGGAAAAATGCGTCGATCGACGGGGAAGCCATCATTGTAAAGACGGGAGAGACCTCCCCGGTAGCAACCATTTCGTTCGAAAAATGTCCGGGCAGAACCTTTGGGGGTTACGACTATGACACCGGTACGCGTATTCAGGAAGCCTACGCTTTGCTGGGCAAGAGTCTGGCCAGATACATTAGCAAATAAAATCGAAGCAGCAGGCAGGCGGTATACAGTTCCCCTGCCTGTTTTCGTTTGTATTAGAGAGAAACCGGTTCCCAAATGCGTAAGTTTGGGGACCGGTTTGGTTTTACAGACTCAGGAAAACAGCTTTGAAATACTTTACCGCCCTTTCGGGAATTCTTCTTGCGATCATCATAGCGCTGGCCGCAGCCTGTTCGTCCTCCGGCAATGAGTCCTATGTACCCAAGCCCAAAGGTTACCAGCGCATACAGCTGGCACCGCACGACTACATTGACCTTCCCGACGAACATCCCTATCAGTTCCGGATCTCGAAATATGCGCGAATCCTGCCCGACTCTTTCGCCCCTACGGAACCCCACTGGATTTTTATAGACTACCCGCGTCATAAAGCCAATATCCAGCTGACCTACAAAAGGGTTAAAAATGATCCCAAACTGCTCAGGGAATATATTGAGGACAGTTATAAGCTGGCCGCCAAGCACCAAACCCACGCCACCGCGATCCAGGAACAGATTCTTACCACCCCAAACGGTTATACCGTCACCCTTTTCCGTCTGCTTGGAGATGTGCCCAGTCCCTATCAGTTTTACACGACCGATTCGGTCAAGCATTTTCTGCGGGGTGCTATCTACTTTCCGGTGGCCAACAAAAACGATTCCATCGCACCTGTCATCGACTATCTGAAGACCGATATGCTCGAGCTGGTTAATACCCTCAGGTGGAAGGAATAGCTGCTTGATTTAGCTTCAGATTCCATCTATATTTGTCAGGTAACGCGCAGCTTACTTTATGGCCAAAAAGCGACCAACCAACCAGCTGGGTCTGGATTTCAACGTTCGGGGAGACCGTATCATCTACATCATCAGAGATGAGGGTAACCGGGTGTTGTCCCGTGGTTTTTTTGACCGCCTGCTCCGGGAGGAATGGGATCCGGACAGTGCGGATATCACTTCCGGCCAGGAAGAAATCAATCTGTTAGGTCATCGTCTGCTATACCCCGAAACCGTCAAAATCGCCCGTCTGTACAACCACCCTCCCGAGTTTCTCGGCTTTTCCGCGATCTACGACCAGAAGGGGTGGGTATTTGTCAATGCCGAATCTGACAGCTATGACCGCCGCTTTGCCATCTATTTCCTGGTTGCGACGCTGGGGTTGTATTCGACCTATACCAACGAAGATGCCCTCCGGCAACGGGCTGAACAGCTGGTTATGGAAGTCCTGATGCCTGAAAAAGATATGCGGGCTTTTCTTTCGGACAACGAGGTCATGCTCACACCAGCCCTGGCGGGGGACATGTCCGATTTCTTTAAAGTCCCCTATTCCAAAATTCCTGCACGTGCCCTTCAGCTCCAGCTCATAGACGAGGAACAATACGGCCGCTTCCCGATAGTCCGGCCGATGACCTCGAAAAACACCAAGGAAATTTACATTTCACACGACTCAAGCATTGCCGATGACCTGGAAAACTACCTGTTCGGCCTGAGCGACGAAGAAACTGAATGAACAAGCTTTTTCCCGTATTCCTGAAACTCGAAAATCTCCATAGCCTGGTGGTAGGGGGAGGTTATGTAGCCCAGGAAAAACTGACGGCTATTCTGGCCAATTCGCCGGACGCGAAAATAACGCTGGTTGCCCCTGAAATACGGGAAAGTATTCGTGAAATGGTGGCTGAGAAGCCCGGGATACGACTCATCCAACGCCCTTTCGAAACGGATGACCTCCACGGAAAAGACCTGGTGTTTGTGGCTACCAATGTGCCCGAACTGAACCGTGAAATCAAATTGCTGGCTTCGGCGCGGCACCTGCTGGTGAATGTGGCCGACACGCCGGATCTCTGTGATTTTTACCTATCTTCGGTCGTACAGAAAGGCAATCTCAAACTGGGCATTTCCACCAATGGGCTATCGCCCACGCTGGCTAAAAGACTGCGCGAAGTGCTTACCGAAGCCCTCCCCGACAACCTGGAGACGGCTATGCAGCAGCTGAATGCCGTCCGGGAATACCTCCGCGGAGACTTTGAACAAAAAGTGGAAGAACTCAATCAGCTGACGAAAGACCTGATCCGTCAGAAAAAGCAGTCAGGAGACGACCGCTAAAGCTTGGGATTGGATTTATGCCGGTCCTTATCCCGGGCCGTCTTCTTCTCCAGATTTTTGTGGAAAGCTTCGGTCAGATCAATACCCGTCTGGTTGGCCAGACAGAGCAGCACCCAGAGGACATCGGCCATTTCATCGCCCAGATTTTTCTCCAGATCCGATTTCTTGAATGACTGGTCGCCATAGGTTCGGGCCATGATACGTGCCAGTTCCCCAACCTCTTCCGTCAGAATGGCCATGTTGGTCAGTTCGGAAAAATACCGGACGCCATAGTTTTTAATCCAGTCGTCCACGGCTTTCTGGGCCTCCTCGATCGTCATGCTTAAATGCGGTTTTTAGAGTCAATAATCAGTGTTACGGGACCGTCGTTAATCAGGCTTACCTTCATATCGGCTCCGAATTCGCCTGTTTCGGTCTTTTCTCCCAGCTGTTCGGATAAGAAATCGATCATCTGCTCATAGAGCGGGATAGCCACTTCCGGCCGGGCAGCCTCGATAAAGGAAGGACGGTTCCCCTTTTTTGTACTCGCGTGGAGGGTAAACTGGCTGATCAAAAGGATGCGACCGCCCACTGCCTTCAGGTCCAGATTCATTTTTCCCTGCTCGTCGCTGAAAACACGCAGACCAATTATTTTCCGGCCGAGCCATTCTACGTCTTCCAATGTATCCGTATGCGTGATTCCCAAAAGTATCATGAATCCTTTGCCGATTGCCCCCTTTACCTTCCCCTCGATTTCCACACTGGCCTCCGATACACGTTGTACTACTGCAATCATAGTTTAAGCAAGATATGCGCAATTCCGAAATAAACACCGTATCCGATCAGGTCGTTGGCGGTGGTGATAAATGGCCCGGAGGCTACCGCCGGGTTAATACCCAGTTTATCCAGAAGTATAGGGGTGAGAGTACCCATGAAGGAAGCAAGAAATATGACGGCGATCAGAGCGAGTGAAACCACCACTGCCAGATAGATACCATTGCCCATCAGCATGTTGAATCCAAAAACGATGGTACTAATGATCAGGGAATTTAACAGGGCGACCATCGACATACGGGCCAGCCTCAATCCCAGTGACTCCCCGATAGCCGATTTGTCGGCCAGACTCTGGAGAATGATGGAGGAGGTCTGAATCCCGACGTTTCCGCCCATCGAGCCGATGATGGGAATGAAGGCTGCCATCGCTGGAACCACCGCCAGATCGGCCTCAAAGAGACCGATGAATTTGGCTGCCAGCATACCTCCAATCATGCCTACCAGCAGCCAGGGAAGGCGGGCCCGGGTCTGCTTCCAGATGGTATCGTCTTCTTCGACGTCTCCGGTCAAACCGGCCATGGCCTTGGTATCCGAACTCGCCTGTTCGGTAATCACGTCCACGATATCGTCAATGGTGATTTTTCCCAGCAGCCGCCCCTGAACGTTGACGACCGGTATGGCTTCCAGGTCATAGCGCTGCATCAGCTCCGCTACTTCCTCGGCCGGACGATAGGTCTCCACATATATCATGTCCTGGTCGTAAAGACTTTCTATCTTGGTATTCTTATGCGCCAGAACGATTTTCTTCAGCGACAGCCTCCCCTTGAGAATATTGTTGTCATCTACCACATAAACGGTATAGACCTTCTGGACGTCCTCTGCCTGTTTCCGGATCTCCTCGATACACTGGTTCACCGTCCAGTTGATATTGGCCTTGACTAGCTCTTTCTGCATCAGACCCCCGGCGACGTTCTCGTCGTAGTGCATCAGATCGAGGATGAAGCGGGCCTGTTCCCGGTCTTCCAGCAGCGCGATGACCTCCTCACGTACCTTGATAGGCTGGTCGTTGAGCAAGTCCACCGCGTCGTCCGAATCGAGCAGGTTTACGTAGCGGGCGATTTCCTCGGAGGTGAAAATCTTGAGAAAATCCTTCCTGACTGAGCGTTCCAATCCGGCGAGGATTTCGGCACCCAGCTTGCTGTCGAGCTGGCTCAGCAGAAACTTGGCAGGTTCGGCTTCGAGCTCATCCAGAATACGGGAGACATCCGGAGGATACAGTCCCTCCATTTCCTGCCGAAGCGTTTCAGTGTCTTCACTTGCGATCAACGCATTGATGTGCTCGATGTATTCCTTGCTCAGCTCGAATGTTGACATACCTCCTCCTGCTAAAATCGCTCTACATATTTACATTTTCGATTATTTGGGTCAGCTCCACGAAATCCCCGACCTTCAACTGCTCAGCCCGAAGATTCAGAAACCTGTTTTCCGGCACTTCACGACCAAGGGATTTCAACGCGTTTCTCAGCATCTTGCGTCTTTGGTTGAACCCGGTTTTCACGACAGAGAAAAACAGATCTTCGTTGCAGTCGAGTTTCTTTACCTCGTTTCTTTTAAGCCTGATCACGCCCGAGTTTACCTTGGGAGGCGGGGAAAAATGCCCGGGGGGAACTGTGAACAGATATTCTATATCGTAATAGGCCTGAAGAAGTACGCTCAGTATGCCATAGTCCTTATTCCCGGCGGGGGAAGCAATACGTTCAGCAACCTCTTTCTGAAGCATACAGACCACTTCCGAGACTTCATTTCGGTATTTGAGTACTTTAAAGAAAATCTGGGATGATATATTGTACGGAAAATTGCCAATTACGGCAAAGGGGATTCCCATGTTGACGGGCTTCCATTTCAGAAAATCGTCGGCAATGATCCTGTCCCGCAACTGCGGAAAATGCTCGTGCAGATATTCTACCGACTCGCCGTCAATCTCAATCACCCAGGTTTCGAAACGCTCGTCCTCCAGCAGGAAGCCGGTCAGAACTCCCATCCCCGGCCCTATTTCCAGGACCTTTTCATATTGGCCGTGTCCGGTTAACGCATGCGCGATGGCAGCCGCTGTAGGGGTGTGTTTCAGGAAGTGCTGGCCTAGATGTTTTTTCGCCCTTACTTTCATCTGCTTCGTTTATGTTGCCCTGGTTATTCATCCCACAGCCGTTTATTGTTTCCCGATTCTGAAACCCCGATAAGGAGACAAACCTCGCGAACGTCTGTTAAATGCAGCCAATAAAATTATTTTGGACAAAAATAGGTTTTAATTCTTAGATTTATCCGGGCAAATTTCGGGTTTTAACGCGGGCTCAATTAAAAATGGAAATATTTTCGGACTTACAGACCTGGCAAACCAACATCGCTTCGCTGTCCCACCTGAACATGCTGGGAATAACCCTCGACTCGTCGTTTGAGATCAGAGCCGTTAACGGGTATTTCCTTCGTAAAACAAGCTGGGCACCGGAGAATCTGATCGGTAAGAACTTTTTCGAATTCCTGCTGCCCGAAGAAAGCAGGGAGGAAATCCGAAACCTGCTGATCGACGGAATGGCCGGTGAAGCCCGCCCTGAACGCCAGGAAGTCCGCTTTTATGACCTTCATGGAGTACTGCGCACAATGGTCATCAACTCGGTATGGCTGCTCCAGACCGACGGTGAAAACAAAGCCCTAACCATCGTAGGCGACGATATCACCCGGCGCCGGCGCATGGAAGCCGCCCTGACCAAATCCAACAGCCAGCTGCAGGACCTGGTGGAAAACACCAGTGATATCATCTTCCTGATTACGCTCGAAGGTAAATTCATCTTTGTCAATAAGGAGTGGTGCGAGGTGCTGGGCTATAGCCTGCAGGAAATCAATTCCCTTACCCTCGACGATATTCTGCACCCCGACCATCGTGATCAAACCTACGGTCAACTCGAACAGATCAAGGCGGGTGTTCCCATGCCCGACTTTGAGACCGTGTTTCTGAGCCGATCGGCCAAAAAGATATTTCTGTCGGGCAGTGTCACCTGCCGTTATGACAACGGGAAACCGTCTGCTTTCCGCTGTATCCTGCATGACTTCACCGACAAGAACCGGGCAGAGAAGGCGCAAAGCCTGTATCACAGCATAGCCAGCTGGACCATCAATTCCCAGTCGCTCGACGATTTTTACCTGAAAATTCACCAGGAACTGGGAAAAATCATCGATGCCAGCAACTTTTTCATTGCCCTGTATGATGCACGGGAAAGCTATATCTATTTCCCCTACTATGTAGATGCCTATTTCCCCAAGAGTGTAAAATTCACCCGCCGAAAGCTGGGTACCGGGGTTACGGAATACGCCATCGCCGCCAACCGGCCACTTTTCCTTTACCAGGAGGACATCGAAGAGCTGGCCCGTACCAACAGCCTGTACCTCTATGGGGTCACCCCCAAAATCATGATCTGTGTCCCGCTCCGCATCGGCGACCGGATTACCGGGATCATCGGGGTAAAATCGTATAACAGTGCCAATACGTATGACCGGCGCGACCTGGAACTGCTGGAATTCATTTCCGGACAGATCGCCCTGGCGATTGAACGGAAGCAGCGTGAGGAAGAACTGAACAAATATGCGGCGCGGATCAACGCAATTTTCGAAAGCAGCTCCCACCTGATCTGGTCGGTTAACCGCAACCTGCAGCTCACCTCCTACAACAAGAATTATGTGCACGTAGTCGAACAGATTTCAGGTGTGAAATCGACACCGGGGGGCAGCGTGGTTCAGCTGGGCTGGCGTATGCTGGGCATACAGAACCGGCGCATCCTGGAAAACCACTACCGGCAGACATTCAAGGGAATTCCGCAGTACTTCGAAATGAAGATTATTACCAAGGATCACGACGAGATCTGGCTGGAATTCCATTTCAACCCCATTCTGCTCTCGGGCGGAAATATCGAGGAAGTCTCCGGAATCGCCCGGGATATTACCCGCCGGAAACAGGCCGAAATCAGCCTCCGCCAGAGCGAAGAGAAATTCCGCGGGATTTTCGAAAACCTTCAGGATATTTATGTCCGCATCAACCGGAAAGGCATTATCACGATGATCAGTCCGTCGGTATTCAAACGTACCGGCTATACCCCGGAAGAAGTACTCAACCGTCCGATTACCGACTTCTTCACCGACAAGCGGCTGATGATCGAGTCCTACCGGATACTACGCCGTCAGAACAGTCTCCGCAACATCGACGGAGAACTACGCATCAAGAACGGATCGGTACGTCAGTACATGTTCAACATGCTGATGTTTACCAACGAAAAGGGTGGAATGGCTGAAATTGCCGTCCTTGCCCGGGATATTACCGTTCTCAAGCAAAACGAATTCGAACTCCGCAAGGCCAAGGAACAGGCCGAAAGACTGGTCAAGGTCAAGGAAGACTTCCTGGCCAACATGAGCCATGAGATCCGTACTCCGATGAACGGTATCATCGGTATGATCGACCTGCTCAGCAGCACACGGCTTAACAAGGAGCAGCAGGACTATGTCCATACGATCAAGCGTTCGTCCGAAACCCTGCTGGATATCCTGAATGACATACTCGACCTGTCGAAGATCGAAGCGGGCAAGATGGACCTGCACCCTATGCCCGTCGAACTCGACGACATCTTCTCCAAACTGCTGGCACTGTTCGGACAGTCGGCTAAAAACAAAAACAACGAGCTGCTGTTTATCAAGAAGACACCGCTCCCCCGATACATCATAGCTGATCCCACCCGGCTGCTCCAGATACTTTCCAATCTTACCTCCAACGCCCTCAAGTTTACCGAAAACGGAAAGGTTACCATTGCGGTCAGCAATGTCACCGAACCCGGTCAAAAGCTCAAACTGAAGGTCGAGGTCATTGACACCGGTATAGGTATTTCGGAGGAAAACCAGAAGATGCTGTTTACTTCCTTTACCCAGGTAGACAATTCTTCCAAGAAGTCTTTCGGGGGTACCGGACTGGGACTCGCCATCTCCAAACAGCTTTGCAAGCTAATGAACGGTGACATAGGGGTGATTTCGAAACAGGACGAGGGAAGTACCTTCTGGTTTACGTTCGAAACCGAAGAATCGCAAAAAGCACCTGAAAATACAAACGGCAACAATGGCAAAGGGTCGATCGTCGATACCTTCGGCGATACCGAGCTTCACATTCTTCTGGTGGATGATAATATCGTCAACCGTAAGGTAGCCGGAGAAATCCTGAAAAAGGCCGGAGCCAGGGTCGATTCAGCTGCCAGTGGCTTCGAGGCTATTGATCGTGTCACCGAGCTGATCGAAGGGGGAGAAAAGATGTACGACATCATTCTGATGGATATTCAGATGCCGGATATGGACGGCATCCAGACCACAGCCAGCCTTAGGGAAAAATTCGGAAGCAAACTTCCGCCTATCGTGGCCATGACCGCCTATTCCATGAAGGAAGACCAGGAAAGGTTTATCGCGCAGGGGATGGACGATTATCTGCCCAAGCCGATCCGGGCCGTGCAGCTGATTCAAAAGGTTGCCGAACTGACCCAAAAACCCGCTCAGGCTGATTCTGTCCCTGAAACGGAACCCGAGTCTCCTGCTTTACCCGTTCTGGATCAGGAAATCGTGAATCAGCTGAAATCCATAGGCGGTACCGACCTCGTGCTTTCGGTCTATGAAGATTTTATCAACGAATCGTCGGAACTGGTAAGAGAAGCCGTGGAGGCCTGGGAAAAGAGAGATATTCCGACGGTCAAGAGTCATCTGCATACCCTGAAGGGAAGTGCCGGGACCGTAGGTGCGATGGAAATCGCAGAGATCGCGCGCGACGCCGAAGGCCGTCTGAAAACCAACGATACATCTACGTTGCCTGCAGCGATTCCAGCCCTGGATAAAGCATTCCGGACCTTTTCAGAACAATACGAAGATTTACTGAAAGGATGGCTGACCACCTAGGGGTCATCCCTGTAACCGGTTAACCTTGTCGGGATCGATCGTCTTATAGTGGTCAAAAACCCTTAACACGATGGCCAGGGCTATGGCTATCTCACAAACTGCTACCACCATTACGAAGAGGGCAAAAAGCTGCCCCTGCATCAGGTGCGGATCGTGACGGCTGAAAGCCACGAGATTGATATTGACGGCGTTCAGCATCAGTTCCAGCCCCAGGAGCACCCCAATGGCATTCTTTTTGGTCGAGGCAACGGCCAGACCAATCGAAAAAAGGGCTGCCCCTACTACCAGGAAATGGGTGACAGGTATGGTATTCATCGGATTCTGATTCGGTTATAAGCCATGTAACCTGTACCAGTCAGTACGGCCAGCAGAAGAACGGCGATGATTTCGAACGGTAACAGATGGGTAGTCATCAGATGCATGCCCAGCTGCTTCAGGGTAGACTTCTGGGATTCTACCGGACCTGAAAGTGC
>Ga0182792_1003152_pt1 | contig 10872 bp, 7 predicted proteins | sample Passage237B_FD_130497 | JGI IMG/M metagenome (GOLD analysis project Ga0182792, IMG submission 130497) | Cellulose adapted compost microbial communities from Newby Island Compost Facility, Milpitas, CA, USA - Passage2 37B (version 2) (version 2) ...
ATGGCCGCGGTATAGGTGTGGACCTCGGCGCGGCCGCGGAACTCCCACAGCCCGGCGTCGGGCACGTCATGCAGGGCGAAGGCATGTTCGCCCAGCTGCTCCAGGCGCTTGAAGGTGCTCTCGTCGCCGGGGTCGGCCAGGCGCTGGTCGAAGAACAGCTGGGTCGAGGCCAGCACCACCGAGCCGTACACGTCATGCTGTTTCTGCATCCAGGCCAGGTTGCCGCGGCGCACCGGACCCATGCCGCGGTAGCCGGCCAGCGAGGGCACCTCGTGCTCGTCCAGGCGGCTCTCGAAGCCGATCCCGTACAGCGGCTGCAGGGTGCCGTCGGCGCTGGCGATGTTGCCGATGTAGCGCAGGAATTCCTCCATGCTGCGGGTCGCGCCCAGGCGGTTGAGCGCACGCACCACGAAGGCGGCGTCGCGCAGCCAGCAGTAACGGTAGTCCCAGTTGCGCGAGGAGCCGGGCGCCTCGGGCAGGGAGGTGGTCATGGCGGCGATGATCGCGCCGGTGTCCTCGTACTGGCACAGCTTGAGGGTGATCGCGCTGCGGATCACCGCCTCCTGCCACTCCAGCGGCACGGACAGGTAGCGCACCCATTCGCGCCAGTAGTCCAGGGTGCTGGTCAGGGCTTCCTCGACATAGGTGGAGAGCAGGCGCTGCACCGGCTCGTCCGGGCCCAGCACCAGGTGCACGCGGTGGGTGAGCACGAAGGGCAGGCCTTCGCGCACCATCCGCACCGGCGCATCGGTGGACAGGCGCAGGGTGAACTGCGGCAGCAGCCAGCGGATGTGGTTGCTGCCCCAGGTCTGTTCGGGCTGGTGCGCGCCCCAGTCGGCCAGTGGCCGGGCGAGGATCCGCACCCGTGGGCTGCCGGATAGCGGGGTGATCCGCCGTACCAGCGACACCGGCCGGTACACCCGTCCCCACTGCTTCCAGCGCGGGGCGAAATCCAGCAGTTCCACCGCCCCGCCATGGCGGTCATGCAGCACGGTGCGCAGCACCGCGGTGTTGGGCACGTAGGCCTGCTCGACCCGCTCCAGGTCCTCCAGTTCGACGCTGAAGTCGCCACCGGGCTGATCGCGCGGGGAGAGCAGCGCGCAGAAGGCCGGATCGCCGTCGAAGGCGGGCAGGCAGCTCCACACCACACGACCGCGCTCGTCGATCAGGGCGCCGAAGCTGCCGTTGCCGATCACACCCAACTGCAGGTTGGATTGCTGTACGTCCAGGTCCATGGCTAGGACTCCTTCGGAAAAGCGGCAGGCCGGGCTCAGTTCTCCCGTGCCTGGCATGAGGGGGGAAGGCTGGCCAGCAGCCAGTCCAGCACCGCGCGGGTGTCGGCCAGGCCGTGACGGGCCTGGCTGCCGGGGCGGTTGCCGACCAGCACGCTCCAGCCGCCGGCGCGGTGGGCGGCGGCGAAGCCGAACTCGTCGGTCAGGTCGTCGCCCACGAATACCGGCACCCGGCCGGCGAACGGGGCCTGCGCCATCAGCTGTTCCAGCGCCCGGCCCTTGTCCGCGCCGGCGGGGACGAACTCGACCACGTGGTCGCCGTGCTGGAGACGGTGCCCGGGCAGGGCGTGGATGTGTTCGCCGGCAAAATCCAGCACGGCTGCCTGCGCCCCGGGATTGGCGCGCCAGTGCAGGGCCAGGGCCGCACCCTTGTCCTCCACCCGCACCCCGGGATGGGCACGCGCCAGGCGGGCGGCGCCGTCGAGCACGGCGCCCAGCGCTGCGCCGCCGTGCGCCTGCGCCATCACGCCGCCGGCACCGGCACGCAACTGGTGGCCGTGCAGTCCGGCCGCAGGCAGGCGCAGGGGTTGAAACAGCGCATCAAGCTGCTCCAGCGGACGTCCGCTGACCAGGGCCAGGGCACCACCCAGGTACCGGCTCAGGCGGGAAATCGCCTCGCGCAGGGAAGGGGTCGTCCTGACCTGGGCCGGATCGACCTGGAAGTCGACCAGCGTTCCATCCACGTCCAGGAACAGGGCACAGCCTGGATCGAGCAGCGGCGGCGCGGTACGTGTGTGGGTCGCGTCGGCCATGACTTCATCTTGCCGAATCGGGCGTGAGGTTCAAGTCACGCAGGCTGCTGCGGCCTTCCCGACCCATCGCCGCCGGCGGCCACGGCGGCGAATCCGGTGCTGCGGAAACCATTCGTTACATCCATCCGGATGAAGCGATATTATGCGCCGGTCGTGCCCGGCCAGGGCCCGGGTCCGGCATGTGCTCATGCCCGCGGGTTGTTTGCCCCCCTGCGCGCCTTGCCACACCCTGCCGCCTGTCCAGGAGCCGCTCCATGCCCCCGCGCCCGCCTGTCCTCGTGCTGCTGTTGCCGCTGCTGGCCGCCTGTGCCGGCGCGCCGGAAGCGCGGGCGCCTGCCGCCGCCAGCCTGCACGGTGATCCCGCGCGCCCGGCCCATGCCCGCGGCTGGGTCCGCAGCGAGCTGTACTTCGGCCTGGGCCCGGAAGGCGGGGCGGGGCAGGCGCAGACGGCCGCCATCGACGAGCAGTCCTGGCGCCGGTTCCTGGGCTCCGAGGTGACCCCGCGTTTCCCGGACGGCCTGAGCGTGTTCGACGCCTACGGGCAGTGGCTCGTCCGCGGCGCCGCGGCGCCGGAGCGGTTGCGCACCCGGGTACTGGTGCTGCTGCACGAGGACACGCCGCGCAACCGCGATCAGCTCGACGCCATCCGCGCCGCCTGGAAGCAGGCTACCGGACAGGAATCGGTGCTGTGGTCGCGGCATCCGGTCCAGGTCGCCTTCTGATCCCGTTCCATCGCTGCCCGCGGCAGCGCCCCCATCGCCCCCACGGAGAGAGTCGCCCATGAAGCCGTCCCGTCGCCCGCCCCGTCCCGCCGTGCTCGCCCTGGCCCTGGCCCCGGCACTGGCCGCGGCGCAGAACCCCACCACCCTTGACGCGCTGCAGGTCACCGCCCAGCGCAAGGTGGAAAACATCCAGGAAGTACCGGTGTCCGTGACCGCGGTCAATGCCGAGAAGCTGGAGACCATTGGCGCCAGCGGCGCCGACATCCGGGTGCTGGCCGCGCGCGTGCCCAGCCTCAACATCGAGTCTTCCTACGGGCGTGCCTTCCCGCGCTTCTACATCCGCGGCCTGGGCAATACCGACTTCGACCTCAACGCCTCCCAGCCGGTGTCGCTGGTGTATGACGACGTGGTCCAGGAGAGCCCGCTGCTGAAGGGCTTCCCGCTGTTCGACCTGGAACAGGTGGAGGTGCTGCGCGGGCCGCAGGGTACCCTGTTCGGGCGCAATACCCCGGCAGGCGTGGTCAAGTTCCAGTCGGTGCGGCCCTCGCAGGAATTCGGGGGCTATGCCCGGGTCGGCTATGGCAGCGACGACATGACCAATGTCGAGGCGGCGGTGGGCGGCCCGCTGGGCGGGGGCTGGTCGGCGCGCGTTTCGGCCCTGTACCAGCGCCGTGACGACTGGGTGGACAACACCCTGGCCGGGGCCCCCAACGATGGCTTCGAGGGCTACGACGAAGCCGCCGCGCGGATCCAGCTGTTGTACGAAGGCCAGGCCTTCGAGGCCCTGTTCAACCTGCACCGGCGCGAGCTCAACGGCACCGCGCGCCTGTTCCGCGGCAACATCATCCGTCCCGGCAGCAACGACTTCGCCGACGGCTTCGACCGCCACAAGGTCGCCATCGACGGGGTCAACTTCTCCGACCTGGAGACCTGGGGCGCCAATGCCCGCCTGCGCTGGGACTTCGGCCGCCTGAGCCTGCACTCGATCACCGGCTACGAGACCGCCGAATCGCTCAACCGTGGCGACATCGACGGCGGCTACGGCGCGGCCTTCCTGCCCGACTCCGGGCCGGGGCTGATCCCGTTCGCCTCCGAGTCCGCCGACGGCCTGCCCGAGCACCGCCAGCTCAGCCAGGAATTGCGCCTGGAATCGGCCTACGAGGGTCCGTTCAACTGGCAGGCCGGCCTGTTCTGGTACCGCGAGAGGATCGCCATCGACGGCTTCAACTACGACAGCCTCAGCCCGGGCAACCCGCAGGCCGGCTACGCGGTCCAGCACCAGGACAACACCGCCTGGGCGGTGTTCGCCTCGGCCGAGTACCAGGCCAGCGAGCGCCTGAAGCTGCGCGGCGGCCTGCGCTACACCCATGACGAGAAGGACTTCCGGGCGCAGATCCTGGAGGCGGCGCCGTTTGGCGCGCCGGTCGGCGGACCCTACCGGGTCGACACCGACGCCAACGACGTCAGCTGGGATGCCAGCGCGGTGTTCGCGCTCAACCCGGACGTGAACCTGTACGCGCGGGTGGCCAAGGGCTTCCGTGCCCCGTCGATCCAGGGCCGGCTGCTGTTCGCCGACCCGGCCGCGCCCAATGGCGGGGTGACCACCGCCGACTCGGAGGAGGTCATCTCCTGGGAGGCGGGCGTCAAGGCCGAGCTGTTCGAACGCCGCGCGCGCCTGGGCTTCAACCTGTTCCGCTACACGGTCGACGACCAGCAGATCATCGCGGTGGGCGGCGGCAGCAACATCGCCACCCTGCTCAACGCCGACCGCACCATCGGCCAGGGCTTCGAGCTGGACCTTGAGGCCTACCTGACCGACCACGCCCTGGTCAGCCTGGGCAGCAGCTACAACCACACCGAGATCCGCGACCGCGCCCTGTCGGTGGCGCCCTGCGCCCAGTGCACCATCACCGATCCGTTCGACGCCAATGGCCGCGCCCTGATCAACGGCAACCCGCTGCCGCAGGCGCCCAGGTGGATCCACAACCTGAGCGTGCGCTACGGCTTCCCGCTTGCCAATGGCGAGCTGTATGTGCTCACCGACTGGGCCTACCGCAGCGAGGTCAACTTCTTCCTGTACGAGTCGCCGGAGTTCCGCGGCAAGTCCTCGCTGGAAGGCGGCCTGCGCCTGGGCTACCTGTGGAACAACGGCGACCAGGAGCTGGCCCTGTTCGGGCGCAACGTCACCGACCAGGTGCGGATCGTCGGCGCGATCGACTTCAACAACCTCACCGGCTTCCTCAACGAGCCGCGCACCTGGGGCGTGGAGTTCCGCACCCGCTTCTGAGCCGGATGGCCGCAGGGAGGCGGCCCTACCCGTAACCAGCGCCGCCGGGTACGCTCCGGCGGCCGTGGCGGGCGGCCTGGCCGCCCGCTGCCTGCAATCCGCCACCTGCCCGCATCCATGACCCCAAGCAACGCATCCTCCCGCCGCCCGCCCTGGTTCGTCGCCGGCGACCTCAATGGCTTCTTCGGCCTGGTCGTGGACAACCTCTCCATCCTCGGCTTCATCGCCGCCACCCTGGTGGCTGTGTTCCGGTTCCCGGCGCAGGTGGTGTTCGGGCAGATGGTCCCGGGCACGGCTCTGGGCGTGCTGGTGGGCAACCTGGCCTATACCGCCATGGCCCGGCGCCTGGCCCGCCGCAGCGGGCGCGCGGACGTGACCGCGATGCCGCTGGGCCTGGATGCGCCCACCAGCATCGGCATGGCTCTGCTGGTGCTGGGTCCGGCCTACGCCGGCCTCCTGCAGCAGGGCATGGCGGCAGAGGCGGCCGCGCAGGCGACCTGGCGGCTGGGCATGGCCTCGCTGGTGGTGATGGGCCTGCTCAAGCTGGTCCTGTCCTTTGCCGGCGACTGGATCACCCGGGTGCTGCCGCGGGCGGCGCTGCTGGGCTCGATTGGCGGCGCGGCCCTGGCCCTGCTGGGTTTCCTGCCGCTGGTGGAGACCTTGCGCAACCCGGTAGTGGGCCTGCTGACCCTGGGCCTGCTGCTGTACGTGCTGGTGGGGCGCGGCCGGCTGCCGGTGCGCCTGCCGGGCGTGTTCGTCGCCTTCCTGGCCGGTACTGCCCTGTACTACGGGCTGGGCCTGGCCGGGCTGGGCCTGCCGGGCTTCGCCCTGCCACCGGCGGCCGCCCTGGACCTGGTCCTGCCCTGGCCGCAGCTGGACTTCATCGCCGGGCTGCCGCTGACCGTGTCCTATCTGCCGCTGCTGCTGCCCTTCGGACTGCTGATGGTGGTGGGCGGGATCAACGTGGCCGAAAGCGCCCGTGCGGCCGGTGACGACTACCGTACCCGCGACGTGCTGCTGGTGGAGGCGGTGTCGACCCTGGTGGCCGGGGTCTGCGGCGGCGTGGCCCAGACCACGCCCTATATTGGCCAGCCGGCCTACAAGCACATGGGCGCGCGCCATGGTTACACGCTGCTGACCGGCCTGTTCATCGGCCTGGGCGGGATGCTGGGCTATGTGTCGGCCCTGGTGCAGTGGCTGCCGGTGGCGGTGCTTGCGCCGATCATCGTCTACGTCGGCCTGGACATCACCGTGCAGGCCTTCCACGACAGTCCGCGCCGGCACGCCCCGGCCGTGGCCCTGGCCTTCCTGCCGGCGATCGCCTATCTGCTGGTGATCAAGTTCGGCAACCCGGCGCTGGTGGCCGCCGAGGCGCATGCCGCCCTGTATGCGGCGGTGGACGGCCATGGCCTGTCCGACCTGGCGGCCATCACCACCCTGGGCAATGGCTTCATCATCACCGCCATGCTCTGGTCCAGCGCCCTGGTGGCGCTGATCGGGCAGCAGCCGCGGCGCGCCGCCGGGCTGCTCCTGCTGGCCGCGGTCCTGACCCTGGTCGGGGTGATCCATTCGGTCGATCCGCGCGGCGGGATCTACCTGCCGTGGCAGCTGCAGGGGCTGGCTGCGACCATCGCCTGGCAGTTCGCCGCCGGCTATGCGTTGCTGGCGCTGGTGCTGGGCCTGCTGTCGCTGCAGGGCCCAGCGGCGCAGGACTGAGCACGCCGGCCGGCGGCGGAGGCGCTATCCTGCGCACCCTTTCCACGCGCGCGCAGCACCCCATGTCCGTCCTCGCCCACCGGCCGGGCCCGATCCCCGCCACCGCCCCCGAGCCGACGGTGTTCCAGCAGGTCCTGGGCGCGCCGTTCTTCAAGCTGCCGCCCAGCCTGCGCCTGCTGCATTCGTTGCGCGGCCAGGCCAGCTACGCCGGGGAGGTGGACATCGTGCGGGCACGCGGTCTGCTGGCGCGGATCTGCGGCCGGCTCGGCGGCCTGCCGCCGGCGATGCAGCAGGCTCCGCTGCGGGTGGACTTCAACGCCGATGCGCGCGCGGAAACCTGGCGCCGCCAGTTTGGCAGCCACCGCCTGGTCTCGCGCCTGCGCTGCCGCAAGGGCCTGCTGGTCGAACGCCTGGGCCCGCTGCAGTTCCGCTTTGCCCTGCATGCGGCCGGCGGCACCCTGTACTGGAACGTGGCCGCGGTGCGCCTGCTGGGGCTGCTGCCGCTGCCGGCGCGGCTGTTTGCCCAGGTGCGCTGCCGCGAATGGGAGCAGGACGGGCGCTACCACTTCCAGGTCCAGGCCAGCCTGCCGCTGCTGGGCGAGCTGATCGGCTATTCGGGCTGGCTGGAGCCGGTGGCAGGCGAGCGGTCCTGAGTCCTGCCTGGCGGAGCGGTCCGCCACTCAGGTTCCGGCCGCCCCGGGCGGCGCCGGGTCGTGCAGGAAGGCCAGCTTGCGCTGGCGGGGCAGGCGCTTGATCTGGTACTCGGCGCGTGAGGCGCTGGCCCGGTCCGGATAGGCGCGGCAGCCAAGCAGGCGCACGGGAGGATTGGCCCGGGTGTAACGCGCGCCCTTGCCGGCGGCATGGGCGCGGTAGCGCGCTTCCACGTCCGGGCTGATTCCGGCATACCAGCTGCCGTCGCGGCATTCGAGCAGGTACAGGAACCAGGGGCGCGGGGTGGCGGGCATGGCCCGCATTATCGATTGCCCCCGACCGCCGGCAAGCGGCGGCCGGGGAGGCGGTATCACCAGCCGAAGCCCATGCCCACGCCGGCGGCCTTCTCGTTGCCGCTGAAGGCACCGCCCAGGGTCAGGGTGGCGCGTTCGTTGAAGGCACGCTGGTAGCCCACCGACAGCGCACGCTCGCCGTTCTGGTAGCCCACCGACAGCGCACGCTCGCCGTTCTGGTAGCCCACGCCGGCGCCGACCCGGTTGCGGGTGTGGATCCCGGCGGTGCTGGTGGCCATGGCCATCATCGCCGCCGCCAGCGCGCCCTGGCGATCGGTCCGGCGGTCCTGCTGGTACAGGCGCTGGTCGATGCGCTGCTGCAGGTTGTTGAGCTGCTGGTCCCAGCTGTCAAAGCGCATGTCGGTATAGGCATTGGCCGCGGCCAGGGCGCGGTTGTTGCTGGCGTCGGCGTAGCCCTGGGCCTGCTCCAGGGTGCGGGCGTCACCCGCCTCGGCCTGGCGCTGGGCCACGTCCAGGGTGGCCGGATCGCTGCGCAGATAGTCCAGCCAGTCCTGCTCGCTGCCGCTGAAGCTGTTGGCCACCGCGACCTCATAGGCGCTGGCGCCGGCGGCGCCATCGGCGCCGCGCAGCGAGTCCAGCCACTGCGTCTCGGTGCCGCTGAAGCCGTTGGCCACCGCCACCTGGTAGGCACTGGCGCCATCGGCGCCGGGGCCACCGCTGCCGCCGCCCTTGAGCGAATCCAGCCACTGCACCTCGCTGCCGACGAAGCCGTTGGCCACCGCCACTTCGTAGGCGCTGGCACCGGCCGGACCCTGCGGGCCCGGCACGCCGCCACCACCGCCGCCACCGCCGAGTGCGGTCAGGTAGGTGTCCACGGCGCCCAGGGCCGAGGCCACGGTGTTGTAGTTGTTGCCCTGGATGTTGAAGGTGGGCGGGGTGAACACGCCGCCGGCATAGCCGGCGCCGCCGCCCAGCCAGCCGGCCAGCCCGTTGCCCAGGGCGCTGAGCTGGCGCAGGTTGACCGCGTCGTAGTCCTGGGTGCCATCGGCCATGTTTGCGATCTGGTTGCGCACGCCGGTGCCGGCATTGCCCACCGAGATGGTCCGGCTGCGGTCGCTGACGGCGTCGTTGCCCAGGGCCACGCTGTCGTCGACGCCGGCAACGGAGCCAAAGCCCAGGGCCACGCTACGGTCGCCCAGGGTCTCGGCGAGCACGCCCAGGGCGGTGCTCATCTCGCCGCCGGCATGGGTGCCGATGCCCACGGCCACTGCGGCCGTGCCATCGGCGTAGGCGGCCTCGGAGGTGCCCTGCATGGTGCCGCCGCCCACGTCGATGTCCCAGTTCACCTGGCCATCGCCATCGAAGTCATGCCAGCCGCTGATCACCAGCGAGCGGTCGCCGATGGCGGCGCCGGTGGCGCCGAACACCACGCTGGAGTGGCCCGCCGACCAGTTGTAGCTGCCCACGGCCACGCCGTATTCCTGCTTGGCGGTGTTGCCCACGCCAATGGCCATGGACTGGTCGCCCTCGGCCGTGTTCACCAGGCCCAGGCCCAGGGCGTGTGCGGCGGAAACCGTGTTGTAGTAGCAGAAGGCCTGGGCCGTATTGCCCGACGCGGTGTTCTCGCTGCCAAAGGCGGAGGCGTAATCGTTCGACGCATTGTTGTCGAAGCCGAAAGCCGACGAATGCTCACCCGAGGCCACATTGTCCAGGCCGATGGCCGAGGCCTTGGTGTTGCTGGCCTCGTTCCGGGCGCCCACCGCCGAGGAATAACCGCCGGAGGCCGTGTTCTCGTAACCGAGCGCGGAGGCATGCTCGTGCAATGCCTCGTTGCCGGTGCCAATGGCCGCGGCGCCGAAGCCCGAAGCCTGGTTGTCATAGCCCATGGCGGAGGCATGTTCGCCACTGGCGACCACATCCACGCCCACCGCCGCGGCCATGAAGGCGGCCTCGGCGTTCACGCCCACGGCCACGGCGCTGTCATCGGAGGTGCTGGAGCCGTAGCCCACGGCGACGGAACTCTGGCCATCGGCCCGGTTGCCATGGCCCACGGCAGTGGAATGGTCGCCATTGGCCTGGTTGTCGGTGCCGCAGGCAGTGGCATCGGTACCGGTTGCGGTGCTGCCTTTGGTGTCCTGGTTGCCGCCACCGTCGTCGAGGACGCAGACGTCGCCGGCCAGGGCCGGCCCGGCCAGACAGAGGGCGAACGGGGTCAGCGCCAGGCGGGAGGGCTGGGGGCACGGCGCGCGGCGCGCCGAGGGGAGGCGATGCTCCTCTTCATGCGGGTACTCCGGTTTATGGGTAACCCCCCGGCATCCCCCGGCCCCCCCGGGTAATGCCTTGAATGACTTGCTACCTGAACGAATGTTAAGCAATGGTGAAACCCCATGCCCGGCAGCCGGGTTCCCCTGCGCGGTTGCCGGGCCTGTGCCGAAGGGTCCGCAGGCGTTCGCAGGCGGGGGACGGCGCCCGCACTGGTCCGGCGGGGCGAGGCCGACAGGACTTGAAAGCCGTCTTCACAACCGCATCTGGTGGACATGGCCGGTCTGCCGGCCCCCAAAGCCGAGGAATCCACGATGCGGATGGACAAACTGACTTCCCGCTTCCAGCAGGCCCTGGCCGATGCGCAGTCGCTGGCGGTGGGTCGCGACCACAACCTGCTCGAGCCGGTGCACGTGCTCGTGGCCCTGATCGACCAGAGCGGCGGCAGCACCCGGCCGCTGCTGGCCCAGGCCGGGGTCAACGTGCCGGTGCTGCGCGAGCGCCTGGGCGAGGCCCTGGAAAAGCTGCCCAAGGTGTCCGGCCAGGCCGGCAACCTCTCGGTGGGCAACGACCTGACCCGCCTGCTCAACCTGACCGACAAGCTGGCCCAGCAGAGCGGGGACCAGTTCATCGCCAGCGAATGGTTCGTGCTGGCCGCGCTGGAGGACAACGGTGCCGTGGGCCAGGCGCTCAAGGCCGCCGGTGCCGACAAGGCGCGCCTGCGCGCGGCCATCGACAAGATCCGCGGGGGGCAGACCGTGCAGTCGGAGAACGCCGAGGACCAGCGCCAGGCGCTGGAGAAGTACACCATCGACCTCACCGCGCGCGCCGAGTCCGGCAAGCTGGACCCGGTGATCGGCCGCGACGAGGAAATCC
>Ga0182792_1003153_pt1 | contig 10868 bp, 5 predicted proteins | sample Passage237B_FD_130497 | JGI IMG/M metagenome (GOLD analysis project Ga0182792, IMG submission 130497) | Cellulose adapted compost microbial communities from Newby Island Compost Facility, Milpitas, CA, USA - Passage2 37B (version 2) (version 2) ...
AAAGGAATAACAAATACAAGCATAAAACAGCACCCAAAAGCTGTAATCCGCAGGTCACGCGTAAGGAAAAACCTGTGTCCTTTTTAAATAAAAGACACAGGTTATCCCAAAAATCCGCTTTAATCTACGGCCTATCCCACCAAACCGGTTCGTTCAGGTAGGTCGGCTTGTCGGCATTCGGGTTGGCGGACAGCACCTGCTCGACATTGTAATTAATCTCATAGCTCGGTACGGCAAAGCGCCTTGGCCAATCCGTGGCGTTCGGATACGCGTCTACATAGACGTGCGATGGCCGATTAAACCCTTTATATATCCCTGCCACTTCATTGTAATTTCCAGACTGGTCGGTACAGAAATCCATGCGCCTCAAATCAACCCACAACTCCGGCGAATAGGAAAGCGCAATGTATTTCTGAATCATGATGTGACTCAGCGTTAGCGCCCCTGCGCTTTGGACAACCGACGAGCTATTGAGATAGTTATCGATTGTAGCTGCGGCGATTCCCATGATATTCATATGCGATCGAATCCCCGCTTTGTATGCTGCCAATGCTTCCGCGGGTTGACCCATCCTGAAGCGCGCTTCCGCTTCAATGAAGCGGGCCTCGGCGTTAGTAAACAGCAATCCTTTGGAGTCTTTTTGGGTATACCACGTTCCCGTGGCGGTCATTTCGCCTCCAATTACCGGCGATATTGGATTTCTGCGCAACTGCACATACTGCCTGTCGGCATTCGTCGGCCCCGACTTCGGTAAATCGGATTGCATGTCCACCCCGAGACTTCGAACAAATATGCCATCTATCAGCGCACTCGGAATAAGCAAGTCGGCGCGCGGATCTTCCATATCGTTGGATCCTGTAGGAGCACCGGTGTAATTGCCCATAATGTAATCGTAATACAGCTTGGTGATTCGCGAAGCGCTATTGTTCTGGTACTGCAAAGAAGCTTTGGTGGCCGATGCGGTTGTCTCCGTCTCATCTACATATTGTAGGATCGTGCTGTGCTCATCTATTTGCGGGCCATTGGCCAATGCGCTCAAAACCGCTTGTGGGTCATAGCTTGACAACTTCGACGTATGATTCAGGAAACGCGCTTTCAGGCCGTAAGCCAACCGAATCCAATTGTCTACGTTGCCGCCATTGAATATGTCACCTTCCGCCAATCCCGCCGCCCCTACTCCCTGCGTTTTCCCAAGCTCAACAATGGCTTCGTCCAGCAGCGTCAATACTTGGCTTTGTATGTATTCGCCATCGTCGAATTTAGGCGTAATCGTGGCCGGGTCGTTGAATTCATCATAAGGCATCATGCCATAGAAGTCGGCTAACGCTCCAAAACCCCATGCTTTGATAATCTTGGCAGCTCCGATATAGTGATAGGCCTCCATTTCCTGCGCTTTCTCAATCAACGGATCGATGTTTACCGCAGCGTTGACGTACCAAGCTTGCCAAGGCCAGTTGGCACTCGATTCATTGGAATACCAACGTGTCAAGTTCCAGTTGTTGTTTACGGCATAAGTAACCGCGAGTTGCTGCGATAGGAAAGCTGCTCGTGTCCCCGCACTTTCGTAAGAATCCGCAAATTGGGCAAGCAAGGGCGGAAGTCGCTGCTCCGGCGTGGGAACCGTTGCGTTTGCGCTATTGGGATTATCATTGACATCCAGCCATTTTTCGCAAGAGGCAAGGGTCAATGAAAAAACAGCGATATATATAATTCTCTTCATCGTGATAATCTTTAAAATCTAACGTTTAAACCAATGGCAAAACCCGCTGTGGCTGGCACCCCCGCATAGTCAATGCCCACCGAGCCGGAGCCGATTACACCCGCTCCCGCTGCACTGGTCTCGGGGTCCATGCCCGAGTAGTTGGTAAACAGCAACAGATTAGTTCCCGTGGCCGTAATGCTGGCACCCTTCATATAGGGCATCTTCGCCAGCAAGCTGCCCGGCAAGTCATATGTCAGCGACACCGACCGCAACCGCAACCAGTTGACATCCTCGATAAAAAACAGCGAATTATTCAGATATATATCCCGGTAGTAGCGTTCGTCGGCAACGACTTCCCGCGTAACCAATTCGTATTGTTCGGTCGCCGGGTTCAGCGACATGCCTGTAAAGGATATCGTATTCCCCCGGTTTTCCGTCACCTTCGCCAAACCATAGTTGACCAGTAGGTGCTCCGTACCATTATAGACATCGCCTCCCTTACGGAAATCGAACAGGAAGGAGAAATTCCAGTTTTTAAAGGCAAAGTTATTGTTCAACCCACCCAAAAAATCAGGTTCGCGATTTCCAACTGGGAGCGTTTCAAGTGTACCTCTCAATGGATAGCCCGTATTCCAGTCGAGCAACAAATTCCCGTCATCATCTGTCTGCCATTTCGAGCCGCTCAGCCCCATAAAATCGCCTCCGTCAAACGATGCGGCTTTGGCGTTGCCCACCTGCACGTCGGTGACATAAAGGATCGGCAAGGCTCCTGGCAAGGACTTGACCTTGCCGTTATTATGCGAGAAGTTGACGGCTACATCCCACGTAAAATCGTCCCGCTTTACCGGGGTACCCTTAAGGGATATTTCCATACCCTTGTTTTCAATCTCGCCGGTGTTCACATAGCTCAAAATATATCCTGTTGCGTTGCTTACCCGTGGCTGGAGAATCTGATCCTTGCTGTTATTTACATAGTAAGCAAAGTCGGCACCGATCCGATTGTTCAAGAAGCTGAACTCAGCACCGAGTTCCATGGAGGTCGTTGTTTCTGGCTTCAGGATGTCATTTCCCCGCGTCCAATAATTCCTGAAACCACCCCCGATGGTCAACTCCGGACCGAACAGGTAGGTATTGGTTTGGTATGCGGGGGCGTCTTTACCGACCTGTGCCCAGGACGCCCGGATTTTCCCGAAAGTCAGGAAATTACTCGGTTCCATCAATTCAGTAAACACAAAACTCCCGCTCACCGATGGATAGAAGAACGAACGGTTTTGCAAGGGCAATGTGGAAGACCAGTCGTTCCTGCCCGTAACACTCAAGTACACCATATCACGGTAAGCCAACCGTAAGTCTCCATAAACGCCTACCAAACGTTTCCGCATGATATCCTGGGAAAAGAACTGGTTTCCCTGTTCGGCATTATTCAGGCTGAAGAAATTGGGAATCTCAAATTTCTGTGCACGGAGCGAATTGGATTTGACCTGGGTATCTTCCGATGTTGTGCCCAATAGCAAGCCCAAGTCCCAAATATCGTTGACGTTCTTATGGAAATTGAGCATCAAGTTGGAATTGAGGTAATTGTAATTCCTATTGGTCTCTGAAATCATCCCCTCTTGCCAATCCAGTTTCACGCTCGATCCCGGATGAATCCGGTTGCCGAATACGGTGGTAAAGTTGTCGACACCAAGCCGGTAGGTGATATCAAACCAATCCGTGACATGTACATTGGTATAGACTGTACCGATAATCCGGTTGGTCTCGTCCGTCTGTGGGTTACGGTGGATGATCCAGTAAGGATTTTCCACGTCTGCAGCGTCCTCCAGGTTGGGTTCAGGCCATATCCGACGCTTTGTCCCGTCGGTATTCAGATAAACGCGCATATCGTCATTCCGCGGCCAAGAAACGATGCTCTCCATATATCCGCCACCGTTTGACCCCCAAAGCCCGCTTCCGGTAAGTGTTTTTCTTGTCTTACTTTTGGCATACGACGCATTGACCCCGAATGTGAAGATACCTGCCTGCTGTTCCCCATTGAACCGTACCGTGCTCCGGTTGAAATCGGTGGTCGGTACCACACCGGATTGCGCCAAGTTGGAAGCCGACAGAAAGAAGTTGCCGGTTGCCGTACCTCCGGAAACCGTGAAACTATTATCGTAAGCATGGGCCGTTTCAAAGAAATTACCCATATTGTCGTAAATGGTCTCCCCCTGTCCGAATTCATCGCCCCAAGAACGAATCGTCTGATCCGTGAATGCCCCACTGTAATATGACCCCCGCTTGTATAACCCTTGCTGTTCAGGTAGCCGGTTTACCCAATTCGTGATAAACCTCGGCGTAGCAGTAACCGATATTGCACCGGCTTTGCCCTTCTTTGTTGTAATAATGACGGCACCGGCGGCGGCTCGGAGTCCATAGAGTGCCGCGGCGGCAGGTCCTTTAAGTACCGAAATCGACTCAATGTCCTCTGGATTGATATCCATCGCCCGGTTGCTGTTCGTGGTCGATAGGTTGACTGTACCGTCGAATGCACTGTTGTCGCCTTGACCTGTTGAATTATCCATTGGCATCCCATCGATGACGAACAGGGGCTGATTGTCCCGTTCCAACGAAGTCCCACCCCTCAGCACAATAGACGACGAAGAACCTGGTGCACCACCGGAATTGGTAATGTTAATCCCCGCAATCTTGCCGTTTAGGGAGTTAATGAGGTTGGGGTCTTTATTTCGCAGCAGTTCCTGTGATTGGATTTCCTGTGCCGCATACCCCAACGCCCTTTTTTCTCGTGTGATCCCCATGGCCGTCACGATGACTTCCTCCAATGCCTCTTCGGAAGACGACAGCGCGACATCAATCACCGAGGCTGGGCCGACAACCCGTTCGGCTTGGCGGAAACCGACCGACTGGAAAACCAGGGTTTGCCCCTGCTGCACCGAAATGGTATAACTTCCCTGTGCGTCGGTCTGGGATTGCGTGCTGCTTCCCTGCACGGTCACCGTCACACCTTGCAATGGGTCACCGGTTTCCGCGCTCGTCACCGTACCGGTCACGGTCTTTTGCTGGGCCATCACATCGGGCGACAAGCACATAAGCCCGATGAATAGCAAGAGTAATGTTCTTTTCATTCGCATACAGTTTGTTAGTGTTAACCTAAAATAACGCTCTTTCTGCCGACAGGTCATTTTGACCCGCAACGCTAGTAACTTGCTTCCGTCAATTTATGATTGGATTTATCTATTTGGTTGACACAAACATAAAAATTTTTTTTCCAAAATATGCATGTTTGTGCATGTTTTTTCGGAAAAACCGCCACTTCCTTATGTCGACGGCATAACTTGACATAAAACCGCACGCTAACGCGCGTCATTTGTCAAGACGCTCAAAGGTAGCCGTAAAAGTCGCAGCGCTCTTCGTCGCACAGTAGTCGATGAAGCTCCGCGTCGCGTAGTACATCTTTGTAATGCATCATCTGACCGCCTATATCAATCCATTCATGAACCAACCTAATCCCGTGGCTGTAGTCTACATACCAGTCCACATGGCCAGTGTACAACGGTTGTATCGGTACTCCATCCAGTTTGTGCCAACCATAAATAGCTACACGGTTTGGGCGTTCATCGTCGGCAATTGCGCTGCTGATGACGACGTCCTTCTTGATACCGGCAATCAATCCTTTCCTCCCTTTTCGCTGCCGTTCGATGATGAGGTGATGTTCATAAAAGGTAGATACGCTTTCCCTGGCTTCCGTCAGCGGCATGGGTTGCAGCTTGACCGTCGCTGCTGCGTAAATATCGTCCACCATTTTCCGCGTAGGCAAGAAGCAATGGAACGCCGTGGCGACGGATTGTGCGGTACGAGGTGTGAGGGGCACCCTGAAAAAATCCCGATCGGTACCGATGGACAGGTAGTCCGGTGTTACGTAGTAGGTGGCTTTTACTTGCTTTCCTTGTGCGGTAACGATGCTTACCGTGACATTAGACCATTTGGCCAGCGATTTGGGAATGTGCCCATCCAGCAGTTCTTCCGTTATCCACTGCTCCCTTTCTTCCAAACTGAGCGTATCGAGTGCTCGCACGATAGCTTCCATGGGAGCGCCGTCTCCTTTCCCGTGCGGGATGGCAGCCACCTGATGCGTGGAATGGCAGCCCAGAATCGCCATGCCCACAAAAAAGGACCATAAAAAACCATTCATTGCCCTGCCTCCTTGCTACCGAATCACCCTGACCCCTGCGGGATACAAACCGCCCGCACAGCGTTTAACAAAGCCTTGATTGGGATTCGATACACAAGTATAAAAACTATTTTTGATGGATGGCGTGTTCTCGCAAGCTATTTAGCGCCCGAATGGGACAGCCTATGAAAACGTTTTCGTAATTATTAAAATGTAAACGTTTGCGCTATTGCTTTCAGACCATTACCTTTACTCACTGAATAGCTAGCGCTATAATAAACCATTTACTAAGTTATGATACGATACTGCTCTTCAGGAAATCGCCACCCCAATCGTTGGTTTTCCTTTAAAACCAATCTTCGGATAGGCTTTATGTGGGTTGGGCTTTTTTTCGTTTCGTTTGGTTATGCGCAGTCCCTGAGCGATTTCAAGGTCATCCGAGAACGATTGGAGGCCAACTTACTCGACGTTCCCGCGGAGGCCGATCAGGTAGGACGGATCGTTAGTTCGCTAGCTGATGACGGCACATGGCCTGCCATCAATTACCGAGACACCAGTAGGACGGGCTTTGAACACCGTATCCACCTTAGAAACCTGCTGGCAATGGCCAAAGCCTATCAACAGCAGGGGGGAGCATACCATCACGACCCCCAATTGCTGGCGGCGTTCAGGAAGGCGCTGAACCATTGGCTGCAGGAAGACTACCGCTGCGAGAATTGGTGGTGGAATGAAATCGGCGTGCCGGACACCTTGACCAACAGCCTGTTTCTGATGCAAAAGGAATTGAACACCGACGAACTTGCCGCAGGGCTAGCCATCACAGCGCGTTGCAATTTTGACGGTTTCGGCGCACGCCCGGGCGGCGACTTCGTGCGGATAGCTGCGGTGAAAGCCAAGACGGAACTGATACGGCAGGATACGGGCGAGTTTGCACTGGCCATCAAGACCATGGGCGACCAAATCTATATCGCGGAGAAACGGGGCATCAAACCGGACATGAGTTTCCAACACCGGGATGATGGGGTGCCATCGATGTACTACGGCCACCAATACATGAGCACACTAGCGCATTGGGCCAACTTCCTCCGCGGCACACGCTTTGCTTTCGATGCCCCTGCCCTCGCGTTGGTTATCGACTACTACCTCGATGGGATACAGAAAGCCATGCCATTCGGACGGTTCGATGACCCGGGCATCAGGAACCGCGACGTCTCCCGGAGGTCTTCACCAGAAATTCCGCAACATGACCCCATTGCCGACCTGCTGGCACAGGTCAGCGACGGTTACCGCACGGATGAATTGGTGCATCCCAACCTCCGAAGCAACCAGTACTTTTGGGCCTCCCACTACCACTCCCACCAAAGACCTAGCTATTTCGCGTCCGTACGCATGCATTCCAATCGTTCCAACAATATGGAATCCCCCTACAATGAGGAAGGATTGAAAAACCATTTCTATGCGGATGGCAGCCAGTTCGTCACCCGTACAGGAAGGGAGTACCTCAACATTTACCCCTCTTGGGATTGGCGGAAGATACCCGGCACCACCGTGGTACAGGTAGACACCTTCCCCCATTGGAAAGCGCTAGTCAAGAAAGGTACCAAGCCTTTCGTCGGCGGCGTGTCCAACGGCGAATACGGTGCAACGGCGTTCGACTTCCTCAGCCCTCATTCGGGGTTGCAAGCCCATAAATCCTGGTTCTTCTTTGACGACGAAATCGTCTGTTTAGGTGCGGGCATCACGTCAGGTTCACCCCAAAACGTGATGACCACCTTGAACCAATCATTGGCCGTTGGTCCTGTTTGGGTAAATGGCAAACGCGAAGCAGGAGAAATGGAAGTCGCGTTGCACGGTCCGGGTTGGATCAATCACGACAGCATTGGCTACGTCTTGTTGGATACCGGGCAGGTTTGGTTGAGGCGCGGCGAATCCACCGGTACATGGCGAAGCATTAGCCACCAAGCTCCCGCTACCAACCAACCTATCACCCAAGATATTTTCACGTTGGCCATCGACCACGGTGCCCGGCCACAAGAGGTAGGTTACGCCTACGTAATCCTTCCCGCCAAAAGTGCCCGTGAGACCGGCCGATATGCCAAGCACCCACCCATAACCGTTGTAAGCAATACATCATCGGTGCAAGCGGTATCACACACCGGTTTGCATATCCACTATGCCATTTTCTACAAACCCGGGGAAATCGTCTTTCCCGGAGGCATGCGACTAGCAACCGACGAGCCCGCACTATACCTTATCCGGAGCTCCGCACGGCGTATCGAGCAGGTTACCGTGGCCGACCCTACCCGCAAGCTGAGCACAGTTACATTCCGCATTGAAACACCTGCTGGCCAAAGCATCGCCCAATCTGTCGATTTACCTCAAGGCCAGTTCACCGGCAAATCGGAGGTATTGGATGGCAATAAATTGAATCGAACAACTAAAAAAAGCAAATAAACAATTAGCATATGATGATACGGCAACACCTACCGAAAGCCTCAGGAGTCGCACTAGCACTGCTGATCACCGCTTCCTCCTACGCCCAGCGGAAGCCCGCATTGACCGACGCGTTCGTAGATAAAAACCTGAAGGAAGCTACCGCGCAATACGGTACGCTGATGCAACGTGTGCCCGAAGGCTTCCTCCCTCGGACTTACATCAAAGACCACGATTCGTTGATGGTATCGAAAAGCTCCTCCTGGACATCGGGGTTCTACCCGGGCACGTTGCTCTACCTGTATGCGTATACGAAGGATCCCAAATTGCTGAAGGAGGCAGAGAGCCGCCTGAAACTGCTGGAAAAGGAAAAAAACAACACCGGCACCCATGATTTGGGCTTCATGCTCTATTGCAGTTTTGGCAATGCCCTCCGGCTTACGGGCAACACCAAATACCAAGAAGTTTTGCTCACTGGCGCGGAGTCGCTGGCCTCACGCTTCAACCCAACCGTGGGTTGCATACGCTCTTGGGACCATAACGGCGACAAATGGGAATTTCCCGTCATCATCGACAACATGATGAACCTCGAATTCCTGAATTGGGCGTCGCGGGTTTCCGGAAACCCCAAGTACGTAACCGTCTCAAAGACCCATGCCAATACTACGCTGAAGCACCATTTCCGGGCCGACAATAGTTCGTACCACGTCATCGACTACGATCCCGCAACCGGGACCGTACGCAACAAACACACGCACCAGGGAGCGCACCATGAATCGGCTTGGGCACGTGGCCAGGCCTGGGGATTATATGGATATACACTCATGTATCGGGACGTCAAGGACAAAGCCTACCTCAATCAGGCGAGAAAGATCGCCGCTTTCATCATCGATCATCCCAATCTCCCCGAAGATGGCATTCCCTATTGGGATTACAGCGTGACCGATCCAGCGGCACCGCGGGATGCGTCGGCAGCCGCCGTCACCGCTTCTGCATTACTGGAACTTTCGGGCATGGTCAAGGGCAGAGAAAGCAAGCGTTACCTCCGGGCGGCGGAACATATCTTGACCAGTCTATCATCACCCGCTTACAAAGCACCCATCGGCAGCAACGGGGGGTTCATCTTGGAGCATTCCACCGGGAACCTCCCGAGAAACAGCGAGGTTGACGTTCCGCTGTCTTACGCCGATTACTACTATGTAGAAGCATTGCTCCGATATAAACAGTTGCTGAATCGATAGAAAGGCTTCCGGCGTTCCAGACTTTTAATTAAACTTGCATCATGGAGCCGTCAGCGTTATATGCTTATTACCTCGCACACCCGTTGGTCAGCACGGATACCCGCAATATCCAGCCCAACGGCCTCTTTTTTGCCCTCAAAGGGGCGCATTTCAACGGCAATGAATTTGCCGCGGAAGCCCTCGCAAATGGCGCGAGCTATGCCATCATAGATGAACCCCAATACCGGGCCGACGAACGCTTCCTGTTGGTCCCCGACGTGCTGACCGCTTTGCAGGAACTGGCCCGCCATCATCGGGCACAGCTTCGAATCCCCGTCGTGGGCATCACGGGAACAAACGGGAAAACCACCACGAAAGAACTGATTCATGCCGTATTGTCGCAGCAGTTCCGGACGTACGCTACCAAAGGGAACCTCAACAACCACATCGGTGTGCCCTTGACCATCCTGTCCATTGGCCCGGAAACGGAAATTGCCGTGGTGGAGATGGGTGCCAACCATCCTGGTGAAATCGCCTTCCTATGTACCATCGCCCAACCTACACACGGCCTGATCACCAACGTGGGAAAAGCGCATTTGGAGGGATTCGGCGGTTTCGAAGGTGTCAAGCGCACCAAAGGGGAACTGTACGATTACCTCGCCGAACACCAAGGCACCTTGTTCCTCCAACGGGACAATCCGCTGCTCCGCGAAATGGCGGAAATCCGGGATATCCACCGGGTTGTCCGCTACGGCTTTTCGTCGGAGAACGATGTGCACGGACGACTTAGCGCCGCCAATCCGCTACTTGAAATCCAATGGTCGGCTAACCCGGCAACGCTCCGATATACCGTAGCCACGCACCTCACAGGGGCTTACAATACGGAGAACATCCTCGCGGCCATCTGCGTGGGGTTGCATTTCGGTGTATCCCCGGCAGCCATCAATAACGGGATAGGACATTATGTCCCGACCAATAACCGGTCGCAGCTTACCAAAACCGAAAAAAATACCGTCATCTGCGATTACTACAATGCCAACGCAAGCAGCATGGCAGCGGCATTGGACAACCTGCACATGCTCGACGCAGCGCGGAAAGTCGCCGTCCTTGGGGACATGTTCGAGCTGGGAGACGAATCACCTGCCGAGCATCGCCATGTCGTGGAACAGGCGCGGGCATTGCATCTGGACCGTATCATTTTTGTCGGGGAAGCTTTCTACGAGCATCGATTTGAGGGTGGTGAATTTTACCAAACGACCGACGAAGCAAAGGCTGCCTTGATACAGCGTCCGGTTGCCGGTGCGTTGGTGCTGCTGAAGGCTTCGCGCGGAATGGCGTTTGAACA
>Ga0182792_1003156_pt1 | contig 10857 bp, 12 predicted proteins | sample Passage237B_FD_130497 | JGI IMG/M metagenome (GOLD analysis project Ga0182792, IMG submission 130497) | Cellulose adapted compost microbial communities from Newby Island Compost Facility, Milpitas, CA, USA - Passage2 37B (version 2) (version 2) ...
AAGCCGCTGTTCGGCTACCAGGCCATGGTGTACGCGACCGCCTCGATCGCGTTCCTGTCGTTCATCGTGTGGGCGCACCACATGTTCACGGTGGGCATGCCGCTGGGCGGCGAGATCTACTTCATGTTCGCCACCATGCTGATCGCGGTGCCCACCGGCGTGAAGGTGTTCAACTGGGTCAGCACCATGTGGAAGGGCTCGCTGACCTTCGAGGCGCCGATGCTGTGGTCGGTGGCCTTCGTCATCCTGTTCACCATCGGCGGCTTCTCCGGCCTGATGCTGGCCATCGTGCCGGCCGACTTCCAGTACCACGACACCTATTTCGTCGTCGCGCACTTCCACTACGTGCTGGTGACCGGCGCGGTGTTCGCGCTGATTGCCGCGGTGTACTACTGGTGGCCGAAGTTCACCGGCCGCATGTACAACGAGACCTGGGCCAAGGTGCATTTCTGGTGGTCGGTGGTGTTCGTGAACCTGCTGTTCTTCCCGCAGCACTTCCTGGGCCTGGCCGGCATGCCGCGCCGCATCCCGGACTACAACGTGGTGTTTGCCGACTGGAACTTCATCAGCTCGATCGGCGCGTTCGGCATGTTCGTGACCCCGTTCATGATGGCCGCGATCCTGCTGGCTTCGCTGCGCAACGGCGCCAAGGCCGAGGCGCGCGCGTGGGAGGCGGCCAAGGGCCTGGAGTGGACCGTGCCATCGCCGGCGCCGCACCACACCTTCGCCACCCCGCCGGTCATCCGCGACGGCGACCTGGCCCACGGCGACGTGAGCCACTGAGGCGTACGGCGCCGCGACAACGGCAACCGAGAAGCACATGACCGCACCGGGCGACCACAACCAGGACACCGCGCAGCGCCGCAAGGGCGTGGCGCGCACGGCGTGGGTCGTGGGCGCCATCGCGCTGGCGATCTACCTGGCCTTCATCCTGTCCGGGGTGCTGGGCCAATGAGCGCGCAGGGCGCCCCGCGGCGTGGCGCCGGCTGGCTGAAGCTGGCCGGCGTGGCCGTGGCCGCGTTCGCCTTCACCTTCTCGCTGGTGCCGCTGTACCGCATCGCCTGCGAGAAGATCTTCGGCATCCGCCTGGAGCAGGGGCCGGGACAGGTTTCCGCCGCGTCCGCGTCCGGGCGCAAGGCGCGCACGGTGACCGTGCAGTTCGACGGCGGCGTGAACTCCAAGCTGCCGTGGAGCTTCCACCCGGAGCAGCTGACCATGCAGGTCGTGCCCGGCGAGCTGAACGAGGCCATGTACTTCGCGCGCAACGACGGCGACCGCGCCATCGTCGGCAGCGCGGTGCCCTCGGTGGCGCCGGCGCGCGCCTCCGGCCACTTCACCAAGACCGAGTGCTTCTGCTTCACCGCGCAGACGCTGCAGCCGGGCGAGACCCGCGAGATGCCGGTGCGCTTCATCGTCGATCCGGACCTGCCGGCGGACGTGAACACCATCACCCTGTCCTACACTTTCTTCAAGAACGATGCCATGACCGCGCAGCTGGGCGCGGTCGCGGCCTCCAGCACGCCGCATTCGGCGCCCTGACTGAGCAACGGAAACCGCCATGGCCCAACATCCGACCGACGCCAACATGTACTTCGTGCCGGCCAAGAGCACGGCGCCGATCCTCGCATCGGTGTCGATGTTCGTGCTGATGATCGGCGTGGCCAGCTGGCTCAACGAGGCGCCCTGGGGCAAGTGGGCCTTCTTCGCCGGCGTGGCGATGATGGTGGCCACCCTGTTCAAGTGGTTCAGCGAGGTCGTGCGCGAGTCGCAGTCCGGCTACTACAACCGCCAGGTCGACATCTCGTTCCGGATGGGCATGATCTGGTTCATCTTCTCCGAGGTGATGTTCTTCGGCGCCTTCTTCGGTGCGCTGTTCTACACCCGCCAGTTCGCGCTGCCGTGGCTGGGCGGCGAGGGCGATGGCGTGATGACCAACGCCCTGCTGTGGGACGGCTTCAGCCCCGCGTGGCCGAGCGCGGGCCCGGGCCAGGTCGGCGGCCACTTCCAGACCATCCCGGCCTGGGGCCTGCCGCTGGTCAACACCCTGATCCTGCTGACCTCGGGCGTCACCCTGACCATCGCCCATCACGCGCTCAAGGCCGGCAAGCGCGGCCAGCTGCTGTTCTGGCTCGGCGCCACCGTGGCCCTGGGCGTGGTGTTCCTGGTGCTGCAGGGCGAGGAGTACATCCACGCCTACAGGGAGCTGAACCTGACCCTCGGCTCGGGCATCTACGGCTCCACGTTCTTCATGCTGACCGGCTTCCACGGCGCGCACGTGGCGCTGGGCACCATCATGCTGCTGGTGATGTGGTTCCGTGCGGCCAAGGGCCATTTCACCCGCGACCACCACTTCGCCTTCGAGGCGGCGGCCTGGTACTGGCACTTCGTGGACGTGGTCTGGCTGGGCCTGTTCCTGTTCGTGTACGTGCTGTAACGGGCGGGACGCCGAACCATCGGGTCCGGGTGCCGCGGCCGCGGGCCCGGGCATTCCAGCAGGGGCGCCGCGTGGCGCCCCTGGCTTTTGCGGGTGGCGGTTGCCGGCTCCCGCCGCCGGCGGCCTCAGCGGCCGACGCCGTGCGGCTGGATGACGCCGGTCCAGATGCCGAGGATGACCAGCAGGATCAGCCCGACCGACAGCGCGATGCGCCGGGTCAGGGCATTGACGGTACGCTTGCTCTGGCCGCGGTCGACCAGCAGGTAGTACAGCGCCGACCCCAGGTTCCAGAGGATGAGCAGCAGGAAACCCACCACCACCAGGGTCTTGAGCGAATCGTTCACGGGTACGGCCTCGATGGACGCGGGCTTGCGCGGGCCATTATCGCAGGCGGCGCGCGGCGGCGCGTGGAGGCTGACCCGGTGAGCCGGCGCATGCCCGCGTGGGCCGGGTGGATGCTGGCGCTGCTGGTGGCCGGCGCATGCGCCGCGCTGGGGACATGGCAGCTGCAGCGCATGCACGCCAAGCAGGCGCTGCTGGATGCGTCGGCGCAGGTGCTGCGCGAGCGCGCCGCGCGGTCGCTGGCGCTGGCCGCGGACCCGGCGCGCGCGCGCGCCTACGACTGGGCCGCCGGCCGTGGCCGCTTCGCGCCGCTGCCGCCGGTGCTGCTGGACAACCAGAACCGCGACGGCCGCCCCGGCGTGCGCGCCTACCGCGTGTTCCTGCCCGATCCGCCCGGCGCACCGCTGCTGGTCGAACTGGGCTGGCTGCCGGTGCCGGCCGACCGCCGCCTGCCGGCGGTGGCAGTGCCCGCGGCCGACGCGGTCGCCGGCCTGCTGCTGCCGCCGCCTTCGCCGGGGCTGGTCTCGCCGCAGCCGGCGGTCCAGCCCGGGGGCACGCTGCTGGTGGTGGCGCTGGACCCGCCCACGCTGGCGCGCGCGCTGCGCCTGCCGGCGCTGGCGCCGCGCGTGCTGCGCCTGGACCCGGGCCTGCCGCTGGGCTACGCCCGCGACCTGGAGGTGCTGCCCAACACCCTGCCGCCCGAGCGCCACCTCGGCTACGCGGTGCAGTGGTACGCGCTGGCGGCGGCGGTGCTGGCCATCGCGCTGGTGCTGACGCTGCGCCGCGGCCGCGCGCGCTGAAGCGGCACGCACGGGGCACGCGCCGGCGCGGCGTGCGAAAATCCCGGCCATGACCGTCCCTGCTCCCGATGCCGCCCGCACCCGCGGGCGCCTGATGCTGATCGCGCTGTTCGTCCTGTTCTTCGGCTCGGCCCTGGGCGCGGGCGTGCTGCGCCTCACCGGCTGGATGCCGCCGGGCCTGAAGAATCACGGCACGCTGCTGCAGCCGCCGGTGGACCTGCGGCAGTCGCCGCCGCGCCTGGCCGGCGGCGGCGAGTACGCATGGAACCCGGCCGCGCGCACCTGGCGCATCGTCGCGGTGGCGCCGCCCGGCGCGGCCTGCGACGACGCCTGCGCGCAGCTGCTGGCAAGGCTGGACCAGGTATGGCGCCTGTTCGGCCACAACGCCGACCAGGTCGAGATCCTGTGGCTGGGGCCGTTGCCGCCCGGGGCGCCGGCGCTGCCCGAGCTGCACCGGCTGGAGGAGGACCCGGCCCTGCGCGCCGCGCTGCCGGGCGTGGCCGACCCGGCCGGCATCCCGCTGTACGTGATCGACCCCAACGGCTTCGTGATCCTGCGCTATCCACCCGGGGCCGACCCGGCCGGGCTGCGCGCCGACGTGGCCAAGCTGCTGAAGCTCAAGTGAGGTGCCCGTCCCGATGAACGCGCTCGTCCGTCCCGCGCTGGCCCGCCACTTCCATCGCATCGCCTGGCTGGCGGTGATCCTCACCGCCTGCGTGGTCGTGTTTGGCGCCTTCGTGCGCCTGTCCGACGCGGGCCTGAGCTGCCCGGACTGGCCCACCTGCTACGGCCGCGCCACCTGGCCCTCGGCGCCGCAGGACGCGGCGGCGCACGCGGCCAGCCAGATCCGCCCGTTCGAGACGCACAAGGCCTGGCGCGAGCAGGTGCACCGCCACCTGGCCGCGAGCCTGGGCGTGCTGGTCCTGCTGCTGGCGCTGCTGGCCGCGCGCCGCCGCAAGCTGGGCGTGGCCCAGGTCGTGGGCGCCTCGGCCCTGGTGGCCGCCGCCATCCCCGCCTACATGGGCGGGCACATCGGCCTGGCCTTCGCCCTGGCCGGCGCCGGCGAGGCGGTGCTGCTGCTGGCCGCGCTGCGCTGGTCCAACGTCGACCTGGCGCGCGCCGCGGCGCTGACCCTGGCGGTGATCGTGTTCCAGGCGCTGCTGGGCAAGTGGACGGTGACGCTGCTGCTCAAGCCCATCGTGGTGATGGGCCACCTGCTGGGCGGGCTGGCGACCTTCTCGCTGCTGGCATGGATGGCCTGGCGCGCCACCGACCTGCCGATCCGCCTGGCCGGGGCGCGCACGCTGCGGCGCTGGGTGGTCGCGGGCCTGGCCGTGCTGGGCCTGCAGATCGCGCTGGGCGGCTGGGTCAGCGCCAACTACGCCGCGCTGGCCTGCGGCGGCGGCGGCTGGACCACTGCCGAGGCGCATTACCTCGATTTCCCGCGCTGCGTCGGCCAGTGGTGGCCGCCGGCCGACTTCCGCGAGGGCTTCGTGCTCTGGCGCGGCATCGGCGTGGACTACGAAGGCGGCGTGCTGGACGGCGCCTCGCGCATCGCCATCCAGATGGCACACCGGCTGATGGCCATCGTCGTGTTCGTCTACCTGCTGTGGCTGGCCGCGCGCCTGTTCCGCACGCCCGGCCTGCGCGGCTGGGCCACGCTGCTGGGCCTGCTGCTGGTGGCGCAGGTCGCGCTGGGCGTGCTCAACGTCAAGCTGGCCCTGCCGCTGTCGGTGGCGGTGCTGCACAACGCCGGGGCGGCGGCGCTGCTGTTCGTGCTGGTGACCCTGCTGGCGCGCCTGCGGGAACCCGAGCCCGTCGCATGACCGCCGTGCCCGCCTGGCGCCAGTACCTGGAGCTGACCAAGCCGCGCGTGGTCGCGCTGCTGGTGTTCACCGCGCTGGTCGGCATGTTCCTGGCCGTGCCCGGCCTGCCGCCGCTGCGCGAATCGGTGCTCGGGCTGCTGGGCATCTGGCTGGCGGCCTCCTCGGCCGCGGCCATCAACCACCTGATCGACCAGCGCATCGACAAGGTCATGGCGCGCACCGCGCACCGGCCGCTGGCCACCGGCGCGCTGCGGCCGGTGCAGGTGCTGGTGTTCGCCCTGGTGCTGGGCATCGCGTCGATGGCGCTGCTGGTGCTGCTGGTGAACCCGCTGACCGCGGCGCTGACCTTCGCCTCGCTGATCGGCTATGCGGTGGTCTACACCGGCTTCCTCAAGCGCGCCACGCCGCAGAACATCGTCATCGGCGGCGTGGCCGGCGCGGCGCCGCCGCTGCTGGGCTGGGCCGCGGTGACCGGCATGCGCGGCCCGTGGGACTGGCAGTACGCGCTGCTGCTGGTGCTGATCATCTTCGTGTGGACTCCGCCGCACTTCTGGGCGCTGGCGATCTTCCGCCGCGAGGACTACGCGCGCGCGCTGATCCCGATGCTGCCGGTGACCCACGGCGTCACCTACACGCGCTGGCAGATCCTGTTCTACACCGTGCTGCTGGTGGAGGTCACCGTGCTGCCGGTGGTGTTCGGCATGAGCGGGCTGTTCTACCTGGGCGGCGCGCTGGTGCTGGGCAGCGTGTTCCTCTGGTACGCCTGGCGCCTGCTGGACCCGCCGGACGAGTTCTTCGCCATGCGGGTGTTCAACTACTCGGTGGTCTACCTGATGGCGCTGTTCGCCTTCCTGCTGGTGGACCACTGGCTGCCGCTGCTGTTCTGAGCTCCGCGGCCGCCTCCCGCACGGCCGGGCCGCGGCGGGCGCTGCGCGTCGTCCGTCGCGGGCGGGCCGTCGTCGGACGGCCCGCGCCGCCGGCGTCATCTCATTCGGCCGCCCACGCGTAGCCTTCGCCGCGCCGCTCGATGCGGCCCAGCCCCGGGAACGGGAAGTGCACCGCATACACGCGCTGGCCGCTGCCGGCGGCCTGTTCCAGCAGCGCCCCGCGGCTGGCCGCGCCGGCGACCGCGTCGCCGTCGAAGCCGATCGGCCATTCCGGCTTCTGCACCGAGACCACGTGGTGGTGCATGGTGTCGCCGACGTAGAGCAGGGTATCGGCGCCACTGCCGATCAGGTACGCCGCATGCCCCGGGGTGTGGCCGGTGGTGGACACCGCCTTGACCACGCCGGGCACCAGTTCGGCGCCGGGCGCGAACGTGGCCACCTTCGGCGTCATTGCGGCTACCAGCGCGGCGTGGTCGCCGATCAGGCTGGACCTGGCCGTCTCCGGATCCAGGCCGCGCAGGTGTTCCCATTCCGCCGCCGCGATGTGGATGGTGGCATTGGGGAACGCCGGCCCGCCCTGCGCGTCGAGCAGGCCGCCGGTGTGGTCGCCGTGGTAGTGGGAGATGAAGATGTCGGTGACCTCGCCGGGCGCCACGCCCGCCGCGGCCAGCGCCGCGCCCAGCTTGCCCGCGCCCTCGCCCAGGCTGCCGCCGGCGCCGGTGTCGAACAGCAGCACCCGCTCGCCCGCCCTGACCAGCAGCGGCTGCAGGCTCACCTGCAGCGGATCGCCCGGCAGCCCCGCCGCGGTCAGCAGCGCGGCCACCTCCTCGGGCGTGCGGCCCACGCCGAAGACCTTGTTGTCGTTGGGCAGGGTGATGCCCCCGTCGCGCAGCGCCACGGCCTGCAGCGTGCCGATGGCGAATGGCCTGGCGTCCTCGCTGGCCGCCGGCGCTGCCGGCACGGCCGCCTCCGCGGCAGCCGGCGTGGCGTTGGCCTCGCCCGAGGGCGCGCCGGACGGCGAACACGCGGCCAGCGCGGCGGAGAGGGCGAAGGCAAGCAGCGGCGAAGCCGCGGAACGGGAACGCGACATCCGGATCTCCTGGTGGACGGAACCGGCGGATTCTGCGGGCCCGCCCGAGGGCCGGCAAGGTGCCGGTCGCGTGGCGGGCGGCAGGGCGGGCCGTGGCCGGCCCGCCCGCGAGCCTCAGCCGGCGGGCCGGCTCCGCGCCGCGGCCTGCTGCTCGCGCCGCCGGATCCACAGGTTGATCAGCTCGACGAACACCGAGAAGGCCATCGCCGCGTAGATGTAGCCCTTGGAGATGTGCTGGCCGAAGCCGTCGGCGATCAGCACCAGGCCGATCATGATCAGGAAGCTCAGCGCCAGCACCTTGACCGTCGGATGGCGCTCGACGAAGTCGCCGATCGGGCCGGCGAAGCCGATCATGAACGCGATCGAGATCAGAATGGCGGCCACCATCACCCAGCGCTCGTCGACCATGCCCACGGCGGTGATGATCGAGTCCAGCGAGAACACGATGTCCAGCAGCATGATCTGCACGATGACGCCGCCGAAGGAGGTGGCCGCCCGCTTGAGGTCGTGCTCGCCGCCCGCGCCCTCCAGCTTCTGGTGGATCTCGTGGGTGGCCTTGGCGATCAGGAACAGGCCGCCGCCGATCAGGATCAGGTCGCGCCAGGAGAAGGTGTGGCCGAACAGGTCGAACAGCGGCGCGGTCAGGCCGATGATCCAGGCGATGGCGAACAGCAGCGCCAGGCGGGTGATCGCGGCCGCGGCGATGCCCAGCCGGCGCGCCTTGTTGCGCTGGTCCGGCGGCAGGCGCCCGGCCAGGATCGAGATGAAGATGATGTTGTCGATGCCCAGCACCAGTTCCAGCGCGGTGAGGGTGGCCAGGGCGATCCAGATTTCCGGGTTGAGCAGGGCGTCCATGTGAGGGCGTCAGGTGGGGGTGCGGGTGGGTAAGGGTGCCAGCCGGCGCGTGCAGGCGCGATGCCGGGCGCGGGGCTAGAAGTCGAACAGCTCGCCGAGCAGCGACTTCGGCTTGCGCCGGCGCGGGTCGTGGCCGTAACCGTGGCCGTGGTGGTCGGGGTGGCCATGCGGAACCGAGCGCGAGCCGGTGGGGCGCGGCGCGGCCGGGACGCCGGCCTCGCGTGCCAGCAGGCGGTCCAGTTCGCCGCGGTCCAGCCAGACGCCGCGGCACTGGGGGCAGTAGTCGATCTCGATGCCCTGGCGTTCGGTCATGGCCAGGATCGTGGTCTTGCAGGCGGGACAATGCATGGGGGCGCTCCGGGTATCCAGGGCCGCGGCGAACCTGCATCGGCATCGGGGAGCCGGACGCACCTTCGCCGCGGGGCGGCGAAGGTCTCGTCCACGGGCCCCTGGGCCCGCTGCTGCACCGGGGTCGGAACCCGTCGTGACGGCGACAGCACGGAGGACTACTCCCCTTCGAGCGGCGATCCTAGCACGGCCGCGTGACGCGCCCCCATCGGCCGGCCCGTGGCCGAGCCGCGCCGGCCGCGCGGCCCGGCTCAGCCGCGGCCGGCCAGCGCCTGCAGCAGCATGCGCAGCTCGTACTTGTCGGTCTCGTCCAGGCCCAGCGCGCGCTGCTTCTGCTGCAGCTCGTCGATGCGCTGCTGCAGGGTCTGCCGTTCCAGCTGCGCCACCGCGTCGTGCAGCTCGGTGGCCCAGGCGGCCTCGTCGCCGGGCAGCGCCTGCGCGGCCAGGCGGCGCAGGGCCTCGGCCTGCTCGTGCGCGGCGAAGTGCTCCAGCAGCGCCCCGGTGCTGATGTCCGGGCGCTGCTGCACCAGTTCCAGGATCTCCAGCAGCAGCGGCACGCCCGGCAGGCGCAGGCCGGCGAAGCGGTAGGGCCGCTCCAGCGCCAGCCCCAGCGCCGGGCGCTGCAGCAGCAGGGCGATGGCGCCGCGCACCAGGCTGCGCTTCTGCGCGGGGGCGGCGGTGCGCGCGGCCGGCCGCGGCGGCGGGGCGGGGGGCGTGGCGCCCACGCCGGTCTGCCGCTGCAGTTCCTGGCGCATCAGGTCGGCGAAGGCGCCGTCGGGCAGCTGCGCCAGCAGCGGGCGCGCGCGCTCGGCCAGGCGCGCCCGGCCGTCCAGGGTGGCGCGGTTGATGTCGCGGCCCAGCTCGTCGAAGAAGAACTGCGACAGCGGCGTGGCCTGCGCCAGGCGCGCGTCGAAGCCGGCCGCGCCTTCCTTGCGCACGATGCTGTCCGGGTCCTCGCCCTCCGGCAGGAACAGGAAGAAGGCCTGGCGCCCGTCCTTCATCCGCGGCAGCACCGACTCCACCGCGCGCCAGGCGGCGCGGCGGCCGGCGGCGTCGCCGTCGAAGCAGAAGTACACGTCCGGCGCGTTGCGGAACAGCAGCTCGGCGTGGTCGGCGGTGGTGGCCGTGCCCAGCGTGGCCACCGCCTGGGTGACGCCGTGCTGGAACAGCGCGACCACGTCCATGTAGCCCTCCACCACGACCAGCCGTTCCAGCTTCTGGTTGGCCTGGCGCGCCTGCCACAGCCCGTAGAGTTCGCGGCCCTTGTGGAACAGCGGGGTCTCGGGCGAGTTCAGGTACTTGGGGCTGGCGTCCTTGTCCAGCACGCGGCCGCCGAACGCGATCACCCGCCCGCGCCGGTCGTGGATCGGGAACATGATCCGGTCGCGGAACTTGTCGTAGACGTGGCCGCGGTCGTTCTTCGAGAGCAGGCCGGTGCGGTCCAGCAGCCTGAGCCGGCGCTCGTCAGTGCCCAGGGCGTCCTTGAGCGTGGAATAGCCGTCGGCGGCGTAGCCGATGGCGAAGCGCGCGCGGGGGTCGGCGTCCACGCCGCGCCCGTCCAGGTAGGCCTGCGCCCGCGGGCTGGCGGCCAGCTGGCGCTGGAACAGCCGCGCGGCGGCGTCCAGCGCGGCGTACTGGTCGCGCAGGTCGCTGTCCTGGTTGTTCTGCCGGGTCTCCCGCGGCACCTCGATGCCGGCGCGGCGGGCCAGCTCCTCGACCGCGTCCAGGAACTCGAGGCGGTCGTAGTTCATCAGGAAGCTGATGGCGGTGCCGTGCGCGCCGCAACCGAAGCAGTGGTAGAACTGCTTGGTCGGGGAGACGTAGAACGAGGGCGTGCGCTCGTCGTGGAACGGGCAGGGCGCGGCGTACTCGCGGCCCTTGCGCTTGAGCGGCACGCGCGCGCCGACCACCTCCACGATGTCGGTGCGCGCGAGCAGGTCGTCGATGAACGCGTCGGGCAGGCGGGCCATCGCGATAGCATGCCATCGGCGGCCGGATCCGGGTGGCCGGGCGCCGCGGCGAGGGACCGGCGGGCCTCAGTCCGTTCCGTCGGCCGGCGGCACCTGCCCGATCCCGGCCTCGCGCAGGCGCTGGCGCGAATGCGAGCGTTCGTCGATCACCGCCGTGAGCAGTGCGCCGACGAAGAACACCACCGCCGCGTAGTACATCCACACCAGCAGCAGCACCAGCGCGCCCATCGAGCCGTAGGCGCTGCCCGGCGCCGCATGCGCCAGGTACAGCCCGATCAGGTAGCGCCCGGCGGCGAACAGCAGCG
>Ga0182792_1003157_pt1 | contig 10855 bp, 12 predicted proteins | sample Passage237B_FD_130497 | JGI IMG/M metagenome (GOLD analysis project Ga0182792, IMG submission 130497) | Cellulose adapted compost microbial communities from Newby Island Compost Facility, Milpitas, CA, USA - Passage2 37B (version 2) (version 2) ...
AACGAATTCTGAATGTGCGGTTCAGGGTGAGTTCTGGTCTCGCCTACTAAACCTCTCCTCGTCAACCGGGCGCGAGCCCGAAGCAAAACCCAGAGGAGAGACTGAAATGACCCGCAAGCTGATCATCGCAACCGCTATCGCCGCCGTCATGGCTTCTGCCACCGCGCCGGCTTTCGCCAACAGCGTGTTCATCGAGCAGTACGGATTCGGCAACGGCGCCGGCGGCGCCCAGGCCGGCTTCGGCAACGTCATCGGCGTCTACCAGAATGGCGTCTGGAACAGCGCGGTGAGCCACCAGAACGGCAACGGCAACACCGCCGCGGTCGGCCAGGAAGGCTTCAACAACTACGCCGACACCTGGCAGCTGGGCAACGGCAACCAGGCCGGCGTCGGCCAGTTCGGATCGAACCACAACGCGATCCTGACGCAGGACGGCAACGGCAACATCGCGGCCGGCGTGCAGGTCGGCAATGGCTGCAACGCCAGCGTCGCGCAGAACGGCGGTGGCAACGTGGCGGCCTTCGTCCAGGCCTGCCCGTAGCGCTTCCTACAGAGTGTCCGCCATGCGCGGATCAGGGGCCGGGGAGTGTCAGTCGCTCCTCGGCCATTGTCTTCACCAGTTCGGGAGAACGGCAATGTTCACCAACCGCAAGAGTCTCAGCCTTATCGTCCCCGCCATGGTCGGCCTCGGGCTGACCGGCGCCGCACTCGCCTCGGTCGGCTCGTCCGCCAGCGAGGGCCCGCTTCGCTGCGAGATCAGGACCACAACGCAGGGCGCCCTGGTCTCGCTGCAGGGCGTCGTCGAGACCGACGCCGCGATCGGCGGCACGTACCGCTTCACCGTCGAGAGCGCCGGCGGCTCCGGCAGCTCGGCCATTCGCCAGGGCGGCGCCTTCTCGGCCGCTCCCGGCCAGCCGACGATGCTCGGCCAGGTCATGCTCGGTGCGGGCCAGATCTATGACGCGCGCCTCGAACTCAGCGCCGGCCGCGAGAGCGCCACCTGCGAGGAACGGATCGGCGGCTCGCTCTAGCCTGTCTGTACGGGCAGACTGCAAAAGGCCCCGGGCGACCGGGGCCTTTTCTTGTCCTGGTTCGGAGCGCCGGAAATTAACGATTCCTGAATGGCGGGTTCCGGCTGGGTTCAGCCCGGTGATGCCAATCTCTCCCCATCGGCTGGTCGAAGAGACGGCCGCGAATCAAAGGCAGACCAGAGGAGAGAAGACTATGACCCGCAAGACGCTTGTCACCGCCCTCGCCGCCGCCATGATCGGCACGGGCTCGCTCGCGGCAGCCCCGGCCTTTGCCGGCGGCCAGCTTTCCATCTCGATCGTCCCCGCCAGCGCGGATCAGGAGCAGGCCATGCGCATGGGCCTCGGCATGTATGCCCTGGTCAACGGCATCAAGAACGGCGGCATCAAGCAGAACGGCTTCGGCAACATGGCCGGCCTCGTCCAGAATGGCTCGGGCAATCTCGGCGTCGTCCACCAGGAAGGCGACGGCCATGTCGGCACGCTTGAGCAGAACGGCAACAACAATGCCTGCGGCCTGTTCCAGTTCGGCAAGAACACCGATGGCCACATCCAGCAGAACGGCAACGGCGGCACCTGCGCCACCTTCCAGTTCGGCTGGTGATTCACCACCGCACCAACCCGCAAAGAGGCGTGGTCGCCCCGGCCGCGCCTCTTTCGTTCGGCCAGGCCAACGCACGCAATCCCGACAAATGCGTCATGAGGAGGCCGCGCAGACAGTCCCACGCCGCAGCGTCACGCAAGTCCGCGTCGCTGCCGCATCCAGGAAATGCCCTTCCAGACGAGCAGCACGATCAGCATCGAGTAGGCGATCGTGGACGAGACAGCCTTGAGCACGCTCCAGCGGCTGGCGGAAGCCACCATCTCGGGCGTGAGTCCCTCCGGTCCGGCGCGCAGCAGCGCCGCCACCGCCCGGTTCTCCGACCAGTCGAACACCGCCAGCGCCAGCACGGGCAGCGCGATCACGTAGCGCCAGCGCCCAAGCCGCTGCGGCAGCAGCGTGGCGATTGCGAAGTAGAGCGTCGCCGCCATAAGGCCGGGAAAGAGAAGGTCGAGCCGGTGCTGGACGTCGAAATAGAAGCTCCGGCCATGCGGCGTCAGCGCCGTCAGGAAGGCTTTTGCCTCGTCGAACGTGTAGCCCATCGGCCGCAGGTCGAATGCCTGCTGGCCACCGGCCTCCTGCGCAATCAGCGGCAGGCTCCAGATAACCATCGTCAGGTAGATGCCAAGCGTGGCTGCCACAAGCAGCCAGAACCAGACGCGCCCCACGATGCCCTCCGACGGTCAGCTTGCGCGCAGCGTCCGCGTCGCCTCGGCGTCGATCTCCCCCTGCCTGATCGCGACGCCGAACAGGCGCTCCGCCTGTTCGGCACTGTAGTAGCCGAGCCGCACGTCGGCGAGCACCTTTTGCGGATCACGCCTGATGGCCGGCCCGTAGCCGCCGCCGCCCGGTGTGCAGACTGCGACGCGGTCGCCCGCTCTCAGCGGAATGTCCTGTTCCTTGGAAAGATGCGGCGGCACGTGCGGCTCGCCGCCCCGCCACACGGTGACGGTGTTGACCGCCCCGTCCTGGCCGCCCAGCACCCCCTGCGGGCCGAACCGTCCGTGGTCCATCACGAAGGAGGCGCGCGCCTCGCCGCGCAGGAGCTCGATCTCGTATTCGAGCCCGAAGCCGCCGCGATGCTCGCCCGCGCCGCCCGAGCCTTCGCGCAGCGCGTAGCGCCGGTAGAGCACCGGGAAATTCTGTTCCATGATCTCGACCGGCGGCGACTTCGAGATGCCGATGGTCGAGCAGCCGTTGGAGAGGCCGTCATGGTCGGAATTGCCACCATAGCCGCCGCCCGACAGCTGGTACATGACGAAGCTGCGCCCGCGCTCGGGGTCGAAGCCGCCCAGCCCGAAATTGCCCGACGTGCCGGCGGGCGCCGCCGTCACGCGCGCGGGAATGGCCTGCACCAGTGCCGAGAACACGGCCTCCGCGATGCGCTGCGAGACTTCCGCCGCGCAGCCGGAGACGGGCCGCGGATACTGCGCGTCGAGGAAGGTGCCCGCCGGCCGCTTCACGATCAGCGGCTCGAAGGCGCCCGCAGACAGCGGCACGTCGGGGAAGATGTGGCGCACCGCGAGATAGACGGACGAAAGCGTCGTCGCCAGCACCGAATTCATCGGCCCGGCGCAGGGCGCGCTGGAGCCCGAGAAGTCGAAGGTCAGCGTGTCGCCTGCCTTCTCCACCGCCAGCGCGATCGTCAGCGGCTCGTCCACCACGCCGTCGGAATCGACATGGGCCGTGCCGCGGTAGATGCCGTCGGGGATCGGCGCGATCCGGGCCCGCATCTGCTCGGCCGCGCGCCGACGCAGCTCGATGATCGCTGCCTCCACCGTCTCGTCGCCATAGCGGTCGAGCAGCGCGTTGAGCCGCTCCTCGCCCACTTCGAGCGCTGCCGCCTGGGCGCGGATGTCGCCGATGCGCTGGTCGGCGACCCGGATGTTGGAGGTGATGATCGCGTAGATCTCCGGGTCCATCTGCCCGCGCTTGAACAGCTTCACCGGGGGCAGGCGCAGCCCCTCCTGTTCCACCGCGGTGGCGGATGCCGAGAAGCCGCCGGGCACGGCGCCGCCGATGTCCGGCCAATGTCCGGTGTTGGAGAGCCAGCACCAGATCTTGCCGCCGCGCCAGAACGGCCGGGCAAACCGCACGTCCATCAGGTGCGTGCCGCCGAGATAGGGGTCGTTGACGACGTAGACGTCGCCCGGCTCCGGCGGCAGGCACCGCCCGTCGCGGATCATCTCGATCAGCGTTGCCGTCGAATACTGCATGACGCCGACGAAGACCGGCAGTCCGCCCAGCCCCTGCGCGATCAGCGAGCCGTCCTCGGCCGAATAGATGCCGTCGGAGCGGTCGTTGGCTTCCGCGATGACGGGCGAGAAGGCCGCGCGCGAGAAGGCCAAGTCCATCTCGTCGCAGACCTGCTGCAGCCCCGCCTCGATGACGGAAAGGGTGATGGCGTCGAGTTTCGTCATGTGCCCCCTCCACCGCCTTCGGCGGTCCCCCTCTCCCGCTTCGCAGGGGAGGATCGAACGGTGCGGCCGGCCGCACCCTGCACCCTCCCCCGTTTACGCGGGAGGGGGACCATGCGCAGCATGGTGGAGCGGGCGCTCATTGCCCCACCTCCACGATCAGATTGCCGTCCCCGTCGCTGTGTGCCACGTCGCCCGGCTCCAGCACCGTCGTCGCGTCGAGCTGTTCGAGGATCGCCGGCCCGTGCACCACGGCCTCCAGCGGCAGCTTCTCGCGCGCATAGACCGGGGCGTCGCGCCACTCTCCGCCGAACCAGACCGGCCGCGTCTCGGTGAGCGCAGCTTCGAGCGTCGCCGCCCGCCCCTTGGGGTCGATCAGCTGGGAAAGGTCCACGTCCGCGCACACGCCGATCACCGACGTGTTGAGGTTTACGAGGTTGGCGCGGATTTCCGGCAGCGAAACCTTGAAGCGGGCGAAATAAGCCTTCTCGAACAGCGCCTGCAGCGTGCCGCGGTCGATTTCGGCCGAAGGCAGAGGCACGTTGATGAGGTGCGTCTGCCCTACGAACTGCATGTCCGCCGAATGCAGGAAGCGGATGGTGTCGGGCCTGACCGCCTCCTGTTCGATCAGCGCCACGCCGGCGGCCTTCTGCTCTTCCAGGATTTCCTGCATCGCTGCTTCGTCGAGGTCGGCGACCGGCCGGTTGACGGTGCGCACGAAGTCGTACCGCAGGTCGGCGACGACGCAGCCCAGCGCATTGGTGATGCCCGGCCGCGCCGGCACCAGCACCCTGGGGATGCCGAGTTCCCGCGCCAGCGCCGAGGCATGCAGCGGTCCCGCGCCGCCGAAGGCGAACAGCGCGAAGTCGCGCGGGTCGTGCCCGCGCGCCAGCGAAACCATGCGCACTGCGCCCGCCATCTTCAGGTTTGCGAGCCGCAGCACCGCCTCGGCCGTCTGGTTGCCGTCGAGCCCGAGGCATTTGCCGAGCTTTTCGGCGAAGACCGCGCGCACCTCGTCCACGCCGACGGGGCTGTCCACCGAGAGCAGCTTGCGGGGATTGAGCCGGCCGAGCACGAGATTGGCGTCCGAGATCGTCGGCTGGGTGCCGCCGCGGCCGTAGCAGATCGGCCCGGGCACCGCGCCCGCGCTCTCCGGCCCGACGCGGATCAGCCCGGCCTCGTCCACCCGCGCGATCGAGCCGCCGCCCGCGCCCAGCGTGTGCACGTCCACCATCGGCACGTGGATCGGCATCGCATATTCGATCTCGATCTCGTTGGAGACGGCGGGCTGGCCGTTGCGGATCAGCGCCACGTCCGTGGACGTGCCGCCCATGTCGTAGGTGATCAGGTTGGCGTGGCCGGCGCGTCGGCCCGTATAGGCCGCCGCCATCACGCCCGAGGCCGGTCCGGACATCACGGTCTTTGCCGCCTCGCGCGTGACGTTGGCGGCCGAAACCATGCCGCCATTGCCGTTCATCACCAGGAAGTCGCGCTGGTAGCCGCGCCCCGAAAGCTCCGCGCGCAGCCGCTCGACATAGCGCTTGAGGATGGGCTGCACCGAGGCGTTGACGGCAGCCGTGACCCCACGCTCGAATTCGCGCGCCTCCGAAAGCAGCGAGTGGCCGGTGGTGATGTGGTCGTTCGGCCAGAGCTCGGCCGCGATTGCCGCCGCTCGCCGCTCGTGGGCCGGGTTCGCGTAAGCATGCAGGAAGTGGATGACGAGCGACTCGCAGCCCGCATCGAGCAGCTGCCTCGCCGCCTGGTACACGCCCTCTTCGTCGAGCGGTACGCGGACGCGGCCCGAGGCCTCGATGCGCTCGGCGACCTCCAGCCTGAGATCGCGCGGGATGACGGGGATGAACACGCCGGTCATGCCGTATGGCTGCGGGCGCGTGCGCCGGCCGAGCTCCAGCACGTCGCGAAAGCCCTGCGTCGTGATCAGTCCGGTGCGCGCGAGCCGCCGTTCCAGCACCGCATTGGTGGTGGTCGTCGTGCCATGCACGATGAGGTCGATGTCGGTGATCGCCTGGCCCGACTGTTCGAGTGCGGCGACCACGCCGAAGGCCTGGTTGTCTGGCGTCGTCGGCGTCTTGGCGATGCGCACGCCGCCGCCGGGGCGGGTGCCGATGAGGATCAGGTCGGTGAATGTGCCGCCCACGTCCACGCCCGCGACCACATGGCCGCTGCGCGCGTTCTGCGGTTTGCCCTCATGCTCTCCCATCGCCGGATTCCGGAATGCAAACCCTTCGAATCGCTGGATTTTGGAACAGCGGCCCAAGCCCTCGCCTTGACGCGATATTCATTTGTATACTAATAAAAAACAGTGGCAAGCAGCGCATTGCGCAGTCGCCGCGGGCTTCCCTGAAAGCACGATCCGCGATAGTGGCCGCGACGGCCGGAGCGGATAGCAATGAGCAAGGAAGGCAGGATGCAGAACGTCACCGCGCCCGCGGTCGAGGAAGCGACCCCGATCGAGTTTCCGATTCCTGCTGGCGTCTTCGCCGAGAAGGTCGTTTCGGTGAAGCACTACACCGATCGTTTGTTCGCCTTCCGAATCACCCGTCCGCAGAGCTTCCGCTTCCGTTCCGGCGAGTTCGTGATGATCGGCCTGCCCAATGCGGCCAAGCCGATCTTCCGGGCCTACTCGATCGCCAGCCCCGCCTGGGACGATGAACTCGAATTCTATTCGATCAAGGTGCCGGACGGCCCGCTCACCCGGCACCTGCAGAAGATCAGGCCGGGCGACACGATCCTGATGCGGCAGAAGCCGACGGGCACGCTGGTCGTCGATGCGCTGACGCCTGCGAAGCGCCTGTGGATGATCGCCACCGGCACCGGCATCGCGCCCTTCGCCAGCCTGATCCGCGATCCCGAGACCTACGAGAAGTTCGAGGAGATCATCCTCACCAACACGTGCCGCGACGTCGCCGACCTTGCCTACGGCAATGAGTTGATCGCCTGCATCAAGGACGATCCGCTGATCGGCGAGTTCACGGAGGGTCGGCTGCGCTATGTCGCGGCGACCACGCGCGAAGCTTCGCCGGTGACGGGACGCATCACGTCGCGCATGGCCGACGGATCGCTCTTCCGCGACCTCGGCGTCGAGCCTTTCAGCCCCGAGACCGACCGCGTCATGATCTGCGGTTCGATGGAGATGCTGAAGGAGGTGAAGGCGCTGGTCGAGGCCGCCGGCCTCGAGGAAGGCTCGGTCAGCGAGCCCGGCCAGTTCGTCGTCGAGCGCGCATTCGTCGGCTGAACGGCGCGGCGCGCGACCAGGCAGGCCGGTTGGCTCGAAGCCCGCGCATGCGCTATATTTCGTGTATGGACCGGCAGCAACTCATCGAAACGCTCAGGGAACTCCGCCCTCAACTCGCGGCGGAGGGTGTCACGCATCTTGCAATCTTCGGATCCCGGGCGCGCGGCGACCACAGGCCCGATAGCGATGTCGATCTGCTGGTCGAAGTGGACCCCGCGACGCAGTTCAGCATTCTTGACCTCATCGGCGTCGAGCATCGCATCTCGGACCGGACCGGCGCCCGCGCCAATGCGGTCATGCGGCGCAGCCTCAAGGACGATTTCCGCGCCCGCATCGAGAAGGACATCGTCGAGATATTCTGATGCAGTCTCGGGGCGGGGTACGCATAGCAGAGCGACTCGATCACATCCGCGATGCGATCCGGCAGATCGAGTTTCTGCTTTCGGACAAGGACCTTGCCAGTCTGGCCGCCGACCGGCTCGCCCGTGCGGCCTTCGAGCGCTTTCTCGAAATCATCAGTGAAGCCTCGCGTCATGTTCCCGCCGAGATGAAGGCCCTTGAGCCGGATGTCGCCTGGCGAGACATCGCCGCCATCGGTAATCACCTCAGGCACACCTACGAGCAAATCGATATCGGCATCCTTTGGGACATCCACGCCGCAGGCCAGCTTGCCTCGCTGGATGCGGCAGTCGCGCGCCTGGCCGAAAAGCTTGGCTAAAACGCCTTGAAGGTCAGCGTGGTCAGCGAGCGCACGATGCCCGGCACGTTGGCGACATGATCGTTGATGAACTTGCCGATGTCTTCCCCGTCCTCGATGTAGATCTTCATCAAGAGGTCGTATTCGCCGCTGGTCGAATAAAGCTCCGACGCGATCTCGCGCTCGAAGAGCTGGTCGGCGACCTCGTAGGTCTTGCCGGGCTGGCACTGGAGCTGGACGAAGACGGCGCGCATGTGACCTCGGCGGATGGCTGGTTCGTTCGCTGTCACTTCACTTCGCGCCGAAGCGCACGGGTGTCAACGCCCGGCCGCAATGGATAGGATCAACCCGCAAGCAGCGTCCGCGTCAGCGGGTGGTTCGTGTCGGCCAGGCCGTCAATGATGTTGAAGTGATGCCGGTTGGGTTCGACATGGGCCGCCGTCGCCGCGCCGAGCCCGGTCCAGATGTTGGCGAGCAGCGCGTTCTGCCGGATGAATTCGGCCCGTTCCGCCGCTCCCGCCCAGCAGGTGAGGCGCGCGCCTGCAATAGGCCGCAACAGGGCGGGACTTTCGGCCACCGCCTCGGCCTCGTCGAGGCGAAGCGTCGCGTTCATGGCGGTGAACATCAACGGCCGCAGGTCATGCACGCCGGAAATGGAGACCGTATTGACGATGCGCTCGCGCACATGCGCGGGCAGCGGCGAGGTGGCTGAAATCATCCTGGTGACGAGATGCCCGCCGGCCGAATGGCCGGTGAGCCGGATCGATCCAGCCACCGCCTTTGCCGCTTCAGCGATCGCCCGCCCGACCTCCGCCGTGATGTCGGAAATCCGCACCTCCGGGCACAACGTGTAAGTGGGCATTGCGACGGCATGCCCGCTGTCCACTGCGCCGCGCGCCAGGTGCGACCACGCCTTGTTGTCGAAGCGCATCCAGTAGCCGCCGTGGACGAAGACGACGAGGCCCTTCGGCTCGCCGGCAGGCAGGAACAGGTCGTAGCGGTTGCGGGGCCTGTCGCCATAGGCGAGGTCTTCGCGCAGCCGGCCCTCGACCGCCATCGCCTCGCGGAAGGCGCGCGCGGCCTCTTCCCATGCCGCCGGCCAGCGGTCGCTGCCGGGAATGTTGGGGCCGTTGGCGTAGGCATCGTCCCAGTCCTCGACCTTGTGCAGGATCATTGCAGGTTCCCCCCGGTGAACTGGCTTCTCCATAGCGGCCGATCGCCCACCCGTCACGGGTCATTCGAACGGCATTCCTTCAACCTTGAAATTTCATGCTTGAAACATTGTTGTGCCGGTGCGATGCTGGCCTTGGGAGGAAAGCCATGAAGGTCGCGGTACTCGGCGGCGGCCCCGCCGGCCTCTACTTCGCGATTTCGATGAAGCTGCGCGACACCGGCCATGAGGTGACGGTGTACGAGCGCAACCGCCCGGACGACACGTTCGGCTGGGGCGTGGTGCTTTCGGACGAAACCCTCGACAATCTCGCCGCCAACGACCGAAAGAGCGCGGAGGAAATCCGCCGCCACTTCGCCTACTGGGACGACATCGCCGTCGTCTATCGCGGCACCCGCACCGTCTCGACCGGCCACGGCTTTTGTGGCATCGGCCGCATGAAGCTGCTCAACATCCTTCAGGCGCGCGCCGGCGAACTCGGCATCGCGCTCCGTTTCCAGACCGAGATCGATGATCCGCGGCCGTTCATGGCGAGCCACGACGTGGTGATCGCTGCCGACGGGCTGAACTCGAAAAGCCGGGCCGCCTTCGCCGATCGGTTCCGGCCGGACATCGACGTCCGCCGCAACAAGTTCGTCTGGCTGGGGACGCACCAGAAGTTCGACGACGCATTCACCTTCATCTTCGAGGAGACGGAGCACGGCTGGGTCTGGGCCCACGCCTACCAGTTCGACGCCGACACGGCGACCTTCATCGTCGAATGCGGGCCGCAGACCTGGGAGAGGTTCGGCTTCGGCCAGATGACCCGCGAGGAGTCGATCGCCACCTGCGAGCGCATCTTCGCTGCCCATCTCGGCGGTCACCCGCTGATGTCCAATGCCAACCATCTTCGCGGCTCGGCCTGGCTCAATTTCCCGCGCGTCCTGTGCGAGCGGTGGTCGCACGAAAACCTCGCCCTGATGGGCGACGCCGCCGCCTCGGCCCATTTCTCCATCGGCTCGGGCTCCAAGCTCGCGATGGAGAGCGCCATCGCGATGGCCGACTATCTCCATTCCGAGCCGACGCTCGGGGCCGCCTTTGCGAAGTATGAGGATGCGCGCCGCACGGAGGTGCTGCGGCTTCAGTCTGCCGCGCGCAATTCGCTCGAGTGGTTCGAGGACGTCGAGCGCTACCTGCATCTCGATCCCGTGCAGTTCAACTATTCGCTGCTCACCCGCTCGCAGCGCATCAGCCACGAGAACCTGCGCCTGCGCGATCCCGAATGGCTGGCGGGCGCGGAAGCCTGGTTTCAGCGCCATGCGGGCGTTGCCGCCAACACCAATCGCGCCCCGATGTTCGCGCCCTTCCGGCTGCGCGGGCTGGAGCTCAAGAACCGCATCGTCGTCTCGCCCATGGCGCAGTATCGCGCCGTCGACGGCACGCCGAACGACTGGCACTTCGTGCACTATGCCGAGCGCGCCAAGGGCGGTGCCGGCCTCGTCACCATCGAGATGACCTGCGTGTCGCCCGAGGGCCGCATCACGCCGGGCTGCACCGGCTTCTACAAGCCCGAACACGAGGCGGCGTGGAAGCGCATCGTCGACTTCGTCCATGCCGAGACGACCGCGAAGATTTGCGCCCAGATCGGGCATGCGGGCCCGAAGGCCTCGGTCCAGGTGCCGTGGGAGGATGACGGCATGCCGCTG
>Ga0182792_1003158_pt1 | contig 10854 bp, 10 predicted proteins | sample Passage237B_FD_130497 | JGI IMG/M metagenome (GOLD analysis project Ga0182792, IMG submission 130497) | Cellulose adapted compost microbial communities from Newby Island Compost Facility, Milpitas, CA, USA - Passage2 37B (version 2) (version 2) ...
CGAGTCGCTGTTGTCGGCGGTGGTCGCCGACGGCATGACCGGCCGCCGCCACCGCTCCAACTGCGAGCTGGTCGGGCAGGGCGTCGCCAATATCGGCTCGGCGCTGTTCGGCGGCATCTGCGTTACCGGCACCATCGCGCGCACCGCCACCAACATCCGCGCCGGCGCCCATGGCCCGGTGGCCGGAATCCTGCACGCCGGCTTCCTGCTGGCGTTCATGGCGGTGGCGGCGCCGCTCGCGAGCTATATCCCGCTCGCCTCGCTCGCCGCCGTGCTGGCCGTTGTGGCCTGGAACATGGCGGACCGGCAGGCGTTCGCCACGCTGATCCGCTCCTCGCGCGGCGATGCGCTGGTGCTGCTCGCGACCTTCGGGCTGACGATCTTCCGCGACCTCACCGAGGGCATTCTGGTCGGCTTCGCGCTCGGCGCGGTGCTGTTCATCCACCGCATGGCCGAGACCACCGGCATCGAGGCGGCGGCGCCGCTCGTGGCCCAGGACCGGCCCGACGATGCCGGCGCCGCGCGCACGCCCTACGATGCCCGCCTTGCCGCCGATCCCGACATCGTGGTCTACCGCATCACCGGCGCGTTCTTTTTCGGCGCGGCCTCGACGGTCGGCGCGGTGCTCGACGGCATCGCCGATCGCCACAAGGCGTTCGTCATCGACTTCTCGGCGGTGCCGTTCCTCGATTCCACCGCGGCGACCGCGATCGGCCGTATCGCCGAGAAATCGCGCCATCACGGCGTCGCGGTGTACCTGACCGGAGCCTCGCGCCCGGTGCGCCGCGTGCTGCTGGCCCACGGCGTGCGCCGCGGCGTCAAATACCGGCCGGATATCGCCGCCGCGGTCGCCGACTTCAAGCGCGGTCGCGAGGATGCTACATCAGCGGCCTGATTGCTGTCCGAGCCTTTCCGCCTCTCGATGGAATCGGAGGCGGGGCTCTGTTCTTGTATTTTGACGCGTTTTCTTCACGCGAACCGGTTTCCACTTCGCTTGAAAACGCTATGGTTCGAGGTGCGATGCCGACCCCCTCCCGCGCTCCCGCCGCCTGCCTGATCGGCTGGCCCGCCGCCCATTCGCGCTCGCCGCTGATCCATCACTACTGGCTGCGCACGCTCGGCATCAGTGGCGGCTACAGCATCGAGGCGGTGCCGCCGGAGGAGTTCGCGGGCTTCATCGCCGAACTGCCGCGGCGCGGGTTTGTCGGCGCCAACGTCACCATTCCCCATAAAGAGCACGCGCTGCGGTTGGCCGAGCCGGACGCGCGCGCCAACGCCGTCGGCGCCGCCAACACGCTGTGGTTCGAGGACGGCCGGCTTCTCGCCACCAACACCGACGTCGAGGGTTTTCTTGCCAACCTCGACGCCTGTGCGCCGGGCTGGGATCAAACGGACGATGCGCTGGTGCTCGGCGCCGGCGGCGCGGCGCGTGCGGTGGTGTTCGGCCTGAAGGAACGCGGCATTGCGCGCATCCATATCGCCAATCGGACGATTGCGCGCACTGAGGCGCTGGCGCGGCAGTTCGGCGCAGGCACCGTGCCGTTCGCCTGGGAGCGGATCGATGCCGTCCTTCCGCAGGCGGGCCTTCTCGTCAACACCACCTCGCTCGGCATGCACGGTCAGCCGCCGCTTGCGCTCGACGTCGCCCGGCTGCCGCCGCATGCCGTCGTCAACGACCTCGTTTATGTGCCGCTGGAGACGCCGCTATTGGCTGCGGCGCGGGGGCGGGGGCTGAAGACGGCCGACGGCCTCGGCATGCTGCTGCATCAGGCGGTGCGCGGGTTCGAATTGTGGTTCGGCCGTCGCCCGCAGGTGACGGACGAACTGCGCGCGCTGGTCGAGGCCGATCTGACGCAAAACTGATGCGCGTCAAACTACCGCCGAACTTTTGATCTTGTGAGGCGGTGAGAACGAGGGAGATCCGCCATGATCCGTGCCCTGATCGCCGTTGCCGCCGTGCTCGCGGCCGTTGCCGCGCAGCCCGCGGCAGCCCAGCAGACGGCGCCGGTCGGCAAGTGGCTTGCCGAGGATATCGGCGGCGGCGGTGTCGTCGACCGGCTGCAAACGACGCTCGAGATCGCCGAGAGCGGGCAGGTGTCGGGCAACGGCGGCTGCAACACCTATCGTGGCACGGCGGAGTTCAGCATCACCGCCATCAATTTCGGGGCGCTCGCATCGACCAAGAAAGCCTGTCAGCCTTCGGCGATGGAGCAGGAGACGAAATTCCACACGGCGCTGGGTGAGGCGAAGGCCTGGCGCATCGACGCCGGCACCCGCAAGCTGACGTTGCTCGATGCCAAGGGCACCGAGCTGGTGCGCTTCTCGCCGCTGGAATAGTAGAGCATTTCGTTCGTTCGAACGGGCCTCGAGCAAGCCTGTGCCCGCGCAATGCTGTGGGCCACTTTCTTTCGTCATTGCCGGGCTTTGACCCGGCAATCCAGCCTTCCTTTGAAGATGGACACGCGGGTCAAGCCCGCGTGTGACGGCATCAGCCCCAGTTGACGCGGCCGTCGCCCCGCAGGATATGGCGGTCGATCTCGGCGATGGTGTTGACCCCGCATAGCCCCATGGTGGTCTCCATCTCCTTGGCGAGGATGTCGAGCGCCTTGGCGACGCCGGCCTGGCCGCCCGCGCCGAGCCCGTAGATATAGGCGCGGCCGATCATGCAGGATTTTGCGCCGAGCGCGAGCGCGCGCACCGCGTCCTGACCGGTGCGGATGCCGCCGTCGAACATGATCTCGATCTGCGAGCCGACCGCCTCGACGATCTCCGGCAGCACCGAGATCGACGACGGCGCGCCGTCGAGCTGGCGCCCGCCGTGGTTCGACACCACCAGCGCCTGCGCGCCGGTTTTCGCCGCGAGTTTTGCATCCTCGATGTCGAGGATGCCCTTGATGATGAGCTTCCCCGGCCAGATCGAGCGGATCCAGTCTACGTCCTTCCAGTTCAGCGTGGTGTCGAATTGCGAGTTGGTCCACTGCGCGAGCTGGGTGATGTCGTCGGTGTCCTTGATCTGGCTTGCGATGTTGCCGAAGGTGCGCCGCTTGCCGCGCAGCACGCCGGACACCCAGGCCGGCTTGGTGGCGAAGTCGATCAGTTTCGACAGCGTCCATTCCGGCGGCACCGTCATGCCGTTCTTGATGTCGGCGTGGCGCTGGCCGATCACCTGAAGATCGACCGTCAGCACCAGCGCGCTGCACTTGGCGGCGATGGCGCGCTCGATCAGCGCCTTGATGAAGCCGCGGTCCTTCATGACGTAAAGCTGGAACCAGAACGGCTTTTCGACATTGGCGGCGACGTCCTCGATCGAGCAGATCGACATCGTGCTGAGCGTGTAGGGCACGCCGGCCGCCTGCGCGGCGCGGCAGGCATGGATTTCGCCGTCGCCGTGCTGCATGCCGGTGAGGCCCACGGGCGCGAGGACGAAAGGCATCGCCGCCGGCTCGCCGAGGATTGTCGTCTTGAGGTCGCGCTTGGAGACGTCGACCAGGATGCGCTGACGGAATTTGATCTTTTCGAGGTCGCTGCGATTGGCGCGCAGCGTGTCCTCGGTATAGGAGCCGCGGTCGGTGTAGTCGAAGAACGCCTTGGGCACCCGCTTCATGTGCAGGAGGCGCAGGTCTTCGATGCAGGTGACGTGTTTCATGATGTTTTTCCCCGCTGCCGCCCGCGGGACGCGCCGCACTGGCGAAGCACTGCAAACTGCATATCTTCCCCTTTGGAACACGGCAAGGTTCGCTCGCTCTCAAGGAGGCCTCGATGTCGGGAAAACCCAGCCGCCCGCAGCGGCAGACCGTTGAGGATGCCGAGCGGCGCCGGCGCGAGGAGGCGCTGGACGAGGGCCTGCGCGAAACCTTCCCGGCATCCGATCCGGTCAGCGTCACGCAGCCGGCGCCGAGCCGGGATCGCGCCGCGCCGAAGCAGCCCTGACCGTCGCGCGTCCGCCGGAACGGCGCGACGCATGTCGCGTTGTCCCTCCGGACCAGCCCGGAGGATGGCATGAGCGACGACAAGGGACAGCAGCAGCCGGACAAGGCCGCCGGCGGGAAAGCGGAGAAGCGGCGGCTCGACAAGGCGCTCGACGAGGCGCTGGAGGAATCGTTTCCGGCCTCCGATCCCGTTAACCTGACCCAGCCGCCGCCGTCCAAGCACGATCAGGACATCAAGCGGAAGCCGTGAGCCCGGCCTGGCTAACAGAAAATTTCTTGTAATATCAATATATTAAACTGCGAACGGGGTGCTGCCCGTAATGATTTATCATATTTTTTGAAAACGCCTGCCGATCCAACCCACTATAAGCGGTGCCAGTCTATAGTGAGAGGCGCCCCGGCTGGGCGGCGGCGCAGGGGGTTTTATGGCACGCAAGCATTTTGGCACCGACGGAATCCGCGGCCGCGCCAACGGCGTCATCACGCCGGAACTGGCGCTCAAGGTCGGGCAGGCGGCGGGGCTTTTGTTCCAGCGCGGCGAGCATCGCCACCGGGTGGTGATCGGCAAGGATACGCGGCTGTCCGGCTACATGATCGAGAACGCGCTGGTCGCCGGCTTTACCTCGGTCGGCATGGACGTGCTGCTGCTCGGGCCGATCCCGACGCCGGCGGTGGCGATGCTGACCAAGTCGATGCGCGCCGACCTCGGCGTGATGATCTCCGCCTCCCATAACCTGTTCGACGACAACGGCATCAAGCTGTTCGGCCCGGAAGGCTACAAGCTGTCCGACGAGGTCGAGTTGCAGATCGAGGAGCTCATGGAGGAGAACCTCGACCGCAAGCTGGCCGCGAGCGGCCAGCTTGGCCGCGCCCGCCGCATCGACGGGGTTCATGACCGCTACATCGAGTTCGCCAAGCGTACGCTGCCGCGCACCCTCAACCTCGAGGGCCTGCGCGTGGTGGTCGATGCCGCCAACGGCGCGGCCTACAAGGTGGTGCCGGAAGCGCTGTGGGAGCTGGGCGCCGACGTGGTGGCGATCGGCGTCGATCCCGACGGCTTCAACATCAACAAGGAATGCGGCTCGACCTCGCCGGAAGCGATGAGCGCCAAGGTGCGCGAGATGCGCGCCGATCTCGGCATCGCGCTTGACGGCGATGCCGACCGGGTCATCATCGCCGACGAGCGCGGCCACGTCATCGACGGCGACCAGTTGCTCGCCGTCATCGCGCAAAGCTGGCTGGAGGACGGCCGCCTGACCAAGCCGGGCGTCGTCTCGACCGTGATGGCCAATCTCGGGCTGGAACGCTACCTGGAATCGCACGGCATGGAATTGGTGCGCACGCCGGTCGGCGACCGCTATGTGCTCGAACAGATGCAGGCGCAGGGTTTTAACGTCGGCGGCGAGCCGTCCGGCCACATCATCCTGTCCGACCATGGCACCACCGGCGACGGTTTTGTCGCGGCCTTGCAGGTGCTCGCGGTGGTGCAGAAGCTCGGCCGGCCGGTCTCCGAGGTCTGCCACCGTTTTGAACCGATGCCGCAGGTGCTCAAGAACGTCCGCTACCGCACCGGCAAGCCGCTGGACAATCCGAGCGTGCGGTCGGCCATCACCGCTGCCGAAAAGCAGCTCAACGGTTACGGCCGGCTGCTGGTGCGCCCGTCCGGCACCGAGCCGGTGATCCGCGTGATGGGCGAGGGCGACGACCGCGAGCGCGTCGAGGAGGCGGTGGAGATGATCGTCACCGCGCTCGGCCACACCGCCGCGGCGTAAACCGCGAGCCGCGGGCCGGCAGCCGCGGTCCTTGCAATCCAGCCATGGCGAATCGGCGCTGGCGGCGGGCGGCCGGGTCGCTTACCTCGTGATGTTTCAAGCATCGAGCTTCGGCCGGCGCGGCGTTCGCGCGTGGCCGGATTTTTCCGTGAGAGTGACGTGAATAAGCCTGTCATCGTCGATCAGGAGAGCGCCGCCCGGCCGCTGCCGGCGTCGGACGCGATCTCGCGCGGCGTGTCCGCGACGCCGGTCTATGTCGTGCTCGGCGGCATCAGCGTGTCGCACTTCCTCAACGACACCATGCAGTCGTTGATCCCGTCGATCTATCCGATCCTGAAAGAGAATTATGCGCTCGACTTCACCCAGATCGGCCTCATCACGCTGACCTTCCAGATTACCGCCTCGCTGTTGCAGCCGGTGGTCGGCGCCGTCACCGACCGTAAGCCGCAGCCTTATTCGCTGGCGATCGGCATGGGCTCGACCTTCGTCGGGCTGTTGCTGCTCTCGGTCGCCCATGCCTATGCCGTGATCCTCATCGCCGCCGGGCTGATCGGGCTCGGCTCGGCGATCTTCCATCCCGAATCCTCGCGCATCGCCCGGCTCGCCTCGGGCGGCCGCTACGGCTTTGCGCAATCGGTGTTCCAGGTCGGCGGCAACTCCGGGTCGGCGATCGGGCCGATGCTGGCGGCGCTGATCGTGGTGCCGTTCGGCCAGCCGAGCATCGCGTGGTTTTCGCTGATCGCGGCGACCGCGATGGTGATCCTGTGGCGGATCGGACGCTGGTACAAGCCGCGCATCATGCCGCGCGTCAGCAAGGCGATGGCGCGCCACCCGAATGCACCGTCGCCGCGCCGCACGGCGCTGGCGATCGCCATCCTGATCGTGCTGGTGTTCTCGAAGTTCATCTACATGTCGAGCCTGACCAGCTATTACACCTTCTTCCTGATCCACAAGTTCGGGGTTTCGACGCAGGCGTCGCAGCTCTTCCTGTTTCTTTTTCTCGCCGCGACCGCGGTGGGCACATTCTTCGGCGGCCCGATCGGCGACCGAATCGGCCGGCGCTATGTGATCTGGTTCTCGATTCTCGGCACGCTGCCGTTCACGCTGATGCTGCCGTTCGCCAGCCTGTTCTGGACCGCGGTGCTGAGCGTCGTCATCGGCTTCGTGATTTCCTCGGCGATGCCGGCGATCATCGTCTACGCGCAGGAATTGATGCCGCATCGCTTCGGCATGATCTCGGGGCTGTTCTTCGGCTTCTCGTTCGGCGCCGGCGGCATCGGTGCGGCGCTGCTCGGCATCGTTGCCGACCATCGCGGCATCGACTTCGTCTACAATGTCTGCGCGGTGCTGCCCGCCATCGGGCTGTTGGCGTTCTTTCTGCCGAAGATGCCGCGGCTCGCCTTGCGCTAGAACGCCTCGCATTTTGATAGATATACCTCACGCCGTCATGGCCGGGTTTATCCCGGCCATCCACGTCTTTTTTTCGTGAGCCGCCGTCGAGGCGTGGATGCCCGGCACAGGGCCGGGCATGACGAAGCAAGTGCCAGCGCGTCGGTCACCAGTTCCAACTTTACCTTTCGTTAGCAGGTGTGGCGCTGCCGTGGCGGGCGGCGATGCACGGCATTCGAATGACCTGCGCAACGCAAAATCAACCTTAATTATTAGGGTTAAGTTACGCTTAAGCATTTGCTGCCATCGTCCCCCTTACGAGTTTCCCCGGCGTGGGGCTTTGCCCCGCCACACGAGAGGGCAAGACGATGCGTAGCGTGAAATTCCTGCTGGCTGCGGGAGCGGCCTCCCTGATCTCAGGCGCGGTGTTCGCAGCCGATCTGCCGATCGCGCCGCCGCCGGCTTACTATCCGCCCCCACCGCCGCAGGACTTTGGCGGCTGGTATCTGCGCGGCGATATCGGCATGAGCAACCAGCGCGTCAAAAGTCTCCACAACGTGCTGTATGACAGTCCCGGAATTTCGGTCGAGAACAAGGGACTGGGCTTCGACAGCGCCGGGATTTACGGCGTCGGTCTCGGCTACACCTTCAACAACTGGCTGCGCGGCGATGTCACCGGCGAGTGGCGCGGCAAGGCCAACTTCCACGGCAGCGACGTCGTCTACTTCAACGGCGCAGCGCTCGGCACCGACGTCTATACCGCGAGCAAATCGGAGTGGCTGATTCTCGCCAACGCCTATGTCGATCTCGGCACCTGGTGGCACATCACCCCGTTCGTCGGCGCCGGCGTTGGCATGGCGCGTAACACCATTTCCAGCTTCACCGATATCGGCGGGCCGACTTACAGCGCGGCTTTCGGCGACAAGGCGTCCAAGTGGAACTTCGCCTGGGCCGTGCATGCCGGTCTGGCCTACCAGGTATCGCCGGGATTCACCGTCGAACTGGCGTACCGCTACGTCAATCTCGGCAATGCCGCGAGCGGCGATCTGTACACCTACGACGGCACCAACAATGTCTACAACCCGATGGAATTCCGCGACATCACCTCGCATGACGTGAAACTCGGCGTGCGCTGGTCGCTCAGCCCGGCGCCGGTCTACCTGCCGCCTCCGCCGCTGGTGACCAAGGGCTGAGTCTCTCTAAAGTCCCTCGTCATGGCCGGGCTTGACCCGGCCATCTCGATTGTGAGGGCACTGCATTCCTGAGCGGGATGCGCGGATCAAGTCTGTGCATGACGATGGCGAGTTGCCTTTACGGCGCGGGGTCGATCCCCGCGCCGTTTTTTTGTCGCCTGGCCTGCAAATTTTACCTCGTCCGGCCGCGCGACAACGAATGATTAAGGTTAACGGGCGATGATCAAAGCCGAGGCCAATCGGGCACGGGGGTAGACGATGCGTCGGATTCTGCTGGCAGCGGCACTGTCGATGGGGGTGGCGCAAGCGTCGTTCGCGGCCGACTTGCCGGTGCTGCGGGGCGGCTTCGTCGATGACTACGCCGGGCCCGGCATCGTCGACTGGCAGGGCGTCTATATCGGCGGGCAGGGCGGCTGGGGTTCGACCGACATCAAGCCCGAGGCGAATATCAACGGCGATCTGGCCGCAGCTTTTGCTGCACAGAACGGACTGCCGCCGGGCGGTTTCGGCCCGCCCGGCAGTTCGCACGGCACGCACACCGGCTATGGCGCCTTCATTGGCTACAACACCCAGTGGGATGATGTCGTAATCGGCCTTGAGGGCAATTACATCCACGGCGCGTTCGGTTCGGTCTCGCGCTGGCAATCGACAGGAGTAGCGCCCGCCTTGTTCTCGTCCGTCGCGATGACGGTGAAGGATTTCGGTACGCTGCGCGCACGCGCCGGCTACGTTTGGGGTGTGTTCCTCCCATACGTGTTCGGCGGCGTGGCGCTGGGGCGCGCGGATATCGCACGCAGCGTTGACACCAACGATCCGGCGGCCGCGGGCGTGATCGCCACCCAGAATGATCGCTTCATCTACGGTTACACCGCCGGCCTCGGCGTCGATGTCAATCTCTATGCCGGGCTGTTCCTGCGCGCGGAGTGGGAATACATCCGCTTCACCAGCGCGATCGATACCAATATCAATACGGTGCGTGCGGGGCTGGGCTACAAGTTCTGATACCGCATCCGCGGCGACGTAAAGCCGGGGCGAGCGCGCCCCGGCTTTGTTGCGTTTGCGGCCGTGTCCCGTGCATGGCTGTCCCGCCGGCTTTGTCGCCTCTCATCCTAAAATAGCCCTTGACGGTCGCTCCCGTGCTGCCCTATGCCCCGCGGCGGGACACCTCCCCCCAACGGGAGGCTACTATCTGGAAGGATAGACGATGACCGTAGCGAAGCCCGCTCAGCGGCCGACCGTGCCGCATTTCTCCTCCGGCCCCTGCGCCAAGCGCCCCGGCTGGTCCCCCGAAAATCTCAAAGACGCCCCGCTCGGCCGCTCGCATCGCGCCAAGATCGGCAAGGCCAAGCTGAAGGCCGCCATCGACCTGACGCGCGAGGTGCTCGAGGTCCCGGCCGATTACCGCATCGGCATCGTGCCGGCCTCCGACACCGGCGCGGTGGAGATGGCGCTGTGGTCGCTGTTAGGCAGCCGCCCCGTCACCATGATCGCCTGGGAGTCGTTCGGCGAAGGCTGGATCACCGATGTCGTCAAGCAGTTGAAGCTGAAGGACGTCACCAGGCTCACCGCGGGCTACGGCGACATTCCCGACCTCGCCAGGGCGGATCCGACATCCGACATCGTGTTCACCTGGAACGGCACCACCTCCGGCGTGCGCGTGCCGAACGCCGACTGGATCGCGGCCGACCGCGAGGGGCTGGCCATCTGCGACGCCACCTCGGCGGCGTTCGCGCAACCGCTCGACTGGGCCAAGCTCGATGTAGTGACCTTCTCCTGGCAGAAGGCGCTCGGCGGCGAGGCCGCGCACGGCATGCTGATCCTGTCGCCGCGTGCGGTGGCGCGGCTTGAAAGCTACACGCCGGCGTGGCCGTTGCCGAAGATTTTCCGCATGACCAAGGGCGGCAAGCTGAACGAGGGCATCTTCGTCGGCGAGACCATCAACACCCCGTCGATGCTGTGCGTCGAGGATTATCTCGATGCACTCGCCTGGGCGAAGTCGGTCGGCGGCCTGAAAGGTCTGATCGCCCGCGCCGACGCCAACACCAAGGTGGTGACGGACTGGGTGGCGAAGACGCCGTGGATCGATTTCCTCGCCGCCGATCCGGCGATCCGCTCCAACACCTCCGTCTGCCTCAAGGTGGTCGATCCGGCGGTGACGGCGCTTGCCGCCGACGCGCAAGCGGCCTTTGCCAAGGCGCTGGTTGCCGCCGTGGAGAAGGAAGGCGCCGGCTACGACCTCGGCCACTATCGCGATGCCCCTCCGGGCCTGCGCATCTGGTGCGGCGCCACGGTGGAAGCCGCCGATGTCGCGCTTCTCACGCAGTGGCTCGACTGGGCCTTTGCCGAGACCAAGGCGTCGCTCGCCAAGGCGGCGTAGCTTCCCCTCCTTTTCACCTCTCCCCTCCGGGGAGAGGTCGACCGCGAAGCGGTCGGGTGAGGGGGCTCGTCAAGCACGAAAGGCTCCCCCCCCCCCCCCCCCCCCCCCCCCCCCCGGAGGGGGGGAGAGGCCAACCCGTTTCGCTCCCGCTCTCCCCACCTCAGCCACACACCACCAGCACACAACACACACAA
>Ga0182792_1003160_pt1 | contig 10851 bp, 11 predicted proteins | sample Passage237B_FD_130497 | JGI IMG/M metagenome (GOLD analysis project Ga0182792, IMG submission 130497) | Cellulose adapted compost microbial communities from Newby Island Compost Facility, Milpitas, CA, USA - Passage2 37B (version 2) (version 2) ...
GAGGACAACCGCCGCCAGATCGAGCGCCTGCTGTCCTCGCTGGACGACGCCACGCTGTCGGCGCGCGCGGCGGCGCTGCCGGCCGGCGACCCGCTGTACAACTTCGCCGCGCGCGCGATGCTGCGCCGCGGCCTGGCGCTGCCGCGCCCGTTCGACCGCGGCCAGGCCTGGAACTTCGACGGCCGTCCGCCCGCCGCGGCCGACGGCTACCGGCCGCCGCGCCGGCTCGCGGTGCTGCTGCCGCTGACCGGGCCGCTGGCCACCGCCGCCGCGCCCGTGCGCGACGGCCTGCTGGCCGGCTACTACGGCGAAGGCCGCGCCCGTCCCGAGATCGCCTTCTACGACACCGCGGGCACGCCCGCCGGTGCGCTGTCCGCCTACGCCCGCGCCGCGACCGACGGCAGCGACTTCGTGATCGGCCCGCTGTCGCGCGAGGAAGTGGCCGCGGTGTTCGGCCAGTCCGCCGCCGGCGTACCGAGCCTGGCGCTCAACCGCGGCAACGTGCCGCCACCGCCGGGCCATGCGACCTTCTCGCTGGCGCCGGAAGAGGACGGCGTGGCCGCGGCCGACTACCTGGTGGCGCGCGGGCACCGCAACGTGCTGGTCATCGCCGGCAACGACGAGAACGGCCAGCGCGCGGCCGAGGCATTCCGCGAGCGCATCGCCGAACGCGGCGGACGCGTGGCCGGCACCGTGCGCGTGGGCGAGCAGCCGGGCGACGTGTCCGCGCAGCTGGTGCAGGCGGCGGCCGGCGCCGACGCGGTGTTCCTGGCCGTGCGCGGCCCGCAGGCACGGGCGCTGGCCCCGCAGCTGGCGACGGCCGGGCTGTCCACCCGCCCGCGGGTGGCCACCTCGCAGCTGACCTCCGGCACCGGCAAGGCGACCGAAGACGTGGTGCTGGACGGCATCGCCTACCCCACCGAGGCCTGGGCCGGCCGCGGCGCCACCGACCTGCCGCCGGCCGGGCGCGCCGCCGAGATGGTGCCCACCGCGCGCGGCGCGGCGGCGCGGCTGTTCGCGTTCGGCTACGACGCCTGGCGCATCGCCGCCTACCTGGAGCGGCTGGCGACGCGCGCCGACGGCGAGCTGCGCGGCGCCACCGGTACCCTGCGCCTGGACGGCTTCGGCAACATCCTGCGCCAACCGGGCTGGGCCACCTTCAGCGGCGGCACCCCGGTGCCGCTGCGGGACTGACGCCATGCACCCGCGGCAGGGACGCCGCGACGCGACCGACGCCCCGCTCGACCGCCGCGCCCGCGGCGCGTGCGTGGAGGCCGCGGTGCGCGCCGAGCTGGAACGCGCCGGGCTGCGCACGCTGGCGGCCAACGTCGGCTACCGCGGCGGCGAACTGGACCTGGTGATGCTGGAGCCCGGCGCCCGCGGAACGACGCTGGTGTTCGTGGAGGTGCGCTACCGCGCCGGCCGCGCCTTCGGCGGCGGCTTCGCCTCGGTGGATGCGGGCAAGCGCCGGCGGCTGGTGCGCGCCGCGCAGCTCTACCTGGCCTCGCGCCCGCGCCTGGCCGCGCTGCCCTGCCGCTTCGACGTGGCCGAGGCCAGCGGCGACCCTGCCGCACCGGACATCGCCTGGATGAAGGACGCGTTCCGCCTGGACGACGCGTAGCGCGCGCCGCGCAGCCGCGTTCGCCCCCTGCTCCGCGCGGGCGCAACCGGGCCGGGGGCCGCACAGCCCGACCCGACGGGGCCGGCGCATCCGCCCGCCACCGTACAATCCGGCGATGCCGACCGTCCTGCCCGCCGCCCTCGACGCCGAACTGGCCGCGCTGCTCGGCGCGGAGGGCTGGCGCACGGACGATGCCGCGCGCCAGGCGCACGGCGCGGACGACTCGCGCCGCCATGCGCTGCCCGACGCGGTGGCCATCCCGCGCGACCGCGCGCAGGTGGCGGCGATCGTGCGCGCCTGCCGCGCGCACCGCGTGCCGGTGGTGGCGCGCGGCGCCGGCACCGGTACCGCCGCGGCGGCGGTGCCGTTCGAAGGCGGCGTGGTGGTTTCCTTCGCGCGCATGGACCGCATCCTCGACCTCCGGCCGGGCGACCGCTGCGCGGTGGTCGAGCCCGGGGTGCTCAACGCCGACCTGCAGCAGGCGCTGCAGCCGCACGGCCTGTTCTGGCCGCCGGACCCGTCCAGCGCCGAGCGCTGCACCGTCGGCGGCAACCTGGCGTGCAACGCCGGCGGGCCGCGCGCGGTGAAGTACGGTGCCACCCGCGACAACGTGCTCGGCCTGGTGGCGGTGACCGGCACCGGCGAGACCATCCGCTGCGGCGGCCCTTGGACCAAGGACGCCACCGGCTACGACCTCACCCACCTGCTGGTGGGCAGCGAGGGCACGCTGGGCCTGATCGTGGAGGCGACCTTGCGGCTGGCGCCGCGGCCGCAGGCGCAGGCCGGCCTGCGGGCGTTCTACCGCGACGCGGCGACGGCGGCGGCCGCGGTGTCGCGGCTGATGCGCCAGCCCCAGGTGCCGGCCATGCTCGAATTCATGGACCGCAGCGCCCTCGCCCTGTTGCGCCACAACGGCAGCGACGTGCCCGAGGCCGGCGCCATGCTGCTGGTGGAGGCCGACGGCGACCACGAGACCCTGCCGCTGGCGTTGCAGGCGCTGGCCGCGGCGGCCGAGGGCGAGGGCCTGCTGTCGCTGGACGTGGCCATGGACGGGGCCGCGCGCGACCGGCTGTGGGCGGCGCGGCGCGCGCTGTCGCCGGCGCTGCGCACCATCGCCCCGGGCAAGATCAACGAGGACGTGGTGGTGCCGGTCTCGCGCATCCCGGACCTGGTGGCCGGCGTGGAAGCGCTGGCCGCGGCGGCGGCGCTGCCGATCGTGGCCTTCGGCCACGCCGGCAACGGCAACCTGCACGTCAACATCATGTACCACCCCGACGATGCGGCCGAGACCGCACGCGCGCAGGCGGCGCTGCCGCGGCTGTTCGAGCTGGTGCTGTCGCTGGGCGGCACGCTGTCGGGCGAACACGGCATCGGCGTGGCCAAGCGCGACTACATGGCCCGCGCCTTCGACGCGCCGACCCTGGCGGCGATGCGTGCGGTGAAGGCGGCGCTGGACCCGGACGGCATCCTCAATCCCGGCAAGGTGCTGCCGCCCCCGTAGGAGACGGCCTCGCCGGCGGCATGCCGTTGCCGCGTCGCCACGCGTGGCGGGCGGGCCCGCGAGGCGGGCCCCTACGGCCGTCGGCATGACGGGCGGGCGGCGACGTGACCGTGGCCGCCTCGCAACCCCGGCGGAAGGTCGCCCGCGGGGCGCGGCTCCTACAATGGGGGGGTACCGCGGAGGCATGCCTTGGACGCCATCGACTTCGACGCCATCACCCTGGAGCGGCTGCGCGAGGCCGGCGGGCTGAAGTGGCGCGCGTTCCCCGACTGCATCGGCGCCTTCGTCGCCGAGATGGACTTCGGGCTGGCGCCGCCGATCGCCGCCGCGCTGCACCGGGCGATCGAACGCGGCCAGGTGGGCTACCTGTCCGCCGACCGGGTGCGCGAGCTGGCCGAGGCCTGCGCCGCGTGGCAGCGCCGCCACCATGACTGGGACATCCCCGCCGAGGCGGTGCGCGCGGTGCCCGACGTGCTCGGCGCGCTGGAGATCGTGCTGCGCCACTACCTGCCGCCGGCCACGCCGGTGGCGCTGCCGGTGCCGAACTACATGCCCTTCATTCCGCTGCTGCGGCTGCTGGGCCATCCGGTGGTGGAAGTGCCGATGCTGCGCGAGGACGGCGGCTGGCGCCTGGACGAGGCCGCGCTGGAGGCGGCCTTCGCCGCGGGCGCGCGGCTGCTGGTGCTGTGCAACCCGCACAATCCCATCGGCAAGGTATATGCGCGCGGCGAGCTGCAGCGCATCGCCGGACTGGCCGAGCGCCACGGCGCGCGCGTGTTCGCCGACGAGATCCATGCGCCGCTGGTGTTCGGCGGCCACCGCCACGTCCCCTACGCCTCGGTGTCGCCGGAGGCCGCGCGCCAGGCGATCACCGCGGTCTCGGCGTCCAAGGCCTGGAACCTGGCCGGGCTGAAGTGCGCGCAGCTGGTGTTCACCCGCGAGGCCGACCTGGACCACTGGCGGCGCATCGGCCACTTCGCCGGGCACGCCACCGCCACGCCGGGCGTGGTCGCGCACACCGCCGCCTGGCGCGAGGGCGACGCCTGGCTGGCGCAGGTGCTCGAGTATCTGCACGGCAACCGCGCGTTGCTGGGCCAGCTGCTGCGCGAACGGCTGCCGCAGGTCGGCTGGATCGCTCCGCAGGGCACCTACCTGGCCTGGCTGGACTGCCGCCCGCTGCGGCTGCCCCTGCCACCGCACGCGTTCTTCCGCCGCCGGGCGCGGGTGGCGCTGACGGACGGGGCCGAATGCGGCAGCGGTGGCGAGGGCCACGTGCGCCTGAACTTCGCCATGCCGCGCCCGTTGTTGCGCGAGGCGCTCGAACGCATGGCCGAAGCCGTCGCTGCGCTGTAGGAGCCGGCCTTGCCGGCAACCCGCGCGGCCTGCCGCGACGGTGGCCGGGGCCCGGCCAGGCCGGATCCCCGAAGCGCCCGCCGGCCTCCGCGGCAGCGCGGCCGTCGCGGTGTCAGCCGAAGTGCTGGTAGCCGGTGCGCGGCGGTCGCCACGGCGTGCCGTCGGCGGCCAGCGCGCGCAGGCCCTCGCCGGGCACGATGCGGCCGATGCGCGTGCCGTCCACCCCGGCCTGTTCCAGGGCCAGCGCCACGGCATCGCGCAGGGCGGGCGGCGCGGTGAAGCACAGTTCGTAGTCGTCGCCGCCCGCGGCCTGCAAGGGCGGGCGCTGTCCGTCGAAGGCCGCCGCCAGCGCGGGCGAGGCCGGCAGCGCGGCCAGCAGGATCTCCGCGCCCACGCCGCTGCGCGCGCAGACGTGGCCCAGGTCGGCCAGCAGGCCGTCGGACACGTCGATGCAGGCGTGCGCCAGGCCGAGCAGGCGGCGGCCGGCCTCCACTCGCGGCGACGGCCGGCACAGCCGGCGGCGCAGGAACGCCGCGGCACCCGCATCCACCGCGGGGACGTCGCCGGAGGGCGGCGCGACGTGGCCGTCCAGCACCAGCGCCGCGGCGGCGTCGCCCAGGGTGCCGGTCACCCACACGTCGTCGCCCGGGCGGGCGCGGTCGCGGCGCAGGGCCGCGCCCGCCTCCACCAGGCCCATCGCGGTGACCGACACCGACAGCGGGCCACGGGTGGTGTCGCCGCCCACCAGCGCGATGCCGTGCTCGCCCGCCAGCGCCAGGAAACCGTCGAGGAAGCCGTCCAGCCAGGCCGCGTCGGCCTGCGGCAGCGAGAGCGAAAGCGTGCACCAGGCCGGGCGCGCGCCCATCGCCGCCAGGTCCGAGAGGTTGACCGCCAGCGCCTTCCAGCCGAGATCCCCGGCTGCGGCACCCGCCGGGAAGTGCACGCCCTGGTTGAGGGTGTCGGCAGTCACCGCCAGCTCGCAACCGGGCGGCACCTGCAGCAGGGCGGCGTCGTCGCCGATGCCCAGGCGCACGTCCGCGCGCGCGCCGGCACGGGCACGGATGCGTTCGATCAGGTCGAACTCGGCCATGCGCCACGCTCCGCGCGGCGTGGCGCTAGGCGCCGCGTCCGCCGCGCGCGGCCTGCACCTCGGCGGCGCGCCACTGCGCGCTGGCACGGTCGAGCACGCCGTTGACGTAGGTGTGGCCGTGCTCGGAACCGAAGCGCTTGGCGATCTCGATGGCCTCGTTGAGCACCACGCGGTAGGGCACGTCCAGGCGGTGCAGCAGTTCGTAGGCGGCCAGGCGCAGCACCGCGCGCTCGATCGCGTCCACTTCCTCCACCGTGCGGTCCAGGTGCGGGGCCAGCGCCTCGTCCAGGCCGGGGCGCTCGGCCAGCACGCCACGCACCAGGTCCTCGAAGTACTCCAGGTCGGCGACCTCGTGGGCCTGCTCGTGGGCGAACTGGGCGATCACCTGCTGCGCGTTGCCGCCGGAGATCTGCCAGGCGTAGACGGCCTGCAGCGCGCGCCGGCGCGCGCGGGCGCGCAGCACCGGGTCGATGCCCAGGCGGGGACGGTGCGGACGGCTCATGGCAGGCGCTCCAGCAGGTTGACCATTTCCAGCGCGGCCAGGGCCGCCTCCTCGCCCTTGTTGCCGTGGCTGCCGCCGGCGCGGGCCTCGGCGTCCTCGAAGCGCTCCACCGCCAGCACGCCGTTGAGCACCGGCACGCCGGTGTCCAGCGCCACGCGCATCAGCCCGTCCGCGCACAGGTCGGCCACGTGCTCGTAGTGGCGGGTGTCGCCGCGCACCACGCAGCCGAGCACGATGAGGGCGGCGTGGCCGCCGGCCGCGGCCAGGCGCTGCGCGGCCACCGGCAGTTCCCAGGCGCCGGGCAGGCGGACCACGTCCACCGCGTCCTCGGGCACGCCGTTGTCGGCCAGGCAGCGGCGGGCACCGGCGACCAGGGCGTCGGTGATGCGCGCGTTCCAGCGGCTGGCCAGGATGGCGAAGCGGGCGCCGGCCGGCAGGCGGAGGTCGCCTTCGTACAGGGTCATGGGTGCTGGGGTTCCGGGGGGCCGGACAGTTTAGTGCATGGGGCCGGCAGGTACTCGACGACCTCCAGGCCGTAGCCGGCCAGGCCGACCTGGCGCCGCGGCGTGCCCAGCACCCGCAGCCGGCGCAGGCCGAGGTCGGCCAGGATCTGCGCGCCGGCGCCGTTGCGGCGCCACTGGCCCACGTCCTTGTCCTTGCGCCCGGCGGCCGGCTCCGGCTGCTGGCGCACGCGCGCCAGCAGCGCCTCGCCGTCGCGCGGGGCCGAGAGCACCACCATCACGCCCTCGCCCTCGGCGGCGATGGCCTGCAGCGCGTCCAGGCCGGAGACGCCGAAGTCCTCGCGCCGCCAGTGCAGCAGGTCGCTGAGCGGGTTCTCCACCTGCACGCGCACCAGCGCCGGCCGCCCGGGGCCCGGCGCGCCCCGGACCAGCGCGAAGTGCAGGTCGTGGGCGATGCGGTCGCGGTAGGTGACCAGGCGGAACGGGCCGAAGGCGGTGTCGATCGCGCGCTCGTCCACCCGCTCGACCGTGTGCTCGGTGGCCAGGCGGTGGGCGATCAGGTCGGCGATGGAGCCCATCTTCAGGCCGTGCGTGCGCGCGAACACTTCCAGCTCCGGGCGCCGGGCCATGGTGCCGTCGGGATTGAGGATCTCCACCAGCACGCCGGCCGGCTCCAGGCCGGCCAGCCGCGGGAGGTCGCTGGCGGCCTCGGTGTGGCCGGCGCGGGTGAGCACGCCGCCGGGCTGGGCGATCAGCGGGAAGACATGGCCGGGCTGGCTGAGGTCCGCCGGCCGGGCGTCCGGACGCACCGCGGTGCGGATGGTGTGCGCCCGGTCGTAGGCCGAGATGCCGGTGGTCACGCCCTCGGCCGCCTCGATGCTCACGGTGAAGTTGGTGCGGAACTGCGCCGTGTTGTGCTGGACCATCGGCGCCAGCCCCAGCTGCGCGCAGCGCTCGGGCGTGAGCGACAGGCACACCAGGCCGCGGGCGTGGGTCACCATGAAGTTGATGTCGGCCGGCCGCACCAGCTCGGCGGCCATGATCAGGTCGCCCTCGTTCTCGCGGTCCTCGTCGTCGACGACCACGACCATGCGCCCGGCGCGGATCTCTTCCAGCAGTTCGGGAACCGGGGCGAAGCTCATGCGCCCGTCTCCCGCGCGCCCAGCAGGCGCTCCACGTAGCGCGCCACCAGGTCCACCTCCAGGTTCACCGGCTCCCCGGCGCCGACGTGGGCGAAGCGGGTTTGGGCCACGGTGTGCGGGATCAGCGCCACCTCGAAGCCTTCGCCGTCGACCTCGTTGACCGTCAGGCTGACGCCGTCCACGCAGATCGAGCCCTTCTTCGCCACGTACCGGAGCAGCCGCGCCGGCGCGGCGAAGCGCCAGCGCTGCGCGCGCGCGTCCGGGTGCACCGACAGCACCCGGCCGATGCCGTCGACGTGGCCGCTGACCAGGTGCCCGCCGAGGCGGTCGGACGGGCGCATGGCGCGTTCCAGGTTCAGCGGCGCGTCCACCGGCAGCCCGCCCAGGGTGGTGAGGGACAGGGTCTCGTTGGAGGCGTCGGCCTGGAAGCTGCCGGCGTCGAACGCGACCACCGTCAGGCAGACGCCGTTGACGGCGATGCTCTCGCCCAGGCGCACGTCCTCGAACGGCAGCGTGCCGGCGGCGAAGGTGAAGCGGACGTCGCCGCCGCGCGCCTCGCGGGCGGCCAGGCGGCCCACGCCCTCGATGATCCCGGTGAACATCAGCGCACCTCCGGCGGGATCGCGGCGGAGGGACGGAAGGCTACGGCATGGAGCTGGTTCATGGTCGTTTCCCGCGATGCGTCTGCGAAAAACGCCCCAAGGCACGAGCGGCGGCCGGCCCCGGGGCCGGTCGCGGCTGTCTTCTTTCATCCGGACTGTGGGGCTGCGCCGCGCCGGTGGACGCCGCGCCGCCCGGACCGTCGGCTCCGGCTTCGGACCGGATCTGCTGACCTCCCGCGTGGCGGGAGCGCTCGCGGGCTCGCGCGTCGCCGGGCCTGCCGGTGCCGCGCCTACCGCCGGTGGGGAATTCCACCCCGCCCTGAAGACGTTCGGTTGGATTGTGTTGCCGGCGGACCGGCGGGCGGATTCTAGCACCGGGGCCCGGGTCCGGCCCGACGTGAAGAAGATGTTAAGATGTGACGGCGGTCATGGTGGACCGCGGGTCGGCCCGCAACGGGCCGGCGACACGGACTTCAACCTGGAGACTCAACCACATGCGTACCCTGCTTGCGGCCCTCGTGCTGGCCGCCGCCCCGTTTGCCGCATCCGCCGCCGAAGGCGTCAGCTACACCTACGTCGAGGGCGGCTGGACCAAGGTCGAGGTCGACGACGACTGGCTGGGCGACCCCGACGGCGACGGCGGCTACCTGCGCGGCTCGTTCGCCATCGCCGACCGCGTGCACCTGTTCGCCGGCTATGCCACCGTCTCGCGGACCTACCGCGAAGCCCCGATGCGGGTGAAGTACGAACTGGCGCAGCCGGAGTTCGGCATCGGCTACCACCAGGAGTTCACCCAGCGCCTGGATTTCACCGCGGACCTGGCGTGGATGCGCCTGAACGAAGAGGCGAAGGTGTCCGGCACCGGCGACGCCGACCTCGACGGCACCTACAAGGGGCACATCAACGCGGGCCGCGCCACTGTCGGCCTGCGCGGCAAGCCCTCGGCACGCACCGAACTGTGGCTCAAGGCCGGCTACATCGACGGCAGCGACCTGGAAGGCTCGTTCGTCGGCAGCCTCGGCGGCCAGGTCGGCTTCAGCCGCACCTGGGGCCTGGTCGGCGAGGTCGAGGTCATCGAGGACACCACCCGCTACAACCTCGGCGTGCGCGCCAGCTTCTGAGCGCCGCCTTCCGGACGCGGCGGGCCCTGCGGGGCCCGTCGTGCCTGGCGGCGCGCTCAGGCCGCCGCTTCGGGCCGCAGCAGCAGGCGGCGGTCCTGCCCCACCATCACCGATTCGACCAGCCGCAGGCGCAGGCGCCGGGCCATGGCGTCGATGCCCAGCCCGGCGAACAGCGGGCGCGCGGTCTCGCCCAGCAGCACCGGCGCCTGGTAGAGCAGCAGCTCGTCCACCAGGCCCTGGCGCAGCAGCGCGCCGCACAGCACCGGCCCGGCCTCCACCTGGACCTCGTTGACGCCACGCGCGGCCAGCAGGCGCAGCGCCGCCGCCGCATCCACGCGGCCCTCGCGCAGCGGCACGGCCGCGAACTCGGCGTGCAGGCCCTGCGGCGGCGAGGCGTCCGGGCCGTGCAGGTACAGCGTCGGGGCGGCGCCGTCGCGCACGCGGCCGCGGACCAGGCTGCGCAGGCCGGTGTCCAGCACCACGCGCAGCGGGGGCAGGAACGACGCGCCCTCGTCCAGGCGCACGGTCAGCGCCGGGTCGTCGGCCAGCACCGTGTCCGCGCCGGTGAGGATGGCGCCGCTGCGCGCGCGCCAGCGTTGCACGTCCGCGCGCGCGGCCTCGCCGGTGATCCATTTGGATTCGCCGCTGGCCATGGCGGTGCGCCCGTCCAGGCTGGCCGCCAGCTTCACCCGCACCCAGGGCCGGCCGCGCTCGAAGCGCGACAGGAAGCCGCGGTTCAGTTCGCGCGCCTGCGCTTCCAGCAGTCCCGACGCGACCGCGATCCCCGCCGCCTCCAGGCGCGCGAAACCGGCGCCGTCCACGCGCGGGAAGGGATCGCGCATGGCCGCCACCACCCGCGCCACGCCCGCGGCCACCAGCGCATCGGCGCAGGGCGGCGTGCGCCCGTGGTGGGCGCAGGGCTCGAGGGTCACGTAGGCGGTGGCGCCGCGGGCGCGCTCGCCGGCCTGGCGCAGCGCGAAGACCTCGGCGTGCGGCTCGCCGGTACGCGGGTGCCAGCCCTCGCCCACCACCTCGCCGTCGCGCACGATCACGCAGCCCACCATGGGGTTCGGCCGCGCGGTATACAGGCCGTGCGCGGCAAGGCGCAGGGCGCGGGCCATGTGCATGTGCTCCCCGGTGCCGAAGCCGCTCACGCCCGTCCTCCGCAATCGATGGCCAGCACCTGCACGTGCAGCGGGCCCAGCACCACGGCGGCGTGGTCGCGCCAGCCGCGCGCCCGGTACCAGCCGGCCAGCGCGTCGGTGCAGTACAGGTGCAGCGTTCCCACGCCCAGGGCACCGGCCTCGGCCACCGCGCGCGCCACCAGCGCAGCGCCGACGCCCCGCCCGCGCGCCTGCGGGCGCTCCGGCTGCCTCGAGACCGAGGTGAGCGTGCGCCGCATCTGGAAGCTCCTGGGAGACGACGTCGCCCTCGACGAGCTCGACGACGTCTACGCGA
>Ga0182792_1003161_pt1 | contig 10850 bp, 10 predicted proteins | sample Passage237B_FD_130497 | JGI IMG/M metagenome (GOLD analysis project Ga0182792, IMG submission 130497) | Cellulose adapted compost microbial communities from Newby Island Compost Facility, Milpitas, CA, USA - Passage2 37B (version 2) (version 2) ...
CTCCATCTGGCTCGGGCCCCCAATTTATGAGGGGGTACTGTTCTGGAAGGGGCTGATGGAGGGGAGGCTGATTAGGGCGGGCCGCAAGACCTCAGTCTGTGCGTTTGGCGAGCGCCTTGGCGATCTTCGCCCTTTTGCGCATAGCTTTCAGCTCTCGTTTCTCGCGCGCGGCCTTCTGCGCGTAGTGCCTGCGCGTTTCTGCCGCGAAGTTTTCCCTCCGCAGCCGCGTCTCACGCCCACTCACGGTCAGGTCCAGCGACGCCAGGTCGATTTGCTGGATGCTCAGCGCCTTCAGGCAGGTGATGAGGAAAGCGGCCGAAAACGTTCCCCGAAAAATCTTGGTGTTCAGCACCGGCGCCGAATCGCGGATGCCGTAGGGCACCAGCCTGTCCGCGAGCGCCTGGTAGGTGAGCTTTTGGGCCTTCATTTCGCGCACGATCAGCCGTTTTGCGAAGAGGACGACTTCCTCGCGCAGTACGGCGCGGCTCAAGAGGGCCAACGGATCTTCAGGAGGCGTGGACATAGAAAAGGGAGGTTTTTCTTCTGGGGAGACAGATTTCCCTCAGTGTATGCGAAAAGGAAAAGCTTTCATTTTCGAAAGGTTTTTTCGTTTTGCGATTTTTGCTTCGTATACGCCAACAGACGCCCGTGGGGCAACTTTTGGCGAGGGAAAGATGGCGCGTATGGCATGGACTGAGAAGAGAATTGAGCGGATGCACGCTGAAGGATATGGAGCAGGCTCTGGCTCGGACTACAAACCTTGGATTGCGGTCCAGGATATCTCGAGTCAGGGGCGTTCGCATCGAGTTTGGAGCCCCAAGACACAGCGCGTGCATCATTTCCTGTCCGATGTCGAATACAAGCTGTTCCTCACCTGCGAGTGGGAACAAAACGTGATCGACCTCCGCGAACAGTTCCCACTGGATCGCACCCTCACGCAGGAGATTGCGGGGGAGCTGCGCATTGCGCACCCAACGTATGTCGGCACTCGAGTGATGACCGTTATGACGGTTGACCTGCTCCTTACTCTTCGTGTGCATGGGGAGAAGCGCCTTTTGGCTCTGAATGCCAAACGCGATGAGGAGGCGGAAGATGCTCATTCGCTGGGAAAGCTTGAAATCCAACGCCGCTACTTCGCAAAGCTAAAAATTCCCCACTACCTGGTCTATCACTTACAGCTTCCCAGCCAGAAGGTTCGCAACCTCGAGTGGATCCGTGGTGCGCAACTGAAGCCCGAGGAACCCGAGCCGTACCCTGGGTTCTTCCAAAGCCTGTGCTCCCGCATGGCAAACGAACTGGCAGCCGCCTCAAACTCGCTCCTGGCTACGCCGTTGGCCTCCTATGCGGAACAGTTTGATGCTCGCCATGGGCTGGAGGTCGGTACAGGGTTGCGGGTGGCCCGCATGTTGATGGAACAGCGAGTGCTCATGCCAGACCTTGCGGCCCCAAACCTCGCGAACTCTTCTCTCGATACTTTCGTCGTGACAGGGAGCCTTGGGACTCTGCGTGCCATTGGAGGGTAGGTTGTGCTGTATCGGAACGATATCTTTCTGCTCGATGGTGCGCGTGTCCGGCTCCTATCGGTCAATGCCGCGACGGATGTTGCCTGGGTGTTGAGCTTGGATGCGCCTTGTTCAATGCCAGAGTCTCTCCCATATTCCGAGATTCAGGATCTTCCCGGAGAGCAGTCCGACGACGTATCGCTGCTCAAGCCTTCCCCTGCGCAAGTCAGACGCCTTGAAGCTGCGTGGGATCGACTCGCCCCGTTGTTAGAGGCCCATGGTGAAGCCCTGTATGCCGCTGCCGGCCGCAAGGCTCTCATTACCGCTTATGCGAAGAAGGTGGGCTGTTCGCCCACAACGCTCTACCAGGCACTACGACGCTACTGGAGCCATGGTCAAACCAAGCAGGCGTTGATGCCGGACTGCCACCGCTGCGGTCGGTCTCGAGCTAAGGGTGGTGATGATGTCACGATCACTGCTGGGCGAGGACGCAAACCTTTACAGGGCAGCATTTACCAAGTCACGGGCCAGGACGAGAAAAGCTTTCACCAAGTTATCCGGAAGGAGTACCTCAAGGACGGCCGCAAGACAGCTGTGGATGCATACACCGTGCTGCTGGCAGAGCGCTTCTGCCACATCGACGGGAATGGGGACAAGCATCTTTTGCCTCCCGGAGAGCGCCCGAGCATGCGGCAATTTCGGCGATTTCTCAAAGCGCATTACGATATTGAGACCAGGATCCGGTCCAGAGAGGGAGACAAAGATTTCGAGCGAGAGCACCGCAAGGTTCTGGGGACGTACCTAGCGGATTGCGAGGGTGTTGGCCACTACTACGAGATCGACGCCACTATCGCGGACGTCTATTTGGTTGCCTCGGAGGATCCAACCAAGATCATCGGAAAGCCCACGATGTACACCGTGGTCGACCGCAAATCGAGCTTGATCGTGGGGGTCTATTGCGGCTTGGAGAATGCCAGTTGGGCAGGGGCACGCCAGGCGATTCTCTCCATTACGGAAGACAAGAGGGCGTTGTGCGAGCGCTATGGCGTTACTTACGATCCCGCGGATTGGCCTGCTCACGGGGTCTTTCCTCAGGCTTTCGTGGGGGACCGCGGAGAAATGATCTCAAAGGCGAGCAATAAGCTTGTCGATGGCCTTGGAATCACGATCATCAATCCCCCGTCTCAGCGACCGGATTGGAAGCCTGTGGTGGAGTGTGGATTTAGGCAACTGCACTCACAGATGCGGCCCATTGCTCCCGCCTATGACCCACCTTCGAACGCCATGAGGCGCCGGGGAAAGCACTATGAAAAGGACGCCAGCCTTACGCTTGCAGCCTTTGGCAATCTGCTCCTCAATGCCGTCATCGCGCATAACAGGAAGGAGATGCCAGGCTATCAGCTTTCCAACCGCGAACTGTTGGACGAGGTTTCGCCAGCACCCGTTGCCCTCTGGGAACACGGGATCCGGACACGCTCCGGAGCGCTGACTCGCTATAGCGAAGCTACGGTCAGGTTTGCGCTGCTCCCGGATGCTGATGCAGTGGTCACTGAGAAGGGCATCGAATTTAAAGGCTGCTTTTACAGTAGCCCAGAGGCCATTAGCGAGAAATGGTTTGAGCGTGCGCGAGTCAAGCGTTTCAAGGCGCATGTGTCCTACGACCCAAGGCTTGCCGACTCGATCTATATCCACCCGCTTAGTGGCACGGGGGCACCGTTTGTGGCAACTCTCTCAGCGCGAAGTCGTGAGTACATAGGCCTGTCCTTTGGTGAGGTGGCCTACTACGAGAGCCTACGCGCAGCCGTGCGCCGGGAAGCAGATCACTCACGGCTGCAAAACAGCATTGACTACCACGCAGCGGTGGCTCCCACGGTTGCGACGGCCAAGAAAAGGCTTAAATCGGTGGGCAAGAAGGTCTCCAGAAGCGCTAGACGCTCAGATACCGTCGAGACGCGGAGTGCAGAGCGCACCCTCGAGCGCCAGCAGCTTGCTGCGATCCAGGGTGAAAAGCCGACCACAGCGCCATCACCGGCTACAGGGCCTACTGCTGTGCCATTACGCCCATCAGCCTCTCCCCCTGGCCAGGGTAAGGCCGCGAGTACGCTCGACCCGAAATTCGAGTCCATTTATCAGCAGATGCTGCAGTAATGACTGGAGAGCCCCATGAATGCTCCTGAAATGAACCCCTTCGCCGTCACCGCACGGTACACCCCGCAGCGTCTGCCTCAATTCAAGGGCAATCCGCTCATTGAGGCGCTGCCGCCGTCCATGGGAGGCGCAGAGCTTGCGCAGGCACTGAGCTTGCTCCCAGATTTTGATCCCGAGCAGCGGTCTTGGGAACTCCACGAGCGCATCGCGATGCTGGGGACGCTGCAAAACTTCATGGTGCCACTCCGTGCTCATGTGGAGCTCGGCCTAGCCTTGGACTCAATGCTGCGGTCAGGCTACGTTGGGCGTGCCCCGCACACGCCAGGACATGCGGCAGTGATGCAGCAACTCTACGAACAACGGCATGCCGGCAAGGTTTTCTCTCAAAGTGCCAACACGAGAACGCCACAGATTTCGACGTCACTGATCGGGCTATCTGGCATGGGGAAGACAACGACGGTGCAGCGCTGGTGTGCAAACCTGGATCGTGTCATTTTTCACCCAGAGTACAACCTGCATCAAATCCCATTCCTGCACGTGGAAATGCCCTCGGATGGTTCATCGATCAAGGGTCTCGCCCACGCGATTTTGCAGCAAGTCGATGAGTTGCTTCCCGGGAGTAACTACTACGAGCTGTACTCTGGGCGCGGCCGAACGGGAGCTGATTCGCTCATGAGATGTGTGGCTATGGTGATGCATCACCACTGTGTCGGGATGCTTATCTGCGACGAGGTCCAGAACCTGGCTAATGCCAAGAAAGGTGGGCAAACCGTGATGACAGAGCTGGTCTCAGCGTGCAATGACCTTCGTGTCCCGATACTTTTCATTGGCACCAACAAAGCCGCGCAGGTCCTGGGCATGGACTTTCGGCAGGCGCGGCGCGGGAGTGGCCACGGACTGGCTGTTTGGGACAGACTCTACCCAGGGGACGCGAGCGTGCGTACTGAGTGGGATGTCTTCCTGCAGATCCTCTGGAAGTTCCAGTGGGTGCGCCACCCTGTGCCTCTGGATCCGCATTTCGCACATGTCATGTACGAAGCAAGTCAGGGAGTGCTCGACCTGGCCATAAAAATATTTGCCTCAGCCCAGGCGCATGCCATGCTGGATGGCACCGAGGCGCTTACCCCCGCGCTGATAGAGAAAGTGTTCGATGAGCAATTCCAACTCATGCACCCAATGGTGGAGGCCCTGCGGTCAGGCCGGCCGGATGCGTTGTGCGCTTTCGATGATATTGCTCCACTGAATCTTGAACAGCACTTGGAAGCCGCCCAGAGGAAGGTTGCACTGGCAACTTCGCCTCTATTCACGGTCACAGCGACTGATGAGCGGTTTGCCCCTTGTCTTGCCACGGGTCTTGCCGCCATGGGCGTTGATGCAGCCCAGGCGCTCGATGTTGCTCAGGGCGTTGCACAGAAGGACGAGCAGGCCACACTCTTCGAGGGGATGCGAAGTGCTGTTGATGAGCTTGCCAAGCCCAAGCCCGCCCGGGCCAGGAGAAAAGGTGGGAAGGCGCTGCTGCCAGAGCCAGTCGATCGGTATGATGCGTGCCCGGAGGATTATCGACGGGCTATTGCGTATGCGGATGCGGAAGGCTGCTCGGTACTTTCAAAGCTTCGGGAATTTGGTATGGCGCCCGACTTGGAGGAGATCCTTTCACTGTAGGGTAGGCTGAACCTCTCCGCCTCAAGCTGAGAATCTCGGGTGCTCCAGCTATTGCGACCCTTCCCAGATGAACTCCTGGGAAGCGCGCTGCTGCGTGCCACGCGTGATCTTGGACTCCCGGGCCGGCGCCTCATGACCGCACTCAAGGGACTGCCCACGGACACACTCCCTATCTTGATGACCCGAGATCACGGCATTGCCCGAGCGTTTGGGATGTCCCTGGAGGAATTGCTTGCTGAGCATACCCTCCTGCCGTATGGGGTAGCGTTCATGCCTGCGGACCTTCGCATGCAGGTGCTGCGTGATTTGTTGGAGGGAGACCCTTATCTCGGAGTTGCCCCCGCGCTGGCACAGAGTTCGACGAAGTTTGCGCCTTACCTGCGGCTTTGTACCGAGTGCATGGCGGCCGACCTGGCCCGTTTTGGGACTACATACTGGCACCGCGTACACCAGCTCCCGGGCGTGTCTCTGTGCGTGCACCACGGTGTGCCGTTGTGGGTGAGCACGCTGCGTGTATCACACCCTCGACGGATCGTCCTGCCTGGAGAGGTGCGTGATGGGCATGCCCTGCAGGTGGGTTTGCCGCGGGATATCGCTTTGGATCTCATGGAGCTCTCCTATGCGGCGCTCAAGGGGAGATTGCCTGTGCGGGTCTGGCCTCAGCACTACAGGTTGCGTGCGGCAGAGCTTGGATTTGGCTATGACTTGAAGCTCCTAGCGGGCGGGCAGCTCGCCGCTGATCTCCGGGCGTTTTATGGACGTGAATTTTTGGAGGGGCTGGGCCTGGACTTCGATCCGCTGGCGAGAAACTCCCCCTGGCCAGCCCGCATCCTGCGTGGCTCTAAGGGCAATGTGACCCCCCTGCGCCACGTCCTCATGAACGTGTTTCTCAATAGAGTGAAGGGGGCCTCTAAGCCGGTCCTGGACCTGTTCGCGCGTCCTCAACGCAAGCGTTTCGACTGGGCTGCCCGTGAGCTTGAGGTCTTGCGCCAGCTTGAGGAACTGAAGGCACAGTGCCTGGCGGCAGGCGTGCGAATGAGCCTCGCTGAGATGTCCGCGCGGGTGAGCAGTCCTGGCTACCTCTGGGGTGTGCGTCGACATATGCCGGCAGTATCTGCCTGGATGGATGCGTTCAAGGCGAGCGAATTTTCGGAGAGAAAGGCTGGCGGACGTAAGAGGAGGCGGCATCAGCCTCCCTGATACAAAAAATTCTGTGTTTGACCGGAAATGTGCCAGGTGACACCAAGCCTATTGTGACCAGCCAGGTTCTCTCCTATGCTCGATGCTAGCTTTTTCGTACCGACGGGCAACCTTTTCGTATGGTGGAACTGTTTCTTCGGGGGGGGCGCTAATGCAGCAAACCGACATCTAGAGCGGTAAACATATTGCATCTTATTGTTTCTAAAGATACAGTATGAAAAAACGCTGGAGGCCAACATGGCGACAAGTCCCAAGATAAGCCAATACATTGCAGCAGTCCACGCTAGAAGAATGTCGTATTCCTTTCGGCTTATTCAGGCTCGTTTGACTAGCAATAAGGCTCCATCTGCATTGGGTTGGGATCCGCTGAGGGAAAAATACAAGACGGTATCTTCTGAAGAAAAATCTCATTACGAGAAAGTGTGGTCTGATTTATATAGGGACTGCGTTCTATATGGACGCAGAGCGGTTTCAATTTATAGAGCGCCTCCAGATCTGGTGCATAAAATTGCTAAGATTTGTGATGATTTAATCAATAAAGAGTCTCCCTATATTACAAAATTTCCCTTTCCTCTTGATGGTGAGGACCTAAAAGAACAGCGCCACAATGGGCATTTTGTAACCCTTAAGAGAATGAAGGATGGAAGTGTTCGTTTGATTGCCTGTGCGAAACGCTCATATGCTGAACGTGAGCCTATTAATTTGGATTTTCTCGATGATCAATCGAAGGAAGGCTTTGAAGATTTTGACGAAGTAATTGGCGTGCGTCATGGTGTCGCTCAAGCCTTTGATGTAATTTACATAAGGCCTTCTCTTGGGGAGGTTGAGGTGCATATCGATATGCCGTGCAGAATGACCTATGAAGATATCAAGAATGCGAGAAAGTATTATATAGGTTTGATTAAAAAAGCACTCCCTAAAGAGGTGGTTCGTGAGTCTCTAGATAGCCCTAAGAACATATTTCCAATGGTTCGTGTTTTCTACGGCGACAGTACCGGTATTATTAATGGCCTTTCACACGCCACAGGAACTTCATCTCTAAAAGAAGAAAAAATGAGAAATAAACGGCAGGATCTTCGTTCTGAGCTATTTCACAAAAGTGGCATCGATGCAGTCAAGACAACCGATCCCTATGCGATTCGAATAGGCTGGAACGTTGCTACGGGGAGGAATATTCCAACAATTATTGTTCCCGGAAATTCCCATCTCATTGGAAATGCGGCTGCGTTTGTCGGGCACGCTATACTTGAGAACTGCTCAGGCGGTCGTGACTATAAATTCTTGATGGGGAAGTTGTCTTAAAAGATTGCTATGGATAAGCACACAGCACTCGCGCGAGTTAGTGAGGACCTACAGGCTCACCCTGCGGTTGTTCGCGCGTGCGTGGCAATTATCAATTATTTGGATCGTGTTCCCATAGAGTCTCTTCAGAGAATAACATTTGGTACTCTCAGTTCTGTTGCTGGCTACAAAGAAGTCTCGGATGTGTTACCAGCTATTCAGTACCTTATTGGCGCTAGAGTTGGAATATTCGAGACAGCATATTATTTTTTTGACCCTAATGGTGAAGAGATCCCACTCGCTGCATCAATAGTCAGTTCCGCACATAAGGATAAAGAGTTTTTTCACCCGGAGACCGGAGAAAGGGTAACGGGATTTGAACAAAGAATTGGTATCGAATTTGTGCTTGCAAGAGATACGCGTGGAAAATTTATAGCGGAGTGGGCTGGTGGCTAACATTAGAACCATGACACTTGCTGATCTGGCTGAGTGTGGAGATCTTAATCCTGAATACGCTAGAATAGCTAAACGCATTTTGGTCGACAGCTATGATGATTTTATTGATACCTTTTATGATGACATTGATCAATGCGTGATTGAAATAGAGAGAAATCGTGAGCTGAGGCAGGAGAGTGGAGAGGACTTAATCTCAGTCGACATTGTTTCTATGCTGAAAGTAATTGGCTATAACGCTACGCACGATGCGAAGACAGGTGGTCACGTTGATCTAACAGTACATCATGCTAAAGGATATGAATGGCTAGGCGAGGCTAAAATCCATAGCACATATGATTATCTGTATGAAGGTTTTCTTCAGCTTTGCACACGATACAGTACTGGAAGCCCCACTTCTAGTTGTGGCGGGATACTCGCATATATAAAAACGCATGACGCTTCGTCCGTCATGGCTAATTGGCGGGCCACTCTTCATGAAAAAGGGCTGCCCAGCTATGAAGACTGGGATTGTGAGAAACGAATGGGTTTAAGTTTTTTCTCGCGACATACGCATGACGTATCTGGTATGCCGTATACGGTACGGCATATGGCTATCATGCTGTCTCACTCGCCACGAGACCGATCAGCACGTAGTAGCAAAAAGGGAAAAATTTCAAAATAGAAGTTTTAACCTTCACTTGTGCTCAAGGGGTTGAATAGCTTCTCGCGATGCTTGTTGCGTGGGCCTTCGTGCTGCCTGTGTTCGTCGTTAGCGAATGATTCGCAACGGACGGCTTCTGCGAGGCGAGAACTGTTTTGTGGAGGGATTGCCGCCTTACACGCCTGGTTGGGCTGCTTGTAGACTAACGCAATTAGAACTCGAAATCACACCACCCCCGATTTGGGTAGCACAGTCCAGAGCGTCGTAAGCGATTGAGCCGATTAGCGGGCCCACACCATGTAGTCCATGCTGCCTCCGCGGCCAGCCGTGCTGGGGAAGGGGTAGTTGTACTGGGTGCAGTACGACACCTCTGAACCGAACTGCGCCGTATGCCCCGCAAAGGGCCGGTCTTGAACGAAATCTCGATCATCAAACCAGCACATGTGGGTAACATTATCATTGAAGCCTGAGATGTCTCTGAACGGAGCCCAGATTTGGGTATTACGCATGCCAAATGGATACCACTGACAAGCCTCTACCTTTCTGGGCGCTGCCCCGGTTCCAAACCAGCCACTTTCGAATTTCACGTCGATCGTATTGCCCGCAGTGTCACAAGGTTGGGTTGTGATTTTTCGGAACCATGTGGGCATGTCGGTGCTACCTTGTAGGAAACGTACCCCAGCCATATCCGTCCATCGGAATTCATGGGCGCGGTTAAAAATTCCCTCCATGTCAGCGTGACTTCCTCCCGCTTGTGGTGTCACGACCTCAGAGTTGCGTGCCGCGAAATGGATGTAGGCTCCTTTTTGCGTAAAGAAGAGAGACCAGCCGCCGCCATTGCGCGTCATATCACAGTAGGTATCGACAGTACGGTTGCCTGGGCGTTGTACGCGATAGACTCCATCCCCCTTGGCCCCAGTGTAGACATGGTCCGCGGCCGTCGGGTGAATGTATCCTTCGCAGCTCCGCGCAAAGCTTCCGTCCTCCCAGGCACGGTAGCCTTCGAAGTCGGTAATCCCCGCAGGGTGCACCTCAAATGCGTATCCCTGCATCGCTCCCACATTCTGGTAGCCGCTTTGATACTCTGCCAGGATGACAACCGTGCCCAGGGCAGCCACCTCTGCAGGCACCCCCGCGATCCTGTCTCCCACAATCTCCAATCCAGAGGGTAATTGCCCCGAGACAATGCTCCAGCTCACTTTATCCCGCGTAGTTCCCTCGGGCCCATCCAGCGAAAGCAGCGCTCCGAGATTGAATTCGTAGGGCACGCCCACTATTGCGACCGGAGGTGTGGCGGCTGCGAGCGCAATATCCACTGGCCGCAAGCTCTAATTCGCGTCGAGCCCTGCGATCGGCAGAACCGCCATATAGGAAGGAGTTGCTTGAGCACTCCCGGCAAAGAGAGGGGCCGCTACAGCAAGAGCTCCGGCGGTACGACGGAGGGAGTATTTGAGGTTAGCTTGCATAAAAATAACTCGCAAAATTTGCGTGATTTTTTGTGTGGATTTCATTCCGTATAGCGTTTCTGTCGCAGAGCGTTTTTCCCTATAGCGGCACCCCCCGCAGCCCCCGCATACTGCGGTCCAGAGCAGAGTCGCGGAACCGGATGGGCCGGCTTCTGACGGATGCGAAAAGGAGCTGCTATGGCTGTTGTGCCGCCAGAGGATTTTCCGCGCAGGACAATGCAGAGCGGGCTGGATGGGGCTGTGACGAAATTTTCTGCCAGGCGCCTGGAGGACGGAAGTTTCTCTGCGCTTGTGCCGGATGAGGAGCATCAGGAGGCGTATGAGAATGCCGAGGACCTTGCCGGGCAGCTTGTGGGGTACGCACTAAGGAAGGAAAGGGAGAATCCCGATTGGACGAGAGCATTTAATATCCAGAGAATTAGGGACGGGATTAAGGAAAAGGTCAGAAGCCGAGAGTGGGATTTCACCGTAGAGGAGCAGGAATGGATCATGAAG
>Ga0182792_1003163_pt1 | contig 10846 bp, 8 predicted proteins | sample Passage237B_FD_130497 | JGI IMG/M metagenome (GOLD analysis project Ga0182792, IMG submission 130497) | Cellulose adapted compost microbial communities from Newby Island Compost Facility, Milpitas, CA, USA - Passage2 37B (version 2) (version 2) ...
GCACGCCGAAGGCGCGGGTCAGCTGGTGGGTCGGGTCGCCGACCAGCGGGAACTGGGCCTTGCCCACCGCCGGGGAGGTCTCGTGCCACACCTTGTGCGAGAAGTGGGTGTCGGTGGTCACGACATAGACCTCGGCACCGGCCTTCTGGAACTCGGCGTAGTTGTTGGCGGCGTCCTCGACCTCGGTCGGGCAGTTGAAGGTGAACGCGGCCGGCATGAAGATCACGACGGACCACTTGCCCTTCAGGTCGGCATCGGTGACTTCGATGAACTCGCCATTGCGGAAGGCGTTGGCCTTGAACGGCTTGACCGTGGTGTTGATCAGGGACATGAAAGTTCCTCAGGGGTTGGTGGGAATTGGCCAGGCCATCGTAGGGATTAACGATAGGAATATCAAATCGATTGATGCCATTAAATAGATAGGCTTCGGCTATCGGTCGCGGATGCGCGGTCTTGCCGCCCATGCCGGGAATGGCTGATGACGCTGGCAATCCGGTCGGATCTGGTCCATCGTTCCGGCCATGCAAGCAATCCCTGAATCCCTGCGGGTGGACGCCCTGCTGCGCGAGGCGGCCGCGGCGATAGGCCGTGAAGATGCCGAGCCCCTGCTGGCCCATGGCCTGGGCCGTGACCGGGCCTGGCTGTTTGCCCACGCCTGCGACCTGCTCGAGCCGGACCAGGTGCAGGCGGTGCGCGCCCTGGTCCAGCGCCGCCAGGCCGGCGAGCCGGTGGCCTATATCACCGGCCGCCGCGGTTTCTGGACCCTGGACCTGGAAGTGGGGCCGGACACCCTGATTCCGCGCCCGGAGACCGAACTGCTGGTGGAGCTGGCCCTGGCCCGGCTCGATCCACAGGAGCCGGCGCGGGTGGCCGACCTGGGCACCGGCAGCGGCGCCATCGCCCTGGCCATCGCCAGCGAACGCCCGCTGGCGGCGGTGATCGCCACCGACGTGGCCAAGCCCACCCTGGCCGTGGCCGTGGCCAATGCGCGCCGCGCCGGCCTGGGCAATGTCTGGTTCCGCCGCGGCCACTGGTGCCAGGCCCTGGGCCGGGACCGCTTCGACCTGATCGCCAGCAACCCGCCCTACATCGCCGAGGGGGATCCGCACCTGGCCCAGGGCGACCTGCGCCATGAACCGGCGCGGGCGCTGGCTTCCGGTGCCGATGGCCTGGACGCGATCCGCGAGATCGTGGCCCAGGCGCCCGCCCACCTGGTGCCGGGCGGCTGGCTGCTGCTGGAGCATGGCTGCGACCAGGGACCGGCGGTGCGCGCCCTGCTCGGACAGGCCGGCTTCACCGCGGTGGCCACGCAGACCGACCTGGAAGGGCGCGACCGGGTCAGCCTGGGCCAGCTGCCGCACTGAGGCGCGCCAGGCCGGCGCGGGCGGCGGACTACAATGTCCGCTTCCCACGCAGGAAGGCTCCGCAATGCGCACGCTGTATCCGCAGATCGAACCCTACGATGTCGGCCGGCTCAAGGTCGACGGCCGCCACGAGCTGTACTACGAGCAGTGCGGCAATCCCGCCGGCAAGCCGGTGGTGCTGCTGCATGGTGGCCCGGGCGGCGGCTGCAGCGACAAGATGCGCCGGTTCCACGACCCGGCCAGGTACCGCATCGTGCTGTTCGACCAGCGCGGTTCGGGCCGCTCCACCCCGCACGCGGACCTGGTGGACAACACCACCTGGGACCTGGTGGCCGACATCGAGAAGCTGCGCCAGCACCTGGGCATCGAGCGCTGGCAGGTGTTTGGCGGCAGCTGGGGCTCGACCCTGGCCCTGGCCTACGCCCAGACCCATCCGCAGCGGGTGACCGAGCTGGTCCTGCGCGGCATCTTCATGCTGCGCCGCTGGGAGCTGGAATGGTTCTACCAGGAAGGCGCCAGCCGCCTGTTCCCGGACGCCTGGGAGCACTACATCAAGGCGATCCCGGAGGTGGAGCGGCATGACCTGATCTCGGCCTTCCATCGCCGCCTGACCAGCGAGGACGAGGCCACCCGGCTGGCCGCCGCCCGCGCCTGGAGCGTGTGGGAAGGTGCCACCAGCTTCCTCCACGTCGACCCGGACTTCGTCAACAGCCACGAGGACCCGCACTTCGCCCTGGCCTTCGCCCGGATCGAGAACCACTATTTCGTCAACGGCGGCTTCTTCGAGGTGGAGGACCAGCTGCTGCGCGACGCCCACCGCATTGCCGACATCCCCGGGGTGATCGTGCACGGCCGCTACGACGTGGTCTGCCCGCTGCAGAACGCCTGGGACCTGCACAAGGCCTGGCCGAAGGCGAAGCTGGAAATCACCCCGGCCTCGGGCCACTCGGCCTTCGAACCGGAGAACGTGGACGCCCTGGTGCGGGCAACCGACGCCTTCGCCTGAGCCCGGACCGGAGCGGCGGCCCCCGGGCCGCCGGCGTTCACCGTGCCGGCGGCGGCGGAAGCGGGGCCGGCAGCGGTTCGGGCTCGGCCACCGGCGGCAAGGCCGGGCTGCCGGCCGGCACCGGGGCCTGGGGCTGCGGCGCGGCCGCGGCCGGGTCCACTGGCGGGGCCAGGGGGTCCTCCAGCGGCATCGGCACCGGCGCCTGGTAGGGCGGGGCCGGGTAGAGCACGGGCTGGGTCACCTGCGCCGGGCGCGGCTCGCGCTCCACGTGCTCGGGCAGGAAGCGCTCGAGCACGTTGAAGAAGCGCTTGTAGAACTGGTCGTCCTGGAGGGTCTCGCTGGCGACCTTGACCAGCGAGTCCTCGCTGGCGCCGATCGGCAACGACACCGAGCCCAGTGCGCTCACGCCCAGGCTGGCGCTGGTATTGCTCTTGCGCAGGGCGTAGCGGTCCTGGACCGCGTTGACGAAGACCATGGTCTGCTGCTCGCCGCGCAGGGCCGGCATGCACACCGCGCGGAACTCCACCTGCTCGTGGCGCTCGTCCTGCTGGAAGTACTTGCGCGCCTCGATGATGTCCGCCTCGGCGCGGGCGACCATGAAGCCCTGGCTGAGCAGGGCGCGACGCGCCGCTTCGCAGGCCTGGCGCGGGGAGTGGTCGTAGCTGCGCGAATAGGTGCTGGAGGAGTCGAAGGCCTCGAACGCCGCCCGCTCCGGCACCCCGCGCGTGGCCATGCACCCGGACAGGGGCAGCACGAGCAGCAGGGGGAGCAGGGTCTGGCGGCGGGACAGCATCATCAGCGGCGGACACTGTGGATCGGGAACCCCCCGAGTATGCCGGAACCGGGGGGCCGTGGCCGAGTCCCGGAGGGGGTGGCCGCGGGACGATGGCTGCGGTTCAGGCGTCCAGGAAGGGCAGGGTGATGGCACGCAGGATCCGCGCCAGACGCATGGCCCAGGCCTGCTGCCCGGCCGCGTCGGCGATCAGGTCCTGGCGGATCTCCAGCTCCACGTGCGGCAGCCGTCGGCCCTCGCCGTACACCGGGATGGCGTAGTCGCTGCTGTCGCTGACCGAATAGGGCTGGTTGTCGCCCACCACCAGGTCGCCCTCGGCGCGCAATGCGTCGCGCAGGGCGTGGGCCAGGCGCGGATCGCGGTTGTAGAGCACGCCGCAGTGCCAGGGCCGCGCCACCCCGCCCATGGCCGGAGTGAAACTGTGCAGGGCGGCCAGCAGGGTCGGCCGGCCCTCGGCCCGGCGCTGGTCCAGGGCCTGGACGATGCGCGCGTGGTAGGGGTGGAAGATCGCGTCCAGCCGCGCCTGGCGCGCGGCCGCGTCCAGGCCGTGGTTGGCCGGGACCTCGGTGCCGTCGCTGCGCTCGACGATCAGGGTCGGCGAGTCCAGGGGGCGGTTGCAGTCCACCACCAGGCGCGAATAGCGCTGCAGCAGGGTCCAGGCGTCCAGTTCGGCGGCCAGGCGCCGGGCCACCCCGGCAATGCCGATGTCCCAGCCGATGTGGCGGTCGATCTCGCCCGCCGGCAGGCCCAGGTCGCCCAGCCGCGCCGGGATCGCCTGGCCGGCATGGTCCACGGTGAACAGCCAGGGCGAGCGCCCCTGCGGGCACAGCAGCTCGAATACCGGCGGGTCGCCGGGCTGCAGCAGGCCGGACTCAGGGTTCACGCGGGCTGCCATCCAGGTTGTGGTCGATCATCCACAGGCCGGCCCAGAGCTTGGCGTCCAGTTCGTAACCTTCGCCCAGCTTGGCCGCCAGCCAGGCCGCGGCCTGCGCCCGCGGGATCTCGTGCACGGTGATGTCCTCGCTGGCGTCGCCGCCGCCGGCGCCGACCTTGCGCAGGCCGCTGGCGCGGACGAAGGCGATCTTCTCGCTGCTGGCGCCGGAGGACACCGGGCCGGTCATCAACACCTCGGCGCACTCGGCGGTCCAGCCGGTCTCCTCCTCCAGCTCGCGGATGGCCGATTCCTCGATCGACTCGCCGGCGTGGATGTCGCCCACCAGGCCGGCCGGCATCTCGATCGTGCGCGCCTGCAGCGGGATCCGGAACTGTTCCACGAACAGCACCCGGTCGTCCGGGGTCACGGCGATGATGATCGCGGCCAGGCCGCCGGGATGGGTGCGCTCGGAATATTCCCAGGTGCCGCGCACCAGCATGCGCTGGTAGCGGCCTTCGTAGACCACGCGGGGCTGGTCGTCGGTCTGGCGGCTCATGGCATCCATCCGTGCTGGGCGGGTTGGGTCGCTTCCAGCCCGGCGGCCGCGTGCAGCCGGCGCCGGGTCATCGGCCCGAAGCGCAGGCTGCGGGCCAGCGCGTCGAGCATTTCCGGGTCGGCCTGGCCGCGCGGGGCGACCGGGCCGGGGTAGGACAGCGGGGCATCGCAGGCGATGGTGGTCAGCTGCCGGTACAGCAGGGCCAGCTCGCGCTGCTCGCGCAGGCGCGCGGCAACCTGGGCGGCGCCGCGCAGGCGCAGGAACGGGATCTCGTCGATCCGCTGCAGCAGTGCATCCAGGCTGCCGAAGTGGGCCAGCAGGATGGCCGCGGTCTTGGCCCCGATCCCGCCCACTCCGGGGATGTTGTCCACCGCGTCGCCGGTCAGGGCCAGGAAGTCGGCGATCTGGTGCGCGTGGACCCCGTGCCGGGCCTTGACCCCGTCGGCGCGCCAGCGCTGGTTGCGGGCATAGTCCCATTGCTGGTCGCCTTCGCCCAGCAGCTGCGACAGGTCCTTGTCGGCCGAGACGATCACCCCGGCGTGGCCGGCCGGGCGGGCGCGCAGCAGGGCGCTGCCGATCAGGTCGTCGGCCTCGTATTCGTGGTGGGCCAGCACCTCCAGCCCCAGCGCCGCGCACAGCGCCTTGCAGTGGCCGAACTGGCGGCGCAGCGCCTCCGGGGCAGGCTCCCGGTTGGCCTTGTAGGCCGGGTAGATGCGGTGGCGGAAGCAGCTGTCCAGGGCCTCGTCGAAGGCCAGGACGATGTGCGCCGGGCGCTCGCGCTCGAGCAGGTCCAGCAGGAAGCGGGCAAAGCCGTGCACCGCGTTGGTCGGCCAGCCGTGGGCGTCCTGGAACTCGTCGGGCATGGAGTGCCAGGCCCGGAACACGTACAGGCTGGCGTCGACCAGGTAGAGCGGGGCCGGCGCTGCCGGCCCGGTGCCGGGCGCTGCGTTCATGGCGTCCAGTCCGACAGCAGCTGGCGCGGGTCCGGCCGCTCCCGCTCCGGGACCTGCTGGCGCGGGGTGCCGATGTGGATGAAGCCGGCGATGCGTTCGTGCTCGCCCAGGCCCAGGTACTGGTGCACCGCCGGGTCGTAGGCCATCCAGGCGGTCAGCCACTGCGCGCCGAAGCCCAGCGCCTGGGCGGCCTGGAGCAGGGCGAAGCAGACGCAGCCGGCGGTCAGCAGCTGTTCCTGCTCGGGCACCTTGTGCCGGGGCTGGATCCGGGCGACCACGGTGATGACCAGCGGGGCATGGGAAAAACGCTGGCGGTCCTTTTCCACCAGGGCCGGCGGCGCCTGCGGGTCGCGCTGCAGGCTGCGTTCGGCCAGGAACCGGCCCAGGGCGTGACGGGCCTGGCCGGCGATGCGCAGGAACCGGAACGGCACCAGCTTGCCGTGGTCGGGTACCCGCGAGGCCGAGGCCAGCATGCGCAGCAGGGTCTCCTCGTCGGGACCGGGCTCGGCCAGTTGCAGGGAGGGAACGGAGCGGCGCTGGTCCAGGACCTGCAAGGCGGGAGGAATGTGCATAATTCCGCAAGGCTAAAGCTTCGGCGCTGGTGCGCCGATGAGGCCCCAGTATAGGCGCCGCGGGCAGGTGCCGTCCCCCATGCAGCCGTGTCCCGTGCTGCCGTGTGCAGGATGGCTTGCCTGCGCCCCCCAGCAGGAAGTCCATGCAGACGTTTCCCTTCGCCGATGACCTGAGCAGTCGCAACACCGGCCTGTTGGACCGGGTGCGCGACTCGGTGCTGCTGCCGCTGGCCGACGACTTCGCCGCCGCGGTGGATGGCCTGGGCCCGGCCCTGTTCTCCCTGGCCGAGTCGGCCCCGGCGGCCGCGCAGAAGGACTATCTGGACGCGGTGCAGCTGCTCAAACGCGAGCGCGAGTCGGTGATTGCACGTTTCCGCGGCCACCTGGCCAGGGCCTGGCAGGCCCTGGAGGGCGGCCGGCCGCTGTCGGTCGAGCGCACCCTGTCCAAGGGCAAGGACCTGGTGCTGGTGGACGAGGGCGAGCTGGAAGTGCGGCTGGCGGTGCGCAACCTGGCCGGTGCCATCCAGCAGCAGTGGCGGCCGGAGCTGATGCGGCTGGAGCGCTTCCTTGGCTGGATCGCCGGCGGCCTGCGCCTGGACGGGGACACCAATCCGGTCGGTCCCGAGCACCTGGGGGCGGCGGTATACGCGGCCTTCTCGGCCATGGCCATGGCGCCGCGGGCGCAGGTGGCGGCGGTGCAGCTGCTCGAGCCGCTGCTGGTGGAGCGCACCGGCCCGCGTTACGAGACGCTGGAGCAGGCCCTGACCCGGCTGGCCCGCGACGTCGAACTGCCCGCGCCGCGGATGCGGCGCCGGCCCATCCCCGGCACGGGGGTGGACGAGGGCGATGGCCAGGACTGGATCGGACGCTTCTTCAGCCAGTGGCAGGGCGGCGATTCCCCGGCCCCGGCCCCGGCCGGGGTCGGCCTGCAGGTCCATGCCCGGCAGGAGCGCGAACTGCTGCCGCCGGGGCTGCGCCTGCTGCTGCAGGTGGCCCGGCGCCGGCGCCGCCAGGCCGCCGGCGCCGACCGCGAGCGCCGCGCGCTGTCCCCGCGCGAGCTGATGTCGGCCCTGTCACTGATGCAGACCGGGCCGCGCGCCGGCTTCGAGGCCATCGATGCCGGCGCTTCGCTGGCCGAAGGCCTCAACGACCAGGTCCTGGCCCATGCCGCCATGCTGGGCCTGGACCGCGACGCGATCAGCCTGGACCCGGGGGACGAGGACTGCCTGGACCTGGTGGCGATGCTGTTCCAGGCCCTGCTGCAGCAGTCGCAGCTGCTGCCCGAACTGCGCCCGGAACTGGGCCAGCTGCTGGTGCCGGTGGCCAAGGTGGCCCTGTTGGACCCGCGCCTGTTCGTGCGCGACGCCCACCCGGTGCGGCGTCTGCTGAACATGCTGGCCGATGCCTGCGACGGCAACCCGGGCGAATCGGCGGCCGAACTGGCCCTGCTGGCCCAGGTGCGCGCGGTGGGTGAGCGCATCGTGCGCGATTTCAACGAGCACCTCGGGGTGTTCCTGGCCGCCGAGAGCGAGTTTGGGGCCTATTACGAGCAGTACCGGCGTCGCCTTGAGATTGCCGAGCGCCGCGCCGCCGAACTGCAGCGGGCCGAGGAGCGGCGCGCCACCGCCGCGGCCCGGGCCGCGGCCGAGCTGCGGGCGCGGCTGCAGGGGCAATCCCTGCCGGCGGCCCTGGAGGGTTTCCTGCGCCAGCCCTGGGCCCAGCACCTGGAGCGGATCCTGCTGCGCCACGAGGCCGGGGGGGCACCGCTGGACGCGGCCCTGGCCCTGGCCGACGGGGTGCTGGCGGCGCACGCCGCCGCCCGTGCCGGGCGGGCTTCGTCCCCGCCGGGGCTGCAGGCCTGGCGGGACCAGCTGCTCCAGGTCCACGCCGAGGCCGGACTGGCGGGCGAGGCCGGGCAGGCCGCGGTCGCGGCGCTGGAGGCGGCCCTGGGCCAGCCCGGGCCGGAGAACCTGCCCGCGCCGCTGGAGCCGCCTGCCGAGGCCGGCCCGGCCCCCGACCCGGCCTCGCCGCTGCCGGAGGAGCCGCCCGAGCGGATCGGCTTCGACCACCGCACCGTGGCCTATTTCCAGGAGCTGGAGCTGGGGACCTGGCTGGACTTCGTGGACCGCGACGGCCGGGTCCAGGCCGGCAAGCTGGCCTGGGTCAGCCCGATCTCCGGCAAGCGGATGTTCGTCACCCGCCGCGGCGGGCGCCTGTGCGTGGCCTCGCCCGAGCAGCTGGCGGCCATGGTCAGGCTGGGGCGGCTGCGCCTGCACCGGCAGGACGATGCGTTCTACAGCGCCATGCAGGACGTGGTGGATCAGCTGCCAGGGCCGGCCCGCACGGCATGATCACCTGTTTGCGGCTAAAGTCCCGCTAAACGCCGAAACTGCCCACGTGGTCACGGTTGCCCGGGCATGCAAGGCTTAGTATGGCTGGGCGGAAAACAGGGGATCCGCACCAGTCCTGTTCGATAACGACTGCCCGCGTGGGAGCTACGCGTATGAGCCCTAGCCAAGCTGCTTCTGCCCCTGCCAGCCGCGATGCGGTCCTGCTGGCGCAGGCGCGTGACAGCGTGCTGCCGGCCCTGGGCGAAGCGTTTGCTACCGCGGTGGCCCGCTACGACGACGTGCTGTTCGACCGCGCCGAGCGCGCCGGTGGCTCGCAGCTGCTGTTCCTGGACGGCATGCGCGAGCTGCGCCGCCACCGCGACGAGATCGGCCGCCGCTTCCGCGAGCAGCTGTCCATGGCCTGGCAGTCGCTGGAGCTGGGCAGCCCGCTGTCGGCCGAATCGGCCCTGTCCACCGGCACCGGCGAGTCCGGCCTGAGCCTGGTCCCCGAACACGAACTCGAATCGCGCCTGGCCGTGCGCAACCTGGCCAGCGTCATGCTGCGCGACTGCAAGCAGGTGCTGATGCGCCTGGACCGCCGCCTGGGCGTGATCGCCGGCGGCCTGGAACTGGACGCGGACAGCAATCCGATCAGCCCCGAGCACATCGGCGTGGCCGTGCACGAGGCCTTCTCGGTGTGCGAGCTGGCCCCGGAAGTGCGCCTGGTCCTGATCAAGCTGTGCGAGCGCGACCTGGCCCCGGTGGCGGCCAAGCTGTACGAAGTGCTGGACCAGCGCCTGGTCCGCGCCGGCGTGCTGCCGGCCACTCCCAGTGCCCGCCGCGCGGACAGTCCGCGCCCGCAGGCGCCGCCGTCGGCCGGCGCCGAAAACCTGTTCGAGCAGGTCCCCGAGGAGCCGCAGGCCGGCTTCGGCGGGGCCTGGAACGAGGCGGCGGGGGATGACTACTCCCCGGCCTGGGCCTCGCGCTTCCTGCAGCGCTGGAGCGAGACCCGCGGCGCGATGCAGGGCGGCGGCGCCTACGGCGCCGGCATGGGCCCGACCGCACCGGGGATGCTGCTGGACGCGCTGCACCAGCTGCTGCAGCACAGTCGCGAGATGCGTGGCGGCGCCGAGCAGGTGGCCGGCGAGGTGCAGGCGGCGCAGTCCCAGCAGCGCCCGCTGAGCCAGCGCGAGATGCTGTCGGTGCTGTCGCTGCTGCAGGCCGCGCCCAGCCCGACCCTGCGCGCGGCCATCGGCGACGAACACGAATCCCTGTCCCAGCGCCTCAAGAGCGAGGTCCTGGCCAACGCCAGCCAGCTGGGCATGGACCCGGCCAGTGCGCGGCTGGATCCCAAGGACGAGGACGCGATCGACCTGGTCGGCATGCTGTTCGACGTGCTGCTGGACGAGCGCGACCTGGCCGACCGCCCGCGCGAGCTGATCGGCCGCCTGGTGGTGCCGTTCGTGAAGGTGGCCCTGCTGGACCGCCGCATGTTCGTGCAGAAGACCCACCCGGCGCGGCGCCTGCTCAACGCCCTGGCCGAGGCCTGCGAGGGCAACCAGGGCGAGAGCGCGGCCGAGCGCACGCTGCTGGCCAAGGTCGAGGAGATCATCGAGCGCCTGGTGGCCGAGTTCAACGAGAACCTGTCCATCTTCATGACCCTGGAGGAGGAATTCCGCGAATTCCTCGAGCAGCACCGCCGCCGGGTCGAGATCACCGAGCGCCGCGCGGCCGAGATCCAGCGTGGCCAGGAGCGCCTGGAGCAGGCGCGCCAGCGCGCCCAGCAGGAGCTGGCGGCGCGCGTGGAGGGGCTGGAGCTGCCGCGGGCGATTTCCGAGTTCCTGCACAACGCCTGGCAGCACCACGTGACCCTGGCGCTGCTGCGCGAGGGCGACGCCGGCGCCGCCTTCGTCGAGGCCATGGCGCTGGCCGACGGCGTGCTGGACGAGGTGGCCGAGGCGCGCCGGCACGTGGTCGGCAAGCCGTGGCTGCAGGCCTGGCAGCCGGCGCTGCTGAAGGTGCTGGCCAGCGTCGGCCTGCACGGCGACGCTGCCAGCGCCGCGATCGCGGCGATGGGCGACACCCTGCAGGCGGTCGCCGCCGCCCGCCCGGAACTGGAGAAGGCCCTGCCGGAGCTGCCGGCAGTGGCCCTGCCGCAGCCGGCGCCGGTGGAGAACAGCCCGGTCGACCTGGCCGGGCTGGACGAGGCCCAGGGCTTCGACAAGGCCGATGTCGACTACATCCGCGGCCTGCCGGTGGGCACCTGGCTGGACTTCATCGACAAGGACGGCCGCGTGCAGCCGGGCAAGCTGTCCTGGATCAGCCCGATCTCGCAGCGCCTGCTGTTCGTCAACCGCCGCGGCGTGCGCTTCTGCGTGGCCTCGCCCGAGGAACTGGC